>Ga0154006_1000009_pt1 | contig 170839 bp, 136 predicted proteins | sample TSFL090MetaG_FD_104747 | JGI IMG/M metagenome (GOLD analysis project Ga0154006, IMG submission 104747) | Attine ant fungus gardens microbial communities from Florida, USA - TSFL090 MetaG | ecosystem: Host-associated > Fungi > Mycelium > Unclassified | place: USA: Florida, Wakulla State Forest...
CGAAAAAGAACGGCCGCACATTCCATTGGAAAGAGCAGTTATGGGCATTCGTTTTTCGCCTGAAATGATAGGCACGCAGTTTCATCCGGAAGCCGATGCGGTAGGTATGCGTTCGCATTTGTTGAAGGATTATATCAAAGAAAAAGTCATCGCCGAACATGGCGAAGAAAAATATTATAGTATGCTGGAACAGCTGGAAGATCCGGATAAAATCATGTACACGCAAAGTGTGTTGCTGCCTGCATTTTTGGATCAGGCAACGGAAGCTATAAGAAAAAATGTCGCGGCGCAGGCGAATGGTTGATAAATAGTAGAAAAAACTATAACAGATTTTGCTGTGCAGGAAGATTCCTTGCTCCGCTCGAAACGACGTTAAAATTTTCAGGGTTTTACAAAAGGAGAAATCTCCCAATACTATAAAAACTATCGTTGCAAGAGAATCTGTGGCAAACAATTGTTCTAACTCAATTTAGAAAACACATTTATGGTTCCTGAAATCAGACAAGCGTTCAACGAGCAATTTACGGATGTGGCCTATAAAAACGTATTGGATAGCATTGACGCGCAATATCCCGGAGACTTAGTTTTTAAAGTTGCGGAAACGCCCGTTTTTATTTCCGAAAAACTTGTTGCACAACTAGAAGAAGCTGCTTCCGAAATTGCTGAACAGCTTGAAAATACAGCACTTTTAGACAAAATGAACGCGGCTATTCCAAAAGAATATTTCGTGCCGGGCGATGAGGGGAAGTGCGAAATGTTCAGTCTGGATTTTGGTGTTTGCAAAGGCGAAAACGGTGAAATCATTCCTAAACTTATCGAGTTGCAAGGTTTTCCGACAATGTTTTATTTTCAGGAAGTCGAAGTGGCAGCTTACCGGAAAACTTATAGTATTGACGATTCCTGGACTAATTTTTTCAATGGTTATAATAGTTCAAAATATGAGGAACTATTAGCAAAACTTATATTGAACGGGCATCAACCGGAAGAAGTTATATTGATGGAACTGCAACCTGCTCAGCAAAAAACGCGTATTGATTTTGCCGCAACGCAACAAAAACTAGGTATTCCGATTGTTTGTATTTCGGATGTTTTTGAGGAAAATGGAAACGTCTACTATGAAAAAGACGGCAAAAAAATGCCGGTGAAGCGCATTTACAACCGAATGATTTTTGATGATTTCGAAACGCACAAATCTGAACTGAAACGTTTTCTGGATATCACGAAACCGCTAAATGTCGAGTGGTGCCCGCATCCCAACTGGTTTTACAAAATCAGTAAATACACATTGCCGTTTTTGAAAAGTAAATACGTTCCCGAAACGCGTTTTTTGAATGAGATAAAAACGTTGCCCAATGATCTGGAAAACTATGTATTAAAACCTTTGTTTTCTTTTGCGGGACAAGGCGTGATTATAGACGTGACGCGAGATGCCATCTCCAATATAAAAGATCCTGAAAACTGGATTCTGCAACGAAAAGTCCAATATGAGCCTATTGTAAAAACATTAGATGTGAATGCTGTCGTGGAAATTCGCTTGATGTTTTTTCTGGATCCCGAAACACGCAAACCTATATTGGTCAACAATCTTGCGCGCTTGAGCAAGGGAAAAATGGTCGGTGTTCGCTACAATGCGGACAAGTCTTGGGTGGGTTCCAGTATTGCGCTTTTTCAGCAAAGAAAATAGAAAATCAGGCAAAGTGGTCAAAAATAGTTGTTTTTTGAGTTACAAGTCGGGTAAATTAGTTGAGCCAAATGAAAAGAATCAAGCTCTGCAGAGGTTCAACCTGCGGACGATAATTTGGTGCATAAACGAAGAACGTGAGGGCGGAACTTACACCCTCATTTTTTCATAAAAAAAGAGATTCATTGAAACTTGTTTCAATGAATCTCTCTCAAGTATAATACACGATTGACTTGCAGCGATTTTTACCAACTATTTTTGACCCGTTCGTCTTGCAAAAGTAAAAACGGACGTTTTTACTTTTGCCTTTTTACTTTTTATTGCAATACTAAGCGTTACGCTACGGTTGCTTCTTTTTTGATCTGCAATTTTGTTGTAGCAGTCAACTGGCGGTTCGCCAAAGCGTGACATTCTTCAATTGCTTGGTTGAACATCATTTGTTCCGGCGGTGTTTTTTGTGTTGCTGCGGAAGGTCCACGCAAAGCACCAACCAATCCCATTTCGCGTGCTACGTACACGTAACGGATCGCGTCAATAACGACACCTGCGGAATTTGGCGAATCCTGTACGGACAACTGTGCGTCCAATACAACCGGAGCACCCATGAAACCTGCCAGTTCCAAACGGAAATTAGCCACTTTGTTGTCGCCGTAGAATGCGATATATTCGGAAGGTCCGGCGTGCAAGAAACTATCCTGCGTAGAAATGCCGCGAATATCGTTTTGCGCACGGATAACGTTTTCTTTGGAAATCTTTTTTGATTTCAGACGAGTAGCGTCTTCCATGTTCATGAAGTCCGTGTTTCCGCCCACGTTTCTTTGGATATGTGCTTTTACGTGATGGCCACGTTCAAACGCCAATTCCTGCAAAATCTGGGAAAGGATACTTGCACCGAACTGGCTGCGCATATCGTCGCCGATCAACGGAATGCCTGCATCGATAAAACGTTGTTCCCATGCAGGGTCAGACGCGATGAAAACAGGAATACAGTTCACCAAAGAAATGCCCAATTCCAAACAGATTTCTGCCCAGAATTCCGTTGCTTTTTGAGAACCGACCGGTAGATAGTTTAACAGAACTTCCGCTTCGCTGGCTTTCAACGTTTCGATGATTTTGCTGCGCAATGCATCAATATGGTTGTTGTTGACATCAACGCCAGAAAGATAATCGGTATCTTTTAGTTGATCTGCCACGACGAAACGAGTGTCTTCTGGATAGTTCAACATCAATGGAGCGACACCGTCCAATACGGGCGCTTCGTAAACAAGAGCTTCAGATTTTACGTCTTTGAAAAGTGGCATTGCACAGTTTGGTTTTGCAAAAATTGCCTCTTTCAACTGTTTGCCGATTTTTCTGCTGTCGATATCAAATCCGCATACAAATTCAATATTGGAAGCCATATAACCGCCAATATTGTCTGCCATCAAGCCAGATTTTTCGCCTGGATTCTGCGTATAATATTCCACTCCTTCGATCAACGAACTGGCACAGTTTCCAATGCCGACGATCGCTACTTTTATCTTTTTACTCATTTCTATTATTTATGAAAACATCCAATAAAGTTGCCAAAGATAAATTATAACAATTATAATCCTCACTTTTTTTAACAAAAATGGCTTTTTGTTGAAAGTGGAAACCATAAAAAAGCGACACGTGTCAATGTCGCTTTTTTGCATAGATTATTGATTGTCAATATACTTTTACGAGGTAAATATAGTTTTGAAGTTCTTTTACCTGTTCTGTCCTAGCTAGGTGCGCCAAGTGGCGGCTGCCGACTGCCTGAACGTTGAGGGACGATGTGTCCGTTTTCTTCCAGTCGTCCAAAGTCTGGAAGATTTCATTTGTTTTGATTGCAAACGAAACACCTTCCGACTTGGTTTCGCGCGTGCTCAATACGCCGACGATTTCTCCATTTTTGTTGAAAAGCGGACCGCCGGAATTGCCCGGATTGGCAATCATCGCAACTTGTATGGTGGATGTGTCACCGTCAAACCCCGTTGCTGCACTCACGTATCCTGTATTGTAAACAATGTCGTTGCGCGGATAGCCCAGCGTAAAAATATCTTGTCCCAGTTCTACCTTGCTTCTTTTCAAACTATAAGGCAAAGATTTCATCGGTTTGAAGTCTTTGTCGGTAATCTTGATGATCGCCAAATCCCTTGTCTGATCGATAAAAACGATTTCCGTTTTGAATTCCTGCCCTTTTGTATTGACGACGACAGCGCCCGAACCGTTCAGTACGTGTGCGTTGGTAATAAAATAACCTTTTCCGTCAATCAAAAAAGCCGAACCGCCGCTTTTGACAACTGCGCCTTTAGGGATTTTGGAAGCGACTTCCATGATTTTGGAAGATTGGTAAGCCTGCGCTTTTTTGATCTGTTCGACTTCGCGGCTCAGTTGCTGCAACTGCGACTGGTTTTTGTCCGGGGAAATATATAATGTAGTGACGGTGATCAGCAAAGCGGTCAGGCCAGCGATACAAGCCGCGATCGCCGTCATTTTTTTGTATTTGGCAAATAAGTTGACGACTTTCCCCGTCGGCGCTTCTGAATTTTCAGGCGCCAGATTTTGAAGCGTAGGATCGTTTTCGTAAATGTCCTGAATGGTTTGTGCCACTGCTTTCCGCTCGCCGTATTGGTTCAGCGCCTGCAAAAAGCGTACGTCTTCTTTGTCGCGGGACGCCACACTTTCGTCTTCCCAAAGCTGCTCCATAGCCTGCTTTCTTTCTTCCGGAAGAAGATTGTCGAGCCATTCCTCGTTTTTTTCCAAAGAATTGGTATAGTTTCTATCGCTTGTCACTGTAGTATATATTATTTATTATATCTATCAAAAAACAATTTCTTCAGTCGCATCAGGCATTTGTATTTCTGCGTTTTGGCATTGTCCGCATTGGTGTAGCCAAACATTTCCGTGATACTTTTCATGTCCATCTTTTTGACATAAAAGGACTCGAGTAAAGTTTTGCACGGTTCACCCAGTTTGGACAGCGCTTCGTCCATGACGGCAAACTGCAAATTCTTTTCTTCCAATATGTCGGAGTCGTCTTCCGTAAGGTCTTCATTTTCATGCAAAACGTCCGACGCGCTGATTTCTTTTCCTCTGTTTCTGCTCAACCGCTTCAGCCAAATATTCCGGCATATAGAATATATATAAGTCGTGAGTTTGCTGGAAAGCTGAAAACTGCCCGACCTGACTTTTTCCAGCAACAATACCAACGCTTCCTGAAAGATGTCCTTGGCCTCGTCCACGTCGCCGTTGTTGTTGAGGACGTATGCGCGGATCTGACCAAAATTATCCTTGTATATTTTTTCAATACAGCGCCGGTCATTGTTCAACAACCCATTTATCAAATCCTTGTCGTTCAGTTCTGACACTTTCAAATTGTACGTTATTTAATACCAAAATAAGGGAAAAAGTAACCCAATTATGCTACCAAAAAGTTTTTTCAAAAAAAATAAAATTTCTTGGGTTACCTTTTTTGACGTTTGGGTATTAACGTCTGTAACATCGCTCTTAATCACAAAAATGGTAACGATGAAAAAATTATTGTTTGTATTGACATTGGGTTTGTGCGCTGCGGCTTGCGGCAATAATTCTTCTACGGAAAATACGAATTCGGATTCCACATTGGCAGATACTACATTGACTGTAGACTCTACCATCGTCAGCAATCCAACTGTAGATAGTACGCAAGTGCCAAGCGACAGCACGGCAACAACGCCAACTGAATCTGCTAAATAATTATTATTAAATTAGTTACAAAATTTGGAAGTTTCAAACAACTTACTAATTTTGCAAAAAAATAAGCTTAATCTCTTAATCTAAATAAAATCACAAAAATGAAAAAGTTATTATTCGTTTTGGCTCTTGGTGCATTTGCAGCTTCTTGCGGTAACAGTACTTCTCCTTCAGAAGCTACTGCTGATTCTACAATCAACGCTGTAGATTCTTCTGCTAACGCAGCTACTGATTCTATCAAAGCTACTGCAGATTCTACAGTTAAGGCTGTTGATTCTACTGCAAAAGCAGCTACTGATTCTTTGAAAAAATAATTAGTGTTGTCTAATAAATAATTTCCCTGCTGGTCAGGGTAGATTATAATCAAGCTTGCTGGTTATAGTTGAAAAGATTTTCATATGGCAAGCAATCGTTAGAGGCCGTCCCTATTCCTAGGGAGGGCTTTATTTTTTGTATTGGTATTGTACAATATAAAAGACACTGCATTATTCTTCTCGTCGTTACTTCTTATTTCCCGCAACTATCGTCCAATATGAACCAAAAGCAACGTTTTTGTCTTTTACTGTTTCTGCTCCATATGTTTTCCCAATATGCCTTTGCTCAAAACATATTAGATAAAAAAGTAGATACGTTACCGGAAGTAATCGTCAATGCTTATAACAGACAAAATACATACATCAATACGTCAAGTACGATTGCCATTTTAAACGCTAATGTCATCAATCGTGGCGGATCCGAACTGCTCGTTTCTGAAATCAACGCATTGCCAGGAATTCAGTTTGACGAACGTTCGCCGGGAAGTTATAGGCTCAACCTGCGTGGAAGTTCGACGCGTTCGCCTTTTGGCGTGCGCAACGTCAAGGTTTATTACAACGGCATTCCCTATACCGAACCGGGCGGGACAACTTATCTCAACCAAATGAGTTTTGCCAAATATGCGGACGCGGCGTTTTTGAAAGGTCCGGCGAGTAGCATTTACGGCGTGGGTACGGGCGGCGTTGTATTGCTCAAGGACGAACCGGCAGATCACGACAATTTTTCGTTGAGCGCAGGTTATGGGGCCTACCATTCTTATTCCGTGTCGGCGGACGGAGATTTTGTGGCGGGCATTACGCAAACAAGAGCGTCGATATATTGGGATCAAAGTGATGGTTTTCGCGATCAGTCCGCATCCCGACGCAATCTGTTTACGCTCCATTCCAATATCAATTTTAGTAAGTCGGCGCAGTTGCGCTTGACTTTGCTGCACGGCAATCTGAACTATCAGACGCCCGGCGGATTGACTTTGCGGGAGTACGAAACCAACGGTAGGCAAGCGCGGCCTGCTGCGGGCGGTTTTCCGTCGGCTGTGGATGCCAAAGCGGCTATTGACCAACAAACTTCTTTGGCAGGCTTACTTTTCAAGACGGTTATGGGAAATGGATTTAGTCAGGAAACGAGCGTTTATTTTGCTGAAGCACAATTGGTTAACCCAGCTATCCGCAATTATTCCGACAGTAAAATTCCGCATTGGGGTGTTCGGAGTGTCTGGAACTGGGAAAAGAAAGTTTCGCAGTCGATTTTTACAAATGTCTTTGCTGGCTTGGAAACGCAATGGGGTAGAAATAGCGCCGAAGTTTTTGACAATAACCTCGGCGAAAAAGGAAAAATACAGCAATCGTCCAAAATCGCGACTAACCCCATTTTCTACTTTTTACAAAATGATTGGGATTTTGGGAACGGTTGGGCAGTGCAGGTTTCGGGTGCTTTTCATGCGATGGATATTCATATTGACAATTTTGTGCCGACTGATACTTCGGTGCATTTTAAATACGCGGGTATCTTCACGCCGCGTGTGAGTGTTTCCAAAAAAATCGGCAAAAGCTGGTTTATGTACGCCAATTACAGCAAAGGTTTCTCACCGGCGACGACAGACGAAATCTATCCGACGGGCGGAACGCTCAATACTAATTTACAACCCGAAAAAGGCGATAATTACGAATTGGGAATTCGCAGAAAATTAGGTGCAAACAGTTTGGTTGAGTTGAACGGTTATTACTTTAGGTTGAGCCAAACGATCGTGCAAAGGCGCGATGCCGGCGGCGGCGATTTTTATCTGAATGCCGGTTCGACGACGCAGCCGGGGTTGGAAGCTTTGTGGACGCAATATGTTCCTTTATCGTCTCAGTGGTATTTACAAACACAGTTTTCTTGCAATTTTCAACCATATAAATATCATCGCTTTATGATGAATGACGGTGATTATTCTGGAAATGAAATGCCGGGCGTTTCGCGTAATAAAGTAGCGTCCATTGTTTCTTTGGAAAACCGCTGTTTGGGCAATTTTTTTGTATTGTATCAATATATGGACAAAATGTATTTGGATGATACCAATGTGTTTTCGGAACAACCGTACCATCTTTTAAATGCCGGACTCCGTAAAAGTTTTAGTATTGGAAATCGGAATCGTTTTGATTTAGGTATTAACGCCAAGAATCTTTTGAATGTCCAATATAGTATGGGCGACGATATCAATGCGGCTGCTGGAAGGTTTTACAATCAAGCAGCTAAACGAAATTTTACAGTTCGTTTGACGTATCATATTGATTGATAGGCGATTTGTTTTTAAAACCACAACGACGAGACGACACTACGGATCACAACGTAAGTTATCTCGTCGTTACAGTTACGTGGCCGAAATTAGTCCTTGATTTTTCGATGTAGATATTGGCTGTAATCAGGAACTGCGATAGCATAGTCGCCGCCCATAAACGGCGACGTCATGATGAAGTCAGCAGACGCTTCGTTCATCGCCATCGGAATATTCCAAGCTGTACCCAAACGCATCAATGCGCGTACGTCGCTGTCGTGCGGCTGCATTTCCATCGGATCGGAAAAGAAAATCATCACGTCGATTTTGCCCGTTGCGATGAATGCGCCGATTTCCTGGTCGCCGCCTAGCGGACCGCTCAGCATTTTGATGACGGGTTGTTCCAATGCTTCCTCAATCAGTTTTCCGGTCGTTCCCGTCGCGTACAGCGTGTGTGGCGCAAGCAAGGCTTTGTTGCGGGTTGCCCATTCCACGAGTTCGTTTTTTTTATGGTCGTGCGCGATGAGCGCAATGACTTTGGAGGAGGAAAGTTTTCTTTCGTTACTCATTATTGATGCTGTTTATTTTGTGTATTGGATTTCAGGATGTCTTTCAAATGGATGTTTGTTGTCGAAAATATAGCGGTACGTGACCATTTTTCGGCTTTTGTGGCTGCCCAGGCTTTGGTAGATATTGAGCATTTTGGGATTCCATTCACTGGTCCAGCCCATTTCGTAATTTTTGTATTGGCTGTCGGCTTGTATGACTTTGGCGCCTTCGTAAATCATGAACGATTCAATACCCAGAGCTTGGTATTTGGGTACGACGCCAAACGCAATTCCGGTAAAACGGCGGCATTGTTTGGTCTTTTTCATGTACAAAAGTCGAAGTTTCTGTAGCAAACCAAATTTTCCGTTGAAATGTTTGAAGTATTGGTTGATGTCCGGAATGTTGATCCACATCGCAATCGGTTCATCCTTGAAATAGGCAAACCAGATAAGTTTTGGATCGATGATTGGTTTCATTTGGCGAAACAGTTCCATCACTTCGTCTGTCGTGATGCTTTTGTTTTCTTGGTGTTGCGCCCAAGCCGTATTGTAAACTGCGGAAAAATCATTCGCAAACTTCTCCAATTGATTAATATCCAAATGTTTAGCGGAATATTCTTTTTTGTTGGCAAAACGTTCGTGACGTTCCTTGAATTTTTCGGGAACTTGCTGTGCCACGTCCATGCAAAAATAATATTGGTTGTAGTAGTTCTGGAAACCATAGTTTTCGAACAACGATTGATAGTACGTTGGATTGAACGACATGCCGTAATACGGCTCCACTTCAAAACCGCCGACCATCAACCCCCACCATTTGTCGCGGTCTCCAAAATTGATCGGACCGTCCATAGCGTCCATTCCTTCCGATTGCAACCATTGTTTAGCTGTATCGAAAAGCATATTGGCGGCATTTTGGTCGTCAATACAGTCAAAGAACCCGACACCGCCTACGGGATAGTCCGTGCCGTAGTTTTTATATTTGTAATATGTAAAAGCTGCTATTCTTCCAATTGTTTGATTTTGATTATTTTGTAAAACCCAGCGGACGATTTTTCCGTATTGGGCATGTTTGTTTTTGTTCGAATTGAAAACCGCTTCGATTTCCGAATCCAACGGTCTGATATAGTTGGGATTGTGTTTGTTCAATTCCATATTGACCGCCAGAAAATTTTTTGCCTTGCCTAGATTGTCGACTTCTATGATTCTCATCTTCCCACGAAAATAAAATATTTTACTTTTGCTGCCACGCATGCAAGTAAAATCTGTTTTAAAACTTAAACCTGAAGAAGCTGTCAGCGACAGTTTGATCCGTCAACGTATCGCCGAAGAACAAGGAATCGACGCAAAAAATATCACTGGTTTTCATATTCTGAAAAAATCGATGGACGCCCGCAGTCGGCAGATTTGGTACAATATGACCGTGCAAGCTTTTGTGGACGAACCTTTTGCAAATAGAAATGGTAATGCCTTGATATTGAAAGAAGTGCATCACGCAGAAAAAAGCGTTGTCGTAGTCGGTGCTGGGCCTGCTGGTTTGTACGCTGCATTGGAATTGATTGCCAGCGGTGTCAAGCCAATCGTATTGGAACGCGGCAAAAATGTGCGTGACCGTCGCCGCGATTTGGCGCAGTTGAACAAAGAAGGGATCGTTAATCCCGAAAGTAATTATTGTTTTGGAGAAGGCGGTGCGGGAACTTACAGTGACGGAAAACTCTACACGCGCAGCAACAAACGCGGCAGTATTGACAAGGCGCTGCAGATTTTTTACCAATATGGCGCCGACGAAAATGTATTGTACGAAGCGCATCCACATATTGGAACGAACAAATTGCCGCATATTATCACGGCAATGCGTGAAGCCATATTGGACGCTGGCGGAGAATTTTTATTCGAGAAAAAAGTAACAGATTTTATTTTAAAAAATAGTGAAATACAATATGTTGTAACTTCTGATGGCGATAAAATTCCCGTAAATGCATTAATATTGGCAACAGGACATTCCGCGCGCGATATTTTTGAACTACTGCATCGGAAAAACATATTGATAGAAGCCAAACCGTTTGCATTGGGCGTTCGGATTGAGCATCCGCAAGCGTTGATCAACGAAATCCAATATTGTCGCCATCGTTCCAATCCGGGTAATCTGGATATATTGCCGCCCGCTTCTTACAGTTTGGTGGAGCAAGTGGAGGGGCGCGGTGTTTTCAGTTTTTGTATGTGCCCGGGCGGCATTATTGCGCCTGCTGCAACCAATCCGGAAGAACTGGTCGTGAACGGTTGGAGCCCGAGCAAACGGAACAATCCGTACGCCAATAGTGGCATGGTCGTGCAGACGGAATTGCCGGATGCTGTCGATTTTTTCCGTTCCAATAATACCTTCGGAAATCAAAAAGACTGGGAAAAAAATCCTTTATTATTGATGTATTTCCAGCAGGAAATCGAACGTAAATGTTTTGTGGCGGGGGGTGGGAATATGGTCGCTCCCGCGCAACGATTAGCCGATTTTGTCCAATATAGAACCTCTCAGAATTTGCCTGATTGCAGTTATATACCAGGATTGCAATCAACTGATTTACAAAATGTTTTACCATCTTATGTAAGTAAAGGTTTAAGAGAAGGGTTTAAGGATTTCAACAAATCCATGCCCGGTTACTTAACGAACGAAGCCGTATTGGTTGCGACCGAAAGCCGTACTTCTTCGCCTGTGCGCATACCACGCGATAAGGAAAATTTTCAGCATCCGCAGATTACCAATCTTTATCCTTGCGGCGAAGGCGCAGGATACGCCGGCGGCATCATCAGCGCGGCGATGGACGGCATGGCCGTAGCCCAAAAAATCATCGAAAACTGGCAGGTGAAAGATTAAGAAAACACGAAGTTGCAATTTTTCGCATCATTTTTGAAATAGAGTGCGCATGTCCGACGCAAAAAAAGATTCTCATAAAATAATTTTCAATACTGGGGTTTTGTTTATAAGATTGGTCTTATCGATCTTATTGTCTTTATTTTCCACCCGAATAGTTTTGCAGGCGCTCGGCAATTCCGATTATGGTGTTTTTAATCTGATTTCGGGGATGATACTGATGCTGGCGTTTCTCAATTCGGCATTGGGGTCGAGTACGCAGCGTTTTTTGTCTTACTATCATGGCACAGGCGATTTGCAGTTGCAGCGAAAAGTATTTACCAATAGTTTGTTTTTGCATATTGCGATTGGCGTTTTTATCGTGATTTTTATTGAAGCCGTAGGTTATTTTCTGTTTAACGGTTTTCTCAATATAAAACCGGACCGTATTCATGCTGCCAAAATAATTTATGAATGCACGGCGATCGCTTTTTTCTTCAATATCGTCAGCGTTCCTTTTACCGGCGTATTGACCGCTAACGAAAATCAACTATGGACGGCGATTGTCAATCTGTTTGAATCTGTTTCGCGTTTGGGGATAGCCTATTACTTGTTTTACACACACGGAGACAAACTGGAAGTTTACGGATTGTTGATTGCCTGCAATATGGTGGTCAAATGCTTGCTTGTTATTGCTTTTTGCTTTAAGAAATATCCGGAATGTACCGTAAAAGGTCTCTTGAACATAGACAAACCTTTGACTAAGGAACTGACTTCGTTTGCGGGTTGGAATCTGTTTGGGATTGTTTGTTCGCTAGGGCGTTACCAAGGTTTGGCGATTATATTGAACCGATTTTACGGAACGGTCGCGAATGCGGCCTATGGTGTTTCCAACCAGATCGGAGGTCAGCTGAACTATATGTCCGAAAGCTTATTGGTAGCGGTCAATCCGCAGATTATGCGTTCGGAAGGCATGGGCGACAGACGGCGGATGCTCAATCTGTCGATGCTCGCAAGTAAGTTTGGAGCGCTGATGATGGCGGGTTTCAGCATTCCGATATTATTTGAGCTGCCGTCTATATTGAGTCTGTGGCTCAAGAATGTGCCGCCCAATACGGCTGTTTTTTGTGGTTTGACGATATTGGCAATTGTCGTCAATCAGGAAACGGTCGGTCTGCAGTCGGCAGTACAGGCAATCGGAAAGATCAAACTGTACCAAATCGTCATCGGTTCGTTGATGATGTTAAATTTACCGTTTGCATATTTATTGTTGTCTCAGGGCTTTTCTGCTTACTGGTCAATTCTTATATTTGTCATCATCGAGGCCGTTGCGTGTGTATTCCGTCTGTTTTTTGTTCGAAAAGTAGCAGAAATGTCTATCTGGGAGTATTGCCGCAAAGTATTTCTAAGGCAAATTGTTCCCACTTTGGTCAGCGCATTGGTTTGTTGGATTTGCACGCATTGGTGGCATTTTCAATGGCGCTGGCTCGTAACGATAGCCTCGTCTTGTCTGTTTTTTGGCGTGTCCGTTTACTGGTTTGGGTTGGAAAAACCGGAAAGGAAAATGTTGGCCGATATGTTGTTCAACCTAAAAAAGAAATATTTACGCTCAAAAACCTAACCGAAAACATTTTTTGCAACCAAAATAGTACTGATTTGAAAGAAAGGATTAAGGATTTTGCCGGGAATTTTTATTTTGAATGGATTTGCCGGAAACTGAAACCGGAATACGACGGTCCCAAACAAGGTAATTTTTTGTTGTTGCCGCCTTCGGATCTGGACGGAAGTTTTGGGGACGAATTGATGGTGGCGTCTTTTGTGGCCAATTTTGCCAAAAAAGCACAAGTCACGATTTTCACGGATCATCTTATTCGGCGCGACGACTTTTTGAGCCAATATCCGCAGGTAAAATACCAAAATGGTTTTCAGATTCGCAATTATCACCGCTGGGCGGACGAATTGAAAAAAGCAACCGCCGTTTTTATTATTGGTGCCGACGCTTTGGACGGTACTTATGCGTCCCGACATTCCGTACGATTTTTCCGGTTGGCGCAGATGGCGCTCAAAATGGGCAAACCTGTTTATTTTGCGGGCTTTAGCGTCAGCAAAAAACTCACCGGCGCCGCCAAAGTGGAAATGGAACATATTGCGCCGTTTTCTTTGCTGAAAGCGCGTGATCTTGATTCTTACAAGCGACTGTCTTCTTTTATTTCGGAAGATTCTCTTTTGCAGGTCAGCGATATGGCTTTTTTATGTCCTTATAACAAACAAGTTGAGGAACGAAATGATTTTCAACAATTTAAAATTTGGATAGAAAGGCAGAGAAAGGCAAATAGACCGATATTGGCGTATTGTCCCAATAGTATTCAGGCGGAAAAACTCGGTTGGCCGCGATATCTTGCCGGACAAAAAAGGTTGTTGAAAGCATTTATGCAAAAGTCCAACGTTGCGATTTTGTATCTCTATCACGACGCAAGGCCTTTGTTTGACGGAAAATCCGATTTAGACATCAGCCGCAAACTTTACCAATCTCATTTAGAAGATGAGGCGCCTCGCGTTTTTTTTCCGGAAAAAGTCAAAAACGGTGTTGCCGTGAAATCCTATCTCCAATATGTTGACTTTACAATGACGGGCAGAATGCATTTTGGTATTTCTGGTATTGCTGCCGGAAAGCCAATGTTCGGTATTTGCTATGCCAACAAGTTTGAAGGAATGTTGCGTTTGTTCGATATTGATCCGACTGTTTCGTTGGTCGATTATACGGAAATGGAAACTGGAGAAGAAATAGTAGACAAATTCTTAAATGATATTGAAAAACAATACGATCATATTGGAAAAAATATTGAAAAAGTAAAGCAGTTGGCTTTGCTGAACGGACAAGATATTGCCTGATGCAACAGAACCAGACGAAAATATTGTTTGTAACCAAACACGTAGCCCACGCCAAAATGGCGATGGCGGGCAACCAGATTTTCTATCATACTTTATTGTCTTTTTGCGAAGATTCGCGTTTTGAATGCGCTTTTGTGACGGTTCGGAAACAGTCGGAAGATTTTCAGCAAATGAAAAACGCTTTTGGACAAAAAGCGAAAGATTTTTCTTTAGCGCTGCCCAAAGCAATGACATTGTTCACGCATTTGTTTTACCACAGTTTTCTGCGTGTTTTTCTTTCCTGTTTTCGGGCGGATTGGTTTTTGCTCGATCCGATTTACCGTTTTTATTTCAAAAAAGCAATACGAAACGTACAAAATGCAGGTTTTCAACCAGAGGTGATCGTACTGGAATGGACGGAAGTTTTGTTTCTGGAAGATTTTTGCAAAAAACTGTTTCCAAACGCGAAAATAGTCACAACCGAGCATGATGTCAGCTTTGTAAAGTTGGAACGACGCTTTAAAAATCAGCCCAAACTGCAAAAAAAATTAGTCCAGCCTTTTATCAAAAAGGAAATAAATGTATTATCCAAAGTGGATTTGGTACGAGTATTGAGCAAAGACGATCGACAAACGTTGCTCAATCATGCTATTGCTGCGGAAAAAATACGTTTGGTTGCGCCTTTTTTTCAAAAGAAAAATCTGGCAGCGGCGCGTAATATCAAGAACCAGGTTGTCTTTTTCGGCGCGCTGAACCGTTCGGAAAATAGTGAAGCCGTTCAATGGTTTATCGATAACGTTTTTGTTTCTTACAAACTTCAATCGCTTGTGACATTTGTCGTAGTTGGTGGCGGAAACGCGCAGCTCCCAAAGCAATATCAGCACGTGGAGGGCGTTCTGTTTACAGGGTTTGTCGAAGATCCGGCGCAGATTTTTGTAGAATCGTTGTGCATGGTCGTCCCGCTGGTCAACGGCGGCGGCATCAAGATCAAGGTTTTGGAAGGTATGACTTGCTCTTTGCCCGTATTGACCAACGAAATCGGGATGGAAGGAATAGGGGGGAAGGACGGCGTGCAATACATCCATTGCCAGGAACCGAAACAATACGAAATCGCAATCAAAACGCTTTTGGAAAAAACTGCATTGCGCATCGAAATCGGTAACCACGCACGCGAATGGATCAACGAACATTTTGATTATCAAAAAGATCTGGAACGTTACAAAACTGAACTGTTCCATCTAAGCAATAGGGGCGTTTCGTAAATATCGATTCAAACCTGTCAAACCCAAAAGTACTTATATGGTCATTCAGATAATATTATTGGCAATTCTCATGGCGGTGGCGTTTTTTCTGGAAGAGGAAAAAGCCATATTGCTGGTATTGATGTTGTTGCCATTTAATTTTTTTCTGAAATCTGCACTTGCTCCAATCATTGGAACGGGCAATATATTTGGTCTATGGAAGGAAGGAATGTTAGGCATTGTCTTCTTAAAGATTGTGTATAAACTGTTTACGAAAAAAATAACGCTCAACAAATATTTCCCGAAATGGTCGATCAGCGTCTTTTTTCTTGGGTTGGTATTTTTGTTTGTGCGTGCGCCGATTAAACCGGACGCGTTGATTTCGCTGAAAAGTCTGGGTTATTCGCTGGTGGTGTTTTTTATTTTTGCGCATACACCCATTCGTTTTTTGACGAACCGAAAAATCAGCGCTGGTATTGGCATTAGCGCATTGTTGGTTTTTGTTATGGCACATATTGAACAGTTTTTCCTGACGCGGCAGTTTGCGGAAATGTACCATGTGTTTCAAGAACAACTTCCCAACGGCAGATTGCTTTACACGGAATCGGCGTACACGATATTGGCGCGCAACCGAATGTTTGGGCCGATGGTGGGCCCGAACGAATTGGGTATGTATGCGTCATTGATATTGGTGTATTTTTCGTATTTGTTTTTTACGCAAAACCATGATCGGCGTTTGCGGATTTTTCTGTTGGCGGTTTTGATATTGGGGATTTCGACGTTGATACAGACGTATTCGCGTGCGAGTTGGGCAATTTTTCTCATGTCTTCTTTTTTGGTGTTCGTTGTTGGCGTACGCAAATGGCGCCCCATGTTGCATTTCGGTATTTACGTTGTATTGTCGGTCGCGACGATGGTTACCGTCAACAAGGATTTGCGCTTTATTTTCATGGGAAGCGTGACTGGAAAAGAAGCCAGCGCCAGCACGCGCGTCGCCACTTTTGGTACGAGCAGTTCCAAGATTTACGAAAAACCATTGGGTTACGGCCTCGGTACAATCCAATATTCCACTAAAAACAAACGCAGTTTCAATACCGAAATTTTCTGGTGGCTGGTCGCCGGAGAATTGGGGATTGTTTTTGGTATCGTGTTGATATTGATTTATTTGATTAGTGCATTCAATATTTTTCACTATTGGCAGCGCGCCATGTACACCAATTCGTTTACGTCAGTCATGCCGTTTTATCTGTTTACGATTGTGTGCGCGGGCTGGGCTTCGGTGATTGTGTTCGACCCTACTTTTCAGGAATATCTGTGGAGTTTTTGTGGCTTGGCTATCAATCCTTTGTTGACTAAATCCGATTATGAGTTATAAGGTAGCGATTATCATATTGAACTGGAATTCGTCGGAAGTGACGATCGACTGTTTGGATTCTTTGTCCAAAATAGACTTTCTGGATTTTCGGATTTTTTTGGTGGACAATGCTTCCGATACAGCTGAATATGAATTGATTAGCACTTATTGTTTGGGGAAATCCAATATAAAACTGATTTCCCTTGCCTACAATTACGGTTTTGCGGAAGGCAACAATATTGGAATGGATATTGCCGAAAAAGAATATAATCCAAGCTATTTTCTGCTATTGAATAACGACACTTTGGTCGACAAAGATTTCTTGTACGAACTGGTCGAAAGTATTGCCGAAAATCCAAAAATGGGTATTGCCGTCCCGAAAATCTTCTTTTACGAACCAGCGGACAAACTGTACTATGCTGGCGGTTATATCAACAAACTATCAGGAATGGGCGAACATGAAGGTTGGCAACAGAAAGATAATATTGAATATAATGTTAAAAAGCAAGTTGGTTTCGCTAATGGGTGTTGTATGTTGATATCCAAACAGTTAAGAGAAAGTATTGGTAATCTGAAACGGGACTTTTTTGCTAATATAGAAGATATTGAATATAGTTATCGTTGTGGCAAGGGCGGTTTTGGCATAATATATGTGCCCAACAGTATCGTAGTTCACAAAGAGGGTTATGCCTCGAAGCGAAACAAGGGTCAGTGGTTTAGGATCTATCTCTCCACACGTAATCTGATCCTGTTCTACAAAGAAAGGACCGAATGGTACAAACCAATACTCTTTCTGCCTTATTTCACCCTTCGCTGGGTCGCTTACATGGCTTTGAAATCGGCTCTGCTTAAAGATTTTAAAAGTGTAAAAGCATTGTTCAAAGGCATTCGCGACGGCATCGTCAACAAACTGAGTTTTGTGGAACTACCCAAGGAAACCGTATTTAGAAACCCGTAAAAGAATGGTATGAAGAATGTAGAAGTAGAAATATTGTTATCGACCTACAATGGAGAAAAGTATTTGGCTGAACAGCTCGATTCTATATTGGCACAGACTTATGGTAATTTCAAAATAACGGTCCGTGACGACCATTCAACCGACGGAACACTGAAAATCATTCAATCCTATATTGACAAATACCCTGCAAAGATTTCGCTGTATAAAGATCCTATCTGGAAAACCAAAAACATGGGGTCAACTTTTTCTTTCGGACGTTTGATGCAGCAAGCAACCGGACAATACTTAATGTTCAGCGATCAGGACGATGTGTGGATGGAAGATAAAATTGCCCTTACATTGACGCGTTTTAAATCTATCGAAGCGGAAAATCCTAATACGCCGATATTGGTTTTTACGGACATGGTGGAAGTCGACGAAAACTTAAAAGTGCTTAATCCTTCCTTTATCCAAAACCAAAAATTGTTGCCCGAAATAAAAGATAACTCTATTAAAGTGTTGGCAATGAACATTGTAGCAGGATGCACGACAATGTTCAACAGGCAATGTGTAGACGTTGTTTTGCCTTTCCCATCCAAAAAAGTGATTCATGACCATTGGATGGCGATCAACGTTTCGCAATACGGCATCGTGGAATATATCAACAAACCCACTTCTTATTACCGCCAACACAGCCACAACGTAGTAGGTGCCAACGAAGTCGGACTGAAATATTTCTTTTCCAAAATCGGAAAACCAACCAAACAACTGGGTTTGTACAACGATTTGATCTATCATCTCAATTTTAAAATCAACGTATTTAAGTTTATTTATTACAAAACGGTATTGAACGTCAAAAGACTGTTCATGAACGTGTCGCGTACCGCAAAAGTGAAATCTTAATCTTGGCGTAAAAAAGAAGCTCTCTTATGAAAATAGCGATTATCGGCACAAGAGGGATACCCAACAATTATGGAGGTTTTGAACAGTTTGCAGAATATTTATCTTTAGGTTTGGTTAAGAGGGGACACGAGGTTACGGTATATAATTCGCACAACCACGTTTTTCAGGGTGACAACTGGAATGGCGTTCAGATTATCCACAAATGGGATCCTGAAAAAAAAATAGGTACAGCTGGACAATTTCTCTACGATCTTGGCTGTATCTGGAACACAAGGAAACACAAGTTCGACGTCATCCTTCAACTCGGTTATACGAGCAGCACGGTTTGGGGATGGCTGTTGCCACGCAGAAAGTCCATCGTAGCAACCAATATGGACGGCATCGAATGGCGGCGCAGCAAATTTTCTCCCCGCGTACAGAAATTCCTAAAATGGGCGGAAAGCCTAGCAATTAAATACAGCGATCATTTGATTTCGGATTCCAAGGGCGTACAGCGCTACTTGATGAACCAATACGAAGCGCCATCCATTTATATTCCTTACGGAGCGGAAGTTTTTAAGAATCCGGACGGAAAGGTTTTGGAAAAAAATGACCTAGAACCTTACCAATACAATATGCTGATTGCGCGGCTCGAACCCGAAAACAGTATTGACAAGATATTGGACGGCGTTGTGATGTCGGAATCTAAATTGCCGTTTCTTGTGGTTGGTAATTACGACAAGGCATACGGCGACTTCCTATTGGATCGTTACAAAAACAATCCGCAGATCCGTTTTCTGAACAGTATTTACGACATCAACATATTGGACAATCTCCGGTATTATTCGCGGATGTATTTTCATGGTCATACGGTCGGCGGGACAAATCCTTCCTTGTTGGAGGCGATGTCTTCTTCCTGTACGATATGCGCCCACAAAAATGTTTTCAACGAAACGATATTGGGCAGGGATGCTTATTATTTCGTGAATTCCAAGGAAGTGGCACAATATCTCGACCAAAAAGATCTGGACCTTTCATTTGTGCCGAACAATATCCACAAGATTGAAACGCTTTACACTTGGGACAATATCATTAACCAATACGAAGATTTTTTCAAGAAGATTATAAAGCCGATTTGAGAATTTGAAGATTTGAAAAATGAGCAGTGATTTTATGATTTAGCTTACGAATTTCATTCGTGGGCTTTTATTTTTGGGAGAGTTGTTGTTGTGTAAATGGTTAAAACCATTTTGCTTCTTTCTTATTAAGAAAAAAAGCGCCGGATCAAATAATCCGGCGCTTTTTCAATATAAGTTTCAGAGACGACTACCAACCTTGGTCTTCAGGCGTGTTAGGGTCCAATAAGTTCATCGCTTTTGCAAAATAAGTTACTGTACCTGGCAATGCCAACCAAAAGAATGGTCTAATAAATATCAACATCAATATGATGATGACCAGCCAAAGGAAAAAGAAACCCCAATATTTTCCGGTAGATTGTTGTGTCGTCATGATTCAAGATTTACTGTGTGCAAATATAATGGCAAAACATTACAAATGCAATTTTTGTTGTTATTTGTTGCCGTAAGTTTCTTTGTAAAACTCGATAGCTTTTTCGATGATGGAAACCGCAACTTCTTTGTTTTCAAACCCGCTGACTTTCACTTCTTTTTTTTCCAACAATTTGTATGTTTCGAAGAAGTGGCTGATTTCGTCTAGTTTTTGGGCAGGAAGGTCTTCCAAAGACTGAACGTCGCGAAGTGTGGTGTCGTCGTCGGCAACCGCGATGATTTTGTCGTCGCCTTCACCGTTGTCGATCATGCGCATCACGCCGATGACACGTGAGCTTACAATGCACAACGGAACGACGGGCTCGTATGTCAATACCACTATGTCCAAAGGATCTTTGTCGTCGCCCAAAGTCTGGGGAATAAACCCGTAGTTGCTAGGGTAGTGCGTCGCACTGAAAAGCACACGGTCTAGTTTCAGTAGGCCGGTTTTTTTGTCAATTTCGTATTTGATACGTGATCCAGCAGGAATTTCGATGACGCCGTTAATAACAGAAGGTGCTTTTTTGCCGTAGCTGGCACCATGCCATGGATGCAATACGTTCGTAGTTATAGACATTATGTTGTTTATTTTTTATATGAAACAGGCTGCAAATGTAAAATTCTCTGTCCTATTTTAGCAAAAAAACTTTGAAAAAGGAATAAAAATATCTCTTTTGCAAGGTAATTTTGAACGCAAACCTTTGCAAGAAATAGTACAGTACTGCTCTATAAATAATTTGTGTACTTATATCAAATATTTCCTTACCTTTGCACCTCAAAAATTTTTAACTAACCAAAAATCAGGGTAATGAACAATTACGAATTGATGGCGATTTTTACCCCTGTACTTTCTGACGACGACTTCAAGGCCGCTCAGAAAAAGTACACCGACTTCATCGAAGCTAACGGTGGTACTATTGTGTACAGCAACCCATGGGGACTAAAATCGCTGGCGTATCCTATCCAAAAGAAAACTACGGCGATCTACTGGGTATTGGAATATTCTGCGCCATCCGACCTCAATGAAAAACTGAAAATTCAGTTTTTGCGTGACGACCAGTCTTTGCGTCACATGATCACTGTACTCGACAAACATGCCGTTGCGTACAATGCTAAAAAGAGAAGTGGCGTGAAACATTCTGATACCGAAAAAGCGGAGGCATAATATCATGGCAAAAGCAAATGAAATCAAATACCTTACTGCGATCAAACAGGAACAACCTAAAAAGAAGTTCTGCCGTTTCAAAAAGTACGGTATCAAATATGTCGACTACAAAGACATGGAATTTTTGAAAAAGTTCTTGAACGAACAAGGTAAAATGTTGCCTCGTCGTCTTACTGGTAACTCTTTGAAATTTCAGCGCAAAGTAGCGGCTGCTATTAAAAAAGCAAGACAAATGGCTTTGTTGCCTTACGTAACAGACCTTTTGAAATAGTATTCTTCGAGTGGCGAGTGGTAAGTGACAAGCGGTGAGTTTTAACTCATCACTCATCACTCATCGCTCATCGCTCATCTTTAGTCACCATTCCCTAACTCCCTTTGATGGGAAGGACAGTCAATATGACTGGGCTCTTGGGAACTAAACATGCAAATAAAATGCAAGTAATCTTAATCAAAGACGTAGACAATCTAGGTCAGGCGCACGAATTGGTAACCGTAAAAAGCGGTTACGCTCGTAACTTTCTTATCCCGCAAAAATTTGCGGTCGAAGCAAGTCCTTCCAACTTAAAACAACTCAACGAAAAGTTGAAAGTGAAAGCGAAGAAAGAAGCTGCTTTGTTGGCGCAGATCAACGAAGTTATCGAAGTATTGAAAGGTACACCTATCAAAATCGGCGCTAAAACTGGTACTACCGAAAAAATCTTCGGTCGTGTTACTTCTTTGCAGATCGCTCGTGCCATCAAAGAACAGAAAGGTTACGAAATCGATCGCAAACGTATCTCTATTCCTGAAGAAGTTAAAGAAATCGGTACACACAAAGCTACTATCGACTTTGGTGGTGGTAATGTTACAGAAATCGACTTTGAAGTCGTTTCTGAATAATATCGTATCGGTTTACACAAGGATATTTTGGGCGGTTACAGTTGCAAGGCTGTAACCGCTCTTTCTTTTTTATATTGTCTTTACAAATCTCAACTATAAAAAACAATCGTCATGGACAAAAAACAGTTCTCGCCGAACGACGACCATTTCCGACCCAAAGAAGCCATCGTATTTTTTTCTGCTCATCATTTTGTTGGCAGCATTGATTTGGTTTAGCATTTACAACATTCAGCTAGAAAGACACATTTAAAAAAAATAAGATTATGAACAAGTACATCTGCCGGAACTGAAACTGAGTAGCGAGCACAAAGCCGAGAACATATTCGTTGCCCCGCCATATTGCCAATGCTCTGTTACCTGCCGTTTTTTATTAGATGTTTGTTGCCTTGTCAAATATTCGGCAATAGTTTCCGCCTCCAATTTGTGTTATTTCTTTTTCAGTAAACCCTTCTTTTAGCAACGCGTCCACCACTGTATATAAAAATCCTTCAGTCGTGTTGTCCCAACTTTGATTTGTCTTTTTGCCAAAACGGTCATTGTTGCCGGTTGGTGGCGCCATTTTCGTATCTGTTCCAATACAAACGTGCTCCACACCTACTATATTAACCAATGCTCTAATATTTTTTGCATAATCCAACGGTGTATCTGCGATATGTGTCCAAACTCCAATTACGCCACCAGCATCAGCAATTTTTTTTGCCTGTTCTTTACTGATAAGTCGGGGCATCATCATTTTTGCCATTTTTTCATTTGTTCCGAGTTGTGTATTTAATCCTGTATGTGAAATGAGCATTGGTTTGGATGATACGTCAAGCGCTTTGTTAATGGCTTCGTTGTTACAATGCGCAAGGTCAACGAGGATACCAAGCCTGTTACATTCTTTTATGGTGTCAATGCCTAATTGCGTAAGCCCGCCATATTGCGGCGTATCGGTGTAAATATCTCCCATTGGTGGCGAAGTCTGTCCATCGTGCATTAAGCCCAAATGTCTTAAACCTCTGTCATAAGCGATTTTAATTCTCTCTATTTTTCCCTCAATAAAGTGTCCGCCTTCTACAGATTGAATAACAATTTGCTTATTCTCTTTTCTTGCTTTCTTTAAATCTGATAAATTCAATGCCCGTGTCAGATTATTTGCTTTGAGCATTTCGTCCATTTCATCAAGGCTTAATATGAACCGATTGTAGGCATCGCCTTCTTTTTCCAGTTTAGGTCTGTCAACGCAGAAGGTCATACAAATTGCAGTCAGACCAGAGGTTTTCATTTCATTGGCTAAATCATAATGTTGTCCTTTGAATTGCTCTAAACTAAATGGAACGTCCATATGGTTATGCGTGTCAATTCCAATAGTTTTAGCTATTATTTTTTTAACCTTATCGTCTGATACAAATGCCGCAAAAGAGGCAAACGGATTAAGAAACAAAACTGCACTTGCCCCGGTTACGGTTGTTAGAAATTTTCGTCTTGTCCAGTCTTTGCTGTTATCATTCGTCATGTTGTTGCGATTTGTAGGATGTCGGTTTAAAATGGGAGGTAACGGCCAGGGCTTGCTGCTGTGCTGGAATTTATAACGTCCAGCCCGGAACCGTTGCCAAATTTATAATAAAAAGTTCATTGTCTATTCTATCGCTCAATAGAGTTTTTTCAGCCGGAACTACTGTTCCATAATGTTACAAAAGCTCATTGCAATTCCTTCAGCCCCACTTGCTGCAAACCGATGTAAGCGGCTGCTTTGGTCAGTTTAGTTTCTTTATGTATTCTGAATACCCGCTATTTTTTAATAATTCTTTTATCGGGATTTTGTAAGCGTCTGTCCATGAATTTTTGCCATGTTTTTTAGCGTAAAATTCTATAATTCTAAACCCAAGAAAATAACAAATTGTTTTCGGTGCTTTATCAAACAACTTTTTACAGCCACCCGCTCTGCAATTGCACATATATGGATTTTTATCGGAACTGTTTGTCATCAAATAAGGGACGGATTTATTATAGATTTCTTTTTCATGGTCTAAATACCATTGAAATTGCTGTTTGCTCATTTGTTCAATTACTCTCCATTTTGGCAATTTCTCCTTAAAATATTCATAAGTAAAATAACAGGCTAATCCTTCGTCAATTGTTGCTCCTAAATCAGTGTCCCAATCTGGGTCGTTATTTCTTGCCTGTTCAAAAACCATATGCTCAAGTTCATGAGGCATTGCTTCCGTTAAGATTTCTGTTGTAATTTTTGGATGAGCTAAATCAATTGCCATTCCATTTGACGAACACCCGCCAATTTCAACACTAAAGTTTTTGTCGGGTCCTAAATATAATATCCATTTTCCTTTTGGTTTATAACCTGTCAGCTTAGGTATTCCGGTCAAATGTGAATTAAAGAGCGAGTCAAGATTTAAGTTTGTTAAGGTGTCAAGTTTTTCTAAAAGGTCAGGATGTTTTTCAAATAACGTTTTATTCCAGGCAACAATCCCGCTACCGCTATCCTTGAACATTTTACCAGCGTCCCCAAAAATTAAAGCTAAACAACTATCCCAAAGTTCTGGAAATGGTTTATATACTTTGTCAATGATTAATGTAGAATCATATTTATTGTCTTGATGCGCCAACACCTGATATTTGAAAGCATTGTACACAGTGAGATTACCAACTTTAATGCTGTCATCCAAGTTTGAGATTTTCTGGATTAGGGCTTTGTCCTGTCCATAAGAAAAAGAAGCATAAAGTAAAAAAAATAGAATTATTGTTTGTCTCATATAGTTGGGTTTCTGTGAGTAGCTGCCAACGGTTCGGGACTTTGCGTTGGTGGCGGCATTTGAAAACCGTCAGCCCGAACTGAGGCTGAGTAAAGTTAATACAGTTGATGTTATATTCTATTGCCCGGCTTTATTCGTCCAGCCCGGACTACAGCTGATAAGCGAACGGGACGATCAGTACATATTCTTCAGCCAGCATAGCAGAAAAAAACCTTGTTGCACGCAGTTGTCATTTATAAACGATTCCCTCTAATTTACCGTCGGGAGCAAATGAGTAAATGTATTTCCCAACTTCAATTGTTTTTGAGTTAATGTTTCTATATCTACCCTTATTCATAAACAAAAAATCTTCGATCTGACAATCTTTCTTATAATGAGCAATGTAAAGATTGAACCAGTTAACATTTCCGTATTTAGTATAATGCAATGGGATATATTCGTTATTGGCAGCCTGCGGTATCGCCAAAATAGAGTCCGCCAGCTTATTTACTTCCTCCATTACATCAATCTCATTTTGCTGGAATTTACGGGCTTCACCTATCATGTCGCGAACCATAGATGGGTTAATTCCTTGAAGCCATTTAGTTGAGGAATTACCTAACTCGGAAGAGGTGAAAGATTTGAAAATGCCATTTTCAAACTGTAGGTATGCCCCTAATTTTCTGGAGACATATAATTCGTTTCCTTCGTCTTTAAGATCGACTACAGACTGTAGAAATTTTATATCTAAATTTTCAAATAGAATTGCATCCTCTAATATGCTTTCAACATTCAGACTCGAATATTCGGGTGGCCAATCGATTTGATTTAGTTCTTTTCGGAGATCTGATTCTGAAACCTTAACTTTGGGGTTCTTTGCCAGAACAAATATTGGTTCTTGTGAGAATATTTTAAACCCTAAACATTCAATTTTTTCGGATTGAAAAGTCAATATAGTATGAACAAGATTTTTGTCGTATCCGAAAAACTCAATGCAACTATTAATAGAACCATTACCAGGTTTCTGTTCAATTTCGTAAAGTTTTCCGTTGTCGACTTTGTAAAAACCACTTCGGTTTGATAAATTTTTACTCCCGAAAATATTCCGTAACATATTTGTAAGGTTTGAATTGCGTGCAACGAGTAGGGCTTTGTGCAGGTTGGGAAATAGAATTCCGTCTGCCAACTTGCACAAAAAAACATGTTGTAGGCAGTTTTTATGTCTTCAGTTTATAAAATATTTCACCTGTTTGTGAGGCATGTTGTCTTTTAAGTAAAATCATTTCATTGAGTTGAATTCGTCCATCAAAAATTAACATCAAATCTTCTCCGTCCATTAATATCATCTGTTTTGTAATTGGATTATTATTTTCTATGCCATCTTTAGAAAATCCATCTATTGAAATAAATAGTCCAAGTGTGTTTTTGAGTTTGTTGGTTATCTTTCCGCCAAATGCGTACAGTGTGCTTGCTGGAATTAGTTCCTTTTGCCATTTAGCCTCAAGTAAAAAATCTGTTCCGTCAAATGTAAATGCTCCATCAATTTGTTCTCCTGTTATTTTAAATGAAGATTTTGGGGAAAGTTCAAAGAGAATAAAAAGTTCGTTTAATAATTTTTCAAGTTGAAAACCCCTTTCTTGTTTATTATTGTTAATTGCAATTTCAAAAAACTTTGACCTCAGCTCGTCAAGTTTCTGACTAAAGTGCATTGTCGATTTTACTTTCTCAATATTTGCAGTTCTTCTTTCTTCTGCTTTTTTTAATTCGTCGATTGCGTCAAAATAGCCTCTTGTTTGGTTTCGTAATTTCAACACACACGCCTTGGCTCTTTTTGTTAGATTTCCATCTTTGTCAAAATAAGTTAGGTGTGAGAAATCAGAGAAGTTCCCTACTTCTTGTATGAGTCGAAGTAAGTCATTTTGAAATAAATCTTGTCTTGCAACCATTCTGTCAATTAGTATTGAAACACTTTCTTGTTTTAATGGTTCTTGCCAATCAATTGTAGCAACGATTGCTGAGTTTTCTATTGTCAACTCAATAAACTGCCTTAAATCTTTTTTCCTCCAATAGATATTTGTCAAAGCATCTTTTAATGCAATAATTGCTTGTGTCGAAACTTTCTGAAATGCCATAATATCTTTGAATGTTTGGGGTCTCTCTAAAATTGCCTACAACGGCTCGGAGGCTTTGCGAAGTGTTTTACATTTTGCAAAACCTTCAGATGTACGAAGTCCCGTAGGGCTTCGTACTGGCAGAGCCTCCGAGCCGATGTACCGAAAGCCCAAAGGGATTTTGGTACATCACTCAAATATATGCTATAGCACGCTATCTTCAAAAAAACACTGTTGAGAATCAGCTATTTATCATTAGGAATTTTGCATTGTCGTCAGGACAATCCGAATTTATTAAAGCGGATCTAAATTGCCGGCATTGCAATCATTTTCTTGCGATCCGCTGTCTGCTTTTTTGTCGAGCAGAAGTATTTTGTCGGCGATTATTTCCGTTACATATTTCTTTTGTCCCGATTTGTCGTCGTATTGACGGTAACGCAGTTTACCTTCCAGATACAAGCGGTATCCTTTGTGTAAGTATTCTATTATTGTGGCGTTTTCAATAATGAAATTAGGCAAGTTTTTGCAATTGCCAGATTAGATTGCGGCAACGGGCGGGCGGATCGGAAGCTTTTATGTTTGTCAAAACTTATTTTCCCGCCTCCGCCATTCTCGCCTTGTATCTTTCCTTGATGACGTCCTGTACGGGAATGTTTCGGATTTTGCTTTCGAGCCAGCCGATGATGTCCAAGTACATGAACGACCGTGCTTCGAGCGGATTGCCTTCATATTTTTCCAGTTTGTTTTTTAGGTGGACGAAAGCGCTGGTCAATTGTTTTCCCGGTTTTTGTTTGAGCGTGTTGCGGAGGAAATGGAAAATTTCTTCTTCCACGATCGTCAGGTTTTTCATTTTTGCCATGTAACGATAGACCGATTTGGTCAGCGAATCCAATATGTCGTAGTTGCCTAGTTCGTAGTGCGCGATCAGGTGCAAAAGTCTGGCGTAGCATTGCAGGTCGGTACGCAGACTGTATTTGATGTGAATGATTTTGTTGAGGTACAAAATGCAGTTGTCGTTGTCGCCGCTGCCAAAAAACAGGCACGCAATCTTATAGTAGAACACCAATACGCGATGGCGGTCTAGATGCAAACGGTAAGCGTCGAGCCCCGCTTCGATTTTGGGAACGAGCAACAGACCTTCCGAAAAAGTGCCGTGCATGAAATGCTGGTTGAGCCGGGCAATATTGAAGTACGTGAAAACCTGCACGCGTATATTGGAATTTTTACTAGCGATGTCCGTCTGCGTAAATTGTCGGAAACGTTCGAGTGTCTGGTCAAAACGTTCAAAATTGTTGGTGTCGAAATGCGCACTCAAAAGATTGTGAAACGCTTTCAGATATTGACCTGTTTCAATATCCTTCATCTGAGGATTGTCGTCGAAAAGGTCCAGCCATTTCTGCGCGTTGCGGAAATATAGTTTGAAATCCTGCAATATGAAATAAAACCAGCAGTGGCTCTGGTAGTAATACATTTTTTCGTAAAAACGCAGGTCGTTGAGGTGCAGCGTCGGCATATTGGTCTCGAAAAAAAGCTTGACCGCCATTTCGTCCTTTTCGTCGCGCGCGTGCCCCATTTTGATGTACCAGCCGTAAAGTTGCAGCGACAGGTTGGACAGGCGACCTTGCATCGTCAGCCGCGTATTGATTTCGTCCAGTTCCTTGGACAGCATTTCCGCACGGTTATCGATGCTGCGCGTGATGTGCAGTGCCTCGATTTTTTTTTCAAAAATGACGATCTGTTGCCAATACGTCGTCTGAAAATTGTTTTTGGCAGTGGATTTTATGCGGTCCAATATGCGCAAGCTTTGTAGGTACAAGCCTTTGTTATACAATAGGTTAGCGTTGACCAACTGCTCGTTGAGGTACATTTCGACATTGTCGTCGTTGAGTACGCGCAGGGAGTCCAATATTTGTTTGTGCAAATGCGCTTTTATATTGGACAGCTGCTGTTTTTTGATGCTGGGCAATTTTTTGAGCATGGTTTCCTCGTCGAGATCCTCGTCCTCGACTTTGTCCATGTACTCAAAAAGCTGCACCGTTTTCATGTCTTCGCTGCCCGACAATCGTTTGAGATAGAGCTTGAAATTGCGTTTTTCGCTCTTTTCCAAAGATTTTACCAGTTGAAAAACTTCGTCCGTTGAACGGTTGGGCATCGTAGATTTTTTTGTTTTAAAATATTGAAAATCAAATATCTATAAAATAAATATACTGCTTTGTCGGCGTAAAACAGTTCTTATTATTTTTTGACGTTCACAGTACCAATAAAGTATATTTGTTTGTCGAACTTGATTTTCAGTGAATTTGCAAAATTAAATGAAACGAAGAAACGATTGCGTTTCAACCTAAAGAAAGAAATTTATGTCAACAAAACAAAAGATTCACATTTTCGATACTACTCTTAGAGACGGAGAGCAAGTACCGGGATGTAAGCTCAATACGAAAGAAAAGATCGAATTGGCAGTTAAGCTTGAGGATTTGGGTGTGGACGTCATCGAAGCAGGTTTTCCGATTTCAAGTCCGGGTGACTTCGCTTCCGTGGAAGAAATTTCTAAAGTTATCAAAAATGCTACGGTCTGCGGCTTGACGCGTGCCGTCAAAAAAGACATCGACGTCGCTGCCGATGCACTCAAACACGCCAAAAATCCTAGAATACATACGGGAATCGGATCTTCCGACAACCATATCAAATACAAATTCAACTCCACACGCGAACAGATATTGGAACGTGCCGTGGAGGCCGTAAAACATGCGCGCAACTATGTGGGTGACGTAGAGTTTTACGCAGAAGATGCAGGTCGCGCCGATATTGAATTTTTGGCAAGACTGACAGAGGCCGTCATCAAGGCTGGTGCAACAGTCGTCAATATTCCCGATACGACAGGGTTCTGTTTGCCACACCAATATCAGGCAAAAATGGAATACCTTGTCAACAACGTTCCCAATATAGACAAAGCGATTTTGTCTTGCCATTGCCACAACGATTTGGGTTTGGCGGTTGCTAATTCCATCGCAGGTGCGATTGGCGGCGCGCGTCAGATCGAATGTACGATCAACGGTATTGGCGAGCGTGCGGGCAACTGTTCTTTGGAAGAGGTTGTCATGATTATCAAAAAACATCCGGAACTCGATTTCTATACGGACGTAAAATCAGAATTGCTGAATCCTATGTCCCGCTTGATTTCCGACACGATGCGTATGCCAATACAGGCCAACAAAGCGGTGGTCGGCAGCAACGCGTTTGCGCATTCATCCGGCATCCATCAAGACGGATTTTTGAAAGAATCGTCTACGTACGAAATCATCGATCCGGAAGAAGTGGGCGCTGGCGACACGCAGCATATCATATTGACGGCAAGAAGCGGCCGCGCGGCTTTGGCGTTCAGAATGCGCGGTTTGGGCAACGAGTTTACTAGGGACGAAATGGATTTGCTGTATCCTCAGTTTTTGGAAGTTGCGGACAGCAAAAAAGAAGTCGACGATGAAGATCTGAGAGAATTGGCGTTAGCTTTTGCAAGTGCGAAAGCGTAGTTCTTTTAATAGTTTAAGAAGTGGCGTCATTTCGAGCGCAGCGAAGCAATCTCGGACTAAACAGCGCATAGCGAAAAGAGGTGGCACTGTATATATATTGACGAACGATAAGTATTCTGTTTTATACACAGGTGTTACTTCTGATTTGATAGTAAGAATTCAGCAACATCGCAGTGGCTATTACAATGAAAGTTTTACTAGCCAATATCATGTGTACAAGCTAGTGTATTATAAGCTTTTTTCAACTATTGGATACGCTATCATAGAAGAAAAAAGGATTAAAGGCGGCAGTAGGGCTAAGAAAATAGCATTGATAAATGCTTTGAATCCTGAATGGTTGGATTTATGGAACGAAATTGAAAAATGGTAATTTAAATAAAGACGATATTGCTTCGGCTAACGCCTCGCAATGACGTAAAAGATACAATATTTATGAGCACAGGTAAAAAAACATTATTTGATAAGATATGGGAAAAACACGTCGTGAAAAACATTCCCGACGGTCCTTCCGTATTGTATATCGACACACAGTTTATACATGAAGTGACGAGCCCGCAAGCCTTTAAAGGTTTGGAAAAAAGAGGCTTGCAGGTTTTCCGTCCAAAACAGATCGTAGCAACGGCGGACCACAACGTTCCGACTTTGCATCAGGAATTGCCGATCAAGGAAGAATTGAGCCGCATCCAGGTTGCGACATTGAGCGAAAACTGCGAAAAATTCGGTATTGAACTATACGGTCTGGGCAACCCTTTTCAGGGGATTGTTCACGTAATCGGACCCGAATTGGGCGTTACGCAGCCGGGTTGCACTTATGTTTGCGGTGACAGCCACACGAGCACACACGGCGCATTTGGCTCTATTGCGTTCGGTATTGGAACGAGCGAAGTGGAAATGGTTATGGCAACGCAATGCCTGATGCAAAGTCATCCGAAACTGATGCGTATCAACGTTGACGGCGAACTGAAAAATGGTGTTGTTTCCAAAGACATCGTATTGTACATTCTTTCCCAGATTTCGGCAAGCGGCGCGACGGGCTATTTCATTGAATTTGCGGGTTCTACGATTCGCAGTTTGAGTATGGAAGCGCGTATGACGATCTGCAATATGAGTATAGAAATGGGAGCGCGTGGCGGCATGATCGCTCCGGACGAAACCACTTTTGAATATATCAAAGGCCGTGAATTTGCTCCTAAAGGCGAAGAATGGGAAAAGAAACTGGCATATTGGAAAACTTTGTATTCAGAAGAAGGTGCACAGTTTGACAAAGAATACCATTTCAATGCGGAAGATATTGAACCGTGGATCACTTACGGAACCAATCCTGGAATGGGTATTGGCGTGAGCGGCCACGTTCCTAGTTTGCAGGAAATTCCTTCGGAAGATCATGTCAACTACGAAAAAGCGTTGAACTACATGGGTTTGCAACCAGGCGAGAATATCAAAGGCCACAAAGTGGACTACGTATTTATCGGAAGCTGTACCAATAGTCGTATCGAGGATTTGCGTATGGTCGCCGACTTTGTAAAAGGCAAGAAAAAAGCGGACGACGTAACGGTCTGGATCGTTCCGGGTTCCAAACAAGTCGAGGCGCAAGCGAAAAGAGAAGGTATTGACAAAATATTTGAAGAAGCTGGATTTATGCTGCGTCAACCAGGCTGCAGCGCTTGTCTGGGTATGAACGAAGACAAAATTCCGGCTGGAAAATATTGCGTCAGCACCAGCAACAGAAACTTTGAAGGTCGTCAGGGGCCAAACGCGCGCACGATGCTGGCAAGTCCGTTGACGGCTGCCGCTGCTGCGGTTACGGGCGTGGTTTCGGACGTTAGAGAACTTTTAAATTAATCGTATGTCTTTACAGTTTAGCTTACAGGTCATGACGCAGACCCGAAAGAAAATTTTGGAACTCGTAGAAGGTTTGACTATTGAAGATTGGAACAAGATTCCGCAAGGTTTCAACAACAATATCATTTGGAATTTTGGACATATCATCGTGACGCCGCAGCTTTTGTGCTATAATAATGCGGGACAAAAAGGCAGCATTCCACAGGAAATCGTAGACAAATACAGAAAAGGCTCAAAGCCCGAAACATTTGTCGACGCAACGGAAATCCAATATTTGAAAAGTATTTTGTTTTCTTCTTTGGAAAATCTGGAAAAAGACAGAAATGCCGGCATATTGGACAGCTACAATACCATAACGACTTCGATCGGAATCGTGTTGGACAAGGTCGACGATGCCACTGCTTATACCAGTAGCCACGACCAGCTACATTGGGGCTATATGCAAGCGTTGAAAAGAATAGTAAAAGGTCAATAACATTTAAAGATTTTAGCAATCATGAGCGATATATTACACGAACAAAAAATGAACGCCGACCAAAAGTCGGACATCAATACCGCCCAATACGAATCGGACCGCAAGCTCATTTCCACGAGCGTAGTTCCGATTACATTGGAAAACATTGACACGGACCAGATCATTCCTGCGCGTTTCTTGAAAGCGACCAATAGGGATGGTTTTGGAAAAAATCTTTTCCGTGACTGGCGTTACAAAAACGACGACGAAGCACAGCCGATCGAATCGTTTCCGTTGAACAACAAGACGTATTCCGGGAAAATTCTGGTTGCCGGCAAAAATTTTGGTTGTGGTTCTTCCCGCGAGCATGCGGCTTGGGCAATCAAAGATTATGGTTTTGACGTGGTCGTCAGCAGCTTTTTTGCCGATATTTTCAAAAACAATGCCCTGAACAATTTCCTTTTGCCGGTGCAGGTTTCGGAAGCTTTTTTGCATAAAATATTCTCTGCCGTGGATGCCAATCCGAAAGTCGATATTGAAGTCAACCTGGAAGCGCAGACGATAAAAATTTTGGATGCCAAATATGCCGACAACGAAGACGGAACCGAGCATTTTGACATCAACAACTACAAGAAAACCTGTTTGCTCAACGGCTTCGACGATATTGACTATTTGCTCAATATCAAAGACGAAATCGAAGCGTACGAAAAAACAAGAATCTAAAAAATTGGAATCAAGCATGTCGACCACTCCCGTTATAGAAGCTCAAAATCTTAAAATACTTCAGGATAGCAAAACGATCCTGGACAACGTAAATTTTGCTTTGCAAAAAGGCGAAAACCTTATTGTGACAGGTGCTTCGGGCGTTGGAAAATCCATATTGACAAGGGCGTTGGCGAAGAAACATTATGTATTGGGGACGCTTTCTGTCAATTACGACAAGGAAAATACGGCGTTGCAGCCACATACAATGTTGGTCGAGCAGCGTTACAGCTTGAAAAACCGCGGTAACTTAACTTCCGGATTTTACTACCAACAAAGGTTCAACAGTTCGGACGTGAACGATTGTTATACGGTCGTGGAAGAACTGTCCAATATAAGTTCGGACGAAAACGAAATTGAATTTTTGTTGTCCGAACTGAAAATGACCGAGCGTAAAAATGCGCCCGTCATACAGCTTTCGAGTGGCGAACACAAACGCTTTCAGATTATAAAAGCTTTGCTGCAACCGACGCAGATCATGCTTTTGGACGAGCCGTTTATTGGTTTGGACAAAGAAAGCCGTCAAAAACTCTACAATATTATTGACGAAAAAGCGACGGCGGGAACGACGTTCGTGATTATTTCCGGTACGCACCACGCGTTTCCCGATTCGGTTACGCACGTATTGGAACTCAATGCGAACGGACATCACCGTTTTGAAACCAAAGAAGATTACGAACCAAGTGAACTGGTCAATTCTTTCAAAATCAACATTTCCAATATAGATTGGCAACCAGCTGAACTCGAATTTGAAAACGCGATCCGCATAGTCAATACGTCCGTCAGATACGGTGAAAAAACGATATTGAACCATATCAACTGGACCGTGAAAAAAGGGGAGAAGTGGCTGTTGCAAGGACACAACGGTGCGGGAAAATCCACGTTGCTGAGTTTGATCACAGGTGACAATCCGCAAGCTTACGCCAACGAAATCTATCTGTTTGACAAAAGACGCGGTCGCGGAGAAAGTATTTGGGACGTAAAGAAACCGATCGGTTTTGTGTCGCCGGAAATTTTTGCCTACTATGACAAAAACTTGAGCGTGCATGACGCAATCGCCTGCGGACTCTTTGACACGATGGGACTGTTCAAAAAAATGACGGACGAACAGGAAGCGAAAGTACAGGAATGGATCGACGTTTTTCATTTGCAGGAAGTCCAAAAAAATCGTTTGTCAGCGCTTTCTTCTGGACAGCAACGCCTAGTTTTATTGGCAAACGCGTTGGTAAAAAATCCACCGTTGCTGCTATTGGACGAACCTTGTCAAGGTTTGGACGAAGTACAGACAACAGCTTTCGTCGAAATGGTGGACGAGCTGTGCGACAAGATCGACACGACATTGTTGTACATCAGCCATTACGACAACGAAATTCCTACTTGTATTGAACAGGTTTTATTTTTAGAAACAGGAAATCCAACTATAAAAGAACGTATTAAAAAAGCATCTACAATTCTCAACTAATGAACAAGAATATTACAGTCATCCTGGGCGATGGCATCGGACCTGAAGTAACACAACAATCCGTGAAAGTATTGGATGCGATCGCAGAACAGTTCGGTCATAGTTTCAGCTACGACTATCAACTGATGGGCGCGATTGCGATTGACAAAACAGGAAATCCTTTGCCGGACGAGACGCTCGAGTCCTGCCGCAAGACGGATGCTGTATTGTTCGGCGCGATTGGAGATCCCAAATACGACAACGATCCAAACGCCAAAGTACGTCCAGAACAAGGATTGTTGAAGATCAGAAAAGAACTGAACCTTTTTGCCAATATACGTCCGTTGACAATCTATCCATCTTTGGGACATTTGTCGCCTTTGAAAACGGAAAAATTGGAAGGCGTTGACTTTTTGATTTACCGCGAATTGACAGGCGGTATTTATTTTGGTAAAAAAGCAAAAAGCGAAGACGGAACAAGTGCGACCGACGATTGTACCTATTCCGCTTTCGAAATCGAACGCGTCGCTAAATTGGCTTTTGAAGCAGCGCAAAAAAGAAAAAAACATTTGACTTTGGTCGACAAAGCCAACGTTTTGGAAACTTCTCGTTTGTGGAGAAAAGTCGTTCAGGAAATGTCCAAAGACTACGCGGACGTAACGGTTGACTATTTGTTTGTGGACAACGCAGCGATGCAGATCATATTGAACCCAGCGCAGTTTGACGTTGTATTGACCGAAAACATGTTTGGCGACATCATCAGCGACGAAGCGTCCGTATTGAGCGGTTCGCTTGGTTTGTTGCCATCTGCGTCGATTGGCGACAGAACGGCTTTGTTCGAACCCATCCACGGTTCTTATCCGCAAGCTGCCGGCAAAGATATTGCCAATCCATTGGCGTCCATATTGTCCGCAGCTTTGATGCTGGATCATTTCAACTTGACGGAAGAAGCTAATCTGGTCAGAACAGCGGTTGCTTGGACTTTGGAAAAAGGATTTGTCAGCAAAGACATCGACTCCGTCAACAATTACCCTACGACGACTATTGGCGATTTGATCAAAGATTTCATCGAAAACAAAATCCCCGTCGAAGTCAACAAAAAGACCGTCGGTATTGGGAAATCGACCATTATTTAATTTGATATATTGGGTGATTTGATAATTTTTTTGAAATAAAAAATCATCCATTATTAATTATTCATTCATGAATTAATGAATGATATTGGAGTTCTTTTACAGTTTTAGAATACAACAGAAATTATTTTCTGTTGTATCAAATAAAGGTTTACATTCGTTGCACAAAATCAATTTTATGGTTCGCAACGTTGTAGATACGATAATTTCCATTTCCCGCATCGGTATTGTGGTGGTGGTGATTATTATTCCTGCAATGCAGGGAGGCGGATTGTTATAAACTGGAACGAACAGATTCTAATATAGCCCGCCCGTCAAAGGCGGGTTTTTTGTTGAATACTTTTTTATAAACACAGCTAGAAATAATACGATAATGAGTAACGCAGTCAATACGGAAGCTCCGGAACTAAACAGATATTCCAAAAGATTAACACAGGATCCTACGCAGCCAGCGGCACAAGCCATGCTTTATGGTATTGGGTTGACGGACGACGACATGAAAAAGGCACAGGTCGGTATTGCAAGCATGGGCTACGACGGCAATACTTGCAATATGCACTTGAACGATTTGGCTAAAGTTGTCAAAAAAGGCGTTTGGGACAACGGTTTGGTCGGCTTGGGATTCAATACGATTGGCGTGAGCGACGGTATGAGCAACGGTACGGATGGTATGCACTATTCGCTTGTGAGCCGTGACGTTATCGCCGACAGTATCGAAACCATCTGCGGCGCACAATACTACGATGCGATTATCGGTATTCCTGGTTGTGACAAAAATATGCCCGGAACCTTGATGGCGATGGGGCGTCTCAACCGCCCGTCGATCATGGTTTACGGTGGTACGATTGCTCCCGGATGCTGGAATGGAATGGAACGTTTGAACATCATTTCTGCATTCGAAGCGTTGGGACAAAAAATCAAAGGAACGATTAACGACGAAGAATATACGCAGATCATCAAACATAGCTGTCCGGGTGCGGGCGCTTGCGGCGGTATGTACACGGCCAATTCCATGGCTGCGATGGCAGAAGCAATGGGTATGAGCTTGCCGTATTCTTCTTCCAACCCTGCGGTAAGTGAAGCAAAAAGAAATGAATGTCTGGAGTCTGGTAAAGTCATCAAGGTTTTATTGGAAAAAAATATTTGTCCAAAAGACATCATGACGCGCGAAGCATTTGAAAATGCGATGGTCGTTTTGGTTGTATTGGGCGGAAGTACCAACGGTGTAATGCATTTGATCGCGATTGCGAAAAGTGTAGGTATTGAACTTACTTTGGCGGATTTCCAAAAAGTAAGTGACTGTACGCCGCTATTGGCCGATTTCAAGCCAAGCGGAAAATACATGATGCAGGATCTGTTTGATATTGGCGGTTTGCCTCGTGTGATGAAATATTTGTTGGAAAAAGGTTTGATTAACGGCGATTGTTTGACTTGTACAGGCAAAACGGTAGCCGAAAATCTTGCAGAGATTGATTCGCTTGATTTCGAAGTGCAGGACATCATCCATCCATTGGAAAAACCAATCAAAGAAACAGGACACTTGCAGATGTTGTTTGGGAACTTGGCTTCAGAAGGTAGCGTTGCCAAAATCACCGGACACGAAGGCGTTTATTTCAAAGGACCTGCAAAGGTTTTTGACGGAGAAGTACACCTGGTGGAAGGCATTTCCAATGGACGTATTCAAGCGGGTGATGTTGTAGTCATCAAAAATGTCGGCCCTGCTGGTGGTCCAGGAATGCCTGAAATGTTGAAACCAACCTCCGCTATCATGGGTGCAGGTCTTGGCGGCAGTGTTGCATTGATTACGGATGGTCGTTTTTCTGGCGGTTCGCACGGTTTCTTGGTCGGACATATTTCTCCGGAAGCATACAAAGGCGGTGTGATTGGTTTGGTTGTGGATGGCGACGAAATCGAAATTGACGCTGTCAAAAACCGTATCAGCTTATTGGTGGATGACGCGGTATTGGACGAAAGACGCAAAAACTACAAACAACCTGAATTGAAATTCAAATCCGGTGTTTTGTACAAATATGCGAAAACCGTTTCCAGTGCATCCACGGGTTGCGTGACCGACGAGTTCTAAAACTGTTTCCGAAAAACGTTTATGCAAATAATTCAAAGCATATAAAACCGAATCTATGAGTTGCGTGGCGAACGTGTCATGCAGGACTTTGATTTTGAATAGTGACAAAGCCATCCAGATGAACATCGCTATTATGCGGGCATTTGTAGAAGTGAGAAGGATTTTGCTGCAACAGACGGACATCAAAGAACAGATAAAATTATTGAAAGAAAGAATTGGTGAACACGATACGCAACTAAGCCAGATTTATGATGCGCTGGAAAAGATAAAGCGGCTGAACGTAAATGGAACGAGAGAGATCGTATCGGTTTTAAGAAATAGGTTCGACAACTATAACAGAAAGGATTCGTATAATTTTTAAAAATAAAAATTATGGCAACATTGGAATTAGAAAAGGACAAAACGGCAAACGAGCCGTCCCAAATAAAAACAAGAACCATGACTGGCTCCGAAGTCTTATTGGAATGTTTGATTGCCGAAAACGTGAGCACCATATTTGGTTATCCCGGAGGTGCGATCATGCCAATATACGACGCGTTGTATTCTTACCAAGACAAGCTGCACCACATATTGGTACGTCACGAACAAGGCGGAATCCATGCGGCACAAGGTTATGCACGCGTAACTGGCAAACCGGGAATTGTATTTGCAACGAGCGGTCCTGGTGCTACGAACCTAGTGACTGGTATTGCGGATGCGCAGATAGACAGTACACCGTTGGTTTGTATTACGGGGCAAGTGTTTGCGCAGTTTTTGGGTACGGACGCTTTTCAGGAAACGGACGTCGTCAATATCACGACGCCGATCACGAAATGGAACTACCAGATTACGGATGCCAACGAAATTCCAAGCATTATCGCGAAGGCTTTTCATATTGCGACAACGGGTCGTCCCGGTCCTGTATTGATCGATATTACCAAAAATGCACAGTTCCAACAGATAGAATTCAACGGATTTGAATATTGCAAACATATCCGTAGCTACCGTCCAAAACCGAACGTCAGAACAGAATATGTTCAAAAAGCGGCGGAATTGATTAACAGTGCCAAAAAGCCTTTTGTATTGTTTGGTCAAGGGGTTGTTTTGGGAAATGCAGAAAAGGAATTTCAGGCATTTATAGAAAAAGGAAATCTTCCTGCAGCCGCAACTGCATTAGGTTTGGGTGCGATTCCAACGGATCATCCGCTTTATGTCGGCATGTTGGGAATGCACGGAAACTATGCGCCAAATGTATTGACCAATGAATGTGACGTATTGATTGCCGTCGGTATGCGTTTCGATGACCGCGTGACGGGACGTTTGGACAAATATGCCAAACAGGCGAAAATTGTTCATCTGGATATTGACCCTGCCGAAATCGACAAAAATGTTCCAACAACAGTTCCTGTTTGGGGCGACTGTAAAGAAACTTTGCCTTTGTTGACAAAAGCGATTCAGTCAAATGACCATACAGCCTGGTTTGCCGAATTTAAAAAACTGGAAGCCGAAGAAGTCAAAGAAGTTATCGAACCTGAACTTAACCCGACGACGGCAGAAATGACGATGGGCGAGGTTTTGAAAGAATTGAACAAACTTACACTCGGCGATGCGATTATCGTTACCGACGTAGGTCAGCATCAGATGGTTGCTTGTCGCTATGCAAAATTCAACAACAGCAAAAGCAACGTAACTTCCGGCGGTTTGGGTACGATGGGATTTGGACTTCCGGCTGCGATGGGTGCGAAAGTCGGTGCGCCGGACAAAACGGTCGTCGGCATTTCAGGCGACGGTGGTTTTCAGATGACGTTGCAGGAACTCGGAACAATCATGCAAAACAAAATCGGCGTCAAGATTCTTATATTAAACAACCATTTCTTGGGAATGGTACGTCAATGGCAGGAACTGTTCATGGACAAACGTTATTCTTTCACGGATATTGACAGTCCCGACTATGTTACTTTGGCGCAGGCTTACCAAATTCCGGCAAAGAAAATCGAAGACCGCAAAGACCTGGTTGCTGGATTGAAAGAAATGCTCGACACGGATGGTGCTTATCTGCTGGAAGTGAAAGTCGGTAAGGAAAACAATGTATTTCCGATGGTTCCGCAAGGCGCAAGTGTGAGTGAGATTCGATTAAAGTAAAAAGGCAAAATTAAAAAGCAAAAAATGGCTATTGATAATGACCAGAATTTGTTGATGGTGGAGGACGATAATGTTCCTTACAATATTAGGCACCGAGCTTATTATTTAGCCAAGAATACAATTCAGTTTATTTCAAATGCACGTTTTGATAGGATTTATTTTTCCTTGTTTGAGCAGCTTATTCGGTCGTCGTCTTCTATTGGAGCCAATTTGGTGGAAGGATATGCTGGCAGTTCTTTAAAAGATTTTACTAAGTTTAATATTATAGCGTTAAAATCTGCAAATGAAACGAAGTATTGGTTTTGTTTGATTCGAGATACGATACAGGATATTGACAGATCGCAAATACAAACGTTGATAACAGAAACGGACGAAATATCGAAGATAATCGCAAGCATAGTCTTGAAGTCCAAAAAGGTTTTTTAATTTTTACTTTTTAATTTTTATTCGGATGCACGAAAAACAAGAATTTACTTTCACGATATATACAGAAAACCAGGTCGGTTTGCTGAGCAGGATTGCGATCATGTTTTCCAGAAGGAAAATCAATATTGACAGCCTCAATACTTCTCCATCCGAAATCGACGGCATTCACCGTTTCACGGTTGTCGTCAACGAGACGGAAGAGGTCAGCCGCAAACTGGCGCGCCAACTGGAAAAGCAGGTTGAAGTATTGAAAGTTTATTTCAATACAAACGAAGAACTTATCTGGCAGGAATTGGCGTTGTTCAAAGTTCCTACGGACGTAATCGCCGAAAAGGCAAAAGTGGAAAGACTTTTGCGCGAACATGGCGCCAACGCGGTCGTGATCAGAAGCGACTATACGGTATTTGAATCCGTTGGTCACCGCGACGACATCAATGCCTTGACCCAAACGCTCGCACCTTACGGTTTGATCGAATTTGTAAGAAGTGGTCGTGTCGCCATCATCAAAAACAGTGAAGGTTTCCACAAGAAACTAAAAGAATTTGAAGAACAGCAACCTTCGGAAGAACCGGAAGAAAACGAGTTGCTGGATCAGAAGGAAGGCATTTTCAGTATGTAAAAGAGAGTTGTAAGTGATAAGTTTCAATACATTCATGATTTATAACTCATAACTCATAATTCATAAAATTTATTTCGTAATTACTAATAACCATTGATACTATGGCAAAATTAAAATTCGGCGAGGTTGAAGAAAACGTTGTAACCCGCGAAGAATTTCCTTTAGCAAAAGCACAGGAAATATTGAAAGATGAAACAGTTGCAGTTATCGGATACGGCGTCCAAGGTCCCGGCCAGGCTATGAACCTCCGTGACAACGGCATCAACGTAATCATCGGACAACGCAAAGATTCCAAAACTTGGGACAAAGCAATCGCTGACGGTTGGGTTCCTGGCGAAACTTTGTTCACTATCGAAGAAGCTGCTGAAAAAGCAACGACTATCATGTATTTGTTGAGCGATGCTGCGCAGATTGCCGTATGGCCTACGCTTAAACCTTACTTGACAGCAGGTAAAGCTTTGTATTTCTCCCACGGTTTCGGTATCACTTACAAAGACCAGACTGGTATCGTTCCTCCAGCTGACATCGACGTATTCTTGGTTGCGCCAAAAGGTTCCGGTACTTCTTTGCGCCGCATGTTCGTTCAAGGTCGTGGTTTGAACAGCTCTTACGCTGTATTCCAGGATGCAACGGGCAGAGCTGCAGAAAGAGCACTTGCTTTGGGTATTTCAGTAGGCGCTGGTTATTTGTTCGAAACAGATTTCCACCGCGAAGTTTCTTCTGACTTGACTGGCGAACGTGGCTCTTTGATGGGAGCGATCCAAGGTCTTTTCGCTGCACAGTACGAAGTATTGCGCGCAAACGGTCACACACCTTCCGAAGCTTTCAACGAAACAGTGGAAGAATTGACGCAGTCTTTGATGCCATTGGTTGCTGAAAACGGTATGGACTGGATGTATGCAAACTGTTCTACAACTGCTCAGCGTGGTGCGTTGGATTGGTGGAAACCTTTCCGTGACGCGATCAAACCAGTAGTTGAAAAATTGTATGACAGCGTTGTTACGGGTAAAGAAGCGGCTCGTTCCATCGACTTGAACAGCCAACCTGATTACCGTCCAAAATTGGAAGCTGAGTTGGAAGAATTGCGTAACAGTGAAATGTGGCAAGCAGGTAAAACTGTTAGAAGTTTGAGACCTGAAAACAACTAGTCTGAATTAGGAATTTTGAATTAGGATTGATGATTTTAATTCACTATTCTGAAATGGATAAATCGCCATCGTATTGGTAATTTATCCAATATAAAAAAGAACGAGGGTAAAATTTATCCTCGTTTTTTATCTTTTCTATATTGGCTGTAGACAGTGATAAGGGCAGATATGGACATACTATAACAATAGCATGACAATGAAATGAACATCGTACTCAAAAAATCAAAAAGCCAAAATTTGTAATAGAAACGTATGTGGTCTATTATGAAAAAGGTCGCAATAAAAAGAAATACTATTTGAACGGATTTATTTAGAATAGTATCTCTTGAAAACAAGAAAACATGTACAGCGTAAGGCGTATTCCTTTTTTGATATAGGTTTTGCAACAAGCTCTGTACAGTTTAATATGTATCGAGGCGAATATTATGGCGGCTATAGTGCTTCCTATAATGGGAATTTCCGTAGAATCTTCATAAGACTGTAATTTTAGATTCTTATATAAATAATCATAGTCTGAATACATCTGGTAATTTCCAATAGCAAAAAAAACACGCTAATAAGGAAATGCCCAAGCCAATTAAAAAGAATAAAAAAGGATTTTTAATAATCATTTTACATAAATTAATATAGTTCATAATTTATAACTCCGATATAAATGTCCATCAATTTTGAAGCAGCGGCCGAAAGGCTAAAAGGCATCGTCCTACATTCGCCGTTGCAATATAATCGCAATCTTTCCGAAACCTATCAGTGCAACGTATATCTCAAAAGAGAAGATATGCAAACGGTGCGTTCGTACAAAATTCGTGGCGCTTACAATATGATGAGCAGCCTGCCAAAAACAGATTTGGAAAAAGGCGTCACCACGGCAAGCGCGGGCAACCACGCACAAGGCTTTGCATTCAGTTGCCAAAAGCTCAATATAAAAGGCATCGTTTTTATGCCGGCGATTACACCTAAACAAAAAGTCAACCAAACCAAAATGTTTGGCGGCGACAATATTGAGATTCGGTTGATTGGCGACACGTTTGACGACTGCGCCGCAGCTGCGCAAAAGTTCACTTCCGAAAACCACATGACGTATATTCCGCCGTTTGACGATTATCGCATCATTGAAGGGCAGGGGACTTTGGCGATGGAGATATTGGAAGATCTGGCGGATATTGATTACGTCCTCGTTCCGATTGGCGGCGGCGGGTGTGCTTCCGGCACGAGTATTTATTTCAAAGAACATTCGCCCAATACCAAAATCATAGGCGTGGAGCCGACCGGTGCGCCGACATTAACTGAGGCGTTGAAACACGGCGAACCGTACACCATTCCGCATATTGACAAATTTGTTGACGGCGCGGCGGTGCAGCGTATTGGCGACATTACTTTCAAGGAATGCAAAAAGAACCTTGATGATGTTGTATTGGTCGAGGAAGGTGCCGTTTGTTCGGCTATATTGAAACTTTACAACAAAGACGCAATCGTAGCAGAACCAGCGGGCGCGCTTTCCGTTGCGGCTTTGGAAAATGTAAAAGACAAAATCAAAGACAAAACGGTCGTCTGTATTATCAGCGGCGGCAACAACGATATTGACCGGATGCCGGAAATAAAGGAACGGTCCTTGCAGTTCGAAGGACTGAAGCATTATTTCCTGATTCGTTTTGCACAACGTCCGGGCGCACTGAAAGATTTCGTGAGCAATGTATTGGGACCCGACGACGATATTGCGCGTTTTGAATACATGAAAAAAACGAACAAAGAAGCTGGTACGGCACTTGTCGGTATTGAACTGAAAAACCGCGAAGACTACACGCCATTGATCGAAAACATGGGAAAATACAAAATCGACTATACAGAACTGAACAAAGACGACAAACTATTCAGCTATCTCGTTTAAAAGTTGAATAGATATTGTAATATAAAAAGCGTCCAAAAATAATTTCTGGACGCTTTTTAGTTGGGAAAGTTCATTTTCAAATTCCCTAAATTTTCAAATTACCCTTTTCTAGCCGAATCTTTTTTAGGTAAAATCGCTTTCGGTTTGTTGTTGTTATTTTCTTTCGGAACAGGGTTTCCCACGGGTGTTTTGTTTTCTTCCAGACCGTCCGTATTGCTTTCCGGCGTGATATCGTTGTTTTGAGGAGTAACGACATCTGTAGAATCTCCGCCGCCCTCTTCATCCGAATCTTGACTATTGTCGTTGATCCAGTTGAAAATCACGTCGTTTCCGCCCATTCCGTCTGGTTTGACGAAGGTCGCTCTTGTGTCAATACCCAAACGCTTATCGTTTTGCACACGATTGTAAAATTTACCCCAAATCGGCAGCGCCAAAGACGAACCGCCACCGTCGGACGTATTGTCAAAACGAATGAAACGGTCGTCGCAACCTACCCATGCGCCGCACAACAATTGAGGTGTGTAACCAATAAACCAAGCGTCGCTGTTGTCGTTGGTCGTACCTGTTTTTCCGGCAATTTCGCCGTCGACGTCGTAAGACCAGATTCTGCGTCCCGTTCCGTATTGGACAACGCCTTGCATCATGCGCTGCATGGAATATGCCGTAATATCGCTGATAGCTTGTCTGCGTTTTGGCGTATTGTTGAGAAGCGTATTGCCGTTTCGGTCGACGATACGCGTGATGTACAATGGCTGTACATTGAAACCGTGTCCCGGGAAAATGCTGTACGCCGTCAACATTTCGTACAGGGAAACTTCGCAACTTCCCAATGAAATAGAAGGTACCGCCGGAACGTTGCTCGTAATTCCGCACAGATGCAAAAAGTCGACAAATTTCTGCGCGCCCGTTGCGCCGTCACCCATCTGTTTCATGATATAAGCCGTCGCACAATTTCTGGAATGTGCCAACGCCTCGGACATCGGCATCGTTTCACCCGTACAAGAGTGCGTCGTATTGGGGACAAAGCCGTAGCCCGGGAAATTCTGCTGTACGTCTTCCACGGGGGAGTTAGGTGTGAAACCGCCGCTTTCGATCGCCATGCTGTACAAAAGTGGTTTCATCGTCGAACCTACCTGACGTTTCGTATTGATATTGACGTGGTCGTATTTGAAGGTTTTGAAATCAATACCACCTACCCACGCTTTGACTTCGCCGCTGATCGGATCCATTGCCATAAAACCCGCCTGCAACATTTGGCGGCAATATTTGATAGAATCCAGCGGAGTCATGACCGTGTCTACATAACGTTTTTTGTTCCAGGCAAAAATGCTCATCTGGGTTTTTGTATGGAAAGACTGTTTGATTTCTTCCTCGTCAACGCCCATATTGGCCATGTGACGCCAACGATCCGAATTGCGCATCGCTGCGTTCAATACATTCTGAAAACCGTTCCAAACGGTACCTTTTCGGATATTGTCCTGCGAATTAAGCACTTTTTGCATGTAGCTCAACTGCTGGCCGACCGCATCTTCGGCATAAAGCTGCATTCTCGGATTGATCGTCGTATAGATTTTCAGACCATCTTTGTACAGGTTATAGTTTGATCCGTCCGCTTTTTTGTGCTCTTTGCACCAACGTTTCAAATCTTCGCCCAATACCATCCGAAAATAAGGTGCCAATCCCGTCGTTTCGTCCTGTTTGGAATAGTTCAATACGATATTGGTTGACTTGATCTGATCTGCTTCCGCTGCACTTAGGTAATGGCTACGCACCATTTGGTTGATGACCGTATTGCGCCGGCTCAGCGAACGTTGTGGATACAGTCTCGGATTGTAAAGGGTCGAGGCTTTCAGCATTCCGATCAATACCGCCGCTTCGGAAATGGAAAGACGGTCCGGATCTTTTTGGAAAAAGGTCTTTGCCGCATTTCGGATGCCATAGACATTGTCGCCAAACTCAACCGTATTGAGGTAAAGCGTGATGATTTCCTCTTTGGTAAAATTGCGTTCCAAACGGACTGCAATGATGGATTCCTTTAGTTTTTGGATTAAGCGTAGAAATACGTTTTTCGTGCCCCAGTTTTCGGTGAAAAGGTTTTTGGCGGTCTGCATCGTGATGGTGCTGGCGCCACCTTCGCCGCCGAACGAAGACACTGCTCGCAAAAGCGATTTTGGGTCGACTCCGTTATGTTGGTAAAAACGTTCATCTTCCGTCGCGACCAAAGCTTGGATGACATATGGGCTGATGTCTTTATAATTGACGTTGATACGGTCTTCCAAATAGTATTTCCCCATAATGGAGCCGTCGTCTGCAAAAACCTGGCTCGCCTGCGATGCCGAAGGATTTTCGAGTTCTTCGATGGATGGCATGCTTCCCAATGCGCCGAGACTAGCCAATACGATGACGAGCGTCACGATGCCTATTCCCGAAAAGAAAAGTGTCCAAAGGATTTTTATCCTTTTTTTGACAGCTGGTTTCTTCGCTTTTTGCTTCATATTTTATCTAAAATTATCCTGTTCAAACTAAAGATGTAAAGCTATTGTTTTATATTAAAAGTAAAAAGTGAAAAAGGGTGGAACGCGTTAAGCTCAAAGCATAAAGCATAATACATTGGGCGTTTCGTGTTCAAAGCTCGAAAGGCTTTGTTGAAAAATACAACCAGGCGTTTCATCTTTTTAAAGGCTCAACTTAAAACTTCCCTGGTAACTTTTCGTGGAGCTTTGCTTTATAATCGTCAAGGTTTTTATATTGGACCAAAATCCCCAAGTTGTGGTCGCTGATCATGCTGAAACTGTATTTGTCTTTCGCAAGCCAAGGCAAAATGCGCGTAGGCGTAATCGGCGCGACTTTGTCAATATAAATATAGGCGTCGCCAGCGTCTTTGAACGGCCCAATCAATACCAACTGAAAACGTTCGTCCAAAGCTTGTGAATGTAAGCCTAGATTTTGTCCGCCATAATTTTGCCGGTTGAAGCGGTTGAATGCGTTTCCTGTCTCCGTTGCAAATACTTTGGCGACTTTATCCAGCAGTACCATGACGTAATGCGGCGAGTCGACCGAAATGATATAGGGCGGAATGCCGTTTTTGGACGTGGTGTCGACCGGTGCGGCGTTTACTTTCGGAATATTCAACGCAAGGTTTTGTTTGATATTGGACGCTACGGTGTCTTTTAATTGTATAGGACCTTTGTCTTTTATCTTGACATTAAAATGCTCATCAATACCTTTTCTAATGAAAACTTCGTCCGTGTCTTCTAGTTTGGTTATCTGTAACTTAGTGAGATAGACTTCTATTTCTTTCTTACGCGAAAGGACGCTGATCATCGTTTCAGCTTGAGGTTTGATCGGCGACTGCGGAAACATCTGGAGCAAAGTATTGAGTTTGGAAATTGCCGTGCTGTCCTGTCTTTCCGAAACGTGGTAAATCGATTCAATATACAAAAGCTGCGGAGTCCAATATTGTTTTCCGTAAATACTGTCTGCTTTTTGTTTGTCGGTTTTCGCTTGCGCAAACGCACCGGAAATCATTTCGTTGTAGATGTTAGCGTAGGTTTTTCCCACTGCTGTCGATTCGCTGGTAACGGAATCGGCATTAGGATTTTGCGGTTGCCTGTTTTGCAGATAAATGCTATTGGGAAATTGTTTTTTTAGTTGGTCGCGCATGGTCGTCGCGGCTTTTCTGTTGCTGTTTTCGTGGTAACTTGTCGACAGATGGTACAGCAGTTCCTCATCGTTTTTCTTGTAGGACGGCTCGACGCTTCCCGCTTGTTGGTAAAACCATATTGCCGCAGGATAGTTGTACATTTTGTTTTCCATCGTCTTGCCCGCAGCCAAATAATTGTCTGCCATCGTCCTCAGCGCGATTTCTTTTTTCTCGGGCGTATTGGGCAGCTGATCTTTGAGGTATTGCATATTGATCAGGCTGCTGTCAATGGAGGGCGCGGAAGTGTTTGTCGACGTTTGTTGTTGCGCATTTTGCTGCATGGCGGCAGACTGGACGACGCTTTGCCTGATCCAGTTGTCGATATTGGGACGCATTCCAAATTTGACGATAAAACTTTGATAACCTTTAGTTTTGACGTCGTTGTTGTTGAAATACCATTGTCCGCTTTCGTTGTTTACGCCAGAAAACAAATCCGTCTGTACCGTATTGCCGTTGTTGAAAAGCGGATTGAACGGTGTATTGTCCTGGTCTTTCAAACCCAAAAGCTTCCGGATGTGACGCAAATGCGCTTTGAGGATTCTGTCCTGTTCTTTTTCGGACAAAGCTGCTAATTGCAAAAGGCTGTCCTGTACGTAAATCTGACGCAAAGATTTGCTCAATTCCTGCGTCGCAGATTTTCTGTTTTGCAGATTTTGCAGTTCTTCCGGCTTGCCAAACATTCCATTGATACTGTCGTAATTGGCGACCAACATATTGAAATCGAACCTGTTTTCGCCAATATCTCCCAATTTTTGAAAACTTCTGTTCTTCCATTCGGAGTTGTTGGCAATCTGTGTTTGTGTGGATGCTCCGAAATATTTGACAGCGTTCGTAGAATCGTTTTGTGCCAGATATTTTTGTCCCAAAAGATAAAAAATCAAGTCTTGGTAGTCTTTGTATTTTCCTTTTTTGGACAAAGTCAATAACCGATCCAATTGATTGTTGGACGCTGAATCGAGGTCGGACAATTGCAGCAATGCGTACACTTCCATCAAAATATTGGGCGAATGTGACGCCGCATATTCAAAATCTTTTGTCGCTTCTTCGGGATGGTTGCTTAGGTTCCAAAGCTGCGCCGCCAAATAACGGCGTCGGGATTTATCCAGATTATTTGCGGCAACTTCGTGCGACGCGTCCATATAAAACGCCGCGCTATCATATTGGTGTGCAAAATAAAACGCGCGGGCATTGCAGTCGTTGAGCTGCGGCAATAAGTTTTTGGGAAAATGCTCATCTTGATAGAGCATGTCTAATAAGTTTTTTCCGGTCGGAATGTCGCCAGCCATTACGAGCGAACGCGCCAGCCAAATCAAGCCTTCGTTGCGACGAGGATTGTGTTTGAGCAAACCTTTTTGTTTGCGTGATGCGATCGAAAATTCCTGTTCCTTGTTGCTGATATTGCTGCCGATCGGGATGTCGTAGCCTTCGTCTTTCGGCGCAAAAGCGTAGTTGAGATATTGGAAATGCAATGCGGCAGAATCCCACATTTCTTTGTAATAAAATGCTTTGCCTAATATTAGGTAAACCTCGTCATTCCATTGATTACGAATATCATGCAAAACAAGCGAACCATTTGCTTTTTCGATGGCCGTATCCAAAAAATAGTTTTGCGCCATGGCGGCGGTGTCGTAGTTGTCGTACGGTAGCAACCGTGTATAATCGTCCTGAAACTGCATCTGTGCCATTTCCTTCGCGTCGTTCAGTTTGGTATTGGCGTTGAACAAGAAATTGAAATGCGAATAGGTTCCCTGCATGAATTTTTTTAGGCCGCGCAGTTCGCCTTTGCCGGATTCAATTTCCTGGTCGTTGGATTTCTCAACAGGAAGGATTTTGGTTTCGTATTGTTTGGGTTTGGTTTTCGAGTCGATGCGAATGTAGGAATTGGGTTGCGCAACGATGTGGTTCGCCGTTCCCAACAAGAAAAACAATATGATTACCTGGAAATATTTTTGGATAGAAAGCATGCTCATGTGAAACGAAAAACGCGCCTTAAAATTTTGTTTTGAAGTGTCTAAATTATCAAAAAAGGGATGGTGCGGGATATTGGCGTGAAAATGACAATCTATATCGACAAATATTGCGCAACAAAATCTTGGCAATAACGCTTTATCTGCTCCCGAACGTTCCTAAACTGCTGTTCGATTTCCTCTTTTGAACCGCTCGCTTTCGCAGGATCTGGGAAATTGTGATGTAATTTCATCGCATTGCTGGGGAAATACGGACAATTTTCGTTCGCTTTGTCGCAGACTGTCAGCACAAAATCAAACGCAGTGTCGCGGTATTCGTTTAGATTATTGGAAGTGTGACACGAAATGTCAATACCGTCTTCCCGCATCGTTTGGATCGCTTTTGGATTGACGCCGTGTGTTTCAATACCAGCGCTGTAAATTTCGGCTTTGCCGTTTGCAAAATGTCTCAAATAACCTTCGGCAATCTGGCTCCGGCAACTATTTCCCGTACAGAGAACGAGTACTTTTTTCATTGTTCAAAATTTAAAGTAGCAACCATATGAGATTGATAATGCAAAACTTAAGATCAATACCAAATATCAATTGCAATACAATTACGGACAGCGTAATGACGAGTGGTTTTTTGTAGGCAATTATTTTATCTTTCATGTTACTGTAGTTGTCTTCTGTTGCGATTTTTATTAACGAAAACAGGTTTCAAATATCCGAAATCAAACATGAATATTGTGCCTGTTTTTGATTTCCGCCATCACAAAAGTACTGTGCGTACTTCCGATACTTTCGACCGCGCCCAGTTTGTTAAACACAAAATCCTGGTAATGTTTCATGTCTTTGGCGTAGACTTTTAGGAAAAAATCATAATCGCCTGAAATATTGTAACATTCCACGACTTCGTCAATAAGCATGATGTCCTCCACGAACTTGTGTCCGATGTTTTTGTCGTGTTGCTTGAGCCGGATATTGCAGAAAACAATAAAGCCTTGATTGAATTTTTCGGCGTTCAATATGGCAATATACTTTTTGATATAACCGTTTTCCTCTAATTTTTTCACGCGTTCAAAGACGGGAGAGGGTGAAAGATTGACGCGCGCGGCGAGTTCTTTGATCGTGTAGCTGGAGTTGTCCGCCAATATGCGCAACAACTGCAGATCCGTATTGTCCAGTTCTTCCATAGAATAATTTCCTTTATTGGTTGCAAGATTACGTCATTAAACGCGCATTTATCTGCTTAATATTGTTTTTAAAGATAAAAAACCTTATTATTTTTAAATAAACAGTTTTTTAAATGGTGTTTTTAGCTTTGTGGCAGAAATTAATACTGAACATTAAAGCTAAATAGACATGCAAACGCACAATCTGGGTTATCCGCGTATCGGCAGCCGACGTGAACTTAAAAAAGCCGAAGAGGCTTATTGGTCCGGCAAATCTTCCGTAACGGAATTGTTACAAACGGGAAAAGACATTCGTCTGCAAAATTGGAAATTACAGCAAGATGCTGGTATTCAATTGATTCCTGTAAATGACTTCTCTTTTTACGATCAGATGCTGGATTTGAGTTTGATGGTCGGAGCGATTCCGCATCGTTTTCACGATTTGATGGAAAAACAGCAGTTGCGCGATATTGACTTGTTGTTTGCGATGGCGCGTGGTTACCAGAAAAATGGTTTCGATATTAAGGCGATGGAAATGACCAAATGGTTCGATACAAACTATCATTTTATCGTTCCGGAATTTACTGCCAACCAGAAATTTGTATTGTACAATACTAAAGTTGTGAATGAATTTTTGGAAGCAAAAGAAGCTAATATTAATGCAAAACCTGTATTGATCGGACCTTTTACTTATCTATATCTAGGTAAAGAAAAAGAAGAAAATTTTAATCGTTTTGAATTGATTGATAAATTATTACAAGTTTATATTGAAGTTTTACATAAATTAGAAGATGCCGGCGTAAACTGCGTTCAGTTTGACGAACCAGCGTTGTCCTTAAATCTTACCGATGCGGAAAGATCCGTAGTGACAAAAGTTTACCAAACGCTCCACAAAGAGTTCCCCAACTTGCATCTCATATTGGCGAGCTATTTTGAATGTTACGGCGAAAATTTGGATACCGCTTTGCAATTGCCTGTGCAAACATTGCATTTGGATCTAGTGCGTTGCGAGAATCAATTGAACGATATATTGGATAAAAATATTCCGAAAACCTTGCAGCTTTCTTTGGGCGTTGTCGACGGAAGAAATATCTGGAAAAATGATTTCCAAAAATCGTTACCTTATATCAACAAAGCAATAGAAGCAATTGGTAAAGAGCGTATTTGGATTGCGCCTTCTTGTTCATTGTTGCATTCGCCATGCGATTTGGATCTGGAAAATAATGAATCCGTATTGACGCCGGAAATCAAGCAATGGCTTGCTTTCGCCAAACAAAAACTACAAGAGGTTGTGGTATTGGGCCAATTGGCTGAAGGGAAAAACGATACAGATATCCAAGCAAAATTGCAATCCAATATAGCGGCTAACGAAGCAAGAAGAAACTCTTCTTTGATTCACAGTCCAATAGTCAAAAACCGTGTTGCTGCCATTACGGAAAAAGATGACAAACGTTCTAATTCTTTCAATATCAGAAAGAAATTGCAACAAGATTCTTTGCGCTTACCTTTATTTCCAACGACAACGATCGGTTCTTTTCCGCAAACAAAAGAAGTGCGTAGCTGGCGCGCATTGTTGAAAAAAGGAACGCTTACACAGGAAGAATATGACAAACATATTGCGGAGGCTACGGAAGAAGTAATACGTTGGCAGGAAGAAGTCGATATTGACGTATTGGTTCATGGCGAATTTGAACGCAATGACATGGTGGAATATTTCGGCGAACAGCTCAATGGTTTCGTGTTTACGCAAAATGGTTGGGTACAGAGCTATGGCAGCCGCTGTGTGAAGCCACCGATTATTTTCGGAGATGTGGATCGTCCACAACCAATGACTGTTCGTTGGAGTCAATATGCACAATCCCTTACAAATCGTTGGGTTAAAGGGATGTTGACCGGACCTGTTACGATTTTGCAATGGAGCTTTGTCCGCAACGACCAACCAAGAAGCGTCACTTGCGAACAGATTGCTTGGGCAATCCGTGACGAAGTGGTTGATCTGGAAAAAGCTGGAATCAAAGTCATCCAGATCGATGAACCCGCCATTCGTGAAGGTTTGCCTTTGAGGAAGGAAAATTGGCAGGAATATCTGCAATGGGCGGTTCGTGCATTCCGTATTTCCGCGAGCGGCGTGCAGGACAATACGCAGATCCACACGCACATGTGCTATTCCGAATTCAACGACATTATTTCGCATATTGCGGACATGGACGCGGACGTCATCACGATCGAATGTTCCCGTTCGCAGATGGAATTGCTGGACGCTTTTGCGGACTTCAAATATCCCAACGAAATCGGACCTGGCGTCTACGATATACATTCTCCGCGCGTGCCGTCCAAAGAGGAAATGATTGCACTTTTGGAAAAAGCGGAAGCCGTCATTCCGGCGGAACAATTGTGGGTCAACCCTGATTGTGGCCTGAAAACCAGGGCCTGGGACGAAACCCAAAAAGCTTTGATTGCGATGGTGGACGCGGCCAAAGCGCTGCGCGTGGCAAAAGAAGCGGTTGCGTAAGATTGTGGGTTAAGATTTGTAATGGAGTGGCAGGTGGAAACATCTGCCACTTTTTAGTGGATAGAAAGGAACTTTACAAAACAGGTGCTCTCGTAAATCATTTATCATTTCCGTCTATGTGAAAGGGCTAGCAATTTTAGATTATCCGGGTTGTGCGTATTAAATCCGGTGGATTATAAAAAGAAGTGAATAGTTTTGTTGCCATTCTATCGAGAGAGAAAATATACTCAAACTCAAAAATCACGAATACTCAATGAAATCCTGTCCACGTTGTCATCAATCATTCATTTGTAAAGCGGACGATATTGCTCATTGCCAATGTAATATACCGTTGAGTGAAGCAACGCGCCAATTTCTCCGCAAGACGCAATATGGTTGTTTGTGCAAGGATTGTTTGTTGGAAATCGATGCGTTCGTCGAAAAAGCGCAGGCTTATCGTTTTCCGAACGAAAAGGACATATTGGGGGAAGGTTTGCATTATTATAAGGAAGGCGGTAATTGGGTATTCACGGAGCTCTACCATTATTTAAGGGGAAGCTGCTGCGGCAATGGTTGCCGCCATTGCGTTTATGGCAATGCTCCGAAAAACATATTGTGACCGTGTTTATTTTACAAAATCCAATACGCGTTGCGGTATCTTTTGCTCCAAACCTCTTTTCTTCATTAGGTCAATATAAGTTTGGTATTGCTTTTTTGCCAATGCCGTTTTCCGCTGTTTGAGGTAGACGTCGCCCAGATTGAAATAAGCCACTTCACGAGTCGGAAACTTAGCAATGACCGCTTTTAGAAAAACTTCCGCTGCGCGAAGATTATCCGCTTGTTCCAAAAAATAACCAATATCGTTGGCCGCCGTTACATTTTTGATATTGATGCTTGTCTTTTCCGTTTCGCTGTCACGATCCATAAGGAAATATTCAGCACGGTCTTTATTGAATTTTTTCGTCAATATGTCGTAATTCGTTGGCGCTATTTGTCGCAGTGTTTTTAAGAAATCGGCATATTTTCCGGGCATGTAAGATAAATCGAAATTTCGTACAACATGCTGCGTATCGCTGAACGAAAAAGATTCTGCATGGTAGTTTTCCAAGAAAACCGGAATCTGCTTGTTAAATGTTTTGTAGCTATATCTTTCCGTACCTTCGTCGTCGCTGCCGCTTGATTCGTGCGTGACGATTTGCCATTTTTTTGTATTGGGACGGTAAACGAAATCGAAATTTTCGCTGGAGGAAAACGCTTGTGGTCCCCATTCAATATAAATGCTTGCCGTATCGCCGTTTACGTCCAAACCATAGTTGTGCATATTGTCACAAGTATAGCAGAAAAAAGCATCGTGATTGGCAAATGAGAGATCGTATTGGCGTTTTTTTTTGACATAATATGCCAAACCAACCCTGATATAATCGTTATGCGAATTGTCGTAGTTGTTGTAAAACGGATGCTTGAAGTTGAGCGTATCGGCTTTTTCGTAAATGATGAAAATACCTTCATGGAATGGATCTTGCACGAATTGTTCCATGCGCACCATGCCATCGTCAAAATATTTTGACAAGTATTGGCAGGAATCCGTTTCGGAACCGAGTTTTTCGGGTATTGGAATCAGTTTTGTTTGGGCAGATAGCTGCAGTGTTGCGAACGCCAACAAGAAAGACAAGGATGTTTTCATAGTTTTTTTTGAGATTAAAAATAGCTATTTCATTTCAATGTACCGTTGGCAATGTGTCTTTTTTAAAGGATGTTTTATATTGGTCAACAGATGCGCCAATATCTTTGCCGATAAGAGAAAAACGATCGATTAATAGTTTTTTTGTTTAGAAAAATCGGCGGCGAACTGCTTTGAATACAAAACAATTGTTTTATCTTGGCGCAGTAATTTTTCCAGTTATAAAAAAATGACAAAATATGGGTAAGTATAGTTCAGGTGTACTGTACGGAGAAGAACTAACGGCTTTGTACAACGATGCGAAAGACAACAATTTTGCACTGCCTGCAGTAAACGTAATCGGAACCAATACGGCAAATGCAGCTTTGGAAGCAGCGGCCGAGGTTAAGTCTCCGATCATCATTCAGGCAAGTAACGGTGGTGCACAGTTCATCGCTGGTAAAGGAATGCCCAACGACAACTTGCAGGCCAATATAGCCGGCGGTGTAAGTCTTGGTTTGCATATCCACAACGTTGCGAAATATTATGGCGTGCCTGTTGTTCTTCACACAGACCATGCAGCGCGCAAATGGTTGCCTTGGGTCGACGGTTTGTTGACTGCCGGCGAACAGTTCAAAAAAGAAAAAGGCGTGCCTTTGTACAGTTCACATATGCTGGACTTGAGCGAAGAGCCCTTGCAGGATATTATTTCTTCGTCTTTGCCATACCTGAAACGCACTAATGATTTGGGTATGACTTTGGAAGTTGAATTTGGTGTTACCGGTGGGGAAGAAGACGGTGTGGACAACTCCGGCGTCGAAAACCATTTGCTGTATTCCCAACCAGAAGAAATCTGGCAGGCTTACGAAGCGTTTAGCAAAGTGAGCAACAACTTCACGATCGCTGCGGCTTTCGGTAACGTACACGGTGTTTACAGCCCCGGAAACGTTTCTTTGCACCCAGAAATTTTGGACAATACCCAGAAATTCATCGCGGAAAAATTAGGTTTGCCGGCGGGTTCCAAACCTGTTTATTTCGTGTTCCACGGCGGTAGTGGTTCCGAAAAAGCTAAAATTTCCCAATCGCTCCAATATGGTGTTATCAAAATGAACATTGATACCGATACGCAATGGGCATTTTGGGATGGTATTCTGGAATTCTACAAAAAGAACGAAGCGTATTTACAAGCGCAGTTGGGCAATCCAACAGGTGCTGATGCTCCTAACAAAAAATTCTACGATCCACGTGTTTGGTTGCGTGAAGCAGAAAAAAGTTTCACTAAACGTTTGGTGGAATCTTTCCAAGATTTGAACGCAATCAACAGAAACGCGTAGTTAGTTATAAGTTTTGAGTTATAAGTTATAAGCTTTTGGACGATAAACTTTTAAATGGAATTATTTTTCGATGGTTCGTGTTTGCACGAACCATCTTTTTTTTTCCTAAAAATAACAGAAACGCTAAATATTGCTTATAATTAGCGGTTTACGAGACAGGCTATCGTTGGAGGTAGCGATTGGATTTGCCACCTAATCCAATTGCAGTTTGTTCAGTGATGTTTCAAATGCCTTTAGCTTTTTTTCATAGCCATTGTCGGCAATCCACAATTTAGTGGTTACAAAAAGTTCATCACGATTAACTCCGCTTTCTTTGATGGCTTCGCCCATTTGATAAGCGGCAGCGGTATCAATAGAACGATAACCTACCGAAATCGCATCGCCAACGGTCCTTTTACATTCGTCAAAATCGGGAATTTGATAAACGCCCAATCCTATAAAATGGGCATTTCTATGCAGTTGTTTAATTTAACCTTGTTCTATCTATTTTTAAAAATGTAAAATGAATTGTTGTCAAATACAATCATTTCAAAATGTTGGCTAATATCTCATTTTAAAATCAAAACAACCGTTCCTGCAATAATCAAACCTGCACCAATAAGTGTTTTCAACGTTAATTGTTCGTGTAAAAAGACTGCCGCCAATATAATCGTCAACGCCACGCTCAGTTTGTCAATAGGCGCAACTTTCGAAACTTCCCCTAACTGTAACGCTTTGAAATAGAATATCCACGAAAGGCCAGTTGCAATTCCCGAAATGACAAGAAAGACAATGTTTTGTTTGGATAATGTCGCTAAACCTTTTGTTTCTCCACGCGAAAAAATAATCGCCCAGATCAATACCAATATGACAATAGTGCGTATGCCGGTTGCCAAGTTGGAATCAACGCCTTTGACGCCTATTTTGGCAAAAATAGCGGTCAGCGAAGCGAAAAGTGCAGACAATAAAGCGTATATCCACCACATAGGAGTTAGGAATTATGAATGTGTAAATTATGACTTATGAATGATAAAAGCGAATACTGACGACTGTCCACCGACTACTAAAAAGGCACTCATCGCTCACCACTGACTTAAAATGTTTTCACCAAACCCAATCCGAACGATTTGTTTTGGTAAAAAGGCGAAATCATAACGCTGGTGGAGGGCGTTTTTTTCTTCGAAAATATTTTGTTGACAGTTCGGTTGACGGTGGGAAATAACCAATAGGCTGCTTGCGTGGACAGCATACCTACACCTGCGCCTGCGACCACATCACCCACATAATGTTTGTTGTTGACGACTCGGTAAATGCCTGTAAATACCGCAAACGGATAACCCGCCAATGCGTACCAAATATTTTCGTCCTTGTATTCCATAAACTGAAATTGCGCCGTTGCAAATGCCGTCGCCGTATGGCCGGAAGGGAAGGAGTATTGGTCTGATTTGTCGGGACGTTCTTCTTTTACAATATGTTTGGTCGATTCGACCAAAGCTGTCGTAATGATGGCGGATGTCCCCAATATAATTGTCCTGTCTTTGAAATTGTGTTTGCCTTTCAATCCAAACAAATTAGCACCGTACACCATCGCAACGGGTGCAAACTGTGCATAATTGTCTAGCGTAAGTTTTTTGTCGCGGTCTTCCCGAACCTCACTAGCAGTGGAATGGTTCAATGTTTTCAACGGTCCGACAAAAAGACTCAAAGAACCATAGGCAATGAACGCGCCCGGAATGATGAGTTGAGCTGGTTTGAAACGGTAATAAGTATCATCAAAAACGCTATTCCGTTTTACGATTGCCGACGTATTGGTCGACGTTTCTGTATGAGTCTGAACGAAAGCTTCCGTTGTTTTATATTGGATTGTTGAGTCTTGTCCGAATGCGAACTGTGTCAATAAGACTTGTCCGATGAACAGAAACGAGTAGGTGATTTTTTTCATGAGGCTATTTGCTTTCTTCCATTTTAGTTAATTGGTTGCCAATATAGCACGAAAATTCGTAAATCGTTCCTTCGCCCAGACGCGTTATTTTTTCCAATACGACTTTGTCGAACTGTTGGCTGTAATCCGAAAATTTCGATTGAAGGCGTGTCGGCAATTCGGTAGAACTCATGTCTTGTTCTATCGCAAATCCTTTTTTACGGTTGAGTTCTATTGCAAATTTTGATTCTTTCCATAGCATACTTTTTACGGGACGGCCGTCGACGAGTTCCGTTTCGATGCTGAATTTTCGTTGTTGGACAATACCTTTTACGGAATTGGACAGCAATACGAATCCAGAAACGACCATTGCTGTATAACCGATATTGCGAAAAACATGTTCGCTGATATAGGGCAAGATATATTTGATCGTGATGGACGAAACCAAAGATGCTACGGCGACCGTAATGCCCAAACTGATGGCGTTGGCGGAGAACAATCCCATCGAAACGTAAGTGATGATTTTGATGAGGTGCAGAAATATTTCGTTGGCCGCGCGCGTGGCGATGATTTCTTCTTTCTTCAAACCGAATTTTAAATAAAAACGGTTAAAAAGCAAACCAACCGCGCCCGTCAATCCGGAAATGAATCCTGCGACAAAACCGATTAACGAGAGCTTGAGCGGTAAATTTTTAGTGGCTTTGACTATTGTTTCTTCGTCGGTTTTCTTCTTTTTGAAAAGTTGGGTAATATTCGCAATCAGGAAAAAACTGATCAAAAATTCCAGATAGGTCGGGTTGGCGTATTTGATGATCCATGCGCCCAATAGTACCGCCGGAATGGAAAACGGAACGAACCATGCAAATATTTTCCAGTTGATGTTTTTGCGGAAAACAGCGATGCGCGACGCGTTGCTGGTAAAAGTTCCAATCGTTAGCGAAACGGGAACCATCGTCGGCGGAAGCATTACGTTCAATATCGGAATCAATATCAGGCTCGCGCCACCGCCAGCCACGGCGCTTAGCCAGAATGCTACGATCGTTGCCAGAAAAAGAATGCCAATATTCATACGAAAAAAGATTTTGGTGAACACGGACCGACAATAGGTTGGACCGTTTGGTACTGCAATATTGGAATGTAATTCTGAACAAAAACCGAAGACTGATTTGATAATTGGGCAATTTGCTAATGACTGGAATTTATAAAAAAGCAAAAGGTGCAAATCAAATTTGCACCTTTGTAGCCATTGGAAGAAATCGCGTTATTTGGAATCCCACCACATTCTGGAAGTCATTTTGTCGCCGTCGCTCAATCTTGAAACGGCTTCCTGATAATGGGTTCCGTTGGAAGTTGGTTCCGAAGTCGGATAAGTAAACCTTCTCGGAATCGTTCCTTTGGTTACATTTCCAAAATAGTTGACTTGCGTTAAGCTCGGATATCCGGTTCTCCTCCAGTTAGACCAGGCTTCGTATTCGTCCATGAACGTCGCTACCCAATATTGGTAGTTGATGGCAGATAATGCGTTGGCGGTGGAATAAGGATTTTTTTGGAGATATTGCGTGATCTGGACGCTTGAAACGCCCGGTTTTGCCCCCGTTTGAGTTAGTTGTTCCATTGCTGCCGTAACACCCTGATTGTACAAAGTTGCAGGATCAGCCGAAATCCAACCTCTGTAAGCTGCTTCCGCGAGCAACAGGGAATTTTCGGCATACGTCAACAAAAATGTCGGCGCGTCGACGCGCGCAAAAGTATATCGGTTAACAATAGAATATTTGTTCATGTTGCCGGGCCAGTTGCTCGCTTTGGAAATGTCCGTCGCAGCACCCAACTGGTCATAACCATTTGGCATACCAAGCTGTATAGACGCGGTAGTGTCACCGTAATCAAATTTTTCGGTGCCCCATTGTATGGATGGATCTTTGGACACTGTAGCAAAATAGATTAGTCGCGGATCGGCTGTATTGTGCATGAAATCGACAAAGGTTTTGCTCAATCTGGAAGCGTTTGGATCTTGGTAAACCAATACTTTTCCGTTGGCGTTGGCCGCGTCGGTAACCGCTTGGTCGTGTTTGACGATGGCATTGTCGTCGTTGGACGTAAACAGCCCGCCGTCATAAGCGACTTTTACCCATTTCTGTGCAGTGGTAGGATCCACTTTTGTCAAACGCATCGCTAAACGCAGCATTTGGGAGTATGCCAGTTTTTTCCAAAGTGTAGGATCGCCGTTGTAGACCAAATCCGCCGAACCTGCAGTATTGTCGTTGTTGGGCGACAAGTTGGTTGCTGCTTCCTGCAATTCCTTGAAAAAGTCGTTGTAGATGTCTTGTTGTTTGTCGTATTGAGGCGTTTTGTTTCCTGCAAATACGCCTTGGCCTGCTTGGCTATAAGGAATGTCGCCATACAAATCCGTCATTCGCTGGTAAATGATGACACGGAAGATGCGCGCTATATTGTACAGATTTATATTGGCTGCATCGTCTTTGTATTTGTGGATGACTTCCTCTATATTGGAAACGGCGTAAGGATACATTCTGTCCCAATAGGCGGAATTGTAGGACGCATTGTAAGTGTACTTGTCTCCGTTCCAATAGTCTTGCGTGGAGGCTAAATGCTGGATCATCGTAGCGGAATAGATCAAACCGTTTCTCCATGACTCATAGTCCGAACCTGCTGTGTACAGTTCAGCACCTGTAAACAGGTATTTATAGTTCATATTGGAAGAGTCGGCGTGTTCCGGATCCTGATTCAGTGTGTCGAAATTTTTGGTACAGCCAGTCCATGTCGATAAGGCGCAGGCTGCCGCTATGGAAAATAAGAATCTTTTCATGAATAAATCTTTTAAAATCAACGATTGTTAAAACTTGACATTGAGGTTGCAACCAAAACTTCTGGTCGGCAAAATTCCGTTTCCTTCCAGGCCTTGACCATTGCCGTTGTTGTAGGCTGATTCTGGGTCAATGTTTGGCGTATGTTTCATTATTGTCCAAATGTTTCTTGCTACTAATCCAACGCTTACGCCTTTCATGTGCCATTTGGAAACCAGCGCTGTTGGCAAGCTATAAGAAAATACCAACTGTCTCAACTTGATGAAACTGGCGTCGTACACAAACTCTTCCGCTATATTGTTGGAATTGGCGAGATTGGTGAAGTAGGTTTGGGAATTAACTTTTGTTGTATTTTCCTGTCCGCTTTCGGTTACACCTTTACCAACATAACCGCCATCGTCTCTTCCCTGCAATGTTTCTTTCTGCAAACCGTCTGTATATAAAGTCAGGTTGGTTCCGGAATAAAGTTTTGCTCCGTATTTGAAATCAAGCAAAAAGGACAACGAGAAATTGTCGTAGGTAAATTCGTTGTTGAAACCGCCTGTTGTTTTGTAAACACCAGAACCCAGAGGTACTACGCCGTCCGTTCTCAAAGGCTGGCCGTCAACACCAAAAATTTTATTGCCGTTTGCATCTCTTTTGTAGCCGTAGCCCATGATTTGACCGTAAGGTAAACCTACAACGTTGCTGATCGTGACTGCATCGCCGTTTCTAGGCATGGCACCGTTGATTGCCAAAGAATGTACGCCGTCGCCGAGATACAACACTTTACTGTTGTTGTACGCCAGGTTGAAGGAGGCGTTCCATTTGAAATGGTCGTTTCGGACAGGATAACCGTTCAACAACATTTCAACACCCTGGTTTCTGATTTTTCCGACATTAAGAATTGCTGCGCTGTAGCCAGATGCCGTACTTGTCGAGATCTGCGCAATGTCATCTGTTGTTTTTTTGTTGTAATAAGCCAGATCCAAACCGATTCTGTTGTTCAAAAACTGAAGATTCAAGCCATATTCTTGTTCCTGTATCTGAACTGGTTTCAAACCTGCGTCAGGAATCGATGTATTGATGATATAACCGATGTTTTGTCCTGACAACGTAAAACCTCTTACACCATACGTCAAATAGGTCTGGTAAGGGTTTGTCCCGTTGGAACCTTGCGCATAGGACGCGCGCAGTTTGGCATAGCTGATCCAATCTGGCATTTTGAATGCGTCGGACGCGACGAAACTTACGCTGGCTGATGGGTAGAAATAATGGTTGTTGTTGAGACTGAGCGTAGAAAACCAGTCGTTTCTACCTGTCAAGTTCAGAAACAAATAATTGTTGTATCCAAAGTTAGCCGCTCCGAAAAAGGAATTGACGCGGTAATGGCTGTAGCCCAATGTGTAGGGTCTGCTCGCGACATTGTTGGCCGTGTACAAATAAGGAATCAAATAAGGGCCGACCGTTCCATCCAAACCATAAGTTTGCGTGATGTCGTCCTGCGAATTGCCGCCGGCGTTGGCATCAATCGTAAAATGTTCACCTAGGTTTTTGTTGAAACCAATCATGAAGTTCCCGTTCAGTTCGCGGAAGTTGCGTTCCCATTGCGTCAACTCGCCGCCCGGTGCATAAGCCGTACCCGTAGGGGAAACTTTTTTGTAGTCCAATATGTATCCGTCCCTGGAAACCTGTCCCTGTACGTACAACCAGTCATTGATATCATATTTCAATGTCGCCGCCGCCGTCAACCTGTTTCGGTTGGTGGAGTTCATGTGGTATTGCGTAAGGAAATAAGGATTGTTGAAATATTGGCTGACGTCGGGCGTCATTTCCATGCCGCTGCTTAATACGGCAGGTTTGAGCCAACGAACATCGAACGAGTTGGGTAGATAGTTCAACGTTGCGTTGACGTTGGTGGACGCATCCGACAACAATGCTCTGTTTTTAACTCTTTCAAATACATAGTTTCCAGTGACCGTCAACGACAGTTTTTTGGTAATGTTGAAAATCGTATTGAGGTTAAAGCCTTGTTGGTTCAAGGTATTGTTCGGAATGTTCGATTTGTTGTAAAGATTGGAAACGCCAAATCTATATTTGACAAAATCGGTACTTCCACTGACGGCGATGGACGTTTGGTTGTTCAAACCTGTATTGTAAAAATTGCTCCAGTTGTCACCGTTCATACTGTATTTGTAGGTATCACCCAAAAAGTTAACCGCGTCGGAGCCATCCATTTTGGCACCCCAGCTCAACTGTCCTGTATTGAACGCTGCGGATTGCGTCGTTGGTTTGTTTCCTTGCGAACCTTGACCGTATTCTCTTTGATAATCCCTATAATCGTAGATCGTATTGAACGTTAAATTGTTGTTGAGTTCTACTGTAGGTTTTCTGGTAGTGCCCGATTTGGTAGTGATCAATATCGCACCGTTACCGCCACGATAACCGTAAAGCGCAGATGCCGCAACCCCTTTCAAAACTTGGATGTTTTGAATATCGTCGGGATTGATATTGGACAGACCGTCACCCAAATCAACACCGCCGTATTGGCCCGCACTTCCTTGGTTGGTATTGTCAAACGGAATTCCGTCGATCACGTACAACGGTTGGTTGTTGCCGGTCAACGAGGCGTTACCGCGGATGACAACTCTACTACTGCCAGATGCGCCTGTTGCGTTGTTGGCAACGCTGACTCCGGCGACTTTGCCTGTTAATGCGTTACCCAGATTGACGTCCCGCGACTGTGTAAATTCACCACCACCTACGGTCGTTGTCGAATAACCGAGCGACTTTTTTTGTCTTTTGATACCAAATGCCGTTACGACAACTTCGCCGGCCGAACTAGGCGTAGGCGTCAAACTGATCGTGTAGTTGGCATTGTCGCCGAGCGTGATGTCCTGCGACGCATAACCGACGTAGGATACGACTAGGGTAGAGGTTGCTTGATCGACGGAAACTTTAAAAGTCCCGTTTTCATCGGAAGCGCCTACTACATTTTTGCCCTTGATGGAAATTGTTGCACCTGAAATGGGTGCTCCGGATGTGTCTTTGATTGTCCCCGTCACTTCACGTAGACCTTGCCCGAAAGCACTGTTCGCAAAAATGACAAACAACAAAAAGCACAAGATTAAAGGATGTTTTGCTTTCATACTTGCCTGAGATTAAAATTAGAAAAACCGTTTATCAACTTCATTTTAAAAATATTTATAGTTCCTATTGGTTGTCTCTTGCTCCTCGATCTTCCTCTAAATCATCAGCATGTAATAGCAAGTCCTCTTTCTCCACAATAATCACGCCCAACCCTTTTATAAACGACAAAGAGATACATACTTACGGGATGAAACGTTTCCGCTTCTTCCGAAGAATGGATCTCAATGCATTGTTTTGATTATTTAATAAAGGTTGGTTGGGCAATTATTTTTTAGGTCGTACTTATATTGGTTAAAGTAAATATTACTTTAATGGTATTTAGATGGCCTGGACAAATGTATTGGAATTGCCCAATACAAAAAAGTATTTGGTTCTATTATTTATATGGACAAATCACCTGCAACTACACGAATGTTTCCATTTGCGTGGTTCATGTTGCATGACTGCCTTACTTTAAAGGCATTGCTATTGTACTAACAACAAAACCCCAGCGTTTGCTGAGGTTTTGTTGTCTTTTTATTTTAAAACTACAATCTGTGAATCTGCGGCTAAAACAATTAAGCCAATTTACTATAGTCAGCAGAAACCACATCCCAGTTTACTACGTTCCAAAACGTCTCAATATATTCCGGTCTTTTGTTTTGGTGTTTGAGGTAATAAGCATGCTCCCAAACGTCCAAACCCAATATCGGCGTGCCTTTCGCTTCCGAAAAAGACATCAACGGATTGTCCTGATTGGGCGTGCTGACGATTTTCAGTTGTTTGTTGTCGACAACCAACCAAGCCCAACCTGAACCGAAAACGCCCGCCGCTGCTTTGGCAAATTCTTTTTTGAAATTGCCCATGCTTCCAAACTGTGCAACGATGGCTTTTTGCAGTTTTTCGGATGGCGGGGTTGCTTTCGGCGACAGCCATTTCCAAAACAAGGAATGGTTGTAATAACCGCCCGCATTGTTGCGCAACGCCGATTCCGTCGGTTTTACATTTTTCAAAATCGACAAAATATCTTGTTTGGCATACGCAGGATTTGCCACAATTGCCTTGTTGAGGTTGTCGATATATGCCTGGTAGTGTTTGGAATAGTGGATGTGCATCGTTTCCGCGTCGATATGTGGTTCCAATGCAGTGAAATCGTACGGCAACGGATCGGGTTGGAACGGTGCCATTGACAAATTTTCCCATTTAAAAGCAAATGATTTGCCGCCTACCAACACGCCCGCACCAATCAATCCTATATCTTTTATGAATGTTCTCTTGTCCATCTTGCTTTAATTTGAGGTTATTTGGGATTACAATTTTACTTAAATATTGTTGAATGATTTGTTAAAACAAATACCGAAAGTAAAATATAAAGTGGATTACGCATTGTTGTTCAATGCTTTATAGTTGTGTTTTTAACCCACTAATTTATTCGTGGGAAAGAATGATAATAAATCAAAAATGGTTTAAACCATTTCCAATAGTTCGATTGCTACGATCAACACACGAATAAGATCATGAGCTAAAACAACATCGACCCACTGACGCGTGCCGCAGTGCGTGACAGATTGTCCAGAAGTGCACATTGTCCATATCCTTTTCACCAATACAATATAATAATGATAAGGAACAACTAATTTTTCCTCAAAAAAAATCACAGCCATTATTTCTGCTATTTTTGTGGCGTGAGAAGAAAAAAAGAAAGAGTCGTATTGGAAAACGTATTGGTTACGGACTATGCGGCTGAAGGAAAATCGTTGGCAAGAGTAGACGGAAAAGTAGTGTTTATCGAAAATACGATCCCTGGTGATGTCGTGGACGTACAGTTGTCCAAAAACAAAGCAGATTGGGCGGAAGGTTTCCCTTTGCGCATCAAGCAAAAATCGCCAAGCCGTGTGGACGCATTTTGTTCGCATTTCGGTGTTTGTGGCGGTTGTAGCTGGCAGACTTTGCCTTACGAGCTGCAATTGCAATACAAACAGCAACAGGTCGTGGACAACCTGACGCGTATCGGAAAAGTGGCATTGCCACCTATCGAAAATATTGTCGGCTGTACCGAAACGAAAGGTTACCGCAACAAAATGGAATATACTTTTTCGACGATGCGTTATATCCCAAGAGCGGAATTTGTCGAACTGAAAGAGTCCGGAAAACTGGAAGCCGAGTCCGAAAAAGGCGGCGCAGGCTTCCACGCCAAAGGTTTTTTTGACAAAGTGGTGGATATTGACGTTTGCTATTTGCAGACGGAACCGACCAATAAAATCAGGCATTTCATTTCCCAATATCTTCGGGAAAATCGTTTGCCGCTCTACGACATCAAGGCGCACACTGGTTGGATGCGCAACTTGATGATCCGTATTGCGACGACGGGCGAAGTGATGGTCAACGTCGTGATTGCGTATGAAGACAAAGCACATCGCGAAGATCTGCTGCAAAAACTGACGGAAAATTTCCCCGAAATAACGACGTTGCTGTACACGATCAACGGCAAGAAAAATGATTCTATCTACGATCTCGAACCCGTCGTTTGGAAAGGCGAAGGTTTTATCATGGAAAAATTGGAGGATTTTCAGTTTAAGATCAGTCCGAAATCCTTTTTCCAGACCAATACCAAACAAGCGGAAAGACTGTACCAAGTTGTACGCGATTTTGCGCAGCTGGACGGTTCGCAGGTTTTGTACGATTTGTATTGCGGAACGGGAAGTATCGGGATTTTCCTGAGCCGTCAAGTGAAAAAAATCGTTGGAGTGGAAGTGATCGACGACGCGATCAAAGATGCAAAAATCAATGCTGCGTTCAACAACGTCGCGGATTCCGAATTTTTTGCGGGTGACGTCATCAAGATTTGCGACGACGCATTTTTTGAAAAACATGGCAAACCGGATATTGTCGTAACCGATCCGCCACGCGCCGGCATGCACGAAAAACTCGTCCAAAAACTATTGGACATGGAAGTTCCTGCTATCGTGTACGTGAGCTGTAATCCGGCGACGCAGGCGCGTGACCTTGCGCTATTGGACACGAAATACAAAGTTGCCAAAGTGCAGCCTGTCGATATGTTTCCGCAGACTTTGCATATTGAGAACGTGGTGCGGTTGGAGCTGAGGAAAAAGTCGGAAAGTTAGAAAGTCCGCAACCCGAAGTCAATATAGCTTTTGGCCTATTTGTCGACGGTGCGAATAAGTTATCCGCCGTTGTTGATCGCTGACCAACAACTATTTCTTGGCATTTAGCTGGTTCGTGCAGACACGAACCACGGGAACAGAAAGACAGAAAGTGGTGTCAATAATGTAAGGAGATTTCTCGCTCCGCTCGAAATGACGATGATTTTTTAGGAACCTCAATATCCAGACGTCATTTCGGCCAGCGGGAGGAATCTCCCCGAGCAGGGCAACATTTTTATTCAAAAGCAGCAAAATACAGAATCATCCATTTTTTACTTTTGCATTTTTACTTTTTATATGAACGAATTTAGACCGAGAAGTTTTCAGATATTACCGATCGCAATCAAGAACCTTTTGATTATCTGCGTATTGGTATTGATGGCGCAGCAGTATTTGGGTGATGGCGTTTCGGCTTGGATGGAGCGCAATTTTGCGCTGCATTATTGGGTAAGTCCGCTTTTCCGCCCGTGGCAACTGTTCACGTATTTATTTATGCACGGCAGCTGGCTGCATTTGATCAGCAATATGTTTGCCTTATGGATGTTTGGTTCCATATTGGAAAATAACTGGGGAACGAAGCGTTTTTTGCTCTTTTATTTTATCTGCGGTATTGGCGCAGGAATTTGCCAGATGGCGTACGGACAATTTTTGATGGGCAATATAAATGTCGATAGTCAGGCCGTGTTGCAAAACATGAACGTCGACAACTTCATTTCCTTTGCGTCCAAATATCATTTGGGACGGCTCAATCCAGGAATTGTAGAATTTGTTCAAAGTTGGCAAGTGCATCCACAAAGTTTGGATTATGTACACGCCGGTCGCGACATGATTCAAACCGTAACGCCGATTATTCGCGACGAGGCATCCGTCGGAGCGAGCGGTGCGATTTTCGGGATATTGGTAGCGTTTGGATATTTGTTTCCCAATATGTACCTCTATTTTTATTTTCTGTTTCCCATCAAAGCAAAATGGTTTGTTACAGGTTACATTTTGTACGAATTATTTTTAGGCGTTCAAAACAATGCCGGTGACAATGTTGCTCATGCAGCGCATTTAGGCGGCGGTTTGTTTGGTTTTTTGCTCGTCTATTGGTGGAACAAAAAGGATCGCACGAACTTCTATTAGTTATGAATTATAAGGTATGCGTTATGAATGAAATCTCTTAATCCGTAGCCAACAATCATTAAAAAAACAATTATCAAATCAAACATGGAATATACACAAAAAGCAGGTCGAAAATCGAAGTTTAGCCTTGGGCAAAACGACAATGCGTTGACTTGGCTGGTGATATTGATCGGAATGAGCTTTGTGACGGTGAGTTCCATCAAGATCGGCATGTTCATGACGGTCAACGATGTGACGAGTGCCAACGTGGATTTTCATACCAATGTATTGCCTTTGTTTGCCTTGTCGAGCGATGTCGGCATGTTGGCGCATCATCCTTGGACGTTGCTGACGTACATGTTCGCACACGAAAGCGTTTTTCACGTAGTCAGTTCGTTGTTGTGGTTGTGGGCGTTTGGTTATATTTTGCAGGATTTGTCGGGCAACAGGCATTTGTTTCCGTTGTTTTTGTACGGCGGTATTATTGGCGGCATCGTTTTTCTGATTTCCAGCAATGCCATACACAATTTTGCAAACGGGCCATTGACGTTGATATTAGGTTCGGGTGCGAGCGTAATGGCGATTGCCGTAGCGACGACGACTTTGGCGCCCAATTTCAGGATTTTTCCGATGATTAACGGCGGCATTCCTTTGTGGGTTGTCATGCTTGTCTATATTGCGATTGACTACGCTACGATTGCCACGGAAAATGGTGGCACGGCATTGGCGCATTTGTCCGGCGGCGTATTCGGATTTTTCTATATGGCGCAACTGAAAAAAGGCAAGGACTGGAGCAGCGGAATGGTTCGTTTGTACAACTGGGCAAAAGATTTTGCTAATCCCGAAAAGAAATACCAGGAGCGCGATCCCAAGGCCGACTTTTTTTACAAAAAAGAAAAAGAACCTTTCAAAATATACCCGCGTCCCACGCAGGATCGTCTCGACGACATATTGGACAAAATCAACCAGTCTGGATACGAATCGCTGACGGAAGAAGAAAAAGCCTTTCTCAAAAAGATGGGAGAAGGGTAAAGAATGGACAATGGAAAATGGACAGTTGACAATGGGGTTCCGTTTTTTTAGGTAGCACATGCGACACGCGTGCGCCAGCGGAATCGCCGTTGCAGGTGCTATTACCTGCAGCTATAATCAATTAAACAACGATGGATATAGGACATATCAGGCAGGATTACCAACTGAAAACTTTGGACGAAAAGGATCTTGCATTGGATCCTTTCGGACAGTTTGGTGTCTGGTGGGACGAGGCAATCAAAAGCGAAATCGACGACGTGAATGCCATGGCGCTGGCAACGGCAACGCGTGACGGATTTCCTTCTGCACGTATTGTTTTGCTGAAAGCGTATGACCATCGTGGTTTTGAATTTTTTACAAATTACGAAAGCCACAAGGCACGCGAACTTGCCGAAAATCCAAACGCAGCGTTGGTTTTCTTTTGGAAAGAGCTGCAACGACAAGTGCGCATACAAGGTATTGTCGAAAAAGTCGCTGCCGAAGAAAGCGACCGCTATTACAATAGTCGCCCTTACGGCAGTCGTATTGGTGCATGGTCTTCACCGCAAAGTGCAACAATTCCTTCGCGGACAATTTTGGAAGAAAACGTCGCGCAATATTCCGAACAATACAAGGGGGAAGTACCGCGTCCGCCGTTCTGGGGCGGATTTCGATTGGTTCCCAATATGTTTGAGTTTTGGCAGGGGAGAAGTAGCCGTTTGCATGACCGTTTCCAGTATCGATTTACGGAATCGCAAGTTTGGGAAATTGCGCGGCTAGCACCGTAAGAGAGTTATGAGTTATGATTTATTTTCCTCCGCAGGTTGGCACGTCGCAGCCGGCGCGCCGGCGGCTGTTTTCATTTATCATTCATCATTAATTTCCCATGTTTGATTTTCGATTAAAAGTATTTTACGTCGTTGCGAAAAGGCTGAATTTTACCAAAGCAGCGGAGGAACTGTATATTTCGCAACCGGCGGTCAGCAAGCATATACACGAAATAGAAACGTACTATGAAATCAAACTTTTTGACCGAAAGGGAACTAAAATCAAACTGACGCAGGCGGGAGCGGTTCTTTTTCGCCACGTGGAAAAAATGATGGACATCTATCGCGATATCGACATCGATATTGCTACGCTTTCGCAGGATACCAAAGGTGTATTGCGTATTGGCGCGAGCACGACGGTTGCCCAATACTTTTTGCCTAAATATATTGCGTCGTTCAAGGAAAAATTTCCGGATGTCGAAATCTCCATGTTGTCTGCCAATACGGAAATCATCGAAAATTTTTTGGACCTAAACAAAATAGATTTTGGTGTGGTGGAAGGTCAATCCAAACGCTCTCACCTCAAATACAAAATGCTCGCTAAAGACGAACTTGTATTGTGCACCAGAACCAAAAATCAACTGGCGAAAAAAGCAACCATCAAAATCGAGGACCTGAAGTCGTTGTCTTTTGTTTTTCGGGAAGCGGGTTCGGGCTCTTTGGAAGTTGTTGCAGCCGCGCTGAAAGACAAAGGCGTTCATCTTTCTGACTTGAAAAAGGAAATCGAATTTCAAAGTACGGAAAGCATGAAATCTTATTTGCTCAATTCCGATGCGTTCGCGTTTCTGTCCGTACACGCTATTTTCAACGAACTGAAAGACAACCAACTAAAAATTATCGACGTAAAAGAACTGGAAATCGAACGTCATTTTTGGGGAATCGTACACTACGGCGATATGCAAAAACTGCCTGAATTATTCTTCAAACATATCGCTTCTTCATAACTTTTGGTTATAGCGTATTGCAATTAGTAATTTCTTTTCCGAGCGAAGTCTGCCGAATTTTGTCCAAGAATCAAAAAAGGACAATATGAACGGTAAAATGTTTTTACGTAGCGGAAATATATTGGACAAGCGCATCACGATCAGGGAAATCGTTTTTGTCGCCTTATTGATTTTGTGTTTGACGCCTTGTGTTTCGCCGCCGATAGCGTTGTTGTTGGGCATTGCGGTCGCGCAGTTTATTGGACATCCGTATTGGCATCTCAATCACAAAGTGACGCATATTTTGTTGCAGTTTTCAGTTGTGGGTTTGGGTTTTGGGATGAATGTACATACAGCATTGAACGCGGGCAAACAAGGTTTTTTGTTTACTGTATTGTCTATTTTCATCACGTTGACTGCTGGTTATTTTCTGGGAAAAGTATTGAGAATCAACAACAAAATTGCTTATTTGATTTCTGCCGGGACTGCGATTTGTGGCGGAAGTGCCATCGCTGCCATCTCACCGGTGATAAAAGCCGAAGAAAAACAAATCAGTGTTGCGTTGGGAACGATTTTCATATTGAATTCCATTGCGTTGTTCCTTTTTCCGGTTATTGGACATTTGCTTCATCTTTCGGATGCGCAGTTTGGAATATGGAGCGCCATCGCCATACAAGATACAAGTTCGGTTGTCGGTGCTGCGGGCAAATACGGAACGGGTGCGCTGGAAATCGCAACGACCGTAAAACTTACACGTGCACTTTGGATTATCCCGATTGCGTTGATGAGCGCTTACATTTTCAAGTGTAAAGGCGTCAAGATAAAAATTCCGTATTTTATTGGAATGTTCATATTGGCGATTTTGTTGAATACTTATGTTCCTTTTGTCGGAAAAATAAGCGCGGGAATTTTGAGTCTTTCCAAAACCGGATTGACGTTGACCTTGTTTTTGATTGGTTCCGGACTTTCGGGAAAATTGTTGGGTTCGGTTGGTTTTAGGCCGATCGTACAGGGAATCATTTTGTGGTTGATGATTTCGTTGATTGGACTTTGGGCCGTGATGTCGTTTGTGTAAAGTTGTATTGGACGGTTGGTTTTTTAGACTAGGATGGGTAAAATACTTTACTGAATTTTAATCTGTTTGCTGAGGCACGCGTCACAGACGACGCGCCAGCGGAGAATCGTTGTGCCGTTCCGTCGTTGTGTTTTTCTTTCTTTCGCTTAAAACCAATACAATTATATATTAGTTTTGTCGGGATGAAATTGTATTGCCGAGTCGTTGTCATTTGCTTGTTGTTTCTTTTTCGAAATAGTGGAAAAGCGCAGTTCGGTACGGCGCCGCAGATCATCAATTTTCCCAAAACGGAATACAACGCTTCCAACCAAAACTGGTCGATCGACCAGGATGCTTCCGGCAATATTTTCGCGGCAAACAATAAAGGTTTACTTGTCTACAATGGTGCGTGGCAACTGTACGAATTGCCGGGACAGCAGATTGTCCGCGCTGTATTGTGCGACAAAGGCCGGATTTACACGGGCGGTTTTGGCGAGTTTGGGTATTGGGAAAAGGAACTTTTGGGTAACTACACTTATCATTCGCTCAATAGCAAAATCCATTTCAAACAGTTTCCGAAAGAAGAAATCTGGAAGATTTCCGCGTTTGGCGGTAAGGTTTATTTTCAGTCATTTTCGACTATTTACCGTTTGGACGGTGACAATATCGTAGCGATCGAACCGCCGGGAAACATTATGTACGCTTTTGAGGCGTACGGTCATGTTTATGTTCAATTGTTGAAAAACGGTTTGTTTGAACTGAAAGGCAATGCGTTTTTACCTATTTCCAATAATACGCTTTTTCAAAAAGACGAAATTATTGCGCTGGTCGAAAGCGAAAACGAAAGTTGTCTACTTGGCTCGGTTCACAACGGTATTTTTCGGTTGGAAGGCAGAAGCGTCGAACATTTTCCGGGCGAGATCAATAATATATTGAAAAGCGCGCAGCTCAACGTGGCCGTTCGGTTGACGGATTCGAGTTTTGCTATTGGAACCATTCAACGCGGCGTGTATATTTTGCGTAATGACGGAAAGATATTGGAACATTTCGACCAGCAAAACGGACTGCAAAACAATACGGTTTTGTCGCTTAAAAAAGATTTGGCGGGCAATCTGTGGGTAGGCATGGATCGCGGCTTGGACGAAATTGTGTTGCAGTCGCCATTGCGTTATTTTCAGGATGTCAGCGGCGAAATCGGTTCGGTTTATGCGGCGGCGTTGTACAAAGGGCATTTTTATATTGGATCCAACGACGGACTTTATCGTTATGAACCGACAAGCGGTTTTCAAAATGTGGCGGGCATCAACTGGCAGGTTTGGAGTTTGGATGTATTGGGCGAACAACTTTTTTGCGCGCACAATGGCGGCATCACGGTGATCGACGACGATCAAGTTTCCAAAATTCCTAATATGCCGGGCGGCTGGACAGTCAGAATATTGCGTTCGCATCCCGATTATGCGTTGCAGGGAACTTATATTGGATTGTCCGTTTTTCAGAAAGGTGCGGACGGTGCTTTCCATTTCAAACAAAATATAAAAGGCATCGAAACCATGCCGATTTCGGATTGGGTAGAAGACAAAAACGGCGATATTTGGCTAAAACATGCTTATAAAGGAATCTCCAAAATCAGGCTGTCGTCCAACATGGATTCGGTCGTACAGAGGTTGCCGATGCGTGCCGAAAATGGCGTATTGCCTGATATTCAGCAAAATATGAGTTTTTGGAACAATCATCTTTATATTGTTTCTGCTGACGGAATCAAAATCTGGAACGAAAAAAACAATCGTTTTGAAGTTGTCGAGCAACCGTTTGGCTGGTTCAATATGGATTTGAAAGTCAAACGTATTTTTCCGCTTTCGCACGGTAATTTTTGGGTTGTGAAGGATGACAATCAATTGATTTATCTGGATGCGAACAGGAAACAGTTTCCTTTTTCCCTCAAAGATTTTTCGTTGGTGGGCGGTTATGAGAGCGTCATTCCTATTGACAGCAGCAGAAGTATTTTGTGCGGAGAAAGCGGTTTTGCGTTGTTTTCACCCGAACTTTTGCATAAAATCCAGTCAAAACCACCGTACATCGCCAGCGCATTTGTCAACAAAGGCGACGAATTTGTTCCTATTTCGTTGATCGCAAAAGCAGATCGTTCCAGTTGGCGGATTCGTTTTGGTAATCGTTCGGTCAAGATTGTCGCGGGTACGGCGGTGTACGATCGTTTGGTGCAATATCGGTTTCGGTTGGTGCGGTCTGGCGAAACAGGATTTTGGAGCGAATGGCAAAACACGACATCGAAAGTCTACACGAACCCTCCTGCGGGCGATTACAAAGTTGAAGTTCAGACCAATGTATCGACTGTTTCTGCCTATTTTGCATTTACGATATTGCCACCGTGGTATTGGGCTTGGTGGTCCAGGACGATTTACTTCCTATTGATCGTATTGATTTTTTGGTTGATTTACAGACAGCTAGAAAAAAAGCACGCGCAAAAAATCAAGTTGAAGCATGAAGAAATGGAAAAGAAACTTTCCATGCAAAAAATGCAGCATGAACACGAACTGCTGTTGCTGAGACAGGAAAAACTGGAAAAAGAAGTGCAGTTCAAAAGTGAAGATCTTGCCAACTCCGCCAACGAACTCATCAAACGCAAAAAACTGCTTAACAAACTGCACGTCGAAATCGAAAAACAGCAAGAGGACAAAGAGCGAACGTCTATCACGCCGTCGATGCGAAAACTATCCCGTGAACTGGATCGCCAACTGAAACTTGACAAGGATGAAACCCATCTTTTCGAACATGGTTTCAATACCATACACGAACAATTTTTTGGAAAATTGATGGCGCAATATCCCAACTTGACGCCGCAGGATTTGAAACTGGCAGCTTACCTGCGTATGAACCTTGGTTCCAAAGAAATTGCTCCACTACTCAATATAACCGTTCGCAGTGTCGAACTAAAACGTTATCGTCTTCGCAAAAAAATGGAACTGGACGAAAACATCAACCTCAACGAATTCATGATCAAATTCTAGTTTTTGCTGCTCCAAGGTCGTGAAAACGTATTTCCATTTTAGCTTTTCTTTTATTCTTTCTCGTTTCGTGAACCATCTTATCGATGGTTTTGTTAATGATTTGTGTACGAACGGTTGTAAGTATTGTTTTTGATGTTTTAATTCTGTTTATTATATTGATATTTAATTGTTTATATATAGTATAAATATTTAATGATGTGGTATTGATGTGGTCAAAATTGTCGATTTTGACGATTTTTATTTGGAATTCCTTTTAATATCCTTTTACATTTGTTTAAGAATTTTGATTGGGCAGATCTATGAAAAACACCTTTTTTTCTGCTTCCAGATTAATCACTTAAAAACACATGAATTTATGAAAAGAATTAGGCTATTAATTTTGATTCTGTGCTTGCCGACTTTGATGTTTGCACAACAACAGGATACCACTAAGGTAGATACAGCTACAAATAATCTCGAGCAAGTTATTGTTGTTGGTTATGGTACTTCTACTAAAAAAGATCTTACCGCACCCATTAGTGTAGTCAATACAGCGGATTTGCAAAAACGAAATACAGGAAGTACGATGGATGCCCTTCAGGGAACTGTACCAGGTGTTCAGGTCGTATCTAGTGGCGCTCCGGGTTCTTCCCCAACTGTACAAATTAGAGGAAATGGATCTCTGACAGGTTCAGCCCCATTGTATGTTGTGGATGGTATGTTTATGGATAACATTGACTTTCTAAATCCGAACGACGTGCAAGACATGAGCGTTCTGAAGGACGCTTCTGCTGCCGCTATCTACGGCGTAAAAGCCGCAAATGGTGTTGTCATAATCACAACCAAAAAAGGGAAGTTCGGCGGAAAAACGATTGCAAGATACAACGGTTATGTTGGATTGCAGTCGCCGCAGCACATGCTCAAAATGGCAAATGCGCAGGAATATGCCACAATGGAATTGGATAAAATGACCAGTTCCGATTCTAATCTGGTGAAAAATTCGGTCGCAAGATTTGGAGGAAGCGGGCTAAATCCTTCTACCAATACTAATTGGTACGACGAGCTGTTGCGATCCAATGCTATGATTACCAATCATGATATTGGACTTACCGGAGGTAGCGAAAAAGTAAACTATTCTTTTGGGGTGAACTATTTCTATCAAAATGGTTTGATGAATGCGGACAACAATTACAAAAGGTACAATATCCATCTTCAAATGGAGGCAAAAGCATATCCTTGGTTAACGGTAGGCTATACGGTGCATTTGAGCAATTCCGCCAACCTAACACCAAACTATGGTGCATTCAACAATGCCTATTATGCGTCGCCATTATATCCTGTCTATGATCCTACCAATACGGTAGCTTTTCCGAAAGATTTCGCTTCTTCAACTGCGCTTGGTTATTCTAATGGTGTTTATGCCAATCCTGTGGCCGCAGCCTACTATAACTACAACAAAATAGGCTTGTTTCAGATTTTGCCCAGTGAATATGCCATTTTAAATCTTTGGAAGAACAAGATTACTTTCAAAACACAATTCAACCAGAGGTATCAGTCTAGTTTGACGCAAGCATATATTCCTCAGTATTTTGTAGACAATATTCAACAATCGCCCAAATCTAACCTGAAAAACACGCAGGAAAGAGATAATGATTATGTTTTGGACAATTTGCTTACCTATAAAGATGGTGTGAACGGGCATCATTGGAGTGTGCTTTTGGGACAGTCATCTCGTCAGGAGCGTACGCGCGTTACTTGGGTTGCAGCAGATAGCGTACCTAACACAAAAGAATTTTGGTATGTAGGAAGTGATGCTAACAAAAATGATGTAGGTACGCCTTATGTGACAGGCTATGGTGAAAATGGTACGCTCAATTCCGGATTGTCTTATTTTGGCAGACTTTCCTATGACTATCAAAGCAAGTATTTGCTCACAGCAACTTTCAGAGCGGACGGAAGCTCTAAATACCAAAAGAAATGGGGATATTTTCCATCCATCGGTGTGGGCTGGGTTTTGACACAAGAAAATTTTATGAAAGATCAAAGAATATTTGATTTCTTGAAACTGAGAGGCAGTTGGGGAAAATTGGGTAACGATGGCGTAAATCCAAACGCTGGTTATGCTACACAGACAACCGGTCCTAATGCCTCTGGCATATTTGGAAGCATCGGATCTGTTAATGGAAACTATGTGCCAGGCTATATTGTCAACAGATTCTTCACGTCGCTAACCTGGGAACTAGTAAAAGAAACAGATGCGGGTATCGATTTTACGATGTTGCGTGGAAGATTGCAGGGGTCTCTCGATTATTACAATAAGACAACTAACAATGTTGCCCTTAATAGAACCGTTGCCAACCTAAATGGCGTATCCTTATATGGCAATTATGGCACCATCAAAAACGAAGGTTTTGACATTGCACTTAATTGGAGCGATAATATTTCTAATGATTTTTCCTATCATATCGGAGGTAATTTATCAACGTTAAAGAATCGAGTCACTAGTTTGAGTGGATTGAACAATTTGACTTTCGGTAGTGATTATCCTGCGTGGGTGCAAGTAGGCCATCCGTTGTATTACTACTATGGATTCCAAATGACGGGAATATATCAAAACCAGGCAGAAATAGACGCGGATCCAATTGCGAAAGCAAATGGTGTGAAACCTGGATACATTAAGTTCAAAGACCAAAATGGAGACGGTGTTTTGGATGCGAACGATGACATAGATTTAGGCAGCTATTCTCCCAAAATCACTTACGGCTTAAACTTCGGCTTTACGTACAAACAATTTGATTTCAATGCAATGTTGCAGGGTGTGGGTGGCAACAAAATATTGAACCAGAATAGGGGTGAAAGAATCCATGTAAGCGATATGAATGGCGACGCAAAATTTGTAACAAGTTTGTGGACTGGCGAAGGTTCTACCAATGCCTACCCTTCGGCATACGCCACTACACAAGGGTGGAACAATCAGCCAAGTTCCTTTTTTGTGGAAAGCGGTGCCTATTTACGTGTCCAAAATATTCAAATCGGTTACAAATTCAATATAGGAGATGCACGTTTCCGAGTGTATGCAACAGCCGACAGACCATTTATTTTTACGAAATATAGCGGATTTACACCTGAAATTACTGGTGCTGCAGGCTCTACAAGTTCTTACGGATTTGATACAAATGTGTATCCAGTGACGAAAACTTATAGTTTCGGTGTAAGTATTACCTATTAGTCTTTATTGAATATTAAAATTTAATTTATATGAATCGTTTTCAATATATCATTTTATTGTCTTTGACCATTTGCACAGTTGCAAGTTGCTCAAAGTTTCTAGACAAGCCTCAGGAAAATACACCCGATAATTCCGTAACGGTAGATTATTCACAAACGGGGAATATGTATGGACCGGTTTCGGGTGTGTATTACGTGGTTAGTAATGGCGGTCCTGGGCTGACGCACTGGATGGATTTTGGTATAAGAGCTATAAGGGGAGATGAGTTTGTCAAGGGTAGTAGTGTTACGGACCAGTCACAATTGACAGACATACTGCAGTTTCATAATAGCTATGCTTCCATCATTAATTTTTGGGGTACAAATAATAGTTGGGTAGACTATTACGGTTTGGTCACTGACTGTAATTCCGCCCTGACGGAACTAGATAGTTTTGCCAATTATATTCCTGCTTCAAATGCAGCGAATCTGGCACTTAACCGTGAATACAAAGGCGAAGTGCGATTTATGCGGGCTTTTGGTCATTTTCTAGCATCAAGAGTGTTTGGTGATGTGCCTATATTAACCTCAACCGATCCTAATATTTTAGTTTCCGTCGAGCGTAGTTCGGTAACTAATGTGAGAAAATTCATCCTGTCTGAAATGGATACTTGTATTGCTTCGTTACAAGATGCTGCACCAAACGCGGCTATGCATATAGGGGCTGTCACAAAATATACAGCGTTACTTTTAAAAGCTAAAGTCGCGGCTGACCTTGCTGGAAATGACAATGGAAGTCCCTATTGGGATACGGTTGCAACATGTACCAATCAAATCATCAGCAGCAATAAATTTTCTCTTTTTTCCAATTTCTATGAATTGTTTAAAAAGCCTGGAAAATTGTGCGATGAATCTTTGTTCGAAATACAGTTTACCGATTTTGGCAACAGCTCGGGAACGGTGGTTCTTCCTGGTAATTTTTGGGATTTTCAAGGCCCATCCGGAGACCAAAAAGGGAGTCCTATCGCTGGTTGGGGATTTATGGCGCCGACACAGACAATTGTTGATTTCCTAAACTCAAGAAACGATTCCGTAAGACTGAAAACAACTGTTCTTAATTGCGGCAATCCTGCCCATGCAGGCGATGCCACTTTCCAAAATACTTATTCCGTTACGCCAAGTGGCGATACCGTTTACGGCAATTCCAACGGAATTAAGTATTTCAATGGTAAGGGATATATGCCTCGTTCCGAAATGACGCCAGGACGAACAAATTATGGAAGTAATAATAACATAAGAGTATTGCGCTATGCAGATGCGTTGTTACTGAATGCAGAAGCGTTGATAAGAAAAGGACAAAACGGAGACGCTCCTTTGAATTTAGTTCGTGCAAGGGCAAAACTCAATCCGATAACCGGTGCGACATTACAGAATGTATTGGACGAACGTCGTGCTGAATTTGCTTGTGAATGGTGGGGCGAACGCTATAATGATTTATTGAGGACTGGACAGGCAGCAACTGTACTGGCATCATATGGTTATGTGGCAGGGTCGACGGATTACCTTCCTACGCCACAGGCGCAGATATATTTAGATGCTAATTTGGGAAAACCTGTAAGCAATTAAGTTGTAGGATTACACTTACATTGATTATGGGATAAAATAGCAGATTTACTAATCAAAAAAATGCCAGCTGCTTCTAGTTTAGATCTCTGGCATTTTTTTTATAATATCAACCATGAACAAGCATAATAAAACTAGGTGTATATTCTGCGTATGTATATTGGTATTGGCGATACAAAGTTGTAGTCAGAAAACAACCAAAATCAGTAATGCGGTCAACCCTGCAACGTTGTCCGACTCCGACTTACTCGGCATCGTCGAAAAACAGACTTTCGAATATTTCTGGAGCGGTGCAGAACCCAATAGTGGCTTGGCGCGTGAGCGTATCAATATGAACGGCATTTATCCGGATAATGACAAAGACGTCGTCACAACGGGCGGCAGTGGTTTTGGGATTATGGCTTTGATTGCCGGTATTGACCGCGGTTACGTCACACGCGAACAAGGAATCGATCGTTTCGAACGTATTGTTTCTTTTCTGGAAAAAGCCGATCGGTTTCACGGGGCGTGGCCGCATTGGATGTATGGCAATACGGGAAAAGTCAAGCCTTTTGGCAATAATGACGACGGTGGCGATTTGGTAGAAACGTCTTTTCTGATGCAGGGACTTTTGTCTGCACGCCAATATTTTCAAAATGGGAGCGACCGCGAAAAAGCTATTGCAACCAGAATTGACAAACTTTGGCAGGACGTTGATTTTGATTGGTACCGCAACGGCGGACAAAATGTTTTGTATTGGCATTGGAGCCCAGACAAAGCCTGGATTATGAACTTTCCGGTGCATGGTTTCAACGAATGTATGATCATGTATATATTGGCGGCATCGTCCAATACGCATGGCGTTCCTGCAAGTGTGTACCACGAAGGTTGGGCGCAAAATGGAAAGATCAAACAAAACTCCAACTATAAAAACGACACACTGCATTTGTTGATGCAGGCCAATCAAACCAATGGTGGGCCTTTGTTTTGGGCGCATTATTCCTTTCTGGGACTCAATCCTTTTGGACTGAAGGACCAATATGCGGACTATGGAAAAGAAATGACCACCATGTCCCAAATAGACTACCAATGGTGCGTGGACAATCCTAAAAACTATAAAGGTTACGGCAAGGACAATTGGGGTTTGACGGCTAGCTATTCCGTTAACGGCTATGCGGCGCATTCACCCAATATGAATGACGACCTAGGCGTAATTGCGCCAACTGCAGCGACATCTTCCATTGTTTATACACCGCAACAATCCATTGAGGCAATACGTCACTGGTACACCAATATGAACGACAAACTTTGGGGTAAATATGGTTTTTATGACGCTTTCAGTGAAACGGCAAATTGGTTTCCGCAACAGTACTTGGCAATTGATCAAGGTCCGCAAGTCGTGATGATCGAAAATTATCGTTCCGGTTTGCTTTGGAACTTGTTTATGAGCTGTCCGGAAGTCAAGGCAGGATTGAGGAGACTAGGTTTTAATTAGTTTAATTTAGGCATTGTCCAACGGCCTTAATGCATGAACGTTAAGAAAATCAACGCATAAGCCGAGAGAAATAAAAGCTGTTCAATATAAAAAACATTGATTGTGAAAAAACTCATTGTTATACTCCTTTTACTAAGCAGCTTACATAGTGTTTTTGCCCAAAAACAAAGCACCTATTGCAATCCAATCAATCTGGATTACGGTTATTGCCCGATTCCCAATTTCACGACTTGGGGCAAACATCGAGCGACCGCCGATCCCGCGATTGTCAACTATAAAGGCGACTATTATCTGTTCAGTACCAATCAATGGGGATATTGGTGGAGCCACGACATGTTGGATTGGAAATTTGTATCCAGAAAATTTTTGCGTAGTTGGAACACGGAAACTTACGACGAACTATGCGCGCCGGCGGTTGGTATCGTCGGCGATACGATGATCGTTTTCGGCTCGACTTATACGTCCAATTTTACCTTGTGGATGAGCACTAATCCCAAACAAAATGAATGGAAACCACTTGTCGATTCTTTCGAAATCGGCGGTTGGGATCCGGCGTTTTTTACGGATGATGACGGTCGGTTGTATATGTACAACGGCAGCAGCAACCGTTATCCAATATATGGAGTAGAGCTTGACCGCAAAACATTCAAAGCTATCGGTACGCGAAAAGAGATGTACTTGATGGAGCCGTGGCGTTACGGCTGGCAACGTTTTGGCGAATATCAGGACAATACGTTTCTCGATCCTTTCATGGAAGGCGCGTGGATGACCAAACACAACGGAAAATATTATTTGCAATACGGTGCGCCCGCGACGGAATTTAGCCATTATGCGGATGGAGTCGTCGTTGGTCCAAAACCGTTGGGTTATTTCGTTCCGCAGTCCGATCCGATGTCGTACAAACCGGGCGGTTTCGTACGAGGAGCAGGGCACGGCGCGACGTTTCAGGACAACAACCAAAACTATTGGCACGTCAGCACGGAAGTAATTTCCGTCAAAAATAATTTTGAACGGCGTATTGGGATTTGGCCTGCGGGCTTTGACCACGACGACGTAATGTGGTGCAATACGGCTTTTGGCGATTATCCGCACTATTTGCCTTCCGTCAAAAACGATACGTCCGTATTGGCGAACGGTTATTTTACGGGCTGGATGTTGCTGAACTATAACAAACCTGTCACGGTTTCGTCCACATTGGGAACGCACTATGCCAACGACGCCGTTGACGAAAATATCAAAACCTATTGGAGTGCGGTTTCGGACAAAACAGGAGAGTGGATCGCAACGGATTTGGGAAATGTTTCGACTATAAATGCCGTGCAGATCAACTATGCAGATCAGGACGCAACCTTTATGGGCAAACAGTTAGGCACTTTTCACCAATATAAAATGTACTATTCGCTCGACGGAAAAAACTGGAAAATATTGGTCGACAAGAGCAACAACAAAACGGATATTCCGCATGATTACGTAGAACTGAAAAATCCTGTTCAGGCGCGTTATGTCAAACTGGAAAACGTACACATGCCTACCGGAAAATTTGCGGTTAGCGGTTTGCGTGTATTCGGAAAAGGCAACGGAAAAGTGCCCGATCTCGTAAAAGATTTTATCGTGTTGAGAACGGAAAAAGATGCGCGAAGTGCCTGGATTCGTTGGCGTCCCGCCGAGGATGCATACGCCTATAATATTTATTACGGAACCAATCCCGACAAACTATATAATTGTATCATGGTGCACGATGCCGCGGACTATTGGTTTAAAGGAATGGACAACAAAAAGGATTATTATTTTACGATAGAAGCGATCAACGAAAACGGCGTTTCCAATAAGACGAAAGTGATAAAAGTAGATAAATAAAGCTTAGCGCAGAAAGCTGTGGTTGCGGAAAAAATAAAAAACAACGATAGTTTTTGCAAATAAGAATGATACGTTTATCTTTCGTTCCCGATTTTGCCGAACGCGTACATGCACAACGAGAAAATCATAATTCACAGCTCATAAATCGAAAATCCAATGGTGAAAATAAATCTGAAACACACGATTGTATTGGCTTTCGCGCTATTTGTAAGCAATATAGTATTGGCGCAGCAACCGCCGTTTTATCAAGATATTCAACATTTCAAACAGTCGGACAGCCAACATTTTCCCGAAAAAAATGCCATCCTTTTTGTGGGAAGTTCGTCGTTTACCAAATGGACGGATGTGCAGGATTATTTCCCTGGCTATACAATTATTAATCGTGGATTTGGCGGTTCGACTTTACCTGACGTCATCCGATATGCCAACGATATTATCTATCCATATTTACCCAAACAAGTCGTGATCTATTGCGGTGACAATGATTTTGCGGTTTCCGATACGGTAACGGCCAATATGGTTGTCGGGCGCGTCAGGACTTTGTTTGGAATGGTTCGCACCATATTGCCTTACGCGGCGATCGAGTATGTTGCAATTAAATATAGTCCAAGCCGTAAAAATCTTTGGCCAAAAATTGCGCAGGCAAACAAAATGATTGCCGCATTTTTCCAAAAACAATCCAATGCTGGATTTATCGACATTACCGTTCCCATGAAAAAAGGAAACGAGCTGGTAGACGAAAGTCTTTTTCTGTCCGATATGCTGCACATGCAACCGGCTGGTTATAGACTTTGGCAAAAAGCAATCGAGCCTTATTTGATAAAATAAGGAAACTCAGGATCAAATGCTGCTCCGTCATTTCGACCATCGGGAGAAATCTTCCAATACGGGAACAGCTTCAAATTTCTAGGAGATTTTTTGTTGAAAATAAATGATTGTCGCCAATGTTGGTATTATCGCCAACATAATTAATAATACTGAATTGCAGAAAAAGTAAAAGTGATGAATATAAAGAAAAGAATCTTGTTTCCATTTGCCTTGGTGGCAATCTGTCAAGTGCAGGCGCAGGATGCCCAAATGGACGCGTATGTGCGCGACCTCATGTCCAAAATGACTTTGGACGAAAAAATCGGACAGCTTAACCAAGAAGCGGTTTCCGACGGTGTATTGACAGGTTCCGTCGTACAGGGCGGCGTTTCCGAAAAAATTGCCAAAGGCCAGGTCGGAAGTACGTTTGGCATTTGGGGCGCGGACAAATTGCGCAAACTGCAAGATATCGCCGTCAAAAATTCTCGATTGCACATTCCGTTGTTGTTTGGCTTGGACGTGATACATGGTCATCGTACGTTGTTTCCAATACCGTTGGGCATTTCCGCAACTTGGGATTTGGGATTGGTCGAACAGTCTGCGCAATTGGCCGCTAAAGAAGCAACGGCCGACGGGCTGAAATGGGTGTTTTCCCCAATGGTCGACATCGCGCGCGATCCACGTTGGGGACGCGTTTCGGAAGGTTCGGGCGAAGATCCGTTTTTGGGCTCGTTGATTGCCAAAGCAATGGTGCGTGGTTATCAAGGCAAAAATCTCGCGGATTCCAATACTGTATTAGCTTGTATCAAACATTTTGCGTTGTACGGTGGCGCGGAAGCCGGACGTGAATATAATACGGTCGATATGAGTCCGATCAAAATGTACGAATATTATCTGCCACCGTACAAAGCGGCGATTGATGCCGGTGCGGCTTCGATTATGACATCTTTCAATGATCTGAATGGCGTTCCGTCGACGGCAAATCGTTGGTTGTTGACAGATTTGTTGCGTAAAGAATGGGGTTTCAAAGGTTTGGTCGTGAGTGACTACACGGCGGTGAGCGAATTGACGGCGCACGGTTTAGGTGATTTGCAAACGGTTTCTGCCAAATCTTTGCATGCTGGTTTGGATATGGATATGGTGAGCGAAGGTTTTTTGAAAACTTTGCCTCAATCTTTGAAAGAAGGCAAAGTCACGATGGAAGAAATCGACCAGGCTTGCCGACGCGTATTGGAAGCCAAATACAAAGCAGGTTTGTTTGCCGATCCGTACAAATATTTAAACGCAGACCGTGCGTCCAAAGACATATTGACGGCGGAAAACAGAGCGGTGGCGAGAAAAGTTGCAGCGCATTCTTTTGTATTGCTTAAAAATGCCAACCAAGTTTTGCCGTTGAAAAAAATAGGAACGATCGCATTGGTCGGTCCGTTGGCGGACAGCCGCCGCAATATGTTGGGAACCTGGAGTGTTTCGGGTGAATGGGACAAATCCGTGACGGTAAAAGAAGGTTTGGAAAATGCCGTAAACGGAAAAGCGAAAATCATCTACGCGAAAGGCGCCAATATCTCGGACGACACGACTTTCAACAAAAAAGTGAACGTTTTCGGTGAGGAAATTTCCATTGATCCAAAATCGCCTGAAGCTTTGATCCAAGACGCCGTTGATGCCGCAAAACAATCCGATGTGGTCGTTGCTGTTGTAGGCGAGGCGGCGGACATGACGGGCGAATCGGCGAGCCGCAGCAATATCGACATTCCCGAAAGTCAGCGCAACCTTTTGAAAGCGTTGGTCGCAACGGGCAAACCAGTCGTGGCGGTTTTGTACAACGGTCGTCCTTTGACCTTGGATTGGGAAGATAAAAACTTGAATGCTATATTGGACGTATGGTTTGGCGGTACGGAAGGCGGCAATGCGATAGCGGATGTATTGTTCGGCGATTATAATCCTTCCGGAAAACTGACGCTGACTTTTCCTAGAAATGTCGGTCAGATTCCGATCTATTACAACCAAAAAAATACGGGAAGACCCTATTACGAAGGCCAACCTACCAAGTTCAAATCTGACTATCTCGATGTGCCCAATACGCCGCTGTATGCTTTCGGATATGGTTTGAGTTACACGCAGTTTGAATATGGAACGCCAACTGTCAGCGACGAAAATCCGAAAGGAAACGCGCCGATTCAGCTAAAAGTGACGGTAAAAAATACAGGCAAATATGCTGGCGAAGAAACGGCGCAACTGTATGTGTCCGATCCTGTTGCCAGTGTCGCGAGAAGCGTGATCGAACTGAAAAGTTTCCAAAAAGTTTTCCTGAAACCTGGCGAATCAAGAGAACTGAGTTTTATCGTAAATCCTGATTGTTTGAAATTTTACAATACAGATTTGAAATATGATTGGGAACCCGGCGAATTTATTTTCCGAGTGGGAGGTAGTTCCGCCAATACCAAATCGGTTCGCGTCAATTGGACGAAATAGAAATTTGAAAATTGGAGAATTTGAAAATGAAACCGCTATAGGATGTGAAATCCTATGGCGGTTTGTGTTTCATTGGCCTTGTTGATTTGGATATGTCGTATGGGCGTATGCAATACGCCCATACGATACCAATTTTATTGTTGGTCGCCGACCAGCAATGGTTGTTAAAACATTTTCAAATCTTCAAATTTCCTAATTCTCAAATCTCCCAAACACCTTTCTGCACAACCCTGCATAACTTTTCGTTTGTTTTCTTAGCCTGTTGGCGTTACTTTGTTAGAGCGGAGCTAAGCAAAATATGTTACCAACCAACAACAAAATACAGGCACTTTTATCGTTGATGGACGATGCGGATATGGAAGTATATTCGATTGTGACGGAGCATATTTGCCAATATGGAAAAAGCATTATTCCACATCTGGAAAACCTTTGGGAAAATACCGTCGAAAACGATGTGCAGGAACGTATTGAACTTTTGATCCACCAGATCCAATACAACGACCTGGAAAAGGATTTGCTTGATTGGAAAAACGGTCCATGTCGCTTGATCGACGGTGCTATATTGGCAGCAAGGTTTCAATATCCCGATTTAGATACCGAACAGCTAAAAAACAATATCCTGAAACTTTGGAAAACGGTCTGGCTGGAACTTAACGACCAGCTGACTTCGCTGGAACAGTTGCACGTATTGAACAGCATTCTGTATCATTTTTACAAACTTGAAGGAACCAAATATAATTACGATAATGCCGATTTTTTCCTGATCAACAAAGTATTGGAAAAAAGAAAAGGCAACGCTTTGTCCAACGGTATTTTGTTTCAGATTATAGCCGAACAAATTGGTCTGCCGATAAGGGCGATTCACGTTCCGAACCATTATTTGCTGGCATTTTTCCAAAAGACAACATCCTATTGGTCTGCCAATCAAGAAGTTCATTCCAAAAACATCTTGTTTTTTATCGACGCGACGAGCGGCAGCGTCTACAACAAACGTGACATGATGCAGTATTTGCAGGAGCATAACTGCATACTCGGCGATCGACTTTTTGAAACAATGGACTGTCCGGAAATCATTGGTTATCTGTTGCGGGAAATGTCGGCGTGCTTCAATGATCAGCATTCCAGTTATAAAAAAAAGGAATTGTTGCGCTTAGCGAAAATTCTTTCCCGAAAAGACTGAACAATTGTCCGAACAAAATGTTTTCGAATATAAATACATCATTTTTTAAACTCATTCAATCATGGCAAAAAAAGTATCTGTTACAAAGTCGTTGGAAACAAACAATGTCTCTATTAATATTGGTATTTCCGAAAAAAATACACAGGAAGTTGCCAATAGACTGCAAGTTATATTGTCAGACGAACAAGTTCTTTACTCCAAAACAAGAAATTATCACTGGAACGTGGAAGGACCGAGTTTTTTGGAATACCATAAATTATTTGAACAACTGTACACCGAATTGGCGGAATGCATTGACGAAGTTGCGGAACGCATCCGTAAAATTGGACATTTTGCATTGGGGCGTTTGCAGGATTTTCTGCAGCAGGCGCGATTATTGGAAGGTGAATACACCAACGATTCAAAAACGCAACTTCAAAACTTATTGAACGATCACGAAACGTTGATACGTGAATTGAGAGTGGATATCGACGATGTCGAAGAAAAGTTCAAAGACGCGGGGACCGCTGATTTCTTGACGGGATTACTGAAAGACCACGAACGTTGGGCTTGGTTCCTGAGAAGTTACTTGGGCGGAAAAAAATAGTTTTTTTCATTTGATCGTTAGAGCCATCCGAATTTTTGTTCGGGTGGCTTTTTTATTAGCCTTTATATTTGCGCGGGGATTAATCGTTTGGATATGCAGCAGATCAAAGTCAGGATTTCAAAGATTGTGGACGAAACGCCCGATACACGTTCGTTTTATCTAGAGCAGTTGGACGGCGCGCCGATACATTATCAGGCGGGACAGTTCTTGACTTTGTTGTTTGAGATCAACGGCAATGAAGTGCGTCGTTCCTATTCGATCGGTTCCACGCCTGGTTATGAAAACGAGGTTTTTATCACGGTGAAACGTACGGAAAACGGAGAGATTTCACGAAAATTACAGGATTATTACCGTACGGACGATATATTGACTTGTTTGCTTCCGTCGGGAAAATTCGTTCGTGAAACGAATTGGGGTGCTGATTTGCATTATTTCTTTTTTGCGGCAGGAAGCGGTATCGTTCCGATTTTCGGGATCATCAAATCCATTCTGCACGAAAATCCCAACGCCAAAATATTTTTGCTCAATCAATCCACTTCCGAAAAAAACATCATCTACAAAGAACCATTGGAGAAATTGGATGCCCAATATCCCGATTTTGAATATATCCAATATCTCAGCGCACCAATATCCACGGCAATTCCCGTTCGCCGTCTCAATAATTTGCAGGTAGAGCGTTTTGTGCAAGAGCGTCTGACAGCAGCGTCAGCGCGTGCCAACGCAAGATTTTACTTGTGCGGACCGACGACTTTCATGCGCATGGTTCGTTTTACGCTTCGGCTCGACGGATTTGACGACGAACAGATCAAGCAGGAACAATTTGTCATTCAAGAAATCAAACAGGCACCGCCGCTTATCAAAGATATATCTCCCAAACTCGCGAAGATTATTTCGGAAGATGGCGTTTTCGAATTTACGGTTCAATATCCCGAAACCATACTGGCAGCAGGAAAAAAGGCCAATATTACGTTGCCGTTTAGCTGCAACGCCGGGCAGTGCAGTACTTGCGCAGTGCATTGCGTTTCGGGTGAAGTGGTGATGACGCAAAACGATATATTGACGCAAAAGGATCTGGACGGCGGATTGGTGTTGACTTGCACGGGACATCCTGCGACGGATATTGTATTGGACTATACGATTAAAAATTAGTATAAAATGATCATGCCTTATATTACCATCGCCGCATCCGAACTGGGCGGCCGTGGTGTTTTTACTTCAGAAGATATTGACGTCGATACGATTGTCGAGGTTTCGCCTATTATTGAGCTGACGCCCGAAGAACGCCAACATGTAGAAAAAACAGCGCTTTTCAACTATATATTTGAATGGGGCGAAGGCTATACGGGCGCCGCCGTGGCGTTGGGGTATGTGTCGATGTACAACCATTCCTACCATTCGAACTGTGTCTACGAAATGGATTTTGAAAATGTGGAAATGCGTATCCGTACCGTAAAACCGATCAAAAAAGGAGAGGAGCTGACAATCAACTACAACGCCGACCCTGACGACACGACGCCAATATGGTTTGACGCAAAGTAAGATTTGAATTAGGAGTTATATACTGCGAAGTATAAATCTGGTTGCGTATCAATTAAGAGGATAGCCCTGCATTACAAATTGCTCCAATGCAGAAATATACCCGAAGGGTAGTCGCAGGTGTTGCCACCTGCAACATCCATTTATTTATATTGTGTTTTCCGACGCTGTTGGTGACTATAAATAATTAGGCAAAACAATTAATAAACGTTACCTTTGCACCGCAATTTTGAGTAGATACAGCGCTTTAAATGAAAGGCAATCGTAGAAATAGTTATTTAACACTGCAATAATTCCTTCTTAATTCCTCATTGATTTCCTGTTTTCCTCAGTTTTTATTTATTATTTTATTTGTATTTATGAACATTTATGTTTCTAATCTCGACTATGAGGTTGAAGACGATGATTTGAGAGGATTCTTCGAAGATTACGGTCAGGTTGATTCTGCTCGCGTTATTATGGATCGCGAAACAAGACGTAGCCGTGGCTTCGGTTTTGTTGAAATGAGCGACGAAGATGCTGCCCAAAAAGCAGTTAAAGAATTGAACGGCGCACACGTTAAAGGTCGTGCCATCAATGTCGCTATCGCTAAACCAAGAGAAGAAAAAGCTGAAAGATCTTTCGCTTCAAGACGTTATTAATACGTGGTTTTATTTAGAGAAAAAGAGTGCCAAAGATCGGCACTCTTTTTTGTTTTTAGTCGTCTTCCGACGCCTCCAGGTTTTCGTTGTCCTCGCCACCTAGGCTATAATAATTGTTTTCCTCGTCTTCCTCGCCGACAAATTCGTCGGCATCGTCCAAATCCGCTCCCGGAACGTCCAAACCCTCATCCAGATTGAGATCTGCTTCTTCGTCCAGTTCCAAATCACCGTTTTCGTCCGTGCCAATATTGTCTGGATCCAGAGGAACGATTCTTTCGTTTTCGAAAATATCGTCTTTGCGTGCATATGTAGGATCGCCTTCCCAGTCTTTTAATGGTTTGTTTTTGTCGTCGGTTATCATGTTTAATACGTTTTTAGATTTGATAACAATATTACGCTGCTTTTGGTTGGCATGCAAACAAAAAAACGCGCCAAATTCTCGTGAAATTTGGCGCGTTTTTATATTGGGAAATATTCGTTTTACAAAACCAGCATTGCATCTCCGTAGCTGAAGAAACGGTATTTGTCTTTGATGGCTTTTTGGTAAGCTTCCATTGCCAAATCGTATCCGGCAAAAGCGCTCAGCATGATCAACAAACTTGTTTTGGGTAAATGGAAATTGGTAACCAAGCTGTTGGCGATATTGAAATCGTAAGGTGGATGGATAAATACATTAGTCCAACCTTCGGATGGTTTCAACAGTTTTTCGGAAGTGAAGCTGCTTTCCAATGCGCGCATTGTCGTCGTACCGATCGAACAGATTCTGTGGTTAGTTTCTTTCGCTTTATTGACGATTTTGCAGGCTTCTTCGTCAATACGGTAATATTCCGCGTCCATTTTGTGTTTGCTCAAGTCTTCCACTTCGATTGGACGGAACGTACTCAAACCTGTATGCAAAGTGACTTCCGCAAAACGGATTCCTTTGATTTCGCAACGTTTGATCAATTCGCGGCTAAAGTGCAGACCGGCAGTCGGAGCGGCAACCGCACCTTCGTGTTTGGCGTAGACGGTTTGGTAACGTTCCTTGTCTTCTTCGTCCGGTTTTCTTTTGATATATTTAGGAAGCGGGGTTTCGCCCAATAATTCCAGCATGTTTTTGAAAGATTCGTCGTCGCCGTCCCACAAGAAACGGATCGTACGTCCACGGCTGGTCGTATTGTCGATGACTTCCGCTACCAGTTCGTCATTTTCGCCAAAATATAGCTTGTTGCCGACACGGATTTTTCTTGCAGGATCAACGATTACGTCCCAGAGACGGTTTGGTTTGTTCAGTTCGCGCAACAAGAAAACTTCGATTTTGGCACCGGTTTTCTCTTTTCTGCCGTACATTCGGGCTGGAAATACCTTCGTATTGTTGACAACAAATACGTCTTTATCGTCGAAATATTCAACGATGTCCCTGAAATGTCGGTTTTCGATGTTTCCAGTCTTACGGTCCAATACCATCATTCGGGCATCTTCACGTTTTTTGGCAGGATTTTGTGCAATAAGGTTAAGAGGGAGGTCGAAGCGAAATTGTGATAATTTCATGTGTCTATTCAGAATATTTTAAATAATAGCCACACACATTCTCCTTTCTTTTGCAAAAGGATAGGTCATGTTACGGCATGATAATTTGTAAGTTTGCAAAGGTAAAACTTTTTTTCAGCATTTTTATTGTATGTATGAACTATATTCTACCAAAATTATTAATGCTAAAAAGGGGAATTGTTCACTTAAAAAAACAGTAACGTGAGAAAAGCATGGATGATCTTGACATTTTTTGCACCAGTACTGGGATGGAGCCAAAAAAAACTCACTTTCGTACAGAAAAGTGTTTATCCGCTGGAAAGCAACGATTCACTAGTCTGCTACTATTTTCCCGTTAAAGCCAATATCGAAAACTCGAAATCGCCTTACTACAAGGAAAAACCGTCGCTCGACGACATTTTGCAGGTTTCGTCGACCATGCCTTGCGATTCATTTGTCGTAAAAAGGAATGGGAACATCATGTTGACAATCAACCTAAAAAGAGATTCTACCTGGAAATTTACCGTTCGGGAACACGCGGCGCATCTGGACACGACGTTCAACTCTGAACTGATCGGTATGATGACGGAGCATCGCAGCATCGAACTGATCAATAACGGCTACGACAAAAAAGCGGGGCAGGTTTTCGGAAAGTTCAATTTCAACAACCAGCAGATTCCTTATATCACCACCAAAAACATGGAAAACGCTGTATTGAAGGTGGTGGATTATTTTTTGTATGTGAAAAAGTAGAAATAGGCTGGAAGATTACGACATCAACAAAACAACAATTTCATTTAAAACTACTGAACTAACATTTTGATCAGCGGAAGAAACCACATTTTTATTTTAAACAAATACTAATTTTATTTATTTTTGCAATCATCAGATGATATGATAATATGATTTTGTATGCAAAAAGAACCTATAACGCGTAAATCGTTGTCGCAGGAAGTGGCTGCGTTGCTCCAGCAAAAAATCCAGAACGGCATTTTTGCGGAAGGCGACAAGTTGCCGACCGAACCAGAATTAATGGAGCAGTTTGCGGTAGGGCGTTCGACGATTCGGGAAGCCGTCAAATATTTGGCACAATCCGGCTATGTCAATGTGCAGCAAGGTTTGGGCACTTTTGTAAAAAGCGCCTCTGGCAATACACCGGTGGACACGACGATTGAAAACGGAAACTTTACCGACATCTATGAAGTCCGGCAGATTTTGGAACTGAAAATCATCGAAAAAGCTTCCACAAAAAGAACGACCAAGCATCTGAAAAAAATGAAAGAAGAACTTGCAAAACGCAAAGTTTTTGCAGAAAAAGGCGATTTAAACGGATGTATCGAATCCGATATTGCTTTTCACAGTACGATTGCGGAAAGCAGTGGAAATAGGATATTGGCTGCATTGTACAAAACGCTGTCCATGCACGTAACCAAACATTTTTTTGACGTGTATAAGGATACGACTTCGTTTCAGGTTTCGCAGGAACTGCACGAAATTTTACTGCAAAACATTTCCGAAAAAGATACCGCGTCGGCAATGGAAACCGCCCAAAAAATCATCGGCAACTAATTTTTTTAACTTAAAACATCAGATGATCTGATTTATAATGATTATGAAAACAGCAACGCTCAATGCTCCCAACAATTCTATGCAGACTGTCTATCAGATTCTGTTTGCCATCAGTCTTTCGCACATGCTCAATGATTTGTTACAGGCCGTTATTCCTGCGGTTTATCCTTTGTTGAAAGTCAATTACGGACTGAGTTTTGCCCAGATTGGAATTATCACGTTGGTCGCTCAGTTGACCGCGTCGATCCTGCAACCTTTTGTGGGCATGTACACAGACAAACATCCGAATGCTAAGTCGTTGGCAATTGGGATGAGTTTTACTTTATTGGGCTTGATTTGTATTGCATTTGCCTCTAATTTTTATTATATATTGTTGTCCGTCAGCCTCATAGGTATTGGATCTTCCATTTTTCATCCGGAAGCTTCGCGCGTGGCACATTTGGCGTCAGGCGGACAAAAAGGTCTGGCGCAGTCCATTTTTCAAGTGGGTGGCAATGCCGGGAGTGCGATTGGTCCGTTGTTGGCGGCGCTTATCGTGATTCCATTCGGACAAAAATATATTGGTGTTTTTGGTATATTGGCAATATTGGCGATTTTCCTGTTGGGTTTTGTCGGAAAATGGTATCAGGCCAATATACGTCTCAAAACAGCGGCGCACGCTTCCGCAGCGCACACACAACGTCCACCATTATCCAAACAAAGAATTACGTGGTCTATCGTGATATTGCTGGTGCTGATTTTTTCCAAATATTTTTACATGGCGTCCATGACGAGTTATTTTACGTTTTATCTGATTGACAAATTCCATGTTTCGGTACAGCAGTCGCAGATTTATCTTTTCGCGTTTCTGGCTTCCGTCGCAGCCGGAACGATATTGGGCGGGCCGTTGGGCGACCGTTACGGACGCAAACTCATCATTTGGGTTTCGATATTGGGCGTGGCGCCGTTCAGCTTGCTATTGCCGCACGTAGATCTGACTTGGACGATTGTTTTGGCAGTAATGATTGGGCTGATTCTTTCCTCTGCTTTTTCTGCCATATTGGTGTACGCGACGGATTTGATCCCCGGAAAAGTCGGTTTGGTCGCTGGATTGTTCTTTGGGTTTGCGTTCGGAATGGGTGGAATCGGTTCGGCCGTATTGGGCTGGTTGGCAGACAAAACCAGTATTGAATACATTTTCCAACTTTGTGCGTATTTGCCCTTGCTCGGTGTAATCACTGGATTTTTGCCCAATATTGAAGGAACGAAAAACGTAAAGTCGCAAAAAGCTTAAAGCAAAAAGCCTAAAGCGATTCGTATATTGCCACTCTTCTCCCGCGGGAGAAAGGACGGGGATAGGTTGAAAAAACGGTTCGTATTTCCACGAGCCGTTTTTCATTACAATATTTTCCAATATAAAATACCGATTACCGACCTCTGACGACTAATCTCACGCTTCCTGCTGCATCGAATGGAGCTGTGCATAAAAACCTTCTTTTTCCAACAATTCGTCGTGCGTGCCTATTTCAATAACCGAACCTTTGTCAAGGACGATGATGTTGCTGGCTTTTCGGATGGTGGAGAGGCGGTGTGCGATGACGATGGACGTGCGGCCGTACATGAGTTTTTCCATGGCGTGCTGCACCAAAGTTTCGCTTTCGGAATCGATCGAGGAAGTCGCTTCGTCCAATATCAAAATCGACGGGTCGTACAACAACGCGCGGATAAAGGAAATCAACTGCCGTTGTCCAAGGCTCAACGTATTGCCTCTTTCCAAAACTTCATAATCGTAATTGTTGGGCAGTTGCATGATAAAATCGTGCACGCCGATCATTTTTGCCGCGTCGATCGCTTGTTTGCGCGTGATATTGGGATTGCGCAACGTGATGTTTTCCAATATGGAACCCGAAAATAGGAATACATCCTGCAAAACGATGCCGATTTTACTGCGCAATGCAGCAATGTCGTAGGTTTCGATATTGTGGTCGTCGATCAATATCGCGCCTTTTTGGATCGGATAAAGGCGGTTGATAAGGCTGATGATCGATGTTTTGCCGCTTCCCGTATGTCCGACGAGCGCCAACGTTTCGCCTGGCTGAACTTCGAAGTTGATGTCTTTCAAAACATATTGGTTGTCTATATATGCAAACCAAACATGTTGAAACGAAACTTTTCCTTTGATGTGCGCAGGTTTCAAACCGTTTTCTACTTCCGGCAATACGTCGTCGATGTCCATGATACGAAAAACGCGTTCGGATGCGACCAAACCCATTTGCAGCGTGTTGAACTTGTCGGCGATCATGCGCAATGGACGGAAAATCTGGTTGATATACAATCCAAACGACACCAAAAGTCCAGCGTCCAGTTTGTTGCCGCCAATATACCAAAGGATCAAACCCGTACTGATCGACAGGATAATTTCGACTATAGGAAAGAAAATAGAATACGCAAAAATCCCTTCAATATTGGCATCGCGGTGCTGTTGGTTGATTGCATCAAATTTTTGCTGTTCTCTTTTTTCCGCCGCAAAAGCCTGCACGACGCCGATGCCGGAAATATGTTCTTGTGCAAATGCGTTCAATGCCGCCACAGCGTTGCGCACTTTGATAAAAGATTTGTTGACAGCTTCCTTGAAATAATAGGTCGCAAACAGCAAAACCGGAAACGGAATCAACGCTACCAATGTCAGTTTCCAGTTGACGTAAAACATTGTCGCCAATGTGAAAACGATCGTCAACAAATCCGCAATAATCGGAATAAATCCATCCGTAAAAATATCGTTGATGCTTTCAATATCGTTGATGGTGCGCGTCGTCAGCGTCCCAATAGGCGTTCGGTCAAATTGCCTTAGTTGCAAATGCGTAATTTTTTCGAAAACGGAAATGCGTAAATCCTTGACGACACTTTGCCCAAGCCAAGACGTCATGTACGTAAAAATGAACCGTGCCGTCGATTCTATCAGCAAAAAAACAATCTGGAAAACCGTGATGGAAATGATGAACGCAGCGGTGTCGCTGAGTTTTTTGGATGGGATAAACAAGTGCAGCCATGCGGGAATGTGCGCCATTTTTCCTGTGGCCTTGTCGACCGTCAATTGTATCAAAAATGGACGAACGGGCGTCACGACCGCCAAAAAAATGGACAGCGCCACACACAGATAAAACTGTTTGCTGTACGGACGCACATATTGGAACAGCCGTCCGAATATGGAATAGTTGAATAACTGCTTCTTTGGTTGGATATTGCTCATGCTAACGCCGCAAAAGTACGCAAATATCTTTGCGGTAGGTTTGCACAATTGATAAGGTTTTGTAAACCTTACTTTGTGTATCAATTGCAGTTGTCACCGTCGATAAGTGCTTGCACTTTTTCCAATTGGAATTTGTTGGACAAATGAGGTACGAGCGTCGCTTCGCCTTGCAGGATAACTTTTGTAGCGTCTGCGTTTTTCAGGTTTTTCCGCAGCGAATCCAGTTGCATTTGCGCTGTTGGCGTGAAAGAAACGTCTACGGTTTGGTTCCAGATACAGACAAACAAAGTGTTTTTGTCGTTGGTTCTGTCCAATACGCCGGATACCAAAAACGTTTTTTTCGTTTCGAAGTTTTTTCCTTTAAAGGTAAAATGATACTTGGACGCAACGCTGTCGGGCATCGCAGTGCCGTCCTGCGCCAACATTTGAATAGTCAAATCTTTCCATACGCGATATCGCGTCGTATCGGAGGTTTGCCCAGTAAGCGTAATCGTACTGTCCTTGAGCATCCATTTTCCCAAATCATAAAAAATATGCGGCATCGTGTCCGTAATCCCCTGGTAATTTTCTTCCTTGATATAGGTAAAATCTTTTCGTAGAAAAATGCGCGTCAATATGCCCGGACAGTCCGCACACGGTAAAGTCGCTTCGAAAACGCCCCAAATCGGCGCCGAACTGTCCGCAACGATATTGGACGTGACGTTGTTTTCGACCGGTTTGCTTTTTTCCTTACAGCCAAACACCACAAAAGACATCAATATCAACGAGAATGAAAATGCGCATTTGTTTTTTGTCATAAAGGGGAGATTGTAGAAGTCAAAAGTAAAAAACAAAAATCATTCCTTGTTTTTGGACGGTATCGCGTTCTTGTTAATCGATCAGCAAGGACTGTAAATTACAGTAACGTCGCACACCAGCTCATTACTCATTCCACCCACTTGTTCTGTTGTAGCCAACAAGTCAGCATCTGAAACCAGTCTTCTTTTGTCGTTTTGTTGTTAAGTCCAAAACCATGACCTCCGTTTTGCAGAATGTGCAGTTCACCTTTTACCTTGTTGCGCGTCATTGATTCGAAATATTGGATGCTGTTCATGATGTTCACCGCGCCGTCGTCCTGTGCATGAACCAAAAAGCAAGGTGGCGTAGCGCTATTGACGTTTTTCTGTGCGGAAAAATAATCGAGCTGTTGCTGTGTGGGATTTTTGCCCAAAAGGTTTTCGCGTGAGCCGCGGTGGGTGTATGTCAAGTCCATGTCGACAACCGGATAGCCCAATACGCCCCAAGTCGGCAATAAAGAAATGTTTTTATTGTCAACCAAACTGGTATCAGCGTGTGTTAACAGCGTCGACGCCAAATGTCCACCAGCCGAAAAGCCAATCACACCAACATTTTGCGCGTCAATACCAAACTTGTTGGCCTGTTGGCGTATCATCAGCAACGCTTGCTGCGCGTCCTGCAATGGAACAAACTCACTGTGTTCAAAACAACTTGCCAACGGCATTCTGTATTTCAATACGAAAGCGGCAACGCCGAGTTCATTAAATTTTCGGGCAATCGCAAAACCTTCCTTTTCCATTGCCAAATGCGTGTAGCCGCCGCCGGGCAATATCAAAACCGCCGTTTTTGCGGCATTGAGCTGCGTTGGGATAAATTTGGTCAAAGTCGGTTCGACCACGTCGCCGACGGAAGCTTGTCCAGGAGTGGTTTCTTTTTTGTCGCAGGACGATTTTAAATACGGGACTTTAGAATATAAAGGAACGGTTTTTTGCGCCATGGTTGTCATTGTAAATAGGGAAAATGCCAAAGTGAACCATTTTCTTTTTTGCATGGTGGGGATGTTTTAGATAATATGTTATTTTCTTTTTTCTTGATAAAAAAGAACGAAAAAATATTCGTGTTACTTTGTTTTCCAATGGTACTCATGAGGGCTTCGCCATTCAAGGCTATAATGACGGAAATAAAAAAACGTGCTCCACTTCGTTGCGCTCAGACAGCTTTTATTTCTTTCGGCTTATTTCATTGATTTTCTTAACGTTCATGCATTAAGGCTGTTGGACGATGACCAAATAATTTCCCTTTTGTTGTTTAGGAACAAGAAATTTACTGTAATGCTTGGTAAACCAGTGCCCTGAATTTGTCGTGCAGGTCGCCGTGGCTCAACGGCCATTGCTGAATAAACAACAGCGCAACGATTTTTTCTTTCGGATCTGCCCAATACGTCGTTCCGAAAAATCCGCCCCAGGAAAACGAACCTTCGCTGACGCCGACTTTTTTGCTGCCTTTTTCGGTCGTAATTTCAAAGCCCAACCCAAATGTATCGTCCTTAAACGGAATATTGCCCAGTTGGTCTTCCGTCATGAGCTGTACCGAACGACGCGAAAGAATCCTTTGGTTGTTGTAAATGCCGCCGTTCAACAACATCTGCAAAAAAATCGCATAGTCTTTTATTGTCGAAACCAGCCCTGCACCGCCTGCATAATAACCGTATTTTTTCAAAGGATAATTGATGTCTATGCCCGGAAACGTATGGTCACTCCAAGGAATGAGCGCGTGCGTTTTCGGGTTTTCGGTGTAGGTCAATACAAGGCGGTTGGCTTTGGATTGCGGTAAGTCAAAATAGGTGTCCTGCATGCCCAACGGTTCAAAAATGCGTTTTTGAAAATATTCGTTCAGTGGCATTCCCGAGGCGATTTCAACCAATCTTCCCAATACGTCCACACTCAAACTATACGTAAATTTTTCGCCCGGATTGACGACCAATGGCAGTTTTCCGAGTTTGTCGATGTCCGTTGCCAATAGTTTTTTGCGGTCGATGAAACCCGCTTCAATGCCCGCTTTCGCATAAATGGCTTTCATCTTATGCGAACCTATCTGTGCGTAATCCAGACCTGACGTGTGCGTGAGCAAATCGCGGATCGTAATTTCGCGCGTAGCGGGTTTGGTCGTGTAGCTGCTGTCTTTTTCGTTGAAACTGTCCAATACCTGTGGGTGAGCAAACGCCGGAATGTATTTGGAAATGGGATCGTCCAAAAGGAATTTTCCTTCTTCGAACAACGTCATGACAGCCACGCTCGTAATTGCTTTTGTCTGCGACGCAATACGGAAAATATTGTCCGCATTCATTTTGCTGCCGGTTTGGCTATTGTTGATTCCAAACGCTTTGTCGTACACGATTGCGCCGTCGTGCGCAATGAAACCGACCGCGCCTTTGATCCAGCCGCTGTCAATATATTGTCGGATTACGTTGTCAACCCGACTCAAACGTTGTTCGGAAAATCCGTTTTGATTGGCTGCGCTTTCATGCAAAACTGTCTGTGCGCCAAGTCGTTCAATAGGGGAGGAGAGTGCTGCGCCCAATAGAAACAGGGCCAAAATTTTTCTGGTCATAAGTTGTATTTCTTTATGGAAAATGTCCAATCGAGTCGGGAAAATACAAATTATGCAGCAATTGAGCAAAAAATAAGCTGTATGTGAAAGCAGCGCCAGCAAAGGAAATTTTAGCCCACGAATTTATTCGAGGGAATTGTAGAGGAAAAAAATGGCTTTAACGATTTGACGAAAAAAGCAAATATTGAATAAATATTGTGTTCTCCGTCCCACAAATAAATTCGTGGGCTAAAAATAGTACATTTTACAAACCAGCCGCTCCTGTTCGGACTTTGATGTTCTTCTTGTTCGCGTTCTTTTTTTCGTATTCCAAAACTTCTTTCGGAACGATTTTTATTTTGGCTTTAGATGTGTCGGCGGCGACTTTCGCTGTTTTGTTTTGTAGCGGCGCATCGTTTTGCAATTGTCCCAATACGTATTTTTCTTCGTGGTCGATCATGCGTCCGCCCGGACGATAATAAATCCATTTACCGTGTTTGACGGAAGTTCCTTCGATTTTGACGACGCGTTTTTCGACTTTATTGGGGTCGTTTATATCGTAAACATCGATTGTATCGTATTGGTTGTCAGGATTGTGCGCGAGCCAACTTTCGGTTCGAACAATACCTTCCAGGTCGTAGTATTTGCTGATACCGTTTTTGTTGCCGTATTTGTAGCGTTCGATGGCGAGTGTATCGCCCATGTCACTCAGATGCAGCCAAACGCCTTCCTTTTTTCCGTCTTTGTAAAAGCCTTCGTCTTGGTAAGCGGGTTCGCCATATTTTTCGGGCATATTGACATGCCAAAATCCTTGTTTCAAACCGTTTTTGTCCGTGACGTTTTGCGCCGAAATCTGTAATGTGAACAGCGCCGCTAATATTGTCAATAATTGTTTCATGAGGTTTTTCTTTGAAATGTTTTCAATTGTATTCGCTGGCGCGTCACAGACGACGCGCCAGCGAAGGGGTATTCCTTTACCCATTTTTAAAAGCTTTATACGCATTGAGATTGCTTCGTCGTGCCTCCTCGCAATGACGATGTCGTTTTAAGTTCTTTTACAATAGATAAAGCGCCTCTCAATATCAACGCTTTTTGTTTTTGCCTTATATAATGTTCACTTCCCGCTCCAACGTAATGCCAAATTTTTCCTGAATGCTTTCGATAATTTTGGAGGAAAGATTCCAAATGCTTTCACCCGAACCGCCGCCGTAATTGACCAAAACCAGCGCTTGATGCGCGTGTACGCCAATATTGTTTTCGCGGTAACCTTTCCAACCCGCTTTTTCGATCAGCCAACCCGCTGCGACTTTTATGCCAGAACTGTTTTCCGAAGACGGAAATCCTTTGATGTCGGGAAACGCTTTTTGCAGTTGGTCAAATTGTTCAGCCGGAATGGTCGGATTTTTGAAAAAACTGCCCGCATTTCCAATTTTTGCCGGATCGGGAAGCTTGCTGCTGCGAATGGCGATCACCGCATCCGAAACTGCTTTGGTGGACAGTTCGCTTATATTCATAGCGTCCAATTGCTGTTGGATGGCGCCGTAGGATGTATGGAAAACAGGCGTTTTGCGTAGTTTATACGTGACGTTGAGAATGATATACTGACCTTTGAACTTGTTTTTGAAAACGCTTTCGCGGTAACCAAAACCGCAATCTTCGAACCGAAAAGTATCGATTCTTTGATCCGCAATATGGAGCGCTTCGAGTTCGTAAAAAACGTCTTTGATTTCAACGCCGTACGCGCCGATGTTTTGCATGGGGGACGCGCCGACGCAACCGGGAATCAAACTAAGGTTTTCGATGCCGGCATAGTTTTGCGCAATGCAATGCAATACAAACTGATGCCAGTTTTCGCCGCCGCCCGCTTGGATATAGTAAAAATTTTCGTCTTCCTTGATGCGTTCAATACCGCCGATTTCATTTTTCAAAACCAGTCCTTCGAAATCTTTTGTCAGCAAAATATTGCTACCGCCGCCGATGGTCAACAACGGCGTACTTTGCTTTTCGGACAAAACAGATTGGAGCTTTTCCACGGTGTCAAAACGCGCGAAATATTGCGCTTTCGCATCGATTCCGAAAGTGTTGAACGGCTGGAGGGAAATGTTTTTTTCTATTGTAGTTGTGGACATGCTGCAAATTTAATGGACAATTGACAATGGACGATTGACTGTTTGTTTTATGCGGAAAAACGTATTGTTTATGCAAATAAAAAAGTCATTAAGTTAAGATGTTGGTGATAACACCAACATCGGCGACCTCCGTTGCAGGTGTTATCACCTGCAACTATGACGAAGGTTTAACTTAATGACGTTAAAAATTATAAAGCAGGAAAACCGTTACTATTGCTTTGTGGAAGTGGACGCAATGGTGGATTTTACGGCCATGGGGATTTCTTGTCCCATCGCCATAATATTACCCGTCAAATCCTGCGTCAAATTGGATGTTGTGTACATCCCGGTTTTGGCATCTACGATCATTTCGCCGTTTTGCGTTCCTTTCATGGACATATTTACGTCCATGCCGTTGATGGTTACTTTTTGCTGTCCATCGGTATCCAATGTGGAATTTATTTTGATATACGCCAGGCTGTTTTCTACTTTTTCCAAAGTACAAGTCACGTTGGCTTTCATTTTTACGTTACTGGAAATTTCCAGTGAGTTGGACCAAGTTTCGCCAATAGCGATCGGGTGGTTTGGATAGATGGAAAAGGTTTGGCTAATGGTAGATTTGATTGCGTCGTCGTTGAAATAGTTGGCGGCTGGATTGCCTGCGCCCAACGCTGCAATCAGCGAGTCCAAACCGACAACTTGTACGATTTTTCCGTTCGGATCCAATACGCAGCCGAAAGACTTTTGTGTTAGTTTTTTCAAGGAAGCACTTTTCGCGTCCGTTCCGTTGCTGCTCAGGTTTACTTTTTGCCCCATCATGTCCATGTCTATCGCAATATTGGAGTATTGCATCGTCATGAGTTTGTTGGGGTTTTGTGGGGTGATCGACGCGTCCATGTCCATTTGCATATTGAGGTTGATGTCCATGCCCATTTGCGTGATGACACTATTGGTTTTGGTTTGCATGGCATATTTGGAACCATTGTCAGGATTGAATTTCAGCTCGATTTTCTTTTGTGCGTTAGCTGCCAAACTAAGCAATGCCGCGGCAAAAACGGGTGCGATTTTTTTGAGGTTGGTAATTTTCATATAAATATTTTGAAGTGTGAATATAGGACAAAGGAAAAAGGAAAAAGGAAAAAGGAAAAATGTGTTGAACGGTGATAATGAAATATGGCACGTTAATACACGTGCCATATTTCATTATTGCTATTTATTTTCCGCTAAAAGAAAAACGGTCAAACTTCTCGGACCTTGCGCGCCGTGTATCAACACCGCGCCAATATCTGCCGTTGCGGACGGTCCCATGACGAAACAACCGTAATTGTCTTTGTCCAGGTTGACTTTTTGGTAGGCGGTGTGCATATTGTGCGTGATGTTTTTGGGATCGAGCAATACGATCAAATGCTGACACAAAAACGCCAACGAAATCACTTTCAGGCGTTCCTCCGTCAACCAAACCATTCCCATTTCGGCAATACCCAAGTCGGAACGGACGATAGCAACGTCCACGTCTTCCATTGTTCGCGGATCGGTATCGGCGTTGATGGGCTTGTTGCCCAGCCATTCGTCCGAAGCGGAACAAATGACTTTGGCCTCGGCGTATTTTTCTTTTGCGATTGCTTGCGCTTCTTCTATATTGGACACTTCGAAAATAGTGCCGCCAGCGTTGCCGACGCGTCGTTTGAACGCTGCCAATACATCTTGGTCTTCCTGCACAAAAGTCGGCGTTTCGGGATACGCCACTTTATGTTTGGGAATGTTGGCCTGTATGTCACTGATAAGATTTTCTAAAGTACTCACGGTTATTTTTTTCTGTTTTTAATGTACCATTCACGGAAAGTCTGTTTGGCGAGTTCAGGCATTGTCCTGTTTTTGCCCCAGACGTTTGCGTCAATATAAATCAAACGGTTGGGTGCGATTTCCAAAGCCCAACGCCCCATTTTTTCGGCGGTTCTGAACAACCACGGATGTCTGAAAACCTTGTCTACCATGCCAAAAGCTACTTTCAAACCGCCCGGCATCCGCCCATTTTTTGCCATGATTTTGCGCCATTCGACGATCTGTTCCGCAATATTGATACGAACGGGACATACTTCCGAACAAGAACCGCAAAGGGAAGAATGGTAAGGCAGTTCGCTGTATTTCTTTTCGTCGAAAGTCGGATCCAATATAATGCCGATTGGTCCCGAATAGGTAGCGCCGTAAGCCAAACCGCCGCTGCGACGATAAACCGGACAAGTGTTCATACAAGCGCCACAACGAATACATTTCAACGATGGCCAAAACTCTTCCAAACCGAGTCGGTGGCTGCGGCCGTTGTCGGTCAATACGATGTGCATTTCGCCACCATCGCGCGGTCCCGTGTAATGGGAGGTATATTGCGTTGCCGGCGTTCCCAACGCGCTGCGGGACAGCAAACGGATAAACACGCCCAAATCTTCTACTTTAGGCAAAATCTTTTCGATACCGATGCTGGCAATATGCAGATTGGGTATGGACGTGGACAAATCGGCATTTCCTTCGTTGGTGCAAATGACGAAAGTTCCCGTTTCGGCAATCGCAAAATTGGCACCCGTCATGCCGCAGTCTGCTTCCAAAAACTTGGGACGTGCGTTGGCGCGCATCGCTTCGTTCAAGGATTTTGGGTCTTTGTTGTTCGGGTCAGTACCGATTTTTTCTGCAAATAATTCCGCAACGTCTTCCAATGTTTTGTGAATGGCCGGCATCACGATATGGCTCGGCGCCTCGCCCGAAAGCTGCTGTATGCGTTCGCCCAAATCCGATTCCGTCAATATGATGCCGCGCTTTTCGAGATAAGAAGGCATTTCGCATTCTTCCTGAAGCATGGACTTACTTTTGATGACGGTTTTGGCGTTGTGTTCCTGCAATATGGACAATACGATTTCGTTGTGTTCTTTCGCGTCTTTTGCAATATGTACCTTCACGCCGCGCTTGGTGGCGTTTTCGACAAACTGCTGGACGTATTTGTCCAAATGCGTCAGCGTGTGTTCCTTTATTTGAGAAGCGAGATCGCGCAACTGTTCCCACTCCGGAATTCTGGACGCCGTCGTTTCTCTTCTCGTTTTGGCTGCCCACAGATTCTTGTCGTGATAGGGAAGATGCACATCGTCCTGATGTATAAATTTGGCCGCGTTTTCGGCTACATTAACAACGTCCATGAAGATTTATGAATTATGATTTATGAGTGAAGAATGATGGGGCGCAAAGTATGAGTGATGAATTATGAGTTAAATTTTAATTATTGTAATAGTTTTTTGAACAAATAAAATATATTGTAATATTTCATTATATATTTAACTATGTAGGTTGTAGCTTGAATTATCAAATCACCAAATTACCAAATAGCTCATCATTCAATTTTCAAATTAGAAAGGTCCATTGTTCAATACCTGTGCGACGTGCACAAATTTCAATGGCGAATTTTCTTTTCCGGCAACACCGCTTTGGTGCATGAGGCAAGACATATCGGGCGAAACGACATATTCCACATTGTGGCGCGTATAGTCGGCAACTTTGTCTTGTCCCATTTTGGAACTGACCGCCTCGTCCGTCACGCAAAACGTACCGCCAAAACCGCAACATTCGTCCGGACGGTCAATATGTTCGATTTCAATGCCTTTTACTTTTTGCAAAAGTTCTTCTGTTTTGTTGAAACGCGGTTCCATGACTTCCATGCGCGACGCAATATGCAAACCTCTGATGGAGCTGCAACTGTTGTGAATCGCGATTTTGTGCGAAAACTCCGCCCAAGGAAAATCTTTTACCTTCAATATGTCCGTCAAAAACTCAACGAGTTCAAATGTGTTTTGGCGTATTCTTTTGACCTCATCCGTCTGAGGAATCGCATCCATGTGCACACGCACCTGCTTGACGCAACTGCCCGCCGGCCCGACAATATAATCGTAGTCGCGGAAATTTTTGCAAAACAAAGCTTCTGCTCCGGCTGCATTTTTCTGGTCACCTTCGTTGGCCATCGGCTGACCGCAACAGGTCTGCGTCAAGGGAACTTCCACTTCCACACCAAATTTTTCCAATAATTCCAGCGTCGCAATCGCAACTTTTGGGTATATGGCGTCAATATAACAAGGCACAAACAAGCCTACTTTCATGAATATCCGTGTTGTTGTGATTAAAGTATTGTTCGCGCAAAATACAATATTATGGGCAAGTAACTTTCATGGACTGTATGACAACGCAAAAACAGCTTGCAAGAAAGCTGTTTTGGATGCTTTGGGTTGGTGCTTGTCATCATATTTTGTCGCTTGAAGCTAATGGACATTTAGGTAATTTCTATCACAAATTTACCAAAATATCAGAACTTGTTTTTGGACGAGCATTTTGTTCGTACCACTGCCAACACCAACATTGGTGTTAATGATTTCTATGTTATCGTATTTTGGTTGTTGGTAGGTAACCAACAACGGCGAACGGTTTCTATTGACGCAGAACAATCATTGTCAATTGTCCATTAAATTACTCTGCCCAAATCTGCACCAAGTTCACCAATACTTCCAATGATTTTTCCATGTCGCTGACGCCGATCCATTCGTGTTTGCTGTGGATAGCCTGCATTCCCGTGAAAATATTGGGGCAGGGAAGTCCCATGAAACTCAAACGGCTTCCGTCCGTTCCGCCGCGGATAGGTTCGATTTTGGGACGCAAACCAGCTTGCTCGTAAGCTTTGACGGTTTTTTCGCGGATTTGTGGATATTGCGCCAATACGTCGTGCATATTGCGGTATTGTTCCACCACTTCCAGTTTGTAGCTGGCCGTCGGGTATTGGGACAAAACGTTTTGGACGATTTTTTCCAATAGGATTTTCTGTTCGGCGAGTTTGGACGTTTCAAAATCACGGAAAATCCATTCGACTTTTACGGATTCCGTCGTGCCGTGGATTTCGTCCGGATGGATGAAGCCTTGGCGACCTGCAGTATGTTCGGGTGACAATTCTTTGGGAAGCTGCGTCAATATTTCGCTGACCAGTTTCAACGCGTTGACCATTTTACCTTTGGCGTCGCCAGGATGCGCACTCACGCCGTTGATTGTCAATATAGCGCCGTCGGCACTGAAAGTTTCGTCTTCGTAGTCGCCGCAATCGCCGCCGTCCAACGTGTAACCAAACTGCGCGCCTAGTTTTTCCATATCGACATGGTCCGCGCCGCGACCGATTTCTTCGTCCGGCGTAAACAAAATTTTGATATTGCCGTGTGGGATATGGGAATTTTCTTTTAAATACTGCGCCAACTGCATGATGATCGCAACGCCGGCTTTGTCGTCCGCACCCAATAACGTCAAGCCGCTCGCCGTGACGACGTCTTTGCCAATATGATTTTTGAGGTAAGGATATTTTTGCGTGGTCAAAACCTGTGTCGGATCGTCGGGCAATACAATGTCCGAACCGCTATAACCCTTGTGCAATATAGGTTTCACGTTGGTGCCGCTGCTTGCGGGCGCCGTGTCCACATGACTGCAAAAACATATTGTCGGGACTTCTTGGTCGATATTGGACGGAACCGTCGCGTACACATAACCGTATTGGTCGATGTGCGCATCGTCGTAGCCCATCTGCAAAAGTTCGTCCACCAATATTTTGCTTAAATCTTTCTGCTTTTCCGTGGATGGAACCGAAAGATTTTCCGCATTGCTTTGCGTATCTACCTTAACGTAACGCAGGAAACGAGAAACGAGCATATTTATGAATTATGAGTTATGAATGATGAATGATGCGAGCCAATGTGGTGCATTAGCTGAACGTCATTGATATTGAGCCGGGGATAAATTAGCGAGGTGGTCGGTGAGACGCCGACCAGTAAAACGCTCTATCGGCCGGTGTCTAGCCGACCAAAAATAAACGCACTTTTTTACCTCTTGTCAAGTATAGCTTCGCTGAACTTGCGTTTCGACCAACGGGAGAAATATTCTATAACTTTAAGTTATGAATTATGAGTGATGGCCTTGCATTTCCATTCATCATTCATAACTCAAAAAATTACATTCTTTCCGGAACTTCAATGCCTAATAGGTGCATGGCGCGTTTGATGGTGGTTGCGGTTAAGTCGGCAATCTGCAAACGCAAAGCTTTCTTTTCGGGCGTTTCGGCGTTGGCGATGGACAATTCTGCATAAAACTGGTTGAATGTTTTTGCCAAATTGAAAACGTAAATTGCGATTCCGGAAGGATCCATTGCCGCCGCTGCATCCGAAATAACACCTGGATATTGTTCCAATGTCGTTACGAGTTTCTTTTCCAAAGGCAACAAATCGGTGGCAATATTGGATTTGTCCGCACCTTCGGTTTTGCGCAAAATGCTTTTGATGCGGGCGTGTGTATATTGGACGAAAGGTCCTGTAAATCCATGAAAATCAATACTTTCTTCCGGGTTGAAAATCATTTTCTTTTTAGGGTCGACGCGCAGCAAGAAAAATTTCAAAGCGCCAAGTCCGATCGTATTGTACAGATTGTCAAGTTCGGATGCTTCAAAACCGTCGGTTTTTCCCAATTCAGCTGTTTTTTCCGCGGCGATTTTGATCATTTCTCCAACGAGATCGTCGGCGTCAACGACCGTTCCTTCGCGGCTTTTCATTTTTCCGGTAGGCAATTCAACCATGCCGTAACTCAAATGATACATGCCGTCCGCCGCCGGAATGCCCAGTTTTTGGCAGATGAGTTTCAATACTTTGAAATGGTAGTTTTGTTCGTCGCCAACCACGTAAACGTTGCGGTCAATACCAAATTCCTGCGCTTTCAAGTCAGCCAAACCAATATCCTGCGTGATGTACACGGAGGTTCCGTCCCTGCGGCGCACGAGTTTTTGGTCCAAACCGTCTTCCGTCAAATCAATCCAAACGCTGCCGTCTTCTTTCGCAAAAAAGACGCCCGATTGCAAACCTTTTTCGACCCAGTCCTTACCGAGCAAGTAGGTATTGTGTTCATAATAAGTTTTGTCAAAATCGCTGCCGATGGCTTTGTAGGTTTCGTCGAAACCTTTGTACACCCAGCCGTTCATCGTAGCCCACAGATCGCGGACTTTGGCGTCGCCTTCTTCCCATTTGACGAGCATTTCCTGCGTTTCCGCCATGATGGGCGCGTCTTTTTCCGCTTGCTCTTCAGACATACCTTTGGCAACAAGCGCCTTGACTTGCGCTTTGTACGCGTCGTTGAATTTTACGTAATAGTCGCCAACAAAATGGTCGCCTTTAATCTGTTCGGTTTCGGGCGTTCTGCCTTCGCCAAATTTTCCCCAGGCAATCATACTTTTGCAAATATGGATGCCGCGGTCGTTGACGACGCAGGTTTTGTAGACCGTGTTGCCTTGTTCCTTCAATATCTCCGCAATACTCCAGCCGAGAAAATTGTTGCGCAAATGCCCCAAATGCAACGGTTTGTTGGTATTGGGCGAGGAATATTCGATCATCACTTTGTCGCCTTGTACGGTATGGAAACCGAACTGCGTATTGTCTGCATTTTTGGCCAGAAAATCCAACCAATACGAATCGGGAACCGTGATGTTGAGAAATCCCTTAATGATATTGAAATCCTTTACCTGATTTGGAAAATGCGTTTTCAGGTAGTCGCCGATAACATTTCCGACGGCGTCGGGAGCTTGTTTGAGTTGCTTGACAAATCCAAACAAAACGACCGTATAGTCGCCTTCAAATTCAGGTTTGGTTTCGTTTACCTGAATCTTTTCTGGCGCGATGTCGACCTGATATATTTCTTTTATTGCGGTAGCTGTGATGCTTTTTAGTTCAAAACCTACACTCATGATAAGTAAAAAGTAAAAATGAAAAAGTAAAAATGGCGGTTGATGGCCGACGCTTTTTATGAAATTGTTGAAATGTTAATTCAGAAGAGGGCGAGATTGCTTCGTCGTTCCTCCTTGCAATGATGCTCTTTAACTTTGTAAATACCTTAATAGCTCATCCTCATTGCGAGCGAAGCGAAGCAATCTCGCCTAACTTTTATTTCTCCTTCCAATATTTGTGGTATGGATACAAACCACACGGATATGCTGATGGTCAGATCAAAACAACCCAAACAACGTTGCGTCGATTTTCGAAATGATTTTTCCGAAATCTTCCTCGTTGTCTGCAAAACGGTTTTCGTCGATACTGACCGTGATGAGCGGACCGTCTTTGTATTTGCCGATCCAGTCGTCGTAGAGAATATTGAGTTTTTTCAGATAGTCCAGACGAATATTTTCCTCATATTCGCGACCGCGCTTTTGGATCTGACCGACCAACGCAGGAACGGAACCTTGCAGGTAAATCAACAAATCCGGCGGTTTGACCATTGTTTTCAAAGTTTGGAAAAAGCCATAATAGTTGTTGTAGTCGCGCGTAGACATCAAGCCCATTTCGTGTAAGTTGGGCGCGAAAATCATGGCATCTTCGTACACCGTTCGGTCCTGAATGACGGTTTGCGTACCGTTTTGGATTTCCAGAATCTGGTTGAGGCGACTATTCAAAAAATAGATCTGCAGGTTGAAACTCCAACGTGGCATATCCTCGTAAAAATCGTTGAGGTACGGATTGTTGTCCACGTCCTCAAACTGCGGAATCCATTTATAGTGCTTGCTCAGCATCTGCGTCAGCGTCGTCTTACCCGCGCCGATGTTGCCTGCAATGGCAATATGTTTAGGTTGTGTATTCTGCGACATTTCGGCTATGTTTAGTAATTCATGTGCATCGCTTTGCGCACCAGTTTTAATGTTTCGGAGGCGCTTTGTCTTGCTTTTTCCGCACCCTCTTTGGTGATTTTGTGCAGGTAGGCTTCGTCTTTTTGGATCGCGTGCGCTTTTTCGCGGATCGGTGCAACGAAAGCCGCCATGTCTTCCGCCAACTGTTTTTTCATGTCGCCGTAGCGAATGACGCAATTGTTGAAATCCGTTTCAAACTTGTCCGTAACGTCGTCTTTGCTGACGAGGCGCATCAAGGTAAACAGGTTTTCGATATAGTCGGGCTTGACGGAATTGGGTTCCGTCGGGCCGGAATCAGTTTTTGCCTTCTTGATTTTTTTGATGATGTCGTCGGTGGAATCGTCCAGATAAATCGTTCCCATGGCGTTTTCGCTTTTGCTCATTTTCCCGTTTCCGTCCAAACTCAAGATTTTGGAAAGGTTGCTTTGGAAGTTATAGGCATAAGGCATCGGGAAAATGTCGCCGTAACGATGGTTGAACCTTTCGGCAAAATTGCGCGCCATTTCCAGATGCTGTTCCTGGTCTTTGCCAACAGGAACTTTGGTCGCGCGGTAAATCAATATATCGGACGCCATCAATACCGGATAAGTCAACAGACCAGCGTTGACGTTATTGGGGCTGAGACGCACTTTGTCTTTGAACGTAGGCACTTTTTCTAGTTCGCCCTTGTACGCCAACATATTGAGGTACAAGTACAGTTCGGCGATTTCAGGAACATCGCTTTGTATGTAGAGCGCGACTTTTTCGGGATCCAGTCCACACGCAATGTTTTCCGCCAATACGCGGTTGACGCTCGCTTTCAGCTCTTTGGTGTCGGGATGTGTGGTCAGGCTGTGCCAGTCCGCCACAAAAAAGTAACAATTATATTCGTCCTGCATACGCACGTAATTGCGCATGGCACCAAAATAATTGCCCAAATGGAGAAATCCGGTTGGGCGAATGCCGCTCAATACAACTTCTTTGTTCATGGTCGCGAAGATAATTAAAGAAAGCTTTTGGGGAATTTGAAAATTGGATGATTTGAAAATTTGAAAATGAAAGAGCTGTTGATTATGTATTAATTTGCAAGAACCCAAAGATTGATAAATGGCAAAACGTTGTGAATCGCCGTGTCTTTGCGCCGTTGTGGTTCAAAAATGAAGAAAAAGAACAATATGGAAACGATAACTTGGAATGATTTTTCAAAAATAGAAATGCGTGTAGGTACGGTGCTTTCGGCGGAAGTTTTTAAAGAAGTACGTAATCCCGCTTACAAAATCGTCGTTGATTTCGGCGAGTTCGGTACCCGAAAATCATCCGCGCAACTGACAAAACGGTACCTGCCGGAGGATTTGATCGGCAAACAGGTCATTGCGGTCGTCAACTTTCCACCAAAACAAATTGCTAATTTTATGAGTGAATGTTTGATTCTGGGTTTGTTGGGCGAAGGAAAAGATGTTACGCTATTGACGCCCGATAAAAAAGTTCCGAATGGGTTGATAGTGGGATAGGGGCGAGCGATGAGCATACTTTGCTACTCATCGCTCGCCCTTATTGTCTTAGTATTTCGGATTGACGCCCACGTAGTTGCTTGGCGCAATCTGCATCAATTCAGCTTTTATTTCTTGGCTAACTTCCAAATCCTGAATGAAAGCGTGGATAGAATCTTCGGTGATGCCTTCTTTTCCGCGCGTCAAAGCTTTCAAGGCTTCGTACGGATTAGGATAGTTTTCACGGCGTAGGATCGTTTGGATAGCTTCCGCGACTACCGCCCAGTTTCTTTCGAGGTCCGCTTTGAACGTTTCTTCGTGTAAAAGGATTTTGTTCAAACCTTTTTCGATGGAGGCAATCGCGATGATTGTGTGCCCCAACGGAACACCCAGATTACGCAAAACCGTTGAATCCGTAAGGTCGCGCTGCATACGGCTGATCGGCAATTTGCCGGAAAGATGTTCCAACAATGCGTTGGCAATACCCAGATTTCCTTCTGCGTTTTCGTAGTCGATCGGGTTGACTTTATGCGGCATTGCGGACGAACCGACTTCGCCGGCTTTTACTTTTTGTTTGAAATAATCCAAACTAATATAAGTCCAGATGTCGCGGCAGAAATCGACCAATATGGTATTGATGCGTTTAATCGCGTCAAAATGCGCGGCTAGATTATCGTAATGTTCGATCTGCGTAGTGAACTGCTGACGTTGCAGTTCGAGTTTTTCTTCCACAAATTTGTTGCCCAGCGCGATCCAGTCTTTTTTAGGAAAAGCTACGTGATGCGCATTGAAATTTCCGGTTGCGCCGCCAAATTTTGCGGTAAACGGAATCTGTGAAAGCAAGTTGATCTGCTGTTCGATTCTTTCTACGAAAACCATCAATTCCTTGCCCAATTGCGTCGGTGATGCGGGTTGTCCGTGCGTACGCGCCAGCATCGGAACGTTTTGCCATTGCGTCGCCAAATCCTTAATATGATTTTTGAGGTTGACAACGGAAGGCAGGTAATCGTTTTCCACGAAATGTTTCCAGCTCAGCGGGATCGACGTATTGTTGATGTCCTGCGACGTCAGTCCGAAATGCACCCATTCCTTGATGTCACCGGCTTCGAGCGCGTCGAGCTGTTCTTTCAGGAAGTATTCCACTGCTTTCACGTCATGGTTGGTTACGGACTCGATTTCCTTGATGCGCTGTGCATTTTCCAACGAAAAATTGTCGCCGACCGCCTGCAAACCTTTTTTTACTTGAGCTGGTAGCGCAAATATTTCCTGTTCGGACAGAAAAAAGAAATATTGGATTTCCACGTACACGCGGTATTTGATCAATGCAAACTCGGAAAAGTAAACGTCCAAATGCTGTGTTTGCTTTCTGTAACGCCCGTCAATAGGGGAGATGGCTGTCAGAGTTGTAAGTTCCATTAAAAGTTTTGTTTAAGTGTCCCAATAACTTTGGTTGCTAGGACACAGGATTTTATCTTTGCGCCCAAAGTTAATGATATTGAAGAAGATAAAAGTCGGTGCGGTCAGTTATTTGAATGCGAGCCCACTGGTGTATGGCGTCAACGGGTCGGAAATATTGAAGGACGAAATGGAAATCGTGGAGGAATATCCTTCCAAACTGGTGCAGATGCTTATCGATGACCAGATCGACGTCGGACTTGTTTCGACGGGCTGCATTCCTTTTTTGAAAACACCTCATATTGTGTCGGACTATGTCGTGGCGGCGACGGGCGACGTGGCTTCCGTCTGCTTGTTCGGTCAGGTGCCTATGGAGGAAATAGATACGGTTTTGTTGGATTACCAGAGCAAAACTTCAGTCAATCTTTGCAAGGTTTTGATGAAATTCTATTGGAAAAAAGACGTGAAATTTGTTTTGACCAGGGAAGAATTTGCCGATCAGATCAAAGGCAAAACGGCCGGCGTCATCATCGGCGACCGCGCGTTGAAACAAAGGCCGAATTTTCCGTACATTTACGATTTTGCACGCGAATGGACGGCGTTTACCGGAAAACCTTTTGTGTTTGCGGCGTGGATTGCGAATAAGGAACTTCCCCAGGATTTCATGGTGCGTTTCAACGAAGCCAATTCGCATTGGGCGCAATATATCGACCAGATCATCGCCGAACATCCTTTTCCGGCTTACGACCTGAAACATTATTTTACCTACAATATCAACTACGAGGCGACACCCGAAATGAAAGAAGGGCTGGAATTGTTTTTGGATTACATGAAAAAAATTGAGACCGTATAAGCGATGATTAAGTTGTATAAAATATTGACGTTTTTGTTGCAGCCAATAGGCTACATCATATTGATGATGTCCGTTTCCACGGTAATGTTGGGATTGGGCAATCCACAATTGTTGCTCGGTGGAGCGGTGGGCATCTGCATATTTCTTTATCTTTTTTGCGGTTTCCGTTTTTTGGTAAAAGCGGTTGTCGGAAATCAACCTGTCAAAGCAAAATTGAAGGACTGGATTCGTGTCAATTCTTTTGTTTGTTTGATTCAGGGCGTATTGATGCTGTTTTCGGTAATTGCTGTTTTGTATTTGATTCCGCAAAAAGATTTTGACAAAACTTTTCGGATGGCATACGACATGATTGCAGAGCAAACGCAGAATGCCAATATGGGCAGCTACGAATCCTTTGCCAATTCCATGCGCGGCATGTTCAGGATATTTGGCGTGTTTGAAATCGTATTACTGGTTCACGTTTTTCTTTCGTGGCGCATGCTGAAAGGTTATCGTGAATATTTTAGCGAGTAAACGCTGAAAGCATAAAGCTCAACGCAAATGAATTTCGCTGGCGCTGCTTTGTAAGCAGTGCCTTTTTTGTAAGAATATAAAAGCGGCAAGACTTTCAAAATCTTGCCGCTTTTATATTGCTCTTTCAGCTTTAGGCTTTATTACCCCATATTGTGGAACACCTTGCTCACGTCGTCATCCTGTTCAATAATATCGATCAATTTGCTAATGTCTTCAGCTTGTTCGTCTGAAACGGGAACCGTAACATTTGGAATCCATTCTATTTCGGCACTGATGGGAACGATTTTCTTTTCTTCCAAAGCAGACTGCATATTTCCGAAATCCGCAAACGCAGTACGTAGTTCCAATACTTTTTTGCCATCTTCCGTTTCGCTTTGGCCGATTTCTTCCAAACCAGCATCTATCAATTCCAATTCCAGCTCTTCCTCATCCAAACCTGTCGGATCCAATTTGAAAATCCCCATTTGTTTGAACTGGAACTGCACGCTACCGGATGTACCTAAAGCACCACCATTGCGGCTGAAATAGGAACGCAAGTTGGCAACCGTACGGGTTGTATTGTCTGTAGATGTATCAACAATGATGGCAACACCGTGTGCACCATAACCTTCGTATATGACTTCTTCATAGTTGGAAGTGTCTTTGCCTTCCACCGCTCTTTTGATAGCCGCATCGATACGATCCTTTGGCATATTGATACCGCGCGCATTCTGGACGACACGGCGCAACAGTGGATTGTCGTTGATGTCACCAATACCGCCGCCTTGTTTTACCGCTATGGTAATTTCTTTTCCAATGCGGGTAAACTGTTTTGCCATTCGGTCCCAACGTGCAAATTTGCTTGCTTTGCGGACTTCAAACATTCTTCCCATAAATATCTTTTAGTATAAATGTAAACGTATTTGGGTTGCAAAAGTAATAAAAAAGCTTAAAGCCGAGAGCTAAAAAACGCAATGATTAGGGTAAATACATTTGAAATTACCTGAAGCGGCGCTGCCAAAATATGCTGTTCTTTTTTCTTGATAAAAAAGAACGAAAAAATCAAGTCGTTCTAAGGCGAATGCTAAAGCACCGTTCGGCATCGGCTTCGAGTACATTTTCGGCGGATATCGGAGTTCGACAGCTATTGACCTTTGTCGCCGAAAACACTGCTCCGCCTCAACCTCACATTTCGCTGTAGAACGACGGGGCTGTTCAACCTCAAACGTACGTTTCCTCTCTGCGATACAAAATGTTTGGAACTTCTGAATGCCAAGAGCCTGTCTTTCGACAGCGAAAGACTTGACTTTTTTACCACTTTTTTTGTCAAGAAAAAAAGCGGGACATCATTCATGCAATCACTATTTTAGATGCATTTGGTCTACTACTACTGCAATGACTTTATGCTTTAAGCTTTCACAATCTTATTGTAAATAACCGGAAACTGGATCAAGTCAAAATCTTCCGAATAGATCAAATAACGGTTTTGCCAATTAGGTCCGAATTTATCTTTGGCTCTGCGCAGACCTTGTTGGTAGCTGGCGATCGGCTTGACTTTTTCGTAGGTAAATTCCATGGAACGCTCTAGAAAATTTTTGGAATCAATCTCATCCAAACCAGAAAAAGGTGCAAAACCAATATCCACGTTTTCATACCCATTTTCCTGCAAGTATTTGAAAAACTCGATGAGCATGAAATCGATAATCCCGTTCGGAGCATCGTCTACATAACGGATCAAGTCGTACGTTACGTCTTTCCGTCCAAACGAAGGCATCATATTGAGAAACGCCAATACCATTCCTTCTTCATTTTCGACGGTCAATATCAATTGTGTTTTCAGTTCGTTCCACTCGAAACTCCCTTGCGAAAACACGATTTCTTTACGTTTGTTATTGATCAGCCAAGCATTGGAAACGGATTCTAATTGTTGTAACAACCTGTCCTTTATTGGCGGATGGTTGATGACCACTTTCAAACCAGAAGCTTGTACGTGATTGACGGCGTTGCGCAAGGATTTTTTACTTTTTCCGGAAAGAGAAAAGTTTTTTGCATCCAATATCGCTTCCTGTCCGATCAGTACTTTTTTCTTTTTCAGGCTTTGAAATGCATCCAGGCTTTCTTCTGGTGCGCGATAGTAAAACGTACGTAAATGCTGGGTTTGGCAATAATTCTCAAATTCCTCTATTGCGCATTTTAATTGATTTGTATCGGCAACTACAGGCGTTTCCAATACGACCGCGTAGTTTTTGTGTGTTTTAAAAGAAACAAAACCGTCCATGTTCTTGAAAAAATAAATCTGTTTGTCATTCCAGATTTTGAAATAGTCGTTGGCAGACTGGTGCATGCGGTACAGCATATCTTTTGCCAGGTGCAAACTACTCGTATCGACTTCCGGTGTTGTAAAATATTTGGGACGGAACAAAACGAACAAAATATAGCAGACATTGACAAAAGACCACATATTGATACTGAACAAGAAATATTTGCTAACGCTTGACACGACTAGTTCCGGTGGATTGCGCAACAGCAAAATATTGCGTCCAAGAATAGTCAAACGATCTTGCAATGTCAATGGCAAATGCCAAAATTTATGGTTGAAATAAAAAGTCCCGATAAATCCATATACCAATACAACCCCGAAACTAATCACGAGGATCAATCCATATCGATTGGAAAGATTCATTTTCGGACGTACTTTATAATCTTTCGCTTTGATCAGCAAAGTCACGAGCGTAACCGTTGCGACAAGCGCTTCTTCATAGTCGAAAGATTTCAGAAGGTTTCCCAATATGGAAATACAGCACAAAACAATCGCGGTAAGATAAGCTGTACGCGAACCGCGCAGCAAAAACAGTGCGTTCATTATCAAAAACAATCCCGCCATCAATACGAAATAGGTGGAGGTGTGGATCAACCTTATCGAGAAGAACTCATGCACCATCTTGAAACGTTCGTGTATGGGTGGTGTTAATGCAGATGCGATGTTGATGATGCCTAATATAAAAAGGAATACCGCAGGAACGATCCGGATAAGGAACTGGTTGATCCTTGCCAATAAGCCGACTGCGCCCAATAGCAATGGAATCCAAAACTCGAACAAACGGAACAAAACAGTTGCCGCCAGCGTTTGAGCAGCTGTAAATCCTGCTTTTTGCAAAATATAAACAACAGAAACGTCAATTGCCCCAATACCGCGCAAGAAAGGAGAAACGATCAGCAACAAAACCGCAACGATATACGTCAGTGACGCTAGATATAAAGTAGGAGCGAGGCCTAATGCATACATCGCGCAATACAATTGTCCGATCCCAATGATATCAATGATTATGCTAACGATAATCGTTCCGTAGATACCTTTTCTGTCAACTTGATTTTCACTAAAAACCTGAATAAATTCTTCAAAGCTAGAACTGTGTTTCGCTAGCCACTGATAGATTTTTCCTTGTTTTTTGAAGTCCCGGTAAACTAGAAAAAGCAGCATGAAAAAAGCCATCAGAACGACCAATGCCACCCAAGCTCGCGGTTCCGCCAAGTCTGAACTGAAAGAAAAACACAACGCTGGAATCGCCACCAATACTACGGACAAAATACCAACGATAGCGTATATTGTCGACGACGCATGGATATGCGATTTTTTGATATGTGCGTTTTTTATTTCTCTATTGAAAAAAGCTAAAGACGTAATACCACCTGCAGGCAGGAAAACACTGATGAAGTTTCGTTTGAGAAACAACATTGTGCAGTTCCAAAGAGAGACTTTTTTCCCAATAGCACAAAAAGAATAAACATACATCGCGCCTTGCAGCACGACAAACGCCAATGATAAAAAAACACCCGCAAACACCCATCCAAGCGAGGACTGCTCCAATACATTTTTGAGGTCGCGGACTTCATATTTCTGTTGGGAGAAAAAACGAATGGCAACAATAATGAAAAAAACAGCCAGCAGGACTTGCAGGTATATTTTCCATTTTGTTTTAATGGAAGCTAGTATTGGTCTCATGTTCAGATTCAAATTCATTCAACTAAATTTTGACCCGTAATCCAATATTTCCGGCAACACCATGAGGATTGATGTCCAATGCGTTGAAACTCATTTTGTACCCGATCAATCCAATATTCAAATATACTTGAAACTGTTTGCTTAAGTTGAGATTCGTTCCAGCTCCTGCGTAAGTGTACCAGCCCGTACTGTTTATTTTATTGTAGGACTCTGTGGAAGTTTCCCATTTTTGTTCGTAGTTCATGAACGTTACCCCTGTTTTCAATAGCGCATACGGGTCAAATATCTTGTTTCGGCTAAATGTGTATTGGGCGCTTGCAAAAACGGGAATCAATTTCAGGTTCTTCAGATCATAACCATTGTCTGGGTGAAAGGCACAAGTATTGTAGCCAATACCCAAACCGACCGCCCAATGTCGATTCAAATCTTTGTCCACCAATAGGCTGGGGCCTCTGAATTTTGTGCTGTGTGTGGAATACAGATAATTGTATTCTGCAGCCACATGGTAACTTTTTGAAAATTCCTGCGCTTTCAAAGCGAACGGAAACAATACAACACTTAAAATCATTCCGGTCAAAACGGAAACTAAACTGTTCTTTTTCATAAAATTGTTCTAAAAAGCTTCTCCTAATGTTACATAAACACCTGTCTGTCGTTTCTCACCCGACAACTTTTGGGTGATGGCATAATCCAATCGTATCGTCGAACGTTGCTTTACATCGAAAAAATAACGAAGGCCACCTCCAAATGAAGTGCGAAAGTCGGAAATATTCCATTGATGTGGTGTAGTTGCTCCATTTCCTATAAATCCCGTTACTGCCAACCGTTCTATAAAATGATAGCGTACTTCCAACTGATGAGCCAACATTTTTTTGTCCCTAAACCTTCCTGCATAAAAACCACGCATAATCTGATCGTTGCCCATTTGCGGCAATAGATAAAAAGGCGCGATTTTGCTTCCAAAAGCATTGTACACCAGATTGTAGCCAAACGTAAGTTTCTGTATAGGAGTCGTAAACGCCTTGAAGTTGAAATTGACCTGTGTTCCGGTAAATTCATTGTCGTCACCTATTTTCGGATAAAACGACAACTTGAGATAGGCAAAAATACCCTTGGTGGAAAACTGCGTATTGTCACGTGTATCGTACATCTGCGTCAGTCCCAAATTGAGATAAGAACCCGATTGCTCGTTGGGAGGTATAGAAACTTTATGCTGATAGACCGTATCTTTTATGGCGAAAACTTGTTTTTCCAACAAGCCATTCAGCCCAATATAATAATGTTTCCAAACTTCTTTGGCCGCTTCTATATTGATATGCGAGAGTCGTTCTTCCATCAATACACCGTTGTCAAGTTGCGTATGATTGCCAACGCCGTAGAAATAAAATGGAAACTCCTGATGACGAATGTCGACATTCCAATAAAAACTGTTCTGATTGGACCAAAATTCGCCGTATCCAATAAAATTGGCAGCATGATGGGAGGTAAGCGAACCTTTTGCGGTCACAAAACTCGTTCGTGCATTTTTATTGGATGGCAACGTGAAGTTCTTGAAAGTTGCCATACCATATTCATAACCGCCTTCCGGAGTGTGTCCAAATACGGGTACAACAAAAAGCTTCTCACTGCCCTTCCCTGTATCAATGGGATGCGCGGCGATAAACATTTGGTATAGAGGGTGGCGATTGACCGAATCTTGTGCTTTCGAGACCATGCACACCAGCAAGAGTAAAAGGGTTTTTATTGTCCGTTCCAAGTTATTTTGGCACTTCTATTATTCATCAATAACTCACATTTCCGTAGTAAAGTTAGACGTTTGCAACACATAAAAGTTTAAACAAGAGTCGTTTTTATAGAAAAATTAAAATCCGTGTTAAAGATAAATACGCAGTAGGTGCGTACCAGTCCCTTATAGGTAAAAACAACCTATAGTCGATAGTAGCGAAACAGCAAGTTATACCCATCAAACTTAGATTTAGGAGATAATCGCTAATTTTACCGCTTTCAAAAAACAAGGGAGAAACGCGTGGATATTATACAATTGTTGCCTGACAATATTGCCAATCAAATAGCCGCCGGCGAAGTCATACAAAGACCAGCCAGTGCGGTCAAGGAATTACTGGAAAATGCGGTGGATGCAGGTGCAACGTCAATCAAACTTTATATCCAAGATGCTGGGAAAGCCCTGATCCAAGTCGTCGACAACGGAAAAGGCATGAGCGAAACGGACGCCCGTTTGGCCTTTGAAAGGCATGCCACTAGTAAAATCCGAAAAATAGAGGATCTTTTCCAAATCCGGACGATGGGTTTCCGTGGTGAGGCACTGGCGTCCGTGGCAGCCGTGGCACAAGTAGAGCTCAAATCCAAAAGAAAAGAGGACGAACTCGGCACTTTGGTCATGATCGAAAACAGCCAAGTCGTTCGTCAGGAACCTTGCGCTGCGCCCGATGGAACGTCCATCGCCATGAAAAACCTGTTTTTCAACGTTCCCGCTCGACGCAACTTTTTGAAAAGCAATGCAGCGGAGATGCGCCATATCATTGACGAATTTATCCATGTGGCGATGGCATTTCCCGAAATATTTTTTGCGTTGCACGCCAACGGGCAGGAAATGTTTCACCTGGAAGCCGGGCCGATCAAACAACGTGTGGTGCAGCTATTGGGCAATCAGCTCAATGCCAAACTTGTTTCCGTAAAAGACCAAACGGATTACCTCAATATAACAGGTTTCATCGGAAAGCCGGAAACGGCACGCAAAACGCGCGGCGACCAATACTTTTTCGTCAATGGGCGTTTTATCAAAAGTCCGTACCTCAACCACGCGGTGAGCAACGCTTTTGACCAGTTGTTGCCCAAAGATAGTTTTCCGCTGTATGTTTTGTTTATCGAACTCGATCCCGCGGAAGTCGACATCAACGTGCACCCGACCAAACAGGAAATCAAGTTCGAGGACGAAAAAATCATCTACGCTTTTGTGCAGGCGGCCGTCAAGCATGCTTTGGCGCAGGCGAGTATTGCGCCGTCATTGGACTTTTCGCTCAATGCGGATATCCAGCAACTGGATGCGCTCAATCTGCCTTTTCTGGACGACAAAAAACAGTCAGCGGAAAAATCCGATTTGTACCAAAATTTTACCAAACCACACCAGGCGCATTTTATCGAAAAATCCAAACCAGAAAAGAACTGGCAGGATTTTTTTTCCAATACAAATACGTCCAAATCTGACAATACCGACCAAGGCAGTTTTCCTGCCATGCCCCAAATGCCGAGTATTGGACAGGATTATTTTGATGGCCCCGCAACGCCGTTCGAGCTTTTGTCGGAAACCGAAACTGCGAGAAACATATTGGCAGAAAATGCTACGTTCCTACAGATTCACGGCACTTATATACTAGCACCCGCGACCAGTGGTTTTTTGATGATACACCAACAAATCGCACACGAACGTGTTTTATATGAAAAACTCAGCAAACAAGCGCACGGAAAAGCGGTCAGCATCCAGCAATTGTTGTTTCCTTCAACGTTGCGGCTCAATCCTGCGGACGCCGTTTTGTTGACCGAACTTTTGCCTGATCTGCAAAAAATGGGTTATAATATTGCGCCCGGCGAAAAAAACGATTTTACGATCAACGGCATTCCTTGCGACGCATTGGAAGGAAACGAAACGCACACGATCGAGTTGCTTTTGGAACAGATCAAACATTTCAGCAGCGACGTGAAATTCTCGCGTCGGGAAAAAATCGTCCGTTGTCTGGCGCGCCAACAAGCGATTAAGGCGGGCCGTTCTTTGCAGCAAAATGAAATGAAATCTTTGGTGGAAGAGCTTTTTCTGTGCGAATTTTCTAATATTGGCGTTGCGGGCGACACGCCGACTTTTGTCCAATATAAGGAAGACGCACTCGACAGAATGTTTGGAAGAAATTAAATTAATTTGAAAATTTGGACATTGGGAAATGAAGATGTTGTAACCACATCGAGACATAGTTTTTAGAAAAGAACGAAAGGGAATGGTATAGCTATTTTCATCAAAGGTGAAAATGCTCTGATTTACTAAAAGTGTACTATGAAAAATTTACTTTCCTTTTATTGGAAGCTACGTGTTTATACTTGACTATCGGTACGCTCTATCGGTCGGTGTCTCACCGACCGATAGAGCGTACCGATAGAGCGTACCGATAGAGCGTTTTAGTGGTGGGTGTCTCACCGACCACCTCACTTTTATCACTTGCGCAGTATAAAATAGATTTTACTGCGTCGTTGAGGTTACGATCACATTTTCTATTCAAATAGCATCATTCATAAATCATCATTAGAAAAATGAGCGAACAAGCAAAACCAGTAACGATATTGACCGGATTTTTGGGTTCGGGTAAGACAACATTTTTGAATGCTTTGATAAAAGCTTTTCCCGAAAAACGTCCTATCATCGTCGAAAATGAATTTGGCGAAGAAAACATCGATTCCGAATTGGTCATCGGCGCGGGCGACAAGATATTTTCGTTTAGCGACGGCTGCGTGTGTTGTTCGCTCAATACGGAATTGTTCGAATTGTTGCGCCAGCTTTGGGGTAACCGCGAAAGATTTGACGAGCTGATCATCGAAGCGACGGGAATTGCCGATCCGGGCGCGATTGCAATGCCTTTCATGGAAAATCCCAATATGGAAAAGTTCTACAAAGTGGAACGTGTCATCTGTCTCGTCGATGCCAAATTTATCGAAAACGAACTGAAAAATACCGAAGAAGCACGCAAACAAATTGCATTCAGCGATATTCTCTTGATCACAAAAACGGACGAAGTTACTGCCGAAAAAATCAAGGAAATCAAGCATCTGCTCAAAGACATTAATCCTTGGGCGTCCGTATTGGCGGGCAACAAAACGGAAGGTTATCCTATTGAGGAAATCATGCAGTTGACGCGTGAAAAAATCGACAGCGCCGTTTTTGAAGAAACGCCGGAACCCGAACATCGCCACCATGACCATGAACATGGCGCGTCATGCAGCCACCACAGCCACCACCACGATATTGAATCGTTCAGTTTCAGATATGATCGTTCGTTCAATTTGGAAAAATTGCAGGATATGCTGATCGACTACCTCAACGCGCACGAAAACCAAATATACCGAGTCAAGGGTTTTGTGGACGTTGCTTATTTGCCTAATCGTTTGGTCGTGCAGTTGGCGGGCACTTTGCTGACAATTACAGATGGGCAAACCTGGAAAGAAGGCGAAGCGCGCCAGAGTCGATTGGTTTTCATCGGCAAAGGTTTGAAAGAAGAAACCATTGACAAGTTACTGCAAGCTTGTCTGATGTAGTTGTTGTGTCTATTCTGCTTACACTTAGGTCGTATTTGTAATATGAGTTTTGTTTAAAAGCTTCGATATTTATTGTCATTGCGAGGAGGTACGACGAAGCAATCTCATCATTTTATAGATGAACTTAAATGCTGTTCATGAAAATTACGCCGCGATTTCCGTCGAATATTTCTTTTTGTATTCAATAGGTGTCATGCCCAGCAGCTTTTTGAAATGTCGGTAAAAGTTGGCGATATTGTTGAATCCGCATTCAAAACAGATCGCCGCAATCGAATATTTTCCCTCAATAATCATCTGACACGCGAAATTGACGCGCACCTGAACCAAAAAATCCAGATAAGTCGTTTTGGTCGTGTTTTTGAAATAGCGGCAAAAAGAAGTTTCGCTGAGGTTGCTGACGGCGGCGATTTCGGACAAACTGATGTCGTTTTTGAAATTTTCGAGCGTGTAAGCGTGTACTTTGTTCAGGCGACCCACGTCTTCCGCGTCGCCTTTGTATTCGACTTCCGTTGCCGAAATCGTCGAGAATTCTTTGCTCGTTGCGATCAGATGCAACATTTCCAACAGCAGAATCGTACGTCGAAAACAATCGGCATTAACGGCTTTCAATAGCATATTTTGAACGCGCCCGCTGCAACTGCCGCTGAGTTTCAAACCTTTTCGCGCTTGTTCAAACAATTGCTGGATAGCTAGCATTTCCGGCAATGCAAAAAAGCCATTGCCCAAACAGTCTTTCCGAAACTGCAATACGATTGCTTCCACGCCGGGGCCTTCTTTTTCGCGTGCGTGCCAGGCGTGCGGCAGGTTTTCTCCCAAAAGCAAAACCTCGCCGGGTTCAAAACCGGAAACGTTGTCGCCGATAAACCGAATGCCGTCGCCTTTTAGCGTAAGGTGCAGTTCCAGATCGGCGTGGTAATGCACGGATTTGCCAAAACTGGGTGCGATGTCGTGCCTGATTACAAAACTGCTCTGGAGCGGCGTGGACACTTTATGGAAATACGTTTTCATCTGTCGGCAATTTACAATGAGTTCAAATTTACATTATTTCCGGAGCATTTCCGTTGTTTCGGTTTTCGCGTTTTACTACCATTATCTGGACGGTATTTTCGACGTATTGGTTAAATACAATCAGCGTATCGTCCGGCGAAAACGATGGCGCGCCCAATACTTTGGGATCGGTCGGCTGGTTTTGCGTCAACTGAATTTGTTCGCGCGTATCGATGTCCAATACATGAACATTGTTGTTGCCGACAAAAGCAATCTGGTCGCCGCGATGGTTCAGATTGAACGAATAATCCACCGAAAACGGATTTTTTGTCAGAAAATCCAATATTCCGGTACGAATATCGCAACGCACGATTTGCGCAATAGCGTGGTCGTCTTCTGCCAACGCGTAAATATATTTTCCGTCTTTGTCCGAACGAAGCCAATGTCTTACGGATGACAAGCCTTTTTCGGTTCGGGTGATGCGGCGCTGTTGAATGCCCTTGGGGACTTGTGGTCTTTGGCCTTCCGTTCCTACCGCTGATTTGTCCGACAAAATTGTTTGTGGATCAATATCGACGATAAATATCTCGCTTACTGTTTCTTTTTTTGAATTGATTGTATTTCCTTGAAATGCAATAGCATAAGGAATATGTTTATCGTTTTTGTCCGAATAACCATTTTTCAACCAACATTCGTCAAAAGCTTTGTTGATTTCATCTGAATCCGGTTTTGGATGAGCAACGACTTTCGTGACAATAGCCGAAAACATCTGTCCGTTATTATTTCCTTCAGATTGGTCAACGACGATCGGTTCTGAAGCTTGCAGCATCGCACCGACGGTACGCAAATCAGGTTCGGAAAATGCGTCATTATAGGTAAAACTGATCAATTTTCCGTCCGAACTCCAACAATGCGAATGCGTACCGCCACGCAAACTTCCCGAAACATAAGGCGCCGTCGTGTCCCGCGCGTCCATTAATATTGGTTGATTTGGTTGTGCAATATCAATTGCAACGCCCGTTCGTCGCGGGATGGCGTAAGGTTTTGCCGCGTCGGCATTCGGCAAACCGTGTATGAAAATCACGCGATCTTCCGCTGGACTGAAAGACGCCGCACCAACGCCAGGGCCATATTGGGTTTGATTTTGGGTTCGGTAAATGATTTTTTCCTCGCCCGTGTTTATATTGACAATGCCGATTTCGGCAGTTTCGCCAATTTTTGTGTCGTCGTTGCGGCCGTCAAACACGATCCATTGGCCGTTTTTGGAAAAAACGCCGTTGTGGTGGAGCATGTGTCCGTTTGCTGAACGCGTTAACTGGAATACCGTGCTTTTTTGCGCTTTTATATTGGTTGAAGTCATGGCTCTACTATGATTGGTAGCGCCGAAAATACGCCACTTTTTATTTGTAAAAATAACTTTTATTTTATTTCTGGATTAGGAAATGCAATATACAACGGAAACAAAATCAACATGATTAATACGATTTTGTCAAGTCTGAAAAGCTTTAGGTTCGGCACGCTGTTCGGGATTTCTCCAATAAAAACTTTAAACATCTGGAAATTGTAGAGGTATATAAAAGGAAAAAATTGAAATTTTTTTCATCAACTTATTAATATCGCATGATATGGAGCTGAACGTTGCTTTTAGCCCACGAATGTATTTGCGGGATTTGGATAAAATAAATCAACTAACCGTTTTAACGGTTTATATCGGAAATGGTTAAAACCATTGTAGGAAACCTGCATTTGTTGCCCCCACGGATTCGTCCGTGGGCTAAAATCGTAAAATATTTTTTGTTTGCGAGTTCATAATCAATAAGTTACATCCAGCTGTTCTGGATGTTCCGTAGGGCATCCCGAACTTGGAATAGAACGGATTTTATAATCCGTATTTTAATAGATCAGAGATTTGTTTTTATACATGGTTCGGGATATAAGCGGAGCGCATCCAAACTGCGATAAGCCAGACTTACATTCTTTTCACGCGATAGGACAAAATCCTACATGAATTTGAAAAGATTCTATAAATCGTTTGTCGCGGCATTTTATAGATTTGTTCCGTAAACGAACGGTTGTTTGCATAAAAATTTGATATGACGACTTTGCCGATAATAGATATTGGAGTAATTATCGTGTACCTGATTGCAATGGTATATGTGGGTTACTTTTTTTCCAAGAAGAACAAAAGCGAAGACCAGTTTACCAAAGCGTCGGGACATATTCCGGGGTGGGCGATTGGTTTGTCCATCTACGCAACGTTTCTGAGCAGCAATACTTTTTTGGGTGTTCCTGGAAAAGCGTTTGGCGGTAACTGGAACGCATTTGCGTTTAGCCTTTCCATGCCGTTGGCGGCTTGGGTCGCAGCCAAATATTTTGTGCCTTTTTACCGCAATACAGGCGAAGTTTCGGCATATACCAATCTGGAAAAACGTTTTGGACCTTGGGCGCGCACTTACGCTGTCGTCTGTTTTATATTGACGCAGATAGCGCGAATGGGTTCGATTTTTTTCGGATTGTCGTTGACGTTGCAGGCACTTACGGGCTACGACATGAAAATCATCATGCTGATTACGGGTGCTTGTATCATTTTGTACACGGTGATGGGCGGTATTGAAGCGGTGATCTGGACGGAAGTCGTGCAGGGTATATTGAAAACGGTCGGTGCCATATTGATTGTTTGTCTGGTCGTGTCGCATGTGGACGGCGGTTTTGGAAAAATCATGGAAATCGGAAAAGCCGACCACAAGTTCAGTTTAGGTGGCATGAATCTCGATTTTACGACGTCGACGTTTTGGGTGGTGCTGATTTATGGTTTTTTCATGAACCTCAACAATTTCGGGATGGACCAAAACTATGTCCAGCGTTATCATACCGCGAAATCAGACAAAGAAGCCTCCAAATCCATTTGGCTGTGTGTCTGGATTTACGTTCCCGCGTCGCTGCTGTTTTTCATTATCGGTTCTTGTTTGTACGCTTATTATCAAGTACATCCCGAATTGTTGCAGTCGATCCGTATCCAAACGGCGATGGAACGTTTGGGAAATCACGCCAGCAGCGAGTCGATCAATGCTATGGCAGCGTCATTGAAACCCGAAGATTTTGGGGACAAAGTCATGCCGCATTTCATGGTAACGATGATCCCGAGCGGCATATTGGGCTTGATCGTTTCGGCGATATTGTCCGCCGGAATGAGCACGATTAGTTCGGGTATGAACGCTTCGGCGACCGTATTTTCCGAAGATGTTTACAAACGCTACATCAACAATAATTTGACAGGCAAACAAGGCCTGCGCTTGCTGCATATTGGAACGGTCGTTTTTGGTTTGCTCGGCATGATTGCGGGCGTGATGATGATCGGCATCAAAAGCGTATTGGACATTTGGTGGCAGCTTTCGGGCATTTTTGCCGGCGGTATGTTGGGCTTGTTTTTGTTGGGGATTATTGCCAAAAAATCAAATAATTCCGCTGCGCTTGTTGCGACGATCGTAGGCGTTTTAGTGATTCTTTGGATGACATTTTCTTATTTGATTCCCGAACAATATGCTTTTTTGCGCAATCCGCTCAATGCCAATATGATTATGGTCGTGGGCACGTTGGTCATTTTTCTGGTGGGCGTATTGTTTACCAAAAAAGGAAAAAACACGTTGGCAAATACTTAATTTTTTTTCAATCATTCATATATAAAAAACAGATTATACAATGAGCGCAAATCAATCAAAATACCCGCGTATTGGTATCAGACCGATTATTGACGGACGTTTGGGCGGCATCCGCGAATCGTTGGAAGAAACAACGATGAACATGGCGAAAGCCGTTGCCGAACTCTATTCGCAGACATTGAAATATCCCGACGGTTCGCCCGTCGAATGCATCATTGCGGACAGCTGTATTGGCGGCGTGAAGGAAGCCGCGGACTGTGCGACCAAATTTGCAGCGTCCAACGTCGGCGTTTCTTTGTCCGTCACGCCTTGCTGGTGCTACGGTTCGGAAACGATGGACATGGATTCCCAAATTCCAAAAGCGATTTGGGGTTTTAACGGCACGGAACGTCCGGGCGCGGTTTATCTGGCGGCGACGTTGGCGGCGCACAACCAAAAAGGTTTGCCGTCTTTTGGCATTTACGGAAAAGACGTGCAGGACATGGGCGACAATACGGTACCGGAAGACGTTAGGGAAAAACTGCTGCGCTTTGCAAAAGCGGGTTTGGCGGTTTCCTTGATGAAAGGAAAATCCTATTTGGCGATCGGTTCCGTTTCGATGGGAATTGTCGGTTCGGTTGTCAATCCAGATTTTTTCCAGGAATATTTGGGCATGAGAAACGAATACGTGGATTCTTCCGAAATCCTGCGCCGTATTCAGGAGAAAATCTACGATGAAGAAGAATTTGAAAAAGCGATCGCATGGGTGCGCAAAAACTGTAAAGAAGGCCCGGATTACAATCGTCCGGAAAAAATAAAATCAAGGGAAGACAAGGACAAAGACTGGGAATTTGTCACCAAAATGGCGATGATTTTCCGCGACATGATGATCGGCAATCCGAAATTGGCGGAAAAAGGATTTGCGGAAGAAGCATTTGGACACAATGCGATCGTTTCGGGTTTTCAGGGACAAAGACAGTGGACGGACTTTTTGCCGGACGGCGATTTTTCGGAAGCGATATTGAACTCGTCCTTTGACTGGAACGGCATCCGCGCGCCGTTTATGGTCGCAACCGAAAACGACTGCATGAACGGCGTTTCGATGTTGTTCAACTATTTGTTGACCAATACGGCGCAGATTTTTGCTGACGTGCGCACGTATTGGAGTCCGGAAGCAACGGAACGCGTTTCGGGTTGGAAACCGGAAGGTCGTGCGAAAGACGGCTTTATCCATTTGATCAATTCTGGTTCGGCTACGTTGGATGGAACGGGACGTCAGACGAAAGACGGCGAACCTGTCATGAAACCATATTGGGAAATTTCGGAAGCCGAAGCCGATGCTTGTTTGCAGGCGACGACATTCCATCCGTCCAATAGGGATTACATGCGCGGCGGCGGTTATTCTTCCACGTTCCTGTCCAAAGGTGGCATGCCGGTTACGATGTGCCGCGTCAACTTGATCAAAGGGCTTGGTCCTGTATTGCAACTTGCGGAAGGCTATACAGTTGACCTGCCGGAAAATGTGCACTCCATATTGGACGAACGTACCGACAAAATATGGCCAACTACTTGGTTCGTTCCAAATCTTACGGGCGAAGGTTCGTTCAAAGACGTGTACAGCGTAATGGCAAATTGGGGTTCCAACCACGGCGCGATCAGCTACGGACATATTGGCGCGGACTTGATTGCGTTGGCGTCGATGCTACGCATTCCGGTTTGTATGCACAATGTAGATACGGACAAAGTATTCAGACCTTCGGCTTGGAACGCTTACGGAATGGACAAAGAGGGCAGCGACTACAGAGCCTGCGCAACGTACGGCCCGTTGTATAAATAATATAATTTTTTGACTTACTAGGAGATTTCTCACTCGAAATGACGTTGATTTTTTAGTTTTTAAATAAATAAACAACGTCACTTCGACCCATAGGGAGAAATCTCCTAGGAATACAGCAACTTATAATAATCCCAACAACAACATATTTTAAATACTATAAAAAATGACGGAAGAAAAAAGGTTCGTACCCGTGATGCTGACGCCTTTTCACGAAGACGGAAGTATCGATTTTGAAGGGTTGACCGTATTGACGCAATATTATTTGGACAAAGGCGCAAAAGGACTTTTTGCGAATTGCCAATCCAGCGAAATGTTTGACCTGCGTCCGGAAGAGCGCATTCAGATTATACAACACGTATTGAAAATTGCGGACGGAAAAGTCCCTGTCGTTGCTGCCGGAAATTTTGGCGATACGATTGCGGAGCAGGCAAGTTTTGTAAAAGAAGTGCATGCGACGGGCGTAGACGCCGTGATCGTATTGACAGGACTTTTGGCAAAAGAAAACGAAAGCGACGATGTATTGGTACAACGTATTGAAGAATTGTTGGCATTGACGGACAATATTCCGTTGGGATTTTACGAATGTCCCGTTCCGTACAAAAGAGTTTTGTCTCCGGAAATTCTAGGCAAATTCGTTGCGACCGGACGCATCATTTACCATAAAGACACTTGTCTGAATCTTGATCAGGTAAAGGAAAAAAACAGATTGTGCGCCGACGTGAAAAGTTTCGGTTTGTATGATGCTTACATGGTTCACGCCGTGGATTCTTTGAAAAGTGGATCGGCTGGTTTGTCTTGTATTCAAGGTAATTATTTTCCTGAATTGGTCGTTTGGTTGTGCAACAACTATAGCAATCCAATAGCGCATAACGACGTCAACGAAGTTCAGCAATTTTTCATTGACGAAATGGACGTGATGCACCAGAATTACCCAACATCCGCCAAATATTATTTGCAGCAAAACGGTTTGCCTATCACGACTTACACGCGTCGCTTAAATAGTAGCGCGGTTTCGGATCAGGTCAAAACGGAAATGTCCGAACTGAAAGAAAGATACAATGGCTTGCTCCAAAAACTTTCTAGTGTCGTCGGTGCGAAATAGTATAGTCCAATATAAAAGATGCCCTATGTTATAATCGTATTATAGTATTGGGCATCTTTATTATAGTGGGGTAGTTGGTTTGGGCAATGATGACTTGAAATATTAAAAAACGATTGCAGTCCTATCTATTCCATGTTTCCGAATTTGGAACACCTATCGAATATTGATATATTTGACATAAACGTCCTTGTCTTTTAGTATGTAATTCGTATCCTAATGTATGGACAATATTGAACGCATCAAGATGGAAATTAGTGAGGGAAACCGCAATTCCTATAGTGAATTGTTCAAATGGGCATATCCCAAACTAATAACATTTGCGAAAAGCTACACAATTGCCGAAGAGCAATGCGAGGAAATTGCGTCCGATGTGTTGATATATATTTGGTTTAATCGAGACAAAATCGTCGATATAAAATATTTTAAAGCCTATTTGTATAAAAGCGCGCGAAACGCTGTATTGAACTATAAAAACCGAAACAAAGTAAAAATTATCAGCGGCGATGACTACGAAAGCATTTCTCCTATAGTTTTGAATTTTACACCGGAAACCGCATATTTAAATTCTGAGTTGCGATTATTGCTTACGAAAGCTATAGCCACATTGCCTCCCAAATGCAAGGAATGTTTTATGCTAGTCAAAGAAGAAGGTCTGTCCTATAAAGAAGCGGCAGAAGTATTGGGCGTTTCTACCAAAACCGTTGATGCGCAAATGGTCATCGCCGTCAAAAAACTTTCCCAGATTTTGTATCCGGTATTGAACGGGTAGGCATAGTCTAACGTTATTTTTTGTATTCTCCGCAGCGTCTCCCGGAGGGGGCTGTGCGGAGTTCCTAAAGAATGTCAAATTCCCTAAGTACATCGCCCTCACAAAAAAAACAATATTTTTTTTCATTTCGCTTAGGGAATTTCGTGCATTATTGTTCTCTATAAACAAAGCCACCAGATTGGAGATGGATAATACAGAATTTGAGAAGTTATTAAGCAAGATTGTATTTGATAAACTGAACGAAGAGGAATTGCAGCAGTTCCGTTCTTTTTTGGAAGAAAATCCCGGATATGCCTACGTTTATGAACGGCTATTGGATTTTTCCAAAGAAAAAAAAACGGACACTTGCAATATTGACGTAGAAAAAGCTTGGAAGGAACACGAAAAAAAATATTTTGGAAACGAAAATGTCGATATTGAAACAGCAGAACCTACTTCTTACAGGACTAAGAATAAATGGTTGAAACGCTCATTATCATTGACATTGCTGCTCGTTGTCGTTTTGAGTTTTGTTTATATTGGAAGAATATATTTTGTCGGGAAAGAGGATTCCTCTGTGCTTTCGATGGTTGTCTATAAAACGGGCAATCATGAAAACAAAAATGTCAAACTTCCCGACGGGACTATCGTAAGATTAAATGCCAATAGTTCTGTCACGTTTGATCCTATACATTTTGACAAAAAAAATAGAATTGTTCAGTTTTCGGGAGAAGGGCTTTTTGACGTGGCGCATAATGCGAATCGTCCTTTTTTAGTTAAAATGGAACACACGACTATAAAAGTATTGGGAACGGTTTTTAACGTTAAAAACTATCGTAACCAAAGCAAAATAGAAACGAGTTTGTTCAAAGGAAAGATAGAATTTTCGCTGGATCAGGTTTCGGACAAGCATTTTATATTGAACCCCAACGAAAAAATTTCGGTGGAACTTCCTGCCAAGGAAAACAAGGACAATATAGCTATGCCGACGCTGAAACTGGAAGGAATTCAGTCGATGGACGTGAACGGAAAAACGATTGTTTCGGATACGTCCTGGCTTCAGGGACAATTGGTATTTAAGCGAAGTTCCTTGTTTGACTTGAGTAAAGAAATAGCCAATAAATATGGAAAAGAAATCATCATAAAAGACAGCGTCGTCGGTAATTACGAATATACCGGGACGATACCCGACTTGTCATTGGAAAAAACATTGTCTGCCTTGAAAATGATTCAGCCATTTAACTATAAAATAGAAAACCAATATGTAATAGTAACCAAACAGTAATCTTTGTCTGTGGCTAAATAAAAATACGGGAGATGGTGAGAGATCCCCCGTACGGAAGATTTAGTCGCATGTGTAAACCATCCTTTTTATTAAACTAAATCCAATCGAAATTATGAAGAAAATTGGACTCTACCCCGTATTGGGTAGAATTGCCGTACGAAAAATTTTATTAATGGCACAATGGATTTTTCTATTTGTCTTTTGCCTGTCCATGACAGTCTCCGCGAAAAGTTATACGCAAGACAAAATTTCCCTCAAGTTGGAAAATGCCAAAATGGCGAACGCGTTGGACGCTCTGCAAAAAGAAGTGCCGGGCATCAAACTATTGTATAGTGAAAACTTGTTTCCCAAAAGCAAGAACATCTCTATCGTCGCCGACAGCCTTTCTTTTAAAGTCGTGCTCAGCCAGATTTTATTTGGGACAAATCTCGTTTTTAAGGAACTGGATTCCAACCTTGTCGCTATTGTTCCTACGCCTGCGTCGATGTACTATACATACGGAATTTCGGGTACGATCAGGGACGAAAAAGGCGATCCTTTGTCGGGTGCGACCATCATCGAAAAAGGTACAACCAACGGAACGACAACGGATTCGTTGGGAAATTTTGAACTGTCCGTCAAAGACTCGAACGCTGTTATTTCCATCAGTTTAGTTGGCTACAAAGCGCAGGAAATAATGATCGGAAACGAGAATCTATTCAATATCACGCTGTTGCCGGCTGATGGAAGTTTGAATGAAGTGGTCGTAGTCGGTTACGGTACGCAAAAGAAAACAAACATAACGGGAGCAATATCCAGTGTGTCACTCGAACAAGGGCGCGATCTTCCCAACAACAACGTGACGGAAGCTTTGCGCGGAAAAGTCGCGGGCGTGCAGTTTTCCACCAACGGCAGACCGGGGCAGAGCGGTACGATTTTGATACGCGGTGCGCGCTCCTTAAGTGGTGGCAACAACCCGTTGATTGTATTGGACGGTGTGTTTTTTAATGGAAGTTTGAACGATATCAATCCCAATGATATTCAGTCCATGGACATATTGAAAGATGCCAGCGCCTCCGCTATTTATGGTTCGAGAGCGGCGAACGGCGTCATATTGATCACGTCCAAAAAAGGCACTTCCGCAACGCCGACCATCAACGTCAACGCTTATTCCGCGTATGCAAGCGCCGCCAGAAAAATGAAACTTTTGTCGCCCGACCGCTATATTGAAAAAACGGTCGACTACTTAACAGAATCGGGCGTGACGCCCAATCCCGAAGGCTACAAAAATATGACTTCGGACGAGGTTGCCAATTACGAAAACGGCAAAATATTGGATCCGTGGAAGGCATCCATGCAAAATGCCTATACAAGATCCGTCGATTTCAATATTTCCGGACGTAGCGAAAAAGTGAGTTACTACAACTCGGCGTCTTATGTTTTGGAAAAAGGATTGATGCTACAGGATCAACAAAAAAGAATCACGCTTAGAAGCAATATTGACTATAAGGTTTCCAATAATGTCACGATTGGTATGACGTCCAGTTTTATCAATAGGGATATGTCCGGAACGCCGCCTAGCCTGAACGGATTGTACTATGCAAGTCCTTTTGGTTCTTTGTATTACGGCGATGGACAGCCAACGCAATATACCGTCAATTCGGAAACGGTTTCGGCCAATCCAATTCGGATGTCTTTGTTGTCGACTAATTCCAATTTGTCCCAAAGTTTGATCAGTAATTTTTACGCGATTGTCAAGATTCCAAAAATTACAGGATTGAGTTATCGACTGAACTATTCGCCTAATTACAGATGGGATCACACGTATAATTTTGTTAGGCAGGACGAGCATTTGACGACCAATACAAAATCGGCAAGCAAATTTAACCAGCAATCTTTCGACTATGTCGTGGAAAATATATTGACTTACGACAAAAGGTTCAATCAGGATCATCATTTGGACGTGACGCTCATGTACGGTAGCAACGGCAATCGATATGAAAATACAACCGCCACAGCATCCCAACTTTCCACGGATGCGTTGGGGTACGACAATCTCCAATACGGCGGCATTCAAACGGTAACGTCCTATGCGCAAAAAGTCAACGGAATATCGGCAATGGCACGTTTGAACTACCAGTTCCGCGGCAAATATCTATTGACCTTGACAGGACGTAGGGATGGAAGTTCCGTTTTTGCGGCGAACAACAAATACGCAACTTTCCCGTCTGGTTCCGTTGCGTGGATTATGTCGGACGAAGATTTTATGAGTCGTCAACGCGTTTTCAAATTTTTGAAACTACGTTTTTCTTACGGAAGTGTGGGTAATCAGGCGATCAATCCATATCAGTCGTTGACGCTTTACAATACGGTCAACTATGTTTACGGTGATCCGGGAACAACGGCTTTGGGCACGTATCCCGCCAATATGTCCAACGCCAACCTGAAATGGGAAACGACCACGACGGCAAATTTGGGTATTGATTTTAATTTGATGAGCGATGTATTGTCCGGTTCCGTTGAGCTGTACAATAGCAATACGAAAAACTTATTGGTGCAGCGTTTGATTCCTATTATGAACGGTTATTCCAATATGCAAACCAATATCGGGCAAACCAATAATAAAGGAATCGAGGTTTCCTTGACTTCCCGCAATATCAGTAGAAACAAATTTGAATGGACGACTAATTTCGCTTTTTCCTTGAATGCCAATAAGATTGTACATCTGTACGGGACGGATATCAACAACGACGGCAAGGAAGACGATGATATTACAAACAGATGGTTTATCGGATATCCCATCGATTCTTATTATGATTATGTTTTTGACGGTATATATCAGGAAGGGGACAAAGATATTCCGGCAGGTTACCAACCCGGTTTTGTCAGACTAAAAGATATCACGGGCGACGGAAAAATCACGACCGCCGACCGTAAAGTTGTCGCTTCTGGCGGTACGCCCAAAACGCAGCTCAGCATGACCAATACTTTTAGAGTGGGCAACTTCTCTCTGATGGCGACAGTTACGTCCATGTTGGGATGGAAATCTGATTTCATATTGCTGGATCCGAACTCTACCGCCAGTGAAAATTCGCCGGGAAGAGCATTGAACCAGATCGACGCGGGATGGTGGACACCTGAAAACAAATCCAATACGAGACCATCTCTCGTCTATACCAATCCTTATGGACACAATTATTATGTCAGTCGCGATTTCATGCGTTTGCAGGATTTGTCTTTGTCCTACGATTTTCCTTCGAATATATTGGATGCATTGAAGATTCGTAGTTTAAAAGCTTACGTAAGCGGCAAAAACCTCGCGATCATTACGAAATATCCTGGTTCGGATCCGGAAGTAACGCCGACGTTGACGAAATCTTCGGTGCAGCCTTTGACGACGTCTACCTATACCGCGGCACAGTTGAAGTCCAATATGTTTCCAGTTCCAAGAACAATTTCGGTCGGTATTAATGTAGGGTTTTAAAACACAAAAAACATTCAGATGAAAAATAAGACGATAACTAAATATATTCTGTTAATAGGTGCAGCACTCACTGTATTGAGCAGTTGCAACAAAAATATGCTGGACGAAGTGCCGTCCTCCAATCTATCCAATGACAATTCCTTTAAAACGATAACGGGTTTTGACAATGCGATGACAGGGCTCATTTTTTCTGCAAGGGATGAGTTCAACGGCGTTGATTTGGGACGTTGGTACGACATGGATCTTGGGACGGACATTGGAACGACAGGGCAGGAGCAGACAACCAATTTCCGAAACTATACGACCTACCTCACGCCGAGTGCGGCCAACGTAGCATCCTATTGGAACTGGGCATATGGCGAAATGATTTTGCGTTCCAACAATATCATTGTCAATGCTTCCAATCCCAAATACAGCAGCGTTTTCGGCAGTGATTCCGTCAAGAACAAATACATTGCGGAAGCCAAGTTTTTCCGTGCTTATGCCTACAATACGTTGGCAGATTTGTTTGGAAATGTTCCTATAGTAGATACCTTGTTCGATCAGGCTAGGACTGATTTTACGCGGTCGCCGAGAGCGGATGTTTACGCATTTGCCAAATCCGATTTGGAATTTGCGGTTCAGTGGTTGCCGGCAACCGTCACAGATAAACTGCAAGGTCATATTGTAAAAGGTGCGGCGCAACATTTATTGACGGAAGTTGACATCAGCCTAAAACTGTATGATGACGCCATCAAGTCCGCTTCCGATCTTATTGGTGGCGGCGTGTATCATCTGATGACCGAACGTTTTGGTGCGAACAAAAACAATCCGGGGGATGTGTTTTCCGACTTGTTCTACGAAGGCAACCAAAACAGAAGCAGCGGCAATATGGAATCCATCTATGTTTGGGAATTTGAAAACTTGGTTACTGGCGGCGGCGGTACGACCGGACGCAATAACCTGATCAGAGGTTGGGCGCCTGCCTTGTGGAACCTCAAAGATCCAAACGGTGCTAACGGGATGGTCATCACGGATAGTTTGGGTAGAGGCGTCGCTTATGTGCGTCCGACAACTTGGTATATGTACGATTTGTGGAACGGCAATTGGAACAGCGACATCCGAAACTCCGTGTACAATATGCGACGCGTGTTTCGTTATACCGATCCGACTTCCGCTTATTTTGGAAAAGTGGTTGAGCCAAGGACGACGCAGGAAGACACGATGCGCAACATATACGCTTATCCACGCAAAATAGAAGGCACACCTTGGAACAACGATCCTACTTCCGGTGGCACGGGAAAAGATTTCATCGTTTACCGATTGGCGGAAACGTATCTGTTGCGGGCGGAAGCGTATTTGGATAAAGGCGATTTGGTCAATGCGGCGGCCGATATCAATGCGGTAAGGGAGCGTTCGCACGCGACGCCGATTACTACCAGCCAAGTTTCGATTGATTTTATATTGGACGAAAGAGCGCGCGAACTCATCACGGAAGAACGCCGCCGGGTGACCTTGTCGCGTTTGGGTAAGTTGGTGGATCGCGTCAAAAAATACCAGACACGCACGGATGTAAAGTCCACGATCCAGAGTTATCATGAATTGTTTCCCATTCCGCAGTCTGCGATCGATGCCAATTATTCCAGCCCATTGGGACAGAATGATGGATATAATTAGGCCTGAAATATCTTTAGCGTTTTCGCCGTCATTTCGACCGTAGGGAGAAATCTTCCAATATATGAACAGCTCATATTGTTAGGCGATTTCTCCTATCGTCGAAATGACGGAGTTTTATATTTGAAAAAATCAATAACAAATGAAATTACGATCAATTCCAATTTTTATATTGACGCTATTGGTGAGCAGTTCCGTTTTTGCGCAAAAATGGGACATATTGAAGGACGAACTCATTTTTCAGTCGCCACCTTTCAAAAACTGCCATGCTTCAACATTGGTCGAAACAAATGACGGCAACATTATCATTAGCTGTTTTGGTGGTACGAGGGAAGGCGCTTCCGACGTCGCTATTTGGAATACGGTTTACGATAAAATGAGCCAACAATATAGCCCGCCATCCAAAATCGAAGACGGTCGTATCAATGATACTTCCAGTTTTCCGTTGTGGAATCCGGTATTGTTCAAACGTAACGACGGCCGCATTTTTCTTTTTTACAAAAAAGGTCCCAATCCTAGAGAGTGGTCTGGCCTGTACACGACTTCCGACGACAATGGTTTGAGCTGGAACAAAGTTGTTGCGCTTCCCAAAGATATATTGGGCGCTATCAAAAACAAACCTATTCAGTTGGAAAACGGTACGGTAGTCGCGCCATCGAGTGTGGAATTGAACAGCGGAAAATGGTTTTCGACGGTGGAGATTTCTGCTGATAATTGTAATAGTTGGCAACGCTATATCATCGATTCTAGTCATTACGACGTCATACAGCCTTCAATCATTCAACACAAAAACGGCTCGCTGAGCGTATTGCTGCGGAGCAAGCAAGGACGTATATTGACTTCCAGCTCCAGGGACGGGAAGACATGGTCTCCCATCAAAAAGACCAATCTTGCCAATCCCAATTCGGGTATTGATGCCGTTACTTTAAAAAATGGTGGTTATTTGATCGTCTACAATCCCGATGTTCCCGGAAGAGATTGGTGGGAGGGAAGAGCCAAACTGCGCGTAGCCTATTCCAAAAACGGTAAAAAATGGAAAGACATTTTGATATTGGAAGACAAACCAAAAGGAGAATTTAGCTATCCGTCCATTATCCAGACTTCGGATGGATTGGTACATCTGACGTACACCTATGACCGCGTCAATATAAAGCATGTTGTTTTGAAAAAAAGGTAGTTGTTATCTGTTCTATTCGAGATGTTGGCCGAGCGCATCATGCGATATTGATAAGTTGATGATGAAATTGAAAAATTTTCCTTTTATATAGCTCTATAATTCCCAGTTGTTTAATTTTTTTTGTAAGTGCGCTTATTGGAAGAATCCCGAACAGCAAAGTCATAGCATTTTCATCTCTGTTGAAAATCTTTGTGACACTATTCTTCATAAACTATCCCCAAAAACAAAAACGTACGAGTAAAAGCCAATAAGGAAATACTTATTGGCTTTTTGTTAAAAAAATAGTCTATTATTTTGGTAGATTAATAGGGCGGGCTTATTTTCGCAATCTATACACGTATTTCCTTATTAAAATCAATTCAATGCAGACACACAATTACTACATATCTCGTTGCCCTTTGGGGCGATAACATTACATACGAAAAACGCCGGAAGCTATTGCAGTAGCGGTCCGGCGCGACGATACAACAAAGAGATTTTTCCCGCAAAAGAAAACGCTACCGAATGGTTCGGCGGCTACCCTATTGTTTCATATCAAAGCGAAATTAATGAAATTAAATATAAAGGCATTACTGCTTTTGGGATTATTGACTTTTCCATTTTTCCTTTTTGCACAAGTAGATCGCGCACCAGTCGCGAATATTGAATCCGTAGTACACGGCACGCTCGTCGACAGTACTACAAAGACGCCTTTGTCGGGCGCGACCATACTGATCATCGGAACGACGCACAGTGTAGTCAGTGACAATGCCGGCAAGTTCGAGTTTGTAACTGGACAAAAACTTCCTTTTGAACTAAAAATTACATCTATCGGTTACAAAACGCTCCAGACGGAAGTGACGCAGGACAATGCGGTAATCGCGTTGGCACAAGATCCCAACAATCTGGACGACATCGTGGTCGTCGGTTATACCAAAACGAAAAACGATCAACGCACGGGAGCTTTTACCAAACTGACATCCAAAGATTTTTCCAACGTGCACTACACGAGCATATTGGAAAAAGTTTCCGGGCAGGTGCCGGGGCTTTCCATTTCGAGTAATTCGGGCGTTCCGGGAACTTCGGTACTGGTTCGGTTGAGAGGTGCGACGTCGATCAACGCGGGCAACGATCCGTTGTATGTCGTCGACGGTGTATTTGTCAACAGCGACAATTTACAAAGCATATCGATGGGCGGACAGACGCCGAATTTTCTTTCGGATATCAATCCCGACGATATTGAGTCGATCACGGTATTGAAAGATGCGAACGCCACGGCGGTTTACGGTTCGAGAGGTGCGAACGGCGTTATATTGATTACGACAAAAAGAGGTAGCAAATCATCCAAAACGAAAGTTGTTTTCAATGCGGAAACCGGCGTTTCCAAATCCACCAATCTTTGGCAGTTGGCAACCGGCCCCGAACAGGGAGCACTTGTCAATACGGTGTGGGCTAATGACGGAAACGCTTATAATCTGCGTCCTTTCAGACCCATAGATTCGGCAGTAAATGGCTATCCCGCTTATGGCAATCCGGAAGATCAGCCGACTTTCGACAGGTTGGGAATGGCTTTTAGAAATGCTGTGTCGCAAAAATACAATGTTTCGGTTTCGGGTGGAGACAGCAAGACCAATTTCTATCTGGGTGCCAACTACGAAAACGACCAGTCAACGTTGAAGATTCAGGATTTCAAACGGTATTCTTTCCGTATCAATCTGGATCATTCGATTTCACGTGTTTTGAAAATAGGGACAAGCAACAGTTTGACTTATTTGCCCAGACGAGAAGTGCGCGTAGGAGATGGGCCTGCCGGTTTGTTTCAGGCGGCACTGCACACGCCGACATTTTATCCGCTGTACAATACGGACGGAACGTATTACAAAGTCGGCGTATTTGACAACGTGAAAGCCATATTGGACAATTCGGATACGCATTCCCAAAACCTGCACAGCATCAACAATATCTATGCGACGTTGGCACTTGCACCAGGTTTGTCTTTTAAATCGTCGTTGAGCAACGATTATACAAATTATCACGAAAAGGCTTACTACAATACAAATCTCGTGTATGGACAACCTGCCGGGCAGGCGCAGGACAATATCACGAGCAAGGAAACACTGATTGCGGAACAGTTGCTGAACTACAATACTTCGTTTGGCAGCAAAGGTAGCCTCGCCGTGTTTGCGGGCAACACCGTCCAATATACAACGACCGAAAATGAATCCATCACAGGAACGGGTTTCCCAAGCGACCAATTCAAAAGAATTGCTTCCGCGGCGGTACAGACCGCGTCAACGACAGGTTCCAATTCTCGGTTGGTTTCCTTTTTTGGCGGTGCTAACTATTCTTTGAAAAACAAATACACGGTGGACGCCAACGTCAGAGCCGACGCGTCTTCCCGTTTCGGGCAAGATCATCGCTGGGCGTATTTTCCTTCTGTCGGCTTGGGTTGGAATATTTCAAAAGAGCATTTTTTTCCAAAAACAGACGCCGTTACTGACCTCAAGCTCAAAACAAGCTACGGCCTTACCGGCAACCAAAATATTAGCGATTTTGCGTCGAGAGGACTTTGGAATGGCGGTCAAAACTATCTTGGATCGGCTGGAACCGCGCCAAGCCAATTGGCCAATCCGGATTTGAGATGGGAAACCACGCGCCAGTTTGATATTGGATTGACAGGTTCCGTATTGGGACGTAGGCTCAATTTTGAGTTTGACTATTACCACAAATATACCTACGATCTTTTGCTGCAAGAGCCCGTTCCGGTTTTGTCAGGATTCTCTTCCGTTTACAAAAATGCAGGTGCGGTCAGCAACAGAGGTTTTGAGTTGCTGCTCAACTCGACCAATATCAGCACGCAAAATTTTAACTGGCAGACGACGTTCACGATCTCGCACAACCGCAACCGCGTAGAAAAACTGGATTTGCCGATTACGGATGCTAGTTACGCGATGTACCGTATCCAGAAAGGATCTCCGTTGTATTCCATTTACGCTTTTCAGGAATTGGGCGTTGATCCACAGACCGGAAATGTTATTGACAAAGACGTCAACGGCGACGGAAAAATTACTAACGACGACCAAACGGTTGTCGGCAATATCTGGGCAAAATTTGAAGGTAGTTTCAAAAACACGTTTAGCTACAAAGGTTTTGACCTGAACGTCAATTTTGTGTACAAACAAGGAAACAAAGTTTTTAACTACACGCGTTACTTTTTGGAATCGGGTGGTACGCGCGGCGTTTCCAGAGCTATCCAGAAAAGTGCGCTCAACTATTGGAAAGAACCGGGCGACGAAGGGGTATTGCCACGTCCAACTTCCAAAGTCAATCCGGACGGTAGTTTCAACTACAGCGGTTTTTCAAGTCGTTTTTTGGAAGATGCTTCTTTTGTTCGTCTGAGGGACATCACATTGGGATATAATCTGCCGACATCGCTTGTATCCAAACTGAAACTTTCCAATGCGCGCTTGTATGCGACGGCCAGCAATCTGTTCGTGATTACCAAATATTCAGGACCTGATCCCGAAGCGAACAATTCAGGTGAAAGCAACAGCATTGTACAGGGATTTGATTTTAACACTACGCCACAGCCCAAAACAGTCGTCGTGGGAGTCAGCTTAACATTTTAAAGGAAACAAAAACATGAATATACGTTCCACCATCGCTTATGCGTCTTTTATATTGGCGGCATCCTGCGCCAAGACGCTTGATACGCAACCGCAAACCAGCATTTCGGACGAAAACGTCATCGTCGACAAAAAATCTGCACAAGCGGCTTTGACCGGTGCTTACGACGGCCTGCAAGGCTATGCGAGCAGCAATCTTATTGGGCTTGACCTTGTAGGCGACAATGTGGTCAACTATAACAATCAGGGAAATGTCATTCCGACGCTTACGCCCTCCAATGGTGGCGGTGGCTTTTCGGCAATTTACCAAATGATATTGCGTACCAATTATATTCTCCTCAAAGTGCCCAATGTCCAGAACAATCTTTTTGCCCAAGCGGACAAAAATCAAGTATTGGGCGAAGCTTATTTTTTAAGAGCACTCGGTTATTTTGATTTGGTGAAAACTTACGGCGGCGTACAGATTTCGCTCGATCCTGCTGTGTACACGGGCGTAAAACGAAGTTCCAAAGAAGAAACCTACGCGCAGGTTTTGTCCGATTTGAACAAGGCTGATTCGTTGTTGACGGAAACGGAAAATCGCAACCGCGCCAATAAGTTCAGCGTATATGCGCTCAAGGCGCGGTATTATTTGTACAACGGACAATGGGATTTGGCTGAACAATACGCGTCCAAAACGATCAACGACAACGCCGATTTTCAATTGGTCAAACCATTTTCCACTTTTTTTACCGGACAGAATACCAAAGAATCCATATTGGAATTGGCGTTCAATACAGCTGACAAGAGTACTTTTTATACCAACTGGCTTTCGGCAAGCGAGGGCGGAAGGCGCGACTATATTCCCGCGTTGGGTTTTATCAATTCATTGGTAGACCCTACGTTGGGCGGCGACAGGGCGAGCCTGGTCAAAAAACTTTCGGACGGCTCCTGGGAAATGGTCGAATACGGCAAACAGGACGGAACGAGCTCGATTTTTCTGTTGCGCATAGCCGAACAATATTTGATCCGCGCAGAAGCTAGAGCAAAGAAAAGTTCGCCTGATTTAGTGGGTGCCGTCGCCGACCTGAATGCGATCCGCAGCCGTTCCAATGTTCCTTTGTTTCAATATAATTCCGCGACAACTGCGGCCGATATTTTGTTGGCAATAGAAAACGAACGCCGATACGAGCTCGCATTTGAGGGACATCGATTCGTCGACATCGTACGCACGGGAAGAGCCGCGGTTGTTTTTGGCGCGTATAATCCTTTGTTTACAAATGCCGAGAGATGGATTCTACCCATACCGCAAAGTGCCATTCAGGCCGATCCAGCATTGACACAAAATCCTGGTTATTAATTTTTACACACAAAATCATTTACCATAAAAATTTTACAACAATGAAAAAACGTCTTTATATTTTCTTGCTTGCTGCGGCAGGCACTATCGCAACTCACCGTGTACAGGCGCAATCTCCGATCACTGTGCAACCGTCCACCACGCAACACGGACCCGAAAATGGTTCGTTGATTATCATCGGTGGCAACGTCGGTTCGCAACGGGATATTTGGGACAAGTTTACCGAACTCGCTGGCGGAAAAGACAAGGCAAAAATCGTAGTCGTAACCGCGGCTACTCCAGGAAGCGCCAAAGAAAGACAAGCTTTTGTCGAAACCGTCAAAAAAGAATCCGGCGTCAAAAACGTCGTTGAACTGACTATCGACACGCATGAGGACGCCAACAATCTTCGTTTGCTTTCTTCTTTGAAAGATGCGACGGGTGTTTATTTCGAAGGCGGCAGACAATGGCGTATTGCGGATTTGTACCTCAATACGTTGACGCATCAGGCGTTTTTGGATGTATTGAAACGCGGCGGCGTAATTGCAGGAAGTTCGGCAGGTGCGAGTATTCAAGGTTCTTTTTTGTGGAGAGGAGATACCAAGGACAACTATACTTTGATCGGCGACCACACGCAGGGTTTGGGTTTTTTGAAAAATGCCGCCATCGACCAGCATGTATTGGTGCGCAACCGACCGTTTGACCTTGTCAAGCTTATCCGTATTGCACCCAAACTTATCGGTATTGGTTTGGACGAAGCGACGGCAGTCGTTGTCCAAAAAGATACATTGGAAGTCATCGGCAAATCTTACGTTGAAATCTACGATTACAATACGATCAAAAAAAGCGATTCCATTGCGGTCGATACGCACAGGGAATATGCAGAATCGGGCGGGCCATTCTTTTTCCTGAGCAAAGGCCAGCGATATGATCTCAAAAACAGGAAAGTTCTTGTTGACAACAGAAAGAAAAAAGGCGCGGCTTCCAATACACCCGAATCCAATAGTCAGCAATAGTCATCCGAACAAAATATCTGAGTGGTTCGTGTGGATACGAACCGCTCAGATATAGAAAAGCCGAGATTGCTTCGCTCGCAATGACGCTCTTGAATTTTGTAAATATCTTAGAATTTCATCGTCATTTCGACCATCGGGAAAAATCTCCCAATACAACTATACGGCGCATAAATTCAAACAGGCGCTATATTCCATTCATTTTTATAAAAAATAGTTTGTCATGCCATCTGCTATAGCAACACAGCAAACATATTGGACGCAAGGCGCGAAAATCGCGTTTCGGTTTGTGTTTGTTTATTTTTTTCTTCAGTGCGTTCCTCTGTTGGACTGGAGATATTATCAGCTTGTATTTTCCGTCAATTGGTTGTCGTTGCGTTATGAAGATATTTTTAATCTCGCGCACTATCAATCCTCGTTTTTTACAGGCGGACAAAGTTTTGTCAATTGGATTGTCGTTGCCGTGCCCGCGTTGATTGGCGCGGGTATTTGGACAACACTAGACAAAAACAAAACCGACAATTACGACCGACTATACTATTGGATTCGCGTGATTGTCCGCTACCGTCTTGCTATCGGTATTGTAGCGTACGGTTTTATCAAGTTTTTTCCGTTGCAGTCGCCGTATCCATCGCTTAGTAATCTCAATACGAACTATGGCGATTTTACCCGATGGAAACTGTTTTCGATGAGTCTCGGCGTCGTTCCGCACTATGAATTGTTTTTGGGATTGGTGGAAATTATTGCGGGATTATTGTTGTTTTGGCGCAAGACCGCTTCGGTCGGGGCACTGATTGTACTTTTCTTTACGGGCAACGTGTTCATGTCCAATATTGCTTACGAAGGTGGCGAATATGTGTATAGTTTTTACCTGATCGTATTGGCGTTGTTCACTTTGGCGTACGATGCGCCGCGATTGGCCAACCTGTTTATATGGCGTCGACCTGCACAGCCCAATAGATTTCGCTTGTTGCTTGTAGGCAAACAAAAATATGTGCGTCGGATATTGAAAGGTTTTGTGTTTTTCTTTTTTGTCGTCCTATATGGTTTCAAAACAGGAAGCGCCTTGAAAAAAGATCCTTACCAAATCCCACACGAAAAAGGACTTTCGGGTGCTGCGGGTATCTACGATGTCAGTCTTTTTGTATTGGGACACGACACGATTCCTTATTCCAAAACGGATTCCACAAGATGGCAGGATGTCGTATTGGAAAAATGGGCAACGCTTAGTATTCGCACCAATATTCCTGTTACGGTTGATTCCTGCAATACGGAAAAACTAGGCGCCCAAAAAGATATTGACCGAACTTACGAATCGCAAGGATCCAACGAACGTTCCTATTATGCCTATAAAGCGGATACAGTCAGCCACATATTGACTTTACACAACAAAAATCCGCACTATAAAAACGATTCGCTGGTTTTGAATTATCAACGTCAGGATTCTTCTAGGATTATCCTTTCCGGAATTAACCAGCAAAAGGATTCCATCTACATAGTATTGGACAAAATCAAGAAAAAATATCTAGTGAAAGAAGCGGAAAAAAGTGGTCGTTCCGGAGGTTTGAAATTATAAAAGATAATCATTTAGATGTAAGAGAAATCTCCTATACATCCAAACGGCTATAACAATATCACACTATAAAAAAACTATAAAATATGCCAACCATAATTTCATTTGGAAACGAGCGTTCGTTCCTTGCAAAAGATGCCGTTGTGCCGCCTACGACCAACAAGGCATGGAGACCTTATGAGCGTTTTCTGTTTCGTATTGCGTTTATATTTTTCATTGCGCTGTCAATCCCTAACAATGTTGGCTGGTACAAAGAAGTATTGGGTTTTAACTGGTTCAAACTCAATTATAGGGATTTGTACGATGTGGCGCGGTTCAATTCGGGCATCAACTGGTTTGGAAACAGTATTTTCGGAAGTACGCTGATTGGCTATGCAGGCTGGGTAATTACGCTGATTGTTGCTACTATTGGCGCTGCCGTTTGGACTATAATTGTCCGCACACGCAAAACGGAACGTAGCGAATACTGTCAACTATATTATTGGCTGAGGGTGATTGTGCGTTATAGGGCGGGTATTGGGATTATAGGATTTGGATTTACCAAACTGTTTCCGGTTCAGTTGCCTTATCCGTCACTAGGCATTTTGAATACTAATTTTGGCGACCTCACTTTGCAAAAAATATATTGGTTGTCGATCGGTATTGCGCCTTGGTACGAAGTGTTTGCGGGCGTTGTGGAAGTGCTAGCCGGAGCATTGCTGTTTTTTCGAAAAACGACGACATTGGGCGCGATTGCATTACTCGGCGCACTAGGCGATATTACGTACGTCAATCTTTCGTATGACGGCGGCGTCCATGTGTATGCGAGTTATTTTGTATTGTATGCAGCCTTTTTGTTGTTGCAGGACATACCGCAATTTTATAGTCTGTTGATTAAAGAACGCGTCACTACGCCTATTGACATTATTCCAAAAGCATGGCCCAATTGGCTTACATACACGCGCATTGTTTTAAAATCCGCCACAGTTTTTATTTTTCTTATATTGTTGTTCTGGTTGCAGTACGTCAATTTTCGTTACGATCCGTACAAACAGCCCGCGGTTGCTGGTGCCCGAGATCTGAGAGGCAATTATTTGGTGACGGATTTTCGGCTCAACAATCAGGAAATTCCTTATTCGCCTTTGGATTCCGTAAGATGGCAACAGGCGACATTTGAAAACTGGTCGACGTTGACATTCAAAGTCAACAAAGCGGTTCCGTTGGATCTTTCCAATGGTGGTGGCGCGCCGCAGCGTGACGTGAATAGGACTTTTGAATTGACGGGCGTTGCAGGTGGACAACGCGTTTTTTATTATCAAGCCGATACGGTCAATAAGGTTTTGTATTTGGAAGACAAATATTTGCCGCCGTTTTGGGGACGTCGTCAGAGAAATAAAAAAGATAAAAACGCGCGCAATGAGGGACTCAAAAAAGAACAACAATATTATGATTCCGCTTGGATTTCGCAGGATGCCTTGACCAATATTGGAAACGAAGCCTCCAAAATCAATCCGCTCGCGGCTTCCAAACGTCGAGACCTGGAATACGCTTCGGCTCCCAAAAACGAAAAACGAAAAAAGATGATTTTGCATTACAATACGACGGATCATGGTGCTACCGTTGTATTGACGGGGACAAACGAGCGGAAAGATTCGGTTTATATTGTATTGAAACGATACCAAAAACCTTACGCTTTGTCGCGTAGTCCGTTGCAGGCAGGAACGTATCAATAAAGAAGACCTCATTTCAATAAATACCGTTTTTGTACTTTTTGTCCAAACAACTATGTATCTATGTGGTTAAGATAAAAGAAACGACCAAATATGCAGCTTAAAAAACGTATAGTAGTACTCGGCGCCAAAGGCAATATTGGCAGTGCTGTTTACAAAGCTTTGAACCAGTCTTCGGAACGTTTCGATGTTATAGGAACAAGCGCTAGAATCGTCAACGAAAAAGGCATGGTATGCTTTGATCCGCTTGTCGATTCATGGAGTGTTTTTGGTAAGGTTGACGCGCTGATCAATTGTATTGGTATCATTCAGGAGGTTGGAAAAAACACGTTTGACAAACTGCATATTGGCGTGACAAAATCTATATTGAACAATCGGCAAACAATCGGCAATCCCTTGATTATTCAAGTGTCTGCGCTTGGCGCGGACACGCGCCACGCAACAAAATATCTTCGTACAAAAGGTATTGCCGACGAATTGTTGTTGCAGCAAGACAATACATTTGTCGTGCGCCCGTCTATTGTTTGTTTTCCCAATACGGCTATTTTGGAAAAAATAAAAATGCATCAAAACATCGCCCGAAAATTACATAGTCCGATTTTGTTGCCGAAAGGAATTAAAGACGCGCAGATACAGCCTGTGATGATTTCGGATTTGGTAGAAGTAATTGAAAATGTGGCGATAAATCCTCCCAAAGAGGATCGAATCATTTATGCGGTCGGTTTGGAAAGGTTAAATTATGGCGAATTGTTTTTGATGAATGCGGGCGCATCCAAAAAGAAAATAGTAGAAATCAACCAACATTTGTGTGACTTATTGATCAAAGGTATTGTGGCGCGCGTGTTTCCGTCATTTATCAATAGAGATCAATACATTTTATTGTTTAAAAACAACATTGCGGACACGCAAGGAATAGAGCGGATATTGGGACGAGAACCATTGTCGTCCCGACCTTTTTGGCAGAAAAATTTAGGAAAATAGTATGGCAAATCATGATTACGACGCGGTCGTTGTAGGTGCTGGTCCGAATGGTCTTGCCGCGGCGATAATGCTACGGCAGCAAGGACTTTCTGTTTTGTTGCTGGAAGGTGAAAATTCCATTGGCGGTGGTATGCGTACCGCAGAACTGACATTGCCGGGATTTCATCACGACATTTGTTCGGCCGTGCATCCAATGGCGGTGAGTTCGCCGTTTTTTGCCGATTTGCCGCTGGATCGTTTTGGGTTGGAATTTATCTACCCGCAAATCGACGCGGCACATCCTTTTGACGACGGTAACGCGGCGATACTTCAAAAGTCGATAGCGGCAACCGCAGCTTCTTTGGGCAAAGATGCAGATGCATACACATCATTTTTCAGTCCGTTGGTAGAGGAGTGGGATTCCATCGCAAAAGACGTTTTGGGGCCGTTGCATTTCCCCAAACATCCGTTGAACATGGCAAAATTTGGATTGTTGGGCTTGCAGTCCGCAACGCAGTTTGCCAAACGTTTTCAGACGAAGGAGGCGAGGGGACTTTGGGCGGGCATGGCGGCGCATTCCATTCAGCCATTGACCAATATGTCTACGGCGGCAATCGGATTGGTATTGAGCATCGCCGCACACAAATATGGATGGCCCATTCCAAAAGGCGGTTCGCAGTCTATTGCCAATGCACTGGCGGAATATTTCGTGTCGATCGGCGGCAAAATAGAAACCGGTTTTTACGTTACATCCTTAAGTCAGTTGCCTTGCGCAAAAGCCGTTTTGTTCGACGTTACGCCCAAACAGTTAATGAAAATCGCCGGACAGGAATTTTCTGCATTGTACAAATGGCAACTCAACAAATACCGATACGGAATGGGCGTTTTCAAAATAGATTGGGCGCTAGATGCACCGATTCCGTTTGTCAACGAAGCTTGCCGCAAAGCTGGAACCGTTCATTTGGGCAATACTTTGGAAGAAATTTCGGCAAGTGAAATCTTGTCGTCCAACGGCGGCAATCCCGAACAGCCTTTTGTTTTGTTGACGCAGCCGAGCGTTTTTGATCCGACGCGCGCGCCCGAAGGCAAACATACGGCTTGGGCTTATTGCCACGTTCCGAACGGCTCGACCGTCGACAAAACGGAACTGATCGAAAAACAAGTGGAACGTTTTGCGCCTGGTTTTCGGGAAAGGATATTGGCGCGCCACGTTTTCAATACCAACCAACTGGAAGCATACAATCCCAACTATATTGGCGGTGACATCAATGGCGGCATTATTGACATCCGGCAATTGTTTACGCGACCAGCGTTGCGCCGTTCGCCTTACCGTACTTCCGCGAAAGGTTTGTATATCTGTTCGTCTTCGACGCCGCCGGGCGGGGGCGTTCACGGAATGTGTGGTTATCATGCCGCAAAACGCGTCTTGAAAGATATTTTTTAAAGGAGAAATTTTAGTCCACGGATTTATCCGTGGGCTAAAAGATTGGGAAAAATATAAAGTCTACGCCTTTACAATTATTACCCGTTGTGCATTTAGCCGTGCAAGAGCTGTTTTCTTTAGAGCGGGAAACCTCCTAAAAAGGCTAAGTATTTATCCAAATACACAACAGGTAACTATAATATTTATTTTCATGTCATCTTGTCCATTTTTATGTTAAAAATTCTTTTTAATTTAAAGTCTATTTATTTTGTGGACTAATAAAACTTGTATAGTTTTGTTTGCAATAGACTATAACATATACGTACTTAAAACGCAACGTATTTATTCAAATTTATCCTTCAATTTACTTCACGCATGGAAGCAAACAATGTAGAAAAAGTGCCGACGGGGCAACCGTTAGGCAAACAAAAATTTTGGTTAAAAGAAGACTGGTGGGCGGTCAGCCTAGGATTGGCAATCGTATTGATCGCCTATGTATTTTACCTCAATGGATCTAGTATTTCGTGGCTCGCGGTTGCGCCGTCCAAATGGTCGACGTTTTCGGAATTGACGACGCAGCTTTCGCATGACGGCAACCGTTATATTGCTTTGTTCGCGGTGCTGTTGGTTTTGTTTACGGTTATTGCAAAATTTATCGGACAAAAGCCCAAAGCATTTGTGGCGTCTTTTCTGTTTGTATTTGTCCTTTCCACGGTAATTTATATTATAGGATGTTGGGACAAGGCCAACCAATATAACCTTGAGCCACCGTTGGTAGCGTTGTTGGTCGGTTTGTTTATTTCCAATGTAATAGGATTGCCGCGTTGGTTGGACGCAGGTTTTCGAGTAGAATTTTATATTAAACTAGGCATTGTATTACTGGGCGCGACTTTGCCGTTTACGTTGATTATATGGGCTGGGCCAGTGGCGATATTGCAAGCTTCGATTGTGTCCATCACGACGTTTTTGGTTATCTTTTTTACTGCACGGAAATTAGGTTTGGAACATCGCCTGGCGGCAGTATTGGGCGCAGGCGGAGCGGTTTGCGGTGTGTCGGCTTCTATTGCCATTGCTGGCGCTGTCCGTGCCAAAAAAGAACATCCGCCTATTGCGATCACGATGGTGGTCGTGTGGGCGATCGTGCTCATTTTTGCGTTGCCGTTGGTTTCGCGTTCGCTGCATCTTCCGACGGGCGTTGGCGGTGCATGGATAGGTACTTCCGAATTTGCAGACGCGGCAGGACTCGCCGCAGCGCAGTCTTACGGCAATCTGGCAAATGGACATTTGGGAATTTCGGGGACGCCCGAACAAGCCATTGCGTCCTATACGCTGATCAAAGTGATTGGACGAGATATCTGGATCGGTATCTGGTCGTTTGTATTGGCGCTGATTTCCGTGACGGTCTGGGAACGTTCCGAAACCAATTCCAAAGTGCAGATCGGTCAGATTTGGTGGCGTTTTCCAAAATTTGTTATTGGATTTTTGATTGCGTCTATATTGACGACGTTGATCGTGCACGGCAATACGTTGGTTGATTACAACAAAATCGTGAAACCCGCGCTGATTGCGCCGATTACGTCTTTGCGTACTTGGGTGTTTACGTTTAGCTTTTTGTCTATCGGGCTGACGACGCGTTTTCGGGAATTGTCCAATGCGGGCATCAAACCTATCATTGCGTTTACCACTGGCGTCGTCGTCAATGTTATATTGGGCTACGTACTTTCCGTACTTGTTTTTGGTCATTATTGGTCATCCATAGTAACGCATTAATCATGAAAATTTTCAATCTAATTCAATGGACGACTGCAGCATCAACTTGCCAAAGTTGCATCTGGTTTCAAAATGACCCGTCCGTGATTGAAGCAACGTATCCGGGACTTACGAGCATGAGTTCCGGATATGCTTCGGTGCGCGACCATGACGGTTTGTGTGGTTTGCACAAGTTGTATTTGTCGAGTCGGGATAGTTGCAAAAGTTATGCTTCCATCGAAAAAAACCTGTCTAAAAGCTTCGGAAAATAGGAAATTTTAAACAGCCTTTTTAATATTCAAAAATATCGTTCTCATAAAAAGCAAAAAAGCGCGCGTTGGGAAAAAGTGTTTTGGTGTCCAGTCCTGTAAAACGTCCAAACGCAGGCAGGATAAGCTGTTTGTCCGTCCAGACAAAAGCCGGCAATGAAAAGGTCTTCTTTGTTTTGGAAGTCATCAATATACCTGGATGAATATGGCCGTTGATTTGAAAAGACGGCAAATCTACTTTGTATTCATGCAAAAAATAAAGTCCACCAATTTGGTGCGTCGTGTGTATCGTAGAAATGCCCATATTGCGCAAAACATCATCTTTGACGCGATCGTGATTTCCTCTGACTAAAATAAATTCTATGGTGGGAAAATCCACCGAAAGCCTTGTAAATGCTAGCACTTCCGTATTGACGCCTGCATGCAGAAAATCACCGACGATGACGACTTTCTGAGGTTGATAGTATCGGATCAGCCTTTCGAGTTGATGAAGATCTTCTTGCGCAACTTGTCCGGAAACAGGAATACCGTGTTTGCGGAAATGTGCCGGTTTGCCTAAGTGCATGTCCGACAATACAAGCGTATGGTATTGCGGCAACAGCAAAACGCGTTGATTGGTCAATACGATTTTGATACCTTGTACGATAATATTTTTTTCCGCGATGGTCATTTTTTCTGCTTGTTTCTTTTGTGGCTTTCCTGCTGCATTTTTTGGATGCGGACCGCAAGGTCTTCGCTGGACAAGGTCTGGCGCAGACTATCCACTTTGATCGGAAAACTCAACGGCGTAAATCCAGATGCTTCTTTGTAAACGATTGTACTATTTTTAATTCTGTCAAATGCCGCTCTTAATCTAGGTTCTTCCAATTGTTGGTTAAAAACCTCCGTATAGGCTTGCCTCAACAAAAGGCTATTGGGCTCATAGTTTTCCAATACATTAAAAATCAAACTGGACGAGGCCTGCAACGATTTGTTGGACTGCGCCTTGCCCGGATAAGCCTGGACGACCATGCCCGAAATAACGGCAATGTCGCGAAAATTTCGCCTAGCCATTTCCGTTGCATTCACGCTGCTGACCACGTCCTGCATGAGATTTTTGCTAGAAAGAATTTCGTGTAGTTGCGCATCCGTGAGCACTATTTTTTCGTCACTAAACAATTCAAAACCGTAATCGTTCATCGCCATCGAAAAACTGATAGGGTACAGTTTGCTAATGCGGTACGCCATCAACGCCGCCATGACTTCGTGTATCAAGCGCCCTTCAAATGGGTACATAAACAAATGATAACCTTCGCGTGTATGAATGCGTTCCACCAGAAATTCGTTTTCCGCCGGAATATGCGAAACCTTCATTTGGTCCGTCAACAAAGGATTTAGAAAGCGCAATTCTTTTTCTTTTGCTTTGGGCGAAAGTGACTCCGCAAGCTTTTTTCGGAGAAAATGGCTGAGGTTGGAACTCAACGGCAATCGGCCTCCCAGCCAACTGGGCGTCATAGCTTTTCCCGAAGATGACCTTACCAAGACGGTCATGTCTTTCAATTGTACAAACTCTAGAATCCTTCCGGCCAATACAAATTTATCGCCTTTTTTCAGTTTGGAAATGAAATATTCTTCTATCATGCCAATATAACCGCCCGACATAAATTTCACCCGAATCATGGCGTCGCTTACAATAGCGCCAATGTTCAGTCGGTGAAGCATCGCAATACGACGGCTTCGCACGCTATATTTTCCGTCGTCCTCTTCCACGACTTTATGGAATTCTTCGTAGTTTTTGCCAATAGCGCCGCCGAACCGGATAAACTGCAAACACCAATGCCATTCTTCGTCCGAAATTTCCGAAAATGCATAGGTATCTTTTATAACGGGAAATATTTCATTGGGCAAAAATCCGCCGCCCAAAGCAAGTGTAACCAGAAACTGCACCAATACGTCAAACGACAAAACGATCGGTTCGCGGTTTTCGATTGTCTGCGTCTGCACGGCTTCTTTCAGTGCGGCAACCTCGATCAATTCCAATGAATGCGTCGGCACGAAATATATTTTCGAAACCTCAAAAGGAGAGTGGCCGCTTCTTCCGGCGCGCTGCATGAATCGCGCAACGCCTTTACTGGAACCAACTTGTATAACCGTATCGACAGGTTTGAAATCCACGCCCAAGTCCAATGAAGACGTCGAAACGACCACTTTCAATTTGCCCTGACTAAGATTTTCTTCAATCCAATGCCTGATTTTTCCGTCGATGGAACTGTGATGCAACGCAATTTGTCCAGATAGATCGGGTGACGTGTCCAGCAATAGTTGATACCACATTTCGCTTTGACTTCTCGTATTGGTAAAAAGGATAACGGACCGGCTATTGTCGATGACAGGAATCACGGCATGCGCTAGTTTTCCGCCCAAATGTCCCGCCCACGGCAATACTTCCACTTCGTCCGGAAACACCGGAAGTATTTGGATTTTCTTCTTTTCGCTGGCGATGATTTTCTTTTGTTTGATGGATGGGCTAGGCAATAAAACTTCCATCGCCTGATCCAGATTGCCAATAGTCGCCGTGATGCCCCAAACGCGTAATTGGGACAAACGAAAACGCAAATAACTCAACGCCAGCTCTACCATGACGCCGCGTTTGGATCCCAATAGTTCGTGCCATTCGTCGACAACGACGCAGCGGATATTTTTGAAAAAATGAAGATGTTTTTTTTGTGCCAATAACAAATGCAGACTTTCGGGTGTGACGAGCAGAATGTCCGGCATTTGCTTCGTCTGCAATACTTTTTGTTTGGGATCGGTATCGCCGTTGCGAACGCCGACCGTCCAGTCCAAACCAATCGCGTCGATCGCTTCCTGCATCGCCCGTGCAAGATCTTTCGCCAAAGAGCGCAAAGGCGTAATCCATAAGAGTTTGAGCCCGTTTCCATATTGGTTCGGATGATTTAAAAAGTCGATCAAGACCGCCAGAAACAAAGCGTAGGTTTTTCCAAAACCGGTAGGCGCGACGACCATGCCGCTGTATTTTTGTGTATAGGCTTTCCATGCTTTTTGCTGAAAAGAAAAAGCCGTTTTGCCTTGCTGTTGCATCCATTCGCGGATGATTTCGTAGCCCTCACTATGTAAAAAACGATCTTTCAAATTATGCTGGAATCATTTTTTTGATTTCGTCAATATTGTCAATGTCCGCAACGGTTTTGTCTTTTCGCCAGCGCGCAATACGCGGAAACCTAAGCGCGACGCCCGACTTGTGTCGATTGCTGAATCCAATACCTTCAAACGCAATCTCGAAAACAAGTTCGGGTTTTACCGTTCTGACAGGGCCAAATTTTTCGACGGCGTGTTTGTTTACAAATCTACTGACTTCCTGGATTTCCTTGTCCGTTAAACCCGAATAAGCTTTGGCAATCGTGACCAAGTGATCACCTTGCTTGACCGCAAATGTATAGTCCGTATAATAGGAACTTCGGCGACCGCTGCCTTTTTGCGCATAGATCAATACCGCGTCAATGCTGAACGGATCAACTTTCCATTTCCACCAATCGCCTTTTTTTCTGCCGACGTGATAGGGCGATTCGCGGTACTTGAGCATGACGCCTTCGCTGTTGACGTCGCGCGATTTTTCCCTTATCGCCCTTAATTTTTCCCAACTATCATATTGGACAATCGGCGAAAGTTGTATAAGCGAAGAACGGTTGCCTGTAAATAAATTTTCCAACAAAGATCGCCGGATATGCAAAGGCTGAGGACGCATATCGTTTCCGTCCAGTTCCAACAAATCGTAGCAAAAGACCGCAACGGGAATTTCTTCCAACAGTTTTTTGGAAAGTGTTTTTCGGTTGAGTCTTTTTTGTAGTGCCGTAAACGGGAGCACCTCGTTGTTTTTGTACGCCAAAATTTCGCCGTCCAGTACGATATTGTCCGGAAAATCGAGCAATGCGTTCTTGATTTCGGGAAATTGTTCCGTTACCAATTCCTCACCGCGCGACCATATGAAAATCTGTCCCTGCCTTTTGATAAGTTGCCCGCGAATGCCGTCCCATTTATATTCCGCTTGCCAGTCTTCTATATTGAGGATTTCTTTTTCCAAAGGATAAGCGAGGCAAAAAGGGTAGGGCTGCGACAAACCCGTATTGGTATATTCGCCTTTGACGAGTTGTGCAAATTGGGCGGATTCCATTTTCCAGTCGCCCATGATGCTGTGCGCTACGGCCGTCGCGTCTATCCAAAAATATTTGGCCAAAGCATTAATCAGCGTTTTGGACGAAACACCTAGCCGAAAACTTCCGCCCAATAGTTTGTTAAATATAAATCGTTCCGTATAATCCAAATGGTTCCAGGCGTTTAGGACAAATGTTTTCTTCTGTTCCTCGGACGCTTCCTGCAATTGCAGGATTTCCTGCATCCATTCGGACAAGGTTTTTTCAATGATTTCCGTGGGTGGCGGAAGCATCAACGCGATCGTTTCGCCCAAATCGCCCACGGCTGCATAGCACTCCAAAAACAACCATTCCGGAATCGACGTTACTTCCAATAGCCATTGTTTCTGTAAGGCGGTGGACGTGTTGCGTTTCGGTCGTTTTCCCGTAAACAAGGCAAGGAACCACAACTTGTCTTGGTTGGATGCCGCGTCCAAAAAATGAGCGATCGCTTCCAGTTTGAGTGAGGTCTTGTTGGTGCTGTCCAACGTATTGATCAATGTGGCGAAATCCTTCATTCTGTTTCGGTTTTAGTCGAATAATCTTCTTCCTCGCCGTAGCTCGTTTTTACTTCCATGGCGTTGATGCCTATTTCGTTGAGGTATTTGGCAAATATGGCTTGCTGTCCGTGCGTCACGTACACTTTTTCCGCTTCTGTCGCTTTGACGACCGTCAACAAATCGTTCCAGTCCGCATGGTCGCTGATCGCAAAACCTGCGTCGGCGCTACGCCACCTTCTCGCGCCTCTGACCTGCATCCAACCTGAACATATCGCGTGCGAAACGGCAGGAATCTTTTTTAACAATTGGCTGTCCAATAGGGACGGTGGCAGTATGATGATTTCTTTTTCGAGTTCTTTGGTTCCGTTTCTTAGGTCGACGGACTGATATTCGGGCAATTGTATGCCGGCGCTTTCGTAGGCCATATTGAGCCGCGCAATGGAATAGTGGACATGCAAACGACCCAATCCTTCCAGCGCTTTCATGATACGCTGCGCTTTGCCTAGCGAATAGCCAATAAAAACGGAGGTTTTGCCGTTTTTTCGGTTTTGTTCGACCCAGTTTTTCAACTGCAATTCTTGTTCGGAAACGGAAAGCCAATGGTAAATAGGCAATCCAAATGTACTTTCGGAAACAAATTCGTTGCATTTGACGTATTCAAAAGGCGTGGACAAGCCGTCGTCCTGCAATTTATAGTCACCCGAAACGACCGCAACATAACCTTTGTACTCCATCCTGATCTGTGCCGAACCAATAATATGTCCCGCTGGATGCAACGACATTTTTACTCCGTTGATGTATATCGTTTCACCGTACGCAACGCTTTGGCAATGGATATCTGCACCAATTCTAGTTTGTAGTATTGGTTTAGTAAAATGGTGGCAAAGGTATTTTTTCATACTAGGTTTGGCATGGTCGGCGTGGCCATGCGTAATGACCGCCAAATCGACGGGTTGCCAAGGGTCAATATAAAAATTCCCCGGAATACAATAGATGCCTTTGGATGTGAACTTTAATATTTGCACTCAATAAAATTAAAACGTCCTATTGGGAAATGTATGTTAAGTATGTTGTTTTTTCCAATTGGAAACAATGGATTCTGGCGCGGCGTTGATGCCTAATGTATACGCAATATTGTTGGCCGTACCAATAGGAATGATGCCAATTATTCAATAGGTTCAATCAGGGAATAGTTTTCTTTTGTAATTGTGTCCAGAACCAGCGCTGGGATGAACATTTGCCATATAGTCCGCATAGCCAGTGAGTGAACGAATTATCTATTAAAACGTTATACAAGTGAAATAGTTCGTGCCAAACCTAATTAAACAGTTATGAAAATTCTCATTACCAACGATGACGATATCTATAGTCTCGGTATTGTGGCATTGGCCAATGTCGCTAAAAAATTAGGAAAAGTGACCGTCGTAGCGCCGGAGTAGAGCAGAGCAGTATGGGACAGGCGATTACGCATACGAGACCACTTACGTACAAAAAATCGCGTGTCAATTTTGAAGGTGTCGAAGCGTATAGTGTGAATGGATTACAGTTTCTCCTTTAAAACCCGCAGAAAAAGGTTCGGATAGGTAGGCCGTCGAGAATGGTTATATTTCCATTACTCCGTTGATATTGGATCTTACGGACTGGGAGAAACTGAAGGAAAAGAATGAAACGGGCTAACCTTTCGATTATAGTTTGACTACGTTCTGCGCTTCCGGTCCTTTTTTGCCTCTTGTCAGTTCGTAAGTGACACGGTCGTTTTCCTGTACAGGGTGCACCAATGAATTGACGTGGAAGAAAACATCTTTTCCGGATTGTTGGTCGCTGATAAAACCAAAGCCTTTGTCTTGATTAAAGTATTTGATTTTTCCTTTGTTCAAGGCCGTTTGTTCGCGCTCTTCCAATGTCGGAACGGAAATCCGGATTTCGTCCAGACTGGTTTCCTTTTTGTTTTTGTAGTCCAGTGGAACGGACGTAAGATTGCCGAACTCATCGACATAGGCTAACATATCTTCGAGATCCGCACCTTTTTTCGCATTCATTTTGCGAAGCTCGCTGCGCTCAGCTTTAGCGGCTTTTTTTTCTTTTTTCTTTTTTTCTTTCTCTTTCTTGTTAAATGTTTCTTTGGATGACGCCATTAAGATAGTTGTTGTTTTAAAATGATAAATAATACTTTCAATATAAACGAACCGTGCTTAAACCCTTTTATTAGTTAAGGTTCAGATGGCTCATAAGCCGCCTGAACCTTATTATTTTAAAGAGCCTAAAATCGTTTTGGAATTACCAACGGTTAGAATCGCTTCTGCTTCTGTCATTATTTCTAAACGAGGAAGATCCGGATCTATTGTAGCCGCCTTGACGTGGTTCGCGTTCGCGTGCTTCCGCAACGTTGATCGTACGGCCGACCAATGTAGTGCCGTTTAGTTGGCTGATTGCTTTTTCAGCCTGTTCTTTTTCAGGCATTTCCACAAAACCGAAACCTCTGCTTCTCTGTGTAAATTTGTCAAGGATGACACTTGCGGAAGTTACACTTCCAAATTCTTCGAATGCTGCTTTCAGATCGTCGTTGGTGACATCGTAGCTCAAGCTTGAAACATAAATGTTCATAAAAAAAATAAAAATAAAATGATGAAAAAAACAGCGCAAGAAAAATAAATGAAGAAGACTTGAAAATTATTCCACAGGGAATAAAAAAGGAATTCGATACTTAATGGAACTTAGTTCTGTTTATAACTTTGTAAAGTTACCATTTTGTATGCTAGTAGCCATATTTATTTTGTTAATTTATAGGATGCGACTTGGCGTCGCCCTGCTATTTGCCCAACGACAGTAACGTTTTACGCAATTTTGCTATAAACTTGTATCCTCGAAAAGCGTTGTCCAATATGATTTTCTTGAAGATGCAAGTTTATAGTCATGTTAGCTTTTTTGTATGATTTTTACCATCATTTTTACATTAGTGGGGGAGGGCGCAATATTGGCGCAGCGCAAAAAAAACATTCTGGAAAAAGCGAAGAAACAGCTACGCAAATTATTGGGAAAATCGGAAAAATAACCGTCGCCATGAGTATGTATTGGATCTGTGAAAAAAAAGTATTTTTTACATTAAACCTTTGATAATCAAAATAGTCCAACGCTCGTTATCATCAATTTAAGGCACGTTGATTTTGAACGCACAAGACTCGTTTACTGTACATTTCAAAAAGATTTTGCTGTTTGTTTTGATGGGGATTTTGCTGTCCGTGATCTCATCCGCGGGGCTCAGCAATACTCCAACAAGCAAAAGTAGCTTGCTGCATATATGGGGCAGCCATGTCGTGCACGATACATATCAAGTTTTCGGATCGTCTATCAATACCAACGCTTCGAGTAAAATCGCAAAGCACAGAAGGATTTTCATGGAAGAGGCCCAAAGTGCTTTGGATGATTTGTACGAACCTAGCCACCGTCACCTTACGTTGGATGATGTTCGCATTTTTATCGTCACGGCATTGCTCGCAGGCGCGCTGTTTCGGTTGCTGCACCTGCGCAATATACCTTTCCGAACATCCAGAACCGGATATGCTTTTAGTATAAGCTCCAGGTGTTCCCTATACATTCTGGCAATGAATTTTAGGATCTGATATTTCCAACATCCACGTTTACATTACAGTTGAGGTTGTGTACATTATAGTTTTAGGCTTATAAGTGTACCGTTATTTTCATGCTTCAAAATCAGTTTGGACTATCAAACGTCTCGGCATATATTGGCATATCACTTATACCTCTTTTGTATTGCAAACACCGAAACATGCCCGCTCCATCTAAATAGTTAAATCCAAAAAATCGTTATGAAAAAAAATCTTCTTGCACTACTAAGTGCAAGTATTGTGCTTGGTTTGTATAGTTGCAAAGCCAAAGAAGAACCTGTCGAAACTGCTGGAAAACTTCTCGTGACCAGTGCATTGGGAATGGACACTACCGTTGTCCGGAATTATGTGTCGCAGGTACATTCGGCGAGGCATATTGAGCTCCGTTCTCAAGAAAAAGGCTATCTGGAAAAAATATACGTAGACGAAGGTCAGTTTGTCACAAAAGGACAATTGCTGTTTCAGATCATGCCGACGGTCTACAACGCCGAAAAACAAAAAGCTTCGGCAGAAGTCGAAAAAGCCAATATCGAACTGAAAAACACACAGGCGTTGTTTGACAAAAAAGTAGTCGCGCCCAACGAATTGGCGCTTTCCAAAGCAAATGCCGCTTATGCTAAAGCCGAACTGGAACTGGCAAGTGCGCACTTGAAATTTACCGAAATCCGCGCACCGTTCGACGGTTTCATTGACCATCTGGACATGAAATTGGGAAGTCTGGTGGACGAAGGCGACTTGCTGACGACGCTTTCGGACAATTCGCAGATGTGGGTTTATTTTAACGTTCCGGAAAAAGAATATCTCAACTACAAACTTGCCGAAGATCAGGAAAACCTGAAAAGCGTTCAGTTATTGATGGCAAACAGTGAGGTTTTCAAATACAATGGAGAAGTCAAGACGATCGAAGCCGATTTCAACAACGAAACGGGCAACATCGCTTTCAGGGCTACGTTTCCCAATCCTTCCAACCTGTTGCGCGACGGCGAAACAGGAACCGTTCTCATGACGATCCCCATGCCAAAATCGGTCGTTATCCCACAAAAAGCGTCTTTTGAGATATTGGACAAAAAATATGTTTACGTTGTAGACGACAACAAGCAGATACATCTTTCGCCCATTGCCGTCAAAGCCGAACTGCCCGACTTGTACATCTTGCAAAGCGGCGTGAACGCTGGCCAAAAAATCCTTTTGGAAGGTGTACGCAAAGTGCAGGACAAAGACAAAATCGCTTTTGACTACGAGGAACCCAACAAGGTGCTGAAAACGTTGAAAGTGGCCTCCGAATAATCCAAGCAACAATTATCTAATAAACATATTATGTTCGAAAAATTTATTAAAAGACCTGTATTGGCCATCGTCTTGTCCATATTCATATTGGGCATGGGTATTATTGCCATTACATCTCTTCCCGTTTCTCAGTTTCCCAATATTGCGCCGCCGGTGGTGGTCGTCAATATCGCGTATCCGGGAGCCAGCGCCAACGTATTGGTCGAGTCGGTATTGATCCCCATGGAAAAAGCGATCAACGGTACGCCCGGGATGAAATACATGACGTCGGATGCGACAAGTGCCGGGGAAGCCACCATTCAGGTGTATTTTAACTTAGGAACCGATCCTAGTCAGGCGATGGTCAACGTAAAGACCAGGATAGAACAGGTTACCAATAGGCTGCCCGAACTCGTACAGCGCGAAGGACTGGTCGTGAGTTACACTTCGCCCAATATGTTGATGTACGTCAACTTGTACAGCAAGGATCCTCATGCGGACCAGAAGTTTTTGTACAATTTTGCCAACGTCAACCTCATTCCAGAAGTGAGTCGTTTGGACGGTGTAGGTAGTGCCAAAATATTGGGTAGCCGTTTGTATGCCATGCGTATTTGGTTAAATCCAGACAGAATGCGCGCGTACAGTATTTCCACGGACGACGTGATGAAAGCCATGAGCGAACAAAGTGTGATCGGTGCGCCGGGCCGTATTGGACAAAGTACGGGGCAACGTTCGCAATCCACGGAATATGTATTGACCTACAAAGGGCGTTACAACAAACCGGAAGAATACGAAAACATCATTTTGCGTGCCAACGACAAGGGCGAGATCCTGCGTCTAAAAGACGTCGCAAAAGTCGAATTGGGTAGTGAGTTTTACGATATTTATTCCAATTTGGATGGCTTGCCTTCCGCTTCTATCACGCTGAAACAAACCTATGGTAGTAATGCGAGTTCGGTTATCAGTGAGGTAAAAGCCAAACTGGATGAATTGAAAAAAACGTCTTTTCCTCCAGGAATGGACTACAAAATTACTTACGACGTATCGAACTTCCTAAACGCGTCGATCGACAAAGTCATACACACTTTGGTGGAAGCGTTTATATTGGTGGCGTTGGTGGTGTTTATCTTTTTGGGTGATTGGCGGTCAACGTTGATTCCGACATTGGCGGTTCCGGTATCGTTGATCGGTACGTTTATGTTCATGCAATTTTTTGGGCTGACGATCAACTTGATAACCTTGTTTGCGCTCGTATTGGCGATCGGTATCGTTGTGGACAACGCCATTGTCGTGGTCGAGGCCGTGCATACCAAAATGGCGGAAAAACATTTGTCGCCTTACAATGCCGTGATGGAAGTCGTCCGTGAGATTAGCGGGGCGATCATCGCCATCACGCTTGTCATGACGGCCGTATTCGTTCCAGTTGCATTCATGTCCGGACCGGTTGGGGTATTTTACCGTCAGTTTTCGATTACGATGGCATGTTCTATTGTGATTTCGGGTTTTGTGGCGTTGACATTGACGCCGGTTCTTTGCGCCATCATTCTCAAAAACACACACGGCAAACCCAAAAAGAAAACACCTGTCAATATGTTTTTGGATTGGTTCAACCGCGGATTTGAAAAACTAACCGGTCGCTATACCAATTTGATGAAGCGAATCGTCAACCGCAGACTTGTCACATTTGTCCTGTTGTTCGCATTTGCGTTTGGCATATTCGGCATTTCCAAAATATTACCTTCCGGATTCATTCCGAGTGAAGACCAAGGTATGATCTATGCAATCGTACAAACGCCTCCCGGGTCGACTTTGGAAAGAACCAACGATATTGCGCGCCAGTTGCAGGCAGTAGCGGAAAAAATCGACGGCGTGGAATCCGTAACGGCGCTTGCTGGCTACGAAGTATTGACGGAAGGTCGTGGATCCAATGCCGGAACCTGTCTTATTGAGTTGAAAGATTGGGACAAACGTACCAAGACGGCAACGCAGATTACGAAGGAACTGGAAGAAAAAACCAAGAATATCGCAGGTGCGACAATCGAATTTTTTGGACCTCCGGCTGTTCCGGGTTATGGTGCCGCGGGCGGTTTCTCCTTGCGTCTATTGGACGAAACGCACACCGACGATTATAAAGCACTCGAAAAAGTCAACGACGACTTTATGGCAGCCCTCAGAAAACGTAAGGAACTGACTGGTTTGTTTACTTTTTTCAGTGCCAACTATCCGCAATACGAACTGAATATCGACAATGACGCGGCTATGCAAAAAGGCGTTTCCATTGAGAACGCGATGAACAATCTGTCCATTTTGATCGGTAGTACATACGAGCTGGGTTTCATTCGATTCGGTACTTTTTTCAAAGTGTACGTGCAGTCTTCGCCGGAATACAGGGCGCTTCCCGAAGATGTATTGAAACTGTACGTCAAAAACGACAAGGGTGAAATGGTGCCTTATTCCGCCTTTATGACCGTCAAAAAAACACACGGGCTGAACGAAATCACGCGTTACAATATGTATCCGTCTTCGTCCATCAAAGGCGAACCAGCCGCTGGTTACAGTACCGGTGAGGCAATCAAGGCAATACAGGAAGTCGCTGCGAAAACTTTGCCTCGTGGTTACGATATTGGATGGGAAGGCCTTACCAAAGACGAAGCGGCGCGCGGTAACGAAGCGGTGGTTATTTTCTTGATAGTATTGGGTTTCGTGTACTTGATCCTTGCAGCACAATATGAAAGTTTCCTCATTCCGCTTTCGGTCATATTGTCTTTGCCGGCGGGGGTATTCGGCGCATTCTTATTGGTAAAAATAATGGGCGTGTCCAACGATGTTTACGCGCAGGTCGGTCTGGTAATGCTGGTCGGTCTATTGGGCAAAAACGCCGTACTGATCGTGGAGTTTGCCATGCAGAAACACGCTGAAGGAATGACGGTGTTTAAGGCGGCCATCAACGGTGCGAAAGAACGTTTCAGACCAATCTTGATGACCTCTTTTGCATTTGTCGCCGGTATGTTGCCGATGCTTTTTGCCCACGGACCAGGCGCCGTAGGAAACAAAACGATCGGTGCCGCAGCGGCGGGAGGTATGATTTTCGGTACGCTGTTCGGCGTTGTCATCGTGCCCGGTCTCTACTTCATATTTGGAAGTATTGCCAACAAAAGAAAATTAATCAAGGTAGAAGACGAAATGCCTTTATCAGAAAAATTTGAACTATAATGTATAATAACAAAAAATATATTGGACTCGCCGTTCTCTGCTTGACGTACGCAGCCTGCAAAGTGCCTAAGCTTGCGGAAAAGCCGCTGGTAAAAGCTCTGCCGACGACATTTGACAGCGTGCAGGCGGCCGAAAACGACACGACCAACATCGCAAAGGTCAAATGGAACCAGTACTTTACGGATGCCAACCTGACGGCTTTGATCGACACGGCGTTGCAAAACAATCAGGAAGTCAATATTCTCAAACAGGAAATTGATATGTCGCAAAACGAGATCCAAGCCAGAAAAGGGGAATATTTACCCTTTGTAGGTGCCAAAGTGGGCGCGGGCGCGGAAAAAGTCGGCCGATACACCGAACTTGGCGCACTGGAAGACAATATCGACATCATGGAAGGACGCAAAATGCCTGATCCGATGACGGATTACGGTTTGTCGCTCAACGCACGTTGGGAAGTGGATATCTGGAAAAAATTGCACAATTCCACCAAAGCGGCGGTGGAGCATTACCTAGCTTCTGTTGAAGGGAAAAATTTCGCCGTGACCAATCTTATTGGCGAAATCGCCTCTTCTTACTACGAACTATTGGGACTGGACAACCAGCAGAAAATACTCCAGCAAAACATCGATATCCAGACACGCGCTTTGGAAGTAGTAAAAGCGGAAATGATGGCGACGCGCACCACGCAGCTTGCCGTCAAAAAATTTGAAGCGGAACTGCTCAAAACCAAGAGTCTCCAATACGCTATCCAACAACGTGTCGTCGAAACAGAAAATAGGATCAATTTCTTATTGGGACGTTATCCGACGCATATCACGCGTGATGATGCATCGTTTTACAGTCCGTTGCCAGAGATTGTACACACAGGCATTCCCGCACAACTGTTGGACAATAGACCAGATATTAGGGAAGCGCAGCATGATTTGGCAGCGACTCAGTTGAATGTTGCGGTAGCCAAAGCGCAGTTTTATCCTTCTTTGGATTTGTCTGCGGCGGTTGGTTACAGTGCCTTTAATCCGAAATATTTGTTCTATACGCCCAAATCGTTGATTTATTCGCTTGCAGGTGACTTGGTGGCGCCATTGATCAACAAAAATGCGATCAAGTCGGCTTATGCCAATGCCAATGCGCAACAGATTCAAGCGGTTTACAACTACCAGAAAACGGTCATCAACGCCTACGTGGAAGTTGTCAACCAAATGAACAAAATCAATAATCTGCAGAAAACATATGACATGCAGCATGCACAAGTCGATCTGCTCAATCAGTCGATTGGCATATCCAACGATTTGTTTACGTCTTCCAAAGCGGATTATATTGAAGTGCTGATGACGCAGCGCGATGCGTTGGAATCCACATTTGACCTTATCGAAACGGAAGTAGGTCAAAGGGTTGCACAGGTAAAAATCTATCAGGCGCTCGGTGGCGGCTGGAACTAAGCGATTTTACAGCCTTCGGTCTATGATTGACTGAAGGCTGTAATTATTTTAATAGTTCGGATAAATTTATTGGCTGATTTATTTGCAAAAATCCAACAAGTACGCTTATATTTGCAACCCGACTTGAAAATGCCCAAGTGGCGAAATTGGTAGACGCACTGTGTTCAGGTCGCAGCGTTCGCAAGGACGTGCTGGTTCGAATCCAGTCTTGGGCACTTTGTAAAGTATCAAAAAGGTTATAAGTCATTGATTTATAACCTTTTCTATTTTCTGTCAAATCTGTTTTTGCCACATTTTTCCACCATTTTTTGACAGACTTGACAGGCCTGTCATGACCGAACAACAGGAACGGGCACATGTAGGCGCGCAGCCCAAAAAAAACTTTGCGGTCGGTTCCAGCCGCGCCTTCCCGCGTTTTCCCGTTTCTTACGGCACCCTGAAAATCGTCCGTGGGCCAGACTGGGAAAGGCTGTTGTCGGTGCAGAAATTGACGGCATGTTTGTTCACCTTTAGGATGCAACAAGGTATTGAAACAGTGGAATTCCTTCACCGATATAGACAAGTATATTACCTGGTCGTACGCAAGGCTAAGCTTTTCCATCCTGCTGAAGGACAGAAACGTGGACGACGCTACCATCGCGTATCTCCTTGGATACACTACCACAGAGCAGGTGCAGAAGACGTACAGGCGGCACCGGCCAAAGAACCAGGTGGAGACCATCAGGCGTCTCCCCACGCCGGACCTATTTCCTTATCACACATAACGGTTTCGCTGTTTGGTTCAAACAGACTATGTTTTATTAGTCGTTCTGGTTGAAAGTCAAGCAAAGTTCCGTTTGTTACTCTGTTGCCGTCTGCGTTCTTAAAGCCAAACTAGTTTCCTATTTTCCAATCCGTATCATAATAACCTTCCATTTGTTTAGTTATTTCGGGATTTGTAAAAACACTCCAAACTTTGCGTAATGGTGCATTTATTTCAATGGTCGTTTCAATGACAGAGCAGTTACCAAATCCTCAAACTTGGTTGTTTACTATCTGCAATGCACTATAAATATTAAAAGAAGCTGGCGTTCCTGTTCGGCAACAACGATTGATGTACCTGAACAAAAATGCCACTTTGGGCGGGATTATTTGTTCAGGTTGCTGTACGTCATATGCAGCGCCGCGTTCAATTTTCTTCCCGGACACTGCTCCATAAAAATAGTTTTATTATAAATTGAATAAAATGTTAATTTAAATAAAAATATCATAAATTTGGATTGCCGACTTGAAGAATATTTAACGGACAATGTTGCCAAATACTAAAATAATGTAAGATGATTACCTGACACAGTGCCTTAGCCCCACGTATCTGCCGGTTGCAGAAACCTGAACTATTTGTATCGCCCGATTGCCAAGATTTAGTTAACCCCTCTGAGCCCTGTCCGTATGTCCCGAAAACCGAACCTGCTTTCCGTCGAGACCCTCCCTGTTTTTGAGTACAGTCCCCTTTCCCACGCAACGAAACCGGGACTTGGCGTCCCAAAGAAACGTACCATATCGGAAAGACTCAGGCTGGGGATGTTTGTCCCGAAGCCCGTCACGGTCCAGAACGGCGTGTTTACCCGCAGCGACTGCGCCAGCGGCGGCTTTCAGGTCACCTACTACAAATACGGTACGGGTGGGGTATTTCAACAAGAACAACTGCGGAACCGGGTACCAGGGCGGCTCGGTCACGTACACGGTCCCCGCGAAGAAGTACACCTCCACCACACAGCCGAACGCAAACGGCGCCTGCACCAAGGTATGCACCTTTGCCCCCACGAACACAGACAGCATACATATCCTGAAAAGCAGCATAACCGACAACAACAACGGGATCGTCTCCTTCTCCATAGACCTGGACATCGACAATGTGGCGGCATGGGAAGA
>Ga0154006_1000010_pt1 | contig 164248 bp, 159 predicted proteins | sample TSFL090MetaG_FD_104747 | JGI IMG/M metagenome (GOLD analysis project Ga0154006, IMG submission 104747) | Attine ant fungus gardens microbial communities from Florida, USA - TSFL090 MetaG | ecosystem: Host-associated > Fungi > Mycelium > Unclassified | place: USA: Florida, Wakulla State Forest...
CAAGAATCTCATTTACGGTCAATTGGTTTGCCGTTTTTGCAAGCTCTTTCATTGTTTCGGGCGATCTGCGGACGGGGCTTTTGCCGCTTATGCCCTGCCCAAGCCATTCGGGGTATTCTTTGCATATCTTGTCCAAATACTGGTTATGACGTTCTATGTATGCCTTGCCCTGCGGATTCAAAGTGGCGATAACCTTGCAGCCCAATTTTTCAACGGCTTCAATGAAAAGCCCAAATTCATTGGTTTTGCCCGCTGAATGCTTGTCCATGATAAGTTCCTTTGGAATATTGCCAGTGTTTCGGACTGCGTCCTCCAGTGCCCCCATAATACTTTTCACGTCTTCACTTTTGGCAACCCTGTAGCTCAAAATTTTACCACTACAGGCATCAATGACACGAACAATAGTCCAACGCTCCATTGGCTTGTCGCCATTTACCCAAAATGGTAGCGTCCATCCGTCAATCTGCCATTGTATGTTTGTTTTTTCAGGTGCTATAAGTAGTTGGTAGGGTAATTGCGCTTTTGCCGCTGCGTTGCCAAACCGTTGTGCATACACTTCGTTATTCTGTAGCATCTTACGTACATTGACCTTTATCATTGAGACAGAAGGCATGTTCTTTCCCTCAAAGTCCTTTTGCAAAAGTTCCCTAATGTGTGTGGCTGCAAATTTGCGGTCGTCGCACACGTAGTACAGTACACGATCCCAAATATCTTTTGGGTAGATGGTTGCATAACCTGTCCTTGTTGCCCTTTTATCGATAGCCACCGCCTCAATCCCTTTTTTGCTTGCGTTCCCAAGCAATCGGCTGAAATTGGATTGGCAAAAACCACTGCCAAATCGTTTGTTGAATGCTGCTATTGCTTGCGGTTGTTCCCCTCGACGGATATTGGACAAAAGCCACTCGATGGCTGCCCAACGTTCTGCACTTGCTTGTACATGCTTTGGAGAAAGCGTATAGTTTTTTTGGATGTAGTTGTAATGCCGTCCGTAATTGTGGCGTATTGCATCCTCCATACCGTCCAGATAATACGTCACAAGCCCGCTTATTTGGTTTTGCTCGCATATCCTACGCAATTCCAATTCAGAAGGCAATTTCGCACGGCTAGGTGCGGGGATTGAGTTGTATTCAATATGAACCAAACCTCTGATGGAAGTCCGTTTGCATACACCACGCTTTACCCAGTCTTGAATAGTTTTGGGTGATATGTATTGTTCTAGGAACTTGTAAGAACAACACAGCACATCCTTATTTAGCGTTATTGATCCCATTAGTCCTGATTGGAAAGTTCTTGAATGTCATTCTTTACAGTATTCAATTCTGCCAAGTAGTCCCTTATAGCTTCTAATACCTTACGGTTTTGTGATTTGCCACGTATTACGTTGCTAACGGTATAAATTGACACATCCGCTCTTTTTGCGATATCCTTTATTGCCCCGTGCGGAACGTGTACTTTATTTTTTACAGTTTTTTCCATAATTTTATACAAATTTCTTACAAAGAAAAAAGAATTTATCTTTATTTGCAAATTATTTTAAAGAAAATTTCCGTAAAATGAATCAATCTAGTGTTAGGTTTAAAGAAATAAGGAAAAAAAACAAATTAACTCAAGTGCAAATTGCAGACCTATTGGGGGTCAGCCAAGGGACTATAACCGATATAGAACGTGGAAAAATAGGTGTTAGTAAAAGCGTAGCAGAAAAATTAAGCAAAACGCTCGGCATTAATACAGGGTGGATATTAGCTGGTGAGGGCAATAGTTATAATTCTGAAATACAGGGTAAAAATACAGGTATAAATACAGGGTTAGGCAATATTTCATCGGATGATTTTCAGGATAAAATGGTTTCGATAGCAATTGAAGCATCTAAAGAAAAATATAAGCGATTAGAGTATTATCGTCTATTAATGGACGAATTAGAACATGATTCACCTGATTTACTTAACCTAGTAAAGTCACCCATTAAAATACTAACGGATATTGAAAGGTTAAAAGCCGTAATGGTTAACAATGGGCAACTTATTGATAATTATGAAGTTAGTAAGTTTGATACCTACGAACAATACAAAGAAAACTTTCTCAATCATATTAAAAAACTTGAACCTTTTCAAAAGGAGCTTCTGAATCTTCAAATTGCGATTTCGGAATATTTAGTGGTAGTTCTCAATAATAAAACAAAGGAACTCGCTAATGAGCAAGCAATTAAAAATAGTTAATTTATCATTTTATACTACCTAAAGGGCTTTTTTATTCTTTGCGCTTAATCTCATCATAGATTGAAAGAAAATTTAAAACAGTCCTCCAATATTTTTAAAGTATAAAGCCAATGCCAGTAAGGTTTTTAAAGCTGATTTAAAGTATTTTTAAAGTCGTGTAAACGGTTTTTTTTGTGGGTTATATTGTCTGAAAGCCTTATCAATCATACGTTTTAGGGGCTTTTTTTGATTACATTTATTTTATCTATTTTAATTAACCCCTATAATTTTATGGGATTTCTGTATAGATTTGCTACGCCTCAACAATTCAATTACCAAAACAATTATTGTTGGATTCAATCAGAAATCTTTAAAATCGACAAAAAATGAAGAAAATTTGTATCTTCCTTGCCATTGCGTTAGCCTCCTGTACTGGAGTTATCAAGGCTCAAAACTACGGGCGTACCCTCGGATCAGAATTAAGTATTGGAATTGATGGAGCTTTGCCCTTAGGTGGCTGGGATAGTGGTGATGGAAACGGGACAAAAGTTTCAAGTTTTGGGATTGGTGCAACAGCAAAATATGCATATAATTTTAATGAAAGATTTGCTGCAACATTTCAAACTGGCTACATTTATTTTCCTGGTAAGGATTTAGGAGGAGGTAAAATAAACATGGGGCAAATACCTATAAAGGCAGGCTTAAGAATAAGTTCCAATGCTTTTTATTTTGAACCTCAGCTTGGAATTAGTTCTCTTAATGTTAGTGTTAAAGATGACGCAGGAAGTTCGGTTTCTGGATCTACGACCGCTTTTACGTATGCCATCGGAGTAGGGGTAATGGCAAGTTCTAACTTTGATATCGGTTTGCGTTATGAAGCGATGTCGAAAGACGGTACAACTAGCTTTTTAGGGCTTCGATTTGCATATTCCTTTCCGCTTAAATAATTAGCAATTTCTTATTTTATTAAAAAGCTGATGAAAAATTTCATCGGCTTTTTATTTTCCTATCGGTCGGTGAGGACACCAACCGATAGGGAAAGGCATAAAACTATAAGCCGCTGTTGATCGCAATATCAATAGCCGCTTATAGTTTCGCTTCCGCCGTTGTTGGTGATAGCACCAACAATATATCTATAATTCCAATTTCAAAAACTGTGCAGTCGGACCTTCCTGCGTTTTGATCATCTGTTCCGGCGTACCGGAAAACAATATTTTTCCACCGCCCGAACCTCCTTCTGGTCCCAAATCAATAATAGTGTCCGCCATTTTGATTACGTCCATATTGTGCTCAATAATCAAAACCGTGTTGCCGCGATCTACAAGTTTATTAACGACATTCAACAACAACTGAATATCCTTGAAATGCAAACCCGTCGTCGGTTCGTCCAATATGTAAAAAGTCTTTCCCGTATCTCGTTTGCCTAGTTCGGTCGAAAGTTTGACGCGTTGCGCCTCGCCGCCGCTCAACGTCACGGCAGATTGTCCCAAGGCAATATAACCCAAACCTACTTCCTGCAAAACCTTGATTTTTCGGTAGAGCGACGGGACGGGTTGGAAAAATTCCACCGCTTCGTCCACCGTCATGTCCAATACGTCGCTGATCGATTTGCCTTTGTAGCGGATCTCCAGTGTTTCACGGTTATAGCGGCGACCGTTGCATTTTTCGCAAGGCACATGCACATCCGGCAAAAAGTTCATTTCAATGACGCGGATGCCCGCACCTTCGCACATATCGCAACGTCCACCTTTGACATTAAAAGAAAAACGCCCCGCGTTGTAGCCGCGGATCTTGGATTCGGGAACGGCTGCAAACAAGGTGCGGATATCCGTGAAAAATCCGCAATAGGTTGCCGGGTTGCTACGTGGCGTGCGTCCAATAGGCGATTGGTCAATATCGATTACTTTGTCGATATTTTCCAAACCCGAAACGCTTTCGTAAGGCATCGGCTTGGTGCGTGATTTGTAGCAATATTGCGACAAAATCGGGTAAAGCGTTTCGTTGATCAACGTCGATTTGCCGCTTCCGCTCACACCCGAAACGACAATCAACTGTCCCAAAGGAAAAGTGGCGTTGACGTTTTGCAGATTGTTGCCTGATGCGCCTTTTATTTCGATGGCGTTTCCATTGCCTTTTCTACGTTTCTCGGGAACGGCAATTTCTTTTTTTCCGTTGAGGTAAGCGGCGGTTTCGGAATTGGATTGCAGCACTTCTTTAGGCGTTCCCGCAGCGACGACCGTACCGCCGAGCGTTCCCGCGCCGGGGCCAATATCCACCAAAAAATCGGACGCCAGCATGATATCTTTGTCATGCTCGACGACCAATATGGAATTGCCAATATCACGCAGATTTTCCAAGGCACTGATCAACCGCATATTATCGCGCTGGTGCAGACCGATACTCGGTTCGTCCAATATGTAGGTGATGCCTTGAAGTTGCGAACCAATCTGTGTCGCGAGACGAATGCGTTGGCTTTCGCCACCACTCAGACTTCTGGTCGGACGGTTCAGAGTCAAATATGTCAAACCTACGTTCAGCAAGAATCCCAGTCGGTCGCGGATTTCTTTCAATATGTCTTTTGCTATGATATTTTGTTTGTCCGAAAGTCTTTTCTCAATATGGGAAAACCATTTTTCGAGTTTGGTCAGATCCATATTGCTGAGGACCGCAATGTTTTTTTCATCTACTTTGAACCAAAGACTTTCTTTGCGGAGACGCTGCCCATCGCAGGTCGGACAAGTTTTAAGCTCCATGAATTTTTCCACCCATTCCTTAATATGGTAGGAACTGTCCTGTGCGGAAAACCATCTTTTCAGCATCGGCACAACACCTTCAAATGCTTGTCCGTACATACTTCCATTCACCACTTCGTCCAGGTCTATCTCCAGATCCGTATTGGCTTTCCCGTCACCGTATAGTAGGATATTGATTTTTTCCTGAGGAGTTTCAGAAAGCGGTTTGTTTGTTGGGATGCTGTGTTTTTTCGCGATACGTTTTACCTGTTGGAAAATGCCTGCATCACGTTCCGCACCAAGCGGCGCAATACCTCCGTCCTCAATCGAAACAGAACGGTCGGGAATCACTGCATCCAAATCAATACTATAAACCGATCCCAAACCCTTGCAATGCGGGCAGGCACCATAAGGTGAATTGAACGAAAACGAATTGGGTGAAGGTTCTTCATAGCTGATGCCCGTATCCTGGCAAACAAGCTGTTTGGAATATTGGACAATTTTATTGGAATCCTGCAATAGAAAAAACACCAAATCATTCCCCATTTTCAGTGCTTGCTGGATGCTCTGACTCAGGCGCACACGCATGTCATCCTTGACTTGCAGCCGATCGATGACGACTTCAATATCGTGGATTTTGTAGCGGTCGAGCTGCATTTTGGAAGTGATGTCCTTCACCTCGCCGTCCACGCGCACTTTCAGGAAACCTTTTTTGCGAATATCTTCAAACAGTTCGCGGTAGTGTCCTTTTCGTCCGCGGACCAACGGTGCCAATACATTGATCTTCTCGCCTGCGTATTTTTCAAATACGTTCTGGAGAATTTCCTCTTCGCTAAACTTCACCATTTTTTTGCCTGTATTGTAGCTATATGCTTCGCCAATACGCGCAAACAACAAACGCAGAAAATCGTATATCTCGGTAATCGTTCCGACGGTGGAGCGTGGATTTTTGTTGGTTGTTTTTTGTTCGATGGAGATGACGGGACTCAAACCAGAAATTTTGTCGACGTCCGGACGTTCCATGTCGCCCATAAACTGACGTGCATAAGCGCTGAAACTTTCCATGTAACGACGCTGCCCTTCGTTGTAGATCGTATCGAACGCCAAAGAAGATTTGCCGCTACCGCTCACGCCGGTAAAGACGACGAGTTTGTTTTTGGGTATGTTGAGGGAAATATCTTTGAGATTATGCTCGCGGGCACCAATAATCTCGATTTTTTCGGACGATTCTGGTACCGCTACTTGTGTTTTTTTCGCCATAACTCTTGCAAGTTAAGAAGAAAATGGACGTGAAAATGCTAAAAATCGTAGCAAGAAAACCCGTCTTACAAAAACGTCTGTTTCGCCACACTTTTCCTATTATTTTACTTCCCAACCGACAAGGCAAAGTGTATATTGACAAAAGCCAGAACTTTCAACGTTGAAAGTTCTGGCTTTTGTCAATATACGAAAGCAAAAATGCTTATCAATATGTTTATTAATCCAAAGAAGGATTCATTTTTCCTGCTAACAAATTAGCCAATACAGCTTCCAGACGACGTTCTTTGGTTTCGGCACGCTTAGCACCTTGGATCCAAGTCACGTACTCTTTTTGGTTGCGGGAAGGAAGCGACACAAAAAACTCTTTCGCTTTTTTATGTTTGGTAAATAAGCTGTTGAGCTCAACGGGCAATACGGACAATTTCTTTTCAAATTTCCTGCCGTCGTTTTCATCCTCAATGGCTTCTTCCATCGCCGCTACAACTGCTTCCACCACTTCTTCTTTCGGCAAGGTAAACAATGCCCCCATCCACACATTATCCAACTCAAACTCGTCCGTAACTTTATAACCTTTGCAGGACAGTGCTTCCCAAGAACAGTCTCTGTTCAGATCGCTTACGATCTTGCTGCTTGATTTCGGAAAAGCGATCCACAACTTGCTATCCGTATGCAACGCTGGAAAAACATCCTTTAAAATGCCGCACAATTGATTGTTGTTGATTGCGAACAACAACGCAAAATCAATCTTTTTTCTTTTGAGAAGAGGTGTTACATTTTTAGAAAAGGATAATTTGGCAAACTGTTTTTCGATGGACGATGGAATACCTTGAATCAACATTGTTTTATCACTATCCAGCTGTAGTCTTTCCAAGAAACTTTGATTAGACATCCTTAATTTTTTATTTAAGGTTAAACATTACAATGTACAAAATTACGAAAAATACAGCAGCTATACAACGAAAAACCGCCAATATTTACCGATATTGGCGGAATAAGCATCTTTTTTGTAAAATTTTAAGATTTATTTTTGAACCGGTTTGTAGTATTGCAAGGCTTCCGGCATCAGTTTTTGCAGCTGAGCAATACGTGTTGCATCCGACGGGTGACTGCTCAATAAAGCTGGCGTACTAGCGCCCTGGTTGAGTTTTGACATTCTTTGCCAGAAAGGAATCGCCACTTGCGGATTGTAACCTGCCATCGCCGCGAAAATCAAACCATAATGATCGGCTTCCAATTCGTCGTTTCTGCTGAAATGCAACATTCCCAACTGCGCGCTTGGTCCGTACAAAGAATTGAAAAGGTTTTGCGCGGTTGCGTTTTTGGTTAATGCGGCACTTCCCAATGATTGCAGACCGGAAGCCACCAACTGTTGGCTATATTGTTCTTTTCCGTGTTCGGCAACAGCGTGCGTGATTTCGTGCCCCAATACGATCGCAAGGGAAGCCTCGTCCTGCGTTACCGGAAGCAAACCTGTATATACAACGACTTTGCCGCCGGGCATACACCAAGCATTGACTTCTTTGCTGTCGACCAGGTTAAATTCCCATTGATAGCCCGCCAACGGATTGTTACCGCCACCTTTGGCCTGGTAATATTGGGTAATGGCTGCGGCAATACGCGAACCGACTCGTTTGACCATTTCTACGTCTTTGCTACCGGCGGTGGATACCACTTTGTTTTCCGTCAAAAATTGCTTGTATTGTGTCAGTGACATACTGTTCATCTCCGAACTGGAAACGAGCGATAGCTGCGAGCGTCCGGTAATAGCGTTTGTAGAACAGGATTGCAGACCTCCGAACACGAGCAATCCCAATAAGAGTTTCTTTATCATACAATTGGTTTTGAAGAAATAAGATGTTTTTAAGCAATATAAAATTCAGTTATATTTTTCAATCAACGTCGTTCTTTTTTCTTGATAAAAAAGAACCAACATTAGCATATAACACCTTTCACTGGACTCAAATACATCGTAAATAAGATGTTTTTAGCTTTAACAATTTTTTGTTGAAAATTGTATTTCAAATTCTGTACCACATAAAAAAAGAGCCAATCGGCTCTTGATTATTTTGGGATTGTGACTTTTTTAATCCGGAAGATTTTTCCGCTCTTTTCTTCTGTCACGCCCCTTGAAAATCGGGACTTTGTTTTCGGTTCCTTTGAACAGACGGTTGATATTTTTCTGATGCGTCAATATAACAATCAACGCCACCGCAATAGAAAAAATCCTGTAAGACGTCACATCGTCGTTGAAAATAAACAAAATCAATATCGTAAACGCTACGCTGGAAAGAATGGAACTCAGCGAAACAAAACGTGTCAGAAACAGTACCAACAAAAATACCCCCGTGCAACAAAGCGCCACTGCCGGCTGAATCGCGACAATCATTCCAAACAAAGTTGCCACGCCTTTTCCACCTTTGAAGTTGGCCCATATTGGAAACACGTGCCCCAATACAGCAGAAATACCCAAACCGATCATCAGATTGGTACGGATCACTTCGTGTGCATCGCCCATGTATTGCGGCAGAAATACGTACAAAGAAGTTGCCGCTACGCCTTTGAGCATGTCGACAATCATTACAAAAGTTCCCCATTTAGGGCCAAGAACCCTGTACGTATTGGTCGCGCCAGCGTTACCGCTGCCATAATCGCGGATATCAATACCAAAAAAGCGCTTACTTACCCAAACAGAAGTAGGAATGGATCCAATCAAATAGGCAAGTATTACTAATAAAACTTCTCTCATTCAAATGATTTCGTGAAGAATTTGGATGGCAAAGATACGATTTCCGTAATATTGTGCACATTTTTGTTCTTGCGGTGTTAATAATCCAAATTCTATTTTGAAAAAAGCATGGAAATCCAGTTGAGCCTGGTTAAGGTATTTTCATGTTTTAGTCCATATTGTTTGGCAATCGTCAATATGGTTTGTTCGTCTTCCGCTAGCAAACCACTCAGCACTAAGTTACCACCATTTTTTAAAACTTTGTCCATATTGGTAAAATTGTCTACGATGATATTGAGATTGATATTGGCCAGTACAATGTCAAAAGCTGCAACAGCTGGAACAGCCGAAGCGAGCTGCAGATCAATTTTGGAAACATCGTTTTTCTGTATGTTTTCCTGCGCGTTGTTGATGCTCCATTCATCGTTGTCGATTGCCAATACGGCTTTCGCACCTAGTTTTTCCGCCAGTATCGCCAATACGCCCGTACCTGTACCAAAGTCGAAAACCGTTGCACTTTGAATGGTCAAGTTGCGCATCTGTTGGATCATCATGTGCGTCGTCGCATGATGTCCCGTTCCGAAACTCATTTTAGGCGTGATGACAAGTTCATATTGAACCGCTTCGCCAAAACTTGGATGAAAATCGGCTCGCAAACCCACAAAATCGTCCACCTGCACAGGACTAAAATTGGATTCCCACAGTTCGTTCCAGTTTTGTTCCTGCAGTTCGTTGCTGGTATATTGAAAACCAAATTCCTTTGCCAAAGCATCCAACGCGATGGCGTCAAACCGATCTTCGTCTATATAGGCTTTCAGATTTTCCTCTTCCTGTTCAAATCCCGAGAAGTCCAGATCCGACAATAGTCCGGTAAAAAGGTCAACATCTTCGTCCTTAATCGGAGAAATGATTATTTCTTTATAGGTTTTCATATATCACACAAATTTAAGGATGTAGAAACATATCCGTGACAGCATAGTCGCTCAACAGCAACAATACACAATTGATTGTAATAGAATAAGTCGAACGCTTGCTCAACTGCTGCACCGTTCCCGAAAAACTGTAGCCCAAATAAGCCGAAACGGAAGAAATGACAAAGGCGAAAAGATAAATTTTGGCAAAAAACATATTGACGCTGATGTCTTTCAAATCAAACTGCAATCCCTGCAAATAGTCGTGATAAGGAATAATGCCAGACGCATAACAGAGTACAAAACCGCCAAACAAACTGACAAAAAAGGACAAAACCAACAGCAGCGGAATGACGAAAAGCGAACTCAATATGAAAGGAAAAACAATGTAAGATGCCGTATTGATCCCCATCGTTTCCAATGCGTCCATCTGTTCTTCCCTTTTCAAAGATCCAATAGCGAATGTCATCCTAAACCCGACGACACAGGCCAACAAAGCAGCCATTCCTGTCGGCGTTAGTTCCAGCAACAACAGATCGCGTGTAATGAATCCAATAACGAAATGAGGCACAACCGGATTGTCCACCATATATTGGCACAGCATCACGGCAATCATGCCCATAAAAAAAGATACCAGTACAATCAAACCAAGGCTTTGTATCCCTACAAAATAACAACTGGCAACATTTCTTTTCAGAAACATCTTCCAGTTCTCCGGAGGGTAAAGCATTCTTCTTAGCATCAATACGTAACCGCCGAGCTCTTGCAACAAATTTCCTATTCTATCCATGCGCCGTTCTACTCGCTAAAGGTAGTCAATTGTGTACCAATGCCCGATGCTTTATCTCCAAACAGCCCATTTGGTAATTCTTCTGTAAGAAGGTAAACGCTACGTTTAGTCTTCGGTAAGCGAACCACAGATCTGGAACGTTGTGCCTTCCAGACTATCGTTGACCTGCAATTGACAGCTCAAACGGCTATTGGATTCCGAATCGGGAATCAAGTCCAGCATATCGAGCTCGGCATCGCTTTGTTCGGGTAGGTTTTCGCCACCTGCCAATACTTTGACGTGGCAAGTGCCGCAAAGTGCCATACCGCCGCAGGTTGCCAGTATTTCGTATTCAAAAGCTTTTAGGGTTTCCATTAAATTGAGCCCCATATCGTCCGGAGCATCCAATTCCTTGCGCGAACCGTCACGGTCTTCGACTGTAAATTTTACCATACTGCAAAAATAATGGGGAAAATTGATTGAATGGTAAAGAGATTTCTAGAACTTAAAAAGGCGAAGTGAGATTCACTTCGCCTTTTTAACAAATAAATTAACAAATAAACTATGTATTCTTATCGAGAACCTCCAGCCCACCACACGTTTTCGGTATAGACATAAGAGCCATCGCCAAAAGCTGCTTTAACCGCAGGATTCGCTAATATATCAGAACTTCCATATCCATAGCGCAATGGGAATTTACCTTGTGCATTAAGCGGATTGGCTAATCCAATATAAGAATCCTGACCTAACGCTTTTAATCTACGATAGTCATTATAAGCTTCCGTTGACTCTCCTGACGCACCGAAAAACGCCAAATATTTCTGCAATACAATTTCTTTAACTGCATTTTGAGCAAGACGAGGTAAAACGTTTTTCGCAAAATATGTATCGGCTACAGTTTGAGACAAGTTCGGACTCAAATCTACTTCAAATGCACCCGCACCCGCAAGTATTGAATTTTGCAGATTAGCAAAAGCCGCCTCTATCGCTGATTTCAAAGGTGCTTGAGCTTCTGAAGTACGATTTAAACGAGCCAACGCCTCTGCCTGCAAAAACATTACTTCATGATAACTTAACAACAAAGTAGGTGTAGAATAAGCATAATCCACTGCAGCAATTGGATATGTATATTGTATCATATCTGCTTGCCCATTGACTACTGCGACCTTAATCGTAGAATCAAGATCCAATCCATCTCCATCATATGACATATAGAGCTGATCTCCTCTTGGATCTTCCAAGGTCTTGAACTTTGTAGCTAAGCTTTTACTTGCACCTAACAAATCTCGTGCAGATTCGATACCATATAATGGATTAATGTTCGCATTACCATCATACAAATCAAATTGCAATTGCTCGCTAGCGTCTTCAAACGATTTATTTGTATAGTCGACAATCTTAGTAAGGTCTCCATTTACGTCAGTAGATACTTTAAGTGTATGCATTAGATATCTCGCTTTCAGACCGTAGGCTGCCTTTGTCCAAAGAGAAGTCTTACCTTTGTACAATATGTCTTGATCGCCGATCCCACCAGTCAACGCTGCGTCTTTACCCGCTAATTGTTTGATAGCCGAATCCAACAAATTTTGAATTTCTGTATAAAGTGCAGATTGTTTGTCAATTGTAGGCTGCATATATTTTGGCGTACCGTCAGGATTTGTAATGCCTGACTCGTAATAAGGTACATCACCAAAAAAATCAGTCAAAACGCCTAAATTATAAGCCAGCAAAACCTTTCCAATACCTCCAGTAATATCATTTCCTTCTTCGGAACCTCCAGCAGAAGTTTTATCAACAACTACTTTTAATGCTTTAATATTATTATAAATAGTATTCCAAGAATTATTATATGTAGAAGAGGATATAGGAGCAGAAGTTCTATTTTCTGCTTGATTTGCAACATCCCAGACACCTCCTTCATGTTCTACATAAACAGATGCCATCAAAGAGATATCACTTCCGACCACATTAAACGCTGTAGATGTCATCGCATCTGTCAAAATAAATTTTGCAGGAACATCTGCTGGATGGTCTTTGTCTTTATTTACATCGTCCATTTGCTTTTGGGAACAAGAAACCAAAAACATACTGGCCAAAATAAAAGTGAGAATATTAAATATATTTACTTTTTTCATTTTTGCTTATTTAAAATTATAACCTTAAATCCACTCTACTAATTAGAATTGTATGTTTACACCCAAACCATAACTGGAAGTCTGTGGCAACGTAAATCTTTCAAAGGCTCCTGCCATGTTGGTATTACCTTGACTAGATTCTGGATCTAACTGTGGGTTATTGGTCCATAGCAATATATTTCGTGCAAATGCATTAATGCTCAATCCAAATTTAGCCGTTTTGATTGCTTGATATTTCAATGCAATTTCCCTCAATTTAACAAAAGAGCTTCCATATATACTACTTTCATCTATTAAATTAAGTCTCTGATAGTAATTCTGTATATTACTGTATCCAGTTACAACAATATCATTTGGGGTACCATCTTCTTTTACCGCATCCTTAAAAATTACACTATTTCTGTCTCTGGCATCTGCCGTCAACTTACTTGCACCATAATTGTCTAACAGGTTTGTTGTACCACTATATTGCTGTCCACCACTTTTCCATTCGACAACAGCGGTCAAAGTCCAGTTTTTATAACGCAATTTAGTATTACCTCCTAAAATAAAGTCCGGAGAAGCTGAGCCTATGACAGTATCAGCTCCTTGTAAAGGAATCCCATCAGCGCCCACGATGACTTGACCTTTATCATTACGCTTATAAGCAGTACCATATATAACAGGGAATGTATAACCAATACCCGCGCGTACTTGAGGAGTAACAAAACCTCCAAGAAAAATGCTCTCTACTCCTGGAGCCAATGCATCCACATAGTTGCTGATCTTTGTAAAATTAGCTCCGATACTCCAATCCCAATCATTTTGTCTGATGATATTGAAGTTAAGCGTGGCTTCATGAGCATTGGTATGGATTTTACCACCGTTGGTCATATAGTAGCTTGCACCTGTAGAACCTGCCAAGGGCACAGGGAATATCTGATCTTTTACATCTTGTCTGGAGAATGTATAGTTTAATTCAACTAAACCATTGAAGAAATTCAAGTCCGTACCGATTTCATAAGAATTGGTATTCTGAGGTTTTAAATTAGGATTATATATGGTAGCCGCTGGTATATATGATTTTACAGCAGGATCACCTAATGGATAGAATATAGGCGTGCCGCTAAAAAATCCACCTCCATATACTGGAATTGCATAGTGGTTCGGTAAATAAGTCCCCGATTGTCCCACTTGTGCAATTGACATTCTTAACTTACCATAGTTCAAAACGGAATTATTTCTTAATGCATCCAATTCAGTAAAGACAAAGCCTAAAGAGGCAGATGGATAGAAAAAGCTTCTATTTTTGGATGGCATGGAAGATACAATATCATTACGTCCAGTTACACTCAAATACAACATTCTTTTATAGGACAAAGAAAGGTTACCAAATGTACCCATTGTTCTGAATTTACCTGGAGGAGTTGGTACACCCGAACTTGCATCTTTAGTTCCCGTATTATCCATATGATTCCAACCACCAAAAGAAAAATCCTGACCATATTGCCATTTATATAGCATGGTTTGATTTACAAATTCATTACCCACCAATGCTGTAAAATCCATGTCTTCATTGATTTTCCAGTTAAGATTAGCAGTAAGCAATGAGTTGACACTTGTATTAGTGTAACTATATTGAGCTATGTTTGATGATCTACTGACCATTCCAAATCCCCATATATCTTCATAGTTTGTGGTATATGCGTCTGCTCCTAATTGGTATTTCACATCCAAACTTGACTTTTTAGAAAAATTGGTAGAATAGGTTACATTGGCATTACCAAAAAATCTGTTTGTTTGTTCTGTAAAAGTATTATTACTCACCCCCCAATAGGGATTAACGTAAGTCGTGGGTCTATATCCAACTGGCGTATACAAATCTCCTTCTGCATGATCAGGAATTCCTTTTAAATCATAGCTGGCTGGAGCAGGATAAACCGTCGCAACCAAACCGTCATTGGCAGTTGGTGCTTTCTTGATATTGGATGTCATGAAATTACCTGAAAAAGCTGCCTTAAAGTGGTCGGACAATTTTGACTCTGCCGCCAGTTTAGCATTGTAACGCTGCATTCCTGTTGTAGGAACAATACCTGTTTGATTGGTACTTCCCAAAGAAACAGCATATGAACCCTTATCCGACGCGTTAATAATGCTGATAGAATTATTGTAAGTTGTTCCTGTGTTGAAAAAATCTTTTACATTATCGTACGCAGCAGGCGCTACCCATGGATCTAATCCTGTCTGCGCTCGCTGTGGCACATAATACATACCCGGATGCATCCCATCTGCATTAGTATAGGCATTTGTTGTTTCTCCACCATATTTTGCATCTTTTGGCAAATCGGCGATTTTCGGACCATAAGAAGTAGAAGCAGTCGGATTGAACACTCCACCCGCTCCTTGAGCATATGTACTCTGTGTTTTAGGATATCTAGAAATTCTGTCAAAACTTACAGTTGAGTTGACACTTATCTGTGCTTTTCCTTTAGCTGCACCTTTGCCACTTTTTGTAGTGATAATTACCGCTCCGTTTGAAGCTCTCATACCATAAAGAGCAGATGCTGCCTGCCCTTTTAATATTTCAACACTAGCAATGTCGTTAGGATCAATATCCACGCCACGGTTAGCATAGTCTGTACCTGTTACACCTTGCCCCCCGTCACCTGCACTTAAATCTGCTCCAGAAGATATTGGCATACCATCAACTACATACAATGGATCGTTTCTTCCAGTAAATGAACGTGCACCACGAATCATAATCATAGCCGATGCACCCGGCATACCACTGGAAGGTACAATGTCAACACCAGACACTTTACCTTGGAGTGCTCCAGCAAAACTTGTATTTGAAGCTTCTACCAATGCACTACCTTGAACAGTTTGTGTTGCGTATCCTAAGCCACGCTTTTGCTTAGAAACACCAAAAGCCGTTACGACTACTTCATCCAATGCTTTGGATGCTTCAATAGAATCTTTCTCTTTACGAGTAAGATTAGTGGAATCAATATCCTGAGCAGATGCGGATTGAGCAATCAAAACCGCACTCATACCAAGCAAAAAAGAAAATCTTAGTTTCTTGTATCTCATGTGTTATAATTGTATAAGTAATTCACTCTATAAAAAACTAAGAAACTTTTCTTAAAATCTTTTATAAAGCTTTTGTTAACAAACTGAAGCAGTAAAGTTAAAATAAATAAAATAAATATTAACGCTTTGTTTTACGTATTATCTAACAAATAGATACGAATGTTATTTTTCTATTAATTATACAACCTTTTAAACAATATGATCATCTAAATAAATATATATTACGTTAGATAAATTAAAAAAATTTAGCATTTTAATAAATTAATATACAAAGGCAATGGTTTGCGCTTTTTACCAGCTCCAACCTAACCGTACACTTCCATACCATTGAGACTTTAGTTGTTCTTTGGCCTCGCGGCTAGAATAATCGATCCCTAAATCAAGCGAAAACCTATTATAACAGTACTTCCATCCTACTTTAGGCATAAAAAGCAGTCGATTCAATACACCAGCATGCTCATCTTTGCCAAACAAGCTTCCCTGCACCGTTGCATTATATATATTATATGTTAAAAAAGGTCTAACGTAAAAAAAGCTTTCCGAAACAGCATTGCCCGTTCGGTTGAGCTGCGCGTTCCAAAGTGCAGATTTTGAGTTGATGTTTTTCCGACCAATAGTCACGAAACCGCCCATTTTTATATTGGTAAAAGTCATTCCGATATTGGATGAAACGACCGGATACACGTTGAAAATTGGTCGATCTTCCCTAATCTGCGGCGCATACAACATAGAAGCATCGACCGAAAAAGCGTTTTTCAACTGAAACTGCCATTCTTCGGGTTCGTACATTCCGAGTGTTCGATGGATAAATTGTTGCACTTGCTGTCCAAACGCATTGGGGCCGATTGTCCCAATACCGATTTTCCAGTCCAATACGTTTTGGTGCGAAAACTGTGTCTGCCCATATCGTCCAAACAAATATGCCGTCACCGGCCGATCGATTTTGTACAGTTCCTGATAACTGCCGTTTTTGGCATTGTACATCCGTTGTCCGATTTCCACCGAACGTATCGTAGTCGTATTGCTGTCTTTATTAGTCCAGGAATAGGACAAAACGAGCCCGTTGGTATAATATCCGTCCTTCCCACGCAAAAGATAGCTGTCGTTTTCGGTCAATATGCCCAAGGAGTTATGGTAGATTTTTTGTGCGGAAAGTGGAAACGTGAAAAGACAAAAGATAAAAAACAGAAAAACTGCTGCACCAATATGTCCGCTATTTTTAGGCATCGGCTCTCAATTTTTGGATGGCAGCGCTGACCAGATTCATCTCGTACCCTTTTTGCACCATGTAACGCAACGTTTTCATTTGGCGAACAAGGTATTGCTCTCCTTTGAGCGAAACCCATTTTTCTGCAACGAGTTTTTCCAATACCGATTGATACGCTTCTTCGTCGATTTCTTTCATGGCGATTTTTATATTGTAAGGGCTGACCCTTTTCCCTTTCAGTTCGGACAAAATCTTGATCTTTCCCCATTTTTTCTGGCGAAATTTTCCGCCGACGAACATTCTCGCAAATCTTTCTTCGTTGAGATAACCTTCTTCGATCAAGCGCGCGAGCAGCTCGTCCACATCGGAAGTGTTGAGTCCAAATTTGTACAGTTTGTCCTTTGTTTCCTGATGGCCACGCTCCTGATACGCGCAGTAATATTTTATTTTTTCCCAAGCCTGCAAAGGCGTGAGTCTTTTATTGAGCATAATAGCTGTAAGTTATGAATTATGAACAGAAAATCGCCGTTGCCGGTATTATCGCCAACAACCATTGCAACCCATCCAAAATAACGACGTCCCCCTTCCATATTTATATTGGATTTATAGCGTTGAAAATATACAGAAAGTCATAATACATGGCAACATTATGGGTTTTGCTCTTCATTTTTTATCAACGTAATGCATATTTTAGTAGAATTATCAATTATATGGATAAAAAACAACCGTTTTTTTGTAAAATTGCACAATTATAAACAAGCCAATAGTATGAAATTTATTGTATCATCCTCCGCCCTGCTTAAACACTTGCAACAAGTACAAGGTGTGATCAGCACCAATACTGTGCTTCCTATATTGGAGGATTTTCTTTTTGAGATCAATAATAAAAAACTGAGCATTATTGCAACCGACCTGGAAACGGTCATGCATATTGAACTGGACGTGGAAAGCTCCGAGGACGGCAAAATCTGTATTCCTGCAAAAATATTGATCGATGCCTTGAAAAACCTGCCGGATCAACCGCTTACTATTGCTTTTGACAGCAACTACGGTATCGAAATTACGAGCGACAACGGTAAATATAAAATCAAGGGCGAAAACCCGGACAACTTCCCGAAAGAACCGGAAGCAGACGACACGACGACTTTCCAAATGGCAAGCTCGTCCCTCGTTACGGCTATCAACAAAACAATTTTTGCGGTAAGTACGGACGATTTGCGACCTGCAATGACGGGTGTATTTTTCGAATTGACGGAAAATTCCATCCAGTTTATCGCAACGGACGCGCACCGTTTGGTTCGTTACAAAAGAACGGACGTGCAACCTGGCACGACTTCTTCTTTCATCGTTCCACGCAAACCGTTGAACATTTTGAAAAATGTGATGCCGGACAACGACGATATATTGGACATCACGTTCAACAACAACCACTTGTTTGTAAGAAATGGCTCCAAACAGTTGATCTGCCGCTTGATCGACGCACGTTTCCCGGATTATAAAGTGGTTATCCCAACAGACAACCCTTATACATTGACGGTTGCTAAAGCGAGCTTCCAAAGTGCATTGCGCCGAGTGAGCGTTTTCAGCAACAAAAGCACAAACCAGGTAGCATTAAGCATTTCGGGTAGTGAACTGCAATTGATGGCGCAGGATGTTGATTTCAGTTTTGAAGGTAACGAACGTATGACTTGCCAATACGATGGACAAGATCTGCGAATTGCTTTCAACGCGAAATTTCTGATTGAAATGTTGAACGCTGCCGATACGGAAGACGTCAATCTCGAATTGTCTACTCCAACGAAAGCCGGTATATTGAAACCTACGGAACAACCGGAAGGCGAAGACGTATTGATGTTGGTAATGCCGTTGATGTTGAATAACTAGTCGTTAGCAACTATAAAATAGTAAAACCCCCATCCAGTCTGAGACTGGATGGGGGTTTTACTTGAAAATGCAACCGCAAAGTCTTCCCCACAAAACTGCAGAAAATAAAACAGCACAATTTCCACAGCTTTTGTTTTTGACTTTTATTTTTATTGCTGTTGCTGCATGTAAAACATATTGGGAACAACTATCGGCGTTTGGACTTTTTGTTGGAGCATCTCCACAGCGTTGTTTTCTTCAATCACGTGACCATCTTCGAATCCAACGCTGACCATTACGCTCATGCTCTGATTTGCAATTCCCTTAAACGAACCTTTTACGGGCGAACAATCGTTGAAATTCCTTCCAACGGCAAGTTTTACATGTGTATCGGTTACCCACATATTGTTGGTCGGGTCGATACCATGCCAACCATATTCGTCCGTCCAGGCTTCGACCCAGGCATGCGTGGCACCTTGACCGCGCATCCCGTTCCTATTGGGGCAGATATAGCCACTTACGTATCTGCAAGTAATTCCCAACGTGCGCAACAAATGTAAAAGCAAGTGCGCAAAATCCTGACAGACGCCTTGCTTTTGTTCCAATATATCGTCCACTGTTGTTTCAATAGTTGTAACGCCTTTTTTATACTCAAAATTATTATGAATGTATTGGCTGCACCATTCTGTGAGCGTTCTCTTGTGTGCGTTTTTGGGCGCATTGGAAAGGATATCTTCAACTATATCATTGGAACTGATTAGAAATGGTTGCGTATAGTCCAAACGGATAATTTCTGATAATGGTTTCATCAAACGAAAAGCCGGCGCTTCCGTATGAACGACAATTTTACTATCAATCATCATGGAAGTATGCGGTTCATTGATACTGAATACGCCAACCCTGTTACCCCAATAGTCAATGAAAAAATTGATATTGGGATCGTTTGTTATCGTTACCTCTTGATGGATTACATTCTGATCACTTCCATGGAAAGGATATATTTTCACTTGGCTGATACTATCAATCACAGGCGCGTCGTAGAAATATTGTGTAGTATGTCGGATGTTGTATGTAGGCATAGCTGCTGATTTGCTGTGTAAAAAACTAATAATAAGAAAAGAAACTCTGTCCTATCAATTCACTTAGTTCAAATAGTTCCGTTTTGATTTCCGTGATAAAAGAAAGGACGTTTTTATCTTGTATTGTTTCAATATCCGCATAAGCGATTTTTGAAACCAATATACCAACTTTTCTTTCTATTTGTTTGTTGTTGGGATTGTCGTTTTCGCGGATGATATTGGATATGTAAGACTGGATTTTATGTGTCGTATAGTTTAGACTTCTTGGAAAAGAATCGTTCAGAAAAATCATGTCGATAATATTTTCCAAATGGTTGCCACCACGATAATATTTCAGATACAGTTCGTAACCACTTGTATTCAGCAAGAGGTTTTTCCAATATAAAATATTGATCGTTTCTTCCTGTGAATCTTTTATGGCCTCACGAAACTGCGTTTCGGTAAAGTTCAATGTTTGGATAGAACGTTCAATAAACCTACCAAGATTCATAAAGTTCCAACCCTCTCCTCTTGCCATCGTATTTTCAAAAACACCATAGTAAATATAGCTTTCGTCCACTTGTTTGATCAACAATGCCATCTGTTCTCCTTTTGCAATGGTTATTTCAATATCGATGCTATTGACTGAATGATATATTTCGTTGATGGCTTCCCACACTTCACGCGTCAGCAGGTCCTGTGTACCACGTGCGTTTTCGCGAGCTCTGGTTATCAATTCTTTTAAGGAATTGTTTTCGTCCTTTACCAGCAATTGACGTAAAACATTATTGGCACTGAACGAAATATCCTGTATTTCCTCTTCCGTTCCGAAACAAAAAATCCTGACAATCGAAGACCAGTCGAATACATGTCGATCATTGATATCGAAACTCACATAAAAACCGTTGGACAATACGCGCAGTATGACATCCACTCTTTCCATATAACGGCTCATCCAATATAAATTATCGGCGGTTCTGGCTAACATATTTTATTTAAATTTTATATTGAACTAATCTGCATTCAAAACCCAGGTGTCTTTACTGCCACCTCCTTGCGAGGAGTTGACAACCTTGCTTCCTTCTTTCAAGGCAACCCTGGTCAATCCACCGGGAACAATCTCCACGCCACTCGGACCGCACAAGGCATAAGGTCGTAGATCGACATGGCGCGCCTGCAGTTTTTCGTCAATAAAACAAGGTGCCGTACTCAATGAAATAATAGGTTGCGCAATAAAGTTTCTCGGATTTTCTTCAATGGATTTTATAGTATCTTCTATTTCCTCGCTCGTTGCCTTATCACCCATGATCAGCCCGTAACCACCGCTCTCATTGGTTTTCTTGACAACCATTCTTCCAAAATTCTCAATAGTGTAGGCACGTTCATCCGCATTTTCCATACTATATGTCGGAACATTTTTCAGTATAGGATCTTCATTCAGATAGTATTTGATCATCTGTGGTACATAGTTGTACACAGCTTTGTCATCTGCCACGCCATTGCCTACTGCATTGGCTATATTGACATTTCCTTTTCGAACGACACTCATCAGGCCAGCAACACCCAAACTACTATCGGGACGAAACGTAAGCGGGTCAAGGAATTCATCATCTACACGTCGATAAATAACATCCACTTGCTTGAGTCCGCTCGTGGATTTCATATATACGTATTGACCCTGTACGACCAGATCCCGCCCTTCAACTAATTCAATACCCATATACTTCGCGAGAAAACTATGTTCATAATACGCACTGTTGTAAATACCCGGTGTGAGCAATACCACAGTAGGATTATATATGTTACGTGGCGCAACATTTGTCAATACTTTATGCAAAAGATGTGGATAGTTCGCAACACCTCTTACTTTATTGTCGGAAAGTAGATTAGGAAAAATACGTTTAGTTATTTCTCTGTTTTCCAACATGTAACTTACGCCGCTTGGCGTACGCAGATTGTCCTCCAATACATAAAATTCTCCATTCGAATCACGTATCAAGTCTATACCCGCTATATGTACGTATATGTCATGTGGAACGTGGATCCCAAAAACATCACGATTATAATGCGGGCAACTGGCGATCAATCCTGGTGGTACTATCCCGTCATTGAGTATTGACTGTTTTCCATAAATATCTTTCAGGAAAAGGTTGAGGGCTTTGAGACGCTGCTTGATTCCGGACTCAATCGTGGTCCATTCAGAAGCTGTGATAATCCGGGGAATAATGTCAAAGGGAAAAATTCTTTCAATACCTTCTTTTTCACTGTAAACCGTAAATGTAATACCGCGGTTCATGAATAGGTCAGCAGCAATTTTCTCTTTTTCCTTAAATGCATAAGTATCAAAATGCTTAATGTATGCATCTACTTTTTCATAAGGAATCCTCACTGTCCCATTATCTAGTCTCATTTCATCATACGAAGATGAATTTTCAATATATGAATCACTCCAATGGTCCATAGGTAAGTTTTTGTTTACTTATGGAAGGTAACATAAAATAATGAGTAAATGAAATAAAAATATCCGTAAAAATGACAAATAATAATATATATTATTATTTACTATATATTTATTTCCAGTGTTTGATCGTCTATTTTTCGTATTGGATAAGTTCGCAATTTATAGTCTTCACCGGAAACATTTCGTCCGGTTTTGACATTGAATTTATAGTTGTGCAAGGGACAAACTATAATACATTCTTTCACTAAACTTCCTCCATCCGAAAGTGAAACACCCGCATGAGGACACAGGTCCGTATAGGCGTAAAAACTATTTTCCAGTTGAGAAATACAGATTTTTTTTCCTTCTAACTCAATCAGCAAAATGTTATTGGATGGCCATATAGTGGGTAATTGTATTGGAATCCAATTCATGCCAAATCAAAATTAAAAAGTCAAAAACGAAAATCTGTTATTATAGTATGACCTTACTTCAAACTATAATTTTTTGATTTTTGTTTTTGACTTTCTGTTTAGTAATGTACCGTCTTATATGGATAGCGTACTTTGTACAATTCTCTTACCTTGTCTAAGATCTTAGTACGCAACGCTTCAATATTTTCTCTTTCTGTAGCAGAAATAAAAATGCTGTTTCCTTCGGTGATATTGCTCCATTTATGGAAGAGCTCTTCTTCTAGTTGTTTCTTGACATCGTCACCCAACCATTCGTCAAAAGTCTTCGCAGCATAGAGATCCATTTTATTGAAAACCATTATAGTTGGTTTGTCAAAAGCGTTCAATTCCTGCAAAGTCTTGTTGACAACAGCAATCTGTTCTTCGTGTTGCGGATGTGAGATATCCACCACGTGCATCAATATGTCAGCTTCGCGCACTTCATCCAGTGTACTCTTGAAACTTTCCACCAGGTGATGCGGCAACTTGCGAATAAAACCAACCGTATCACTCAATAGGAACGGTGTATTTTCGTAAACAATTTTCCTGGTCGTGGTATCTAAGGTTGCAAACAGTTTGTTTTCAGAAAAAACATCGCTTTTGCTCAAAAGGTTCATCAATGTGCTTTTTCCGACATTGGTATACCCGACAAGCGAAACTCTTATCAATTCGCCGCGTTCCTTTCTCTGCGTAAATGCTTGTTTGTCTATTTCTCTGAGCTTGCCACGCAGGAAAGCTATTTTGTCTTTGACAAGACGACGGTCCGTTTCAATTTCGGTCTCACCAGGACCACGCGAACCAATACCACCTCCTTGACGTTCCAGGTGCGTCCACATCCCTTTCAGGCGCGGCAGCAGATACTGGTACTGGGCCAGTTCCACTTGTACGCGTGCTTGCGATGTACGCGCTCTCCTTGCGAAAATGTCCAATATAAGATTACTGCGGTCGATGACTTTGGTTTCGATTTCTTTTTGGATATTGTTGATCTGCGCCCCGGTCAGTTCATCGTCGAATATGACAAGATCCGCTTTTTTGGATTTGACATATTCCTTTATTTCTTGCAGCTTACCACTTCCCACAAAAGTTCGGCTGTCTGGGTGTTCCATTCTCTGGTAGAAACGTTTGATGGTATGTGCACCGGCAGTTTCGGCAAGAAAAGCCAACTCATCCAAATACTCGTTGATCTGCTCTTCGGTCTGCCCTTGTTGCATCAAGCCGACCAATACAGCTTTTTCCTCTTCTTTTACTTTTTGGTTTTTATCTATTATCAAGTATCAAATATTTATGCAAAGATAAAAAATAATAAAACCACATAGACAACATGGATCCTACGCCAATGCTACTATGTGGTTTTGAAAAAATATATTGAAAAACTACAATCCGCTAATTGCCAAACCGACGGCGAAAGGACGCATCGCCGGACCTGCGCCGGACTTGAGCATGCTCAATATGGAATAGTTGCCAAATATGGAAAATGCGCCGTAACCGATTCTTGCCGTTCCGGTCAGCATCGTGGAGTTGAAAAATCTTTTGTCGCTTTCCTTTTCAATATACCCAGGACCGTAAAGGGAACTTGTACCGTTCAAGGCATTTTTACCTTTGGTGTAAGATTTCAACAGCAAACCCGCTTTGACACCGACGGCAACTTTAAATCCTTTTTGAGGTTCCTGCATATTTTTAGCGTAACGGAATTCTAAAGGAATTTCCAGATAGCTCAATACCAATTTGAATTTACCGTAACGCTGTGCATCAAAAGGTAAAGTAGCACTGTTTGCTTTTATATCCAAATACCGATCGTTGTAAAAAAGATTGGTTCCCATATAACCCAAACCATAACCAACACTCAAGTGCGGATTAGTCAACGGTTTGTCAAACATGAACGCTACATTTATCTGTCTGGAAAAACCTTTCGTACTGCTGGAATCGCCCGCACCCGAAACGCCGGCCACTCCAAATCCGATAATGAAATGGTCATGCGGCCTCTTAGTCAGATCAACATTGCTATATCGGCTAACTTTGTTTTTTTTAGGTTGCGATTCGGATCTCTGCTCCTTTGCGGCGTTGACCAAATCTTTGATTCTTTCGGTCGAATCGCGCGTTTCAATCTGTGCATTGACCAAACTAAAAGAAGAGAAAACTGCGACAACTAAGATAAAAATGTATTTCTTCATTCGGGAAATATTCAATGATTTTTGCTACAATATCGGTTTTAATTCTTTACCAAAATATAAATATTCTGAAAGTGACAAATGTACTTTAAAACCTTATCAAAAAGATAAAGAAGGATTTTAATTTTGTTAAACTATAAATATAGTTATTAGTTATTTTATGAGAAATGATCCACAGATTCACAGATTAATTAATTTTTAATAAAAACAGCAACTATTTCCATCATCAATCAATATAAGTATTCATAATAGCCGTTTATTTATAAATGCAATATTTTTTTCATCAAAAATTCAATCTGCGAATCCGTGGCTGAAAAAATCCTAATTCAAATAATAAGCTTCCTTCTCTATTTCTTTCCAAACAGGCTCGGAAAGCAGATAGTGGACTGATTTTTTTTCTTTTATATTCGATCGTACAAGCGAAGCGGATATTTGCAAAGAAGGCGTTCCTTCCAATATCAACGTATTTTTGTTTTTGGGAAATACGTCAAATCCTGGCCGTGGATAAACGATGAAATGATATTTTTCCAAAAGTAATTCGGCATTTTTCCAATTGTCAATATTCTGGTAACTATCAGAACCCATAATAACCGAAAATTGATGCATCGGATATTTTTCGTCCAGATAAGCCAGCGTATCTACGGTGTAGGACGGTTTGGGCAATTTAAACTCGATATCACAGGTTTCCAGGGAATAATTGTCGGCAATCGCCAATTTTACCAGATTCAAACGATCATATTCGTTGAGTAAGTTTTTGGACGGTTTGAAAGGATTCTGCGGAGAAACGACAAACCACAATTTTTCGATTTCCGTATTGTCCAATATATGTTGCGCTACAATCAAATGTCCAATATGAATCGGATTAAAAGAACCGAAATACAAACCAATTTTCATAATAAAGGAAAAGTAAAAAGTAAAAAACATATTATCTACTCATCAAAAGAATTGTCCACTATCAATTGTCCCTTAACTAACTTTTTCCACCAATATATTTTCGGCTTCGGAAATACGTAAACTTAAATGGTAACCAACAACAATGATCGATATTGGATCACCCAAAGGAGCAACTTGTTCAACCTTCACTATTTCGCCAGGAATGCATCCCATTTCCATTAATTTGATAAATATTTCGTCGTTGACAAATTCCTTGATAACCGCTTTGTCTCCTTGTTTTAATTCTGACAGCTTCTTCATGTAAATATTTAATGTACAATGAGTTGCTAAGTTAAGTGTGTTTTAGGTTTATTGGGCTTTAATTTAAAATATTTCCGAATTTTGACATTCTAATACCAATACAAGTGAAAAAAGTTTCGTTCCATTACGCAGACAGACAATTGAACATTCCGGACAAAACAGGCATTAAAGCCGCTGTAGAAGAATTATTCATATTGGAGAAAAGAGAACTCGACCATATTGAATACATTTTCTGTTCGGATGAATATCTTTTGGAAATCAACAAGCAATATTTACAGCACGATTTCTATACGGACATTGTAACGTTCGATTTAAGCGAAGAGAAAGACGAAACCATCGGAGAAGTTTACGTAAGTGTTGATAGAATTAAAGACAACGCTACCAAACTGAAACAACCTTTGAAGAATGAAGTTTTGCGTGTTATATTTCACGGATCTTTACATCTCTGCGGCTATAAAGACAAATCAGACAAGGACAGCAAGCTAATGCGCAGCAAAGAAGACTTTTACATAGACAAATACTTAAACAGTAGAAAATAAATACTTCAATACTAAAATAAAAGGAGCCCAATATTGGGCTCCTTTTATTTTATCCTCTACCCTATCTATCAATAATAAAAAACTTTATAACATATATAAAAACAATCAACCCATATCATCACTAACAACTTCATAAATATAATAGTAAAACAATTTTATTTATGTTCCACGAATCACTGTGTTAGATAGACACAGTGATTCGTGGAACATATTTCATTTTTTAAAACAACTAAATATATTGAATAGGACAAAACGTTTCACGAATCACTGTGTCGCAATGAAACATTGCCTAATTTTGCAATTATGATAGAAGATTCAGCTTCATTTGTATTTAAAGAAAAACGAAAATGGCAAATAGCTTTAAGACGTTACATATTACAAGGCTACGGAAGCTACATATATGCACCTTATTTCGGAATAGATGCCCAAAACTTCAGAAAATGGATAGAATTACAACTACAAGAAACGTTTGAATGGGAAAATTTCTCTTCCAAATGGCAATTTGACCATATTATTCCCATAGCTTATTTCGATCTCACCAATGAGGAAGATTTAAAACTATGCTGGAATTTTACCAATATAAAAGTCGAAAAAGGAGATATAAACAAGAAAAAAGGCAATAAAGTCGACGTTCTTACCGCAAAAACCTATTTTAAAGACCTTTATACCAAAACAAATTATTTCATTTGTAAGAAGATGGTCGAAAAAATTGAGTCTTTGGAAGTATCTCTAATTGAAAGCTTACATCCAATCGAACAGTTCTTACAAGAGAATAAGGATTATCTGGAAACGATAAAGGATTTCTCCGTAGAAGACTACAATCAGCTAAATGATGGAAAACCTTTAAAGGATATCCTTCTAGAACAAGCTTTATTTAAAAAATTTGGATAAATATCAACGTATATCCATCTTAAACTACCTTTGCAATATGTTTCAAGAATATGATATAATCGTTGCTGGTGCTGGTCATGCGGGCTGTGAAGCGGCAGCAGCAGCGGCAAATCTCGGTAATAAAGTTTTACTTATCACGATGAACCTTCAGGTATTGGCTCAAATGAGCTGTAATCCTGCCATGGGCGGCATTGCCAAAGGTCAGATTGTACGCGAAATAGACGCTTTGGGCGGTTACAGTGGTATTGTAACGGACAAAAGTCTGATTCAGTTTCGTATGTTGAACCGAAGTAAAGGTCCTGCTATGTGGAGTCCAAGGGCTCAAAGTGACAGAAACCTGTTCGCTGCTACATGGCGCGAAATGTTGGAACAGACACCGAACGTTGATTTTTACCAAGATATGGTGACGGGTATATTGGTAGAAAACAACAAAGCCTGCGGTGTAACTACACAAATGGGACACCAAATCAAGGCAAAAGCGGTCATTCTCACTAGCGGAACCTTCCTAAATGGTGTAATTCATATTGGCGAAAAACAATTTGGTGGTGGTCGTATTGCCGAAAGAGGTGCTACTGGCATTACCGAACAGCTTGTTTCCTTGGGTTTTGAAAGCGATCGCTTGAAAACAGGAACTCCTCCCCGTGTGGACGCACGTAGTTTGGACTTTTCCAAAATGGACGAACAGCCCGGCGACGATACAATAACGGGATTTTCGTTCATGGATATTCCTAAAATCAAACCTGAACAGCAAAGAAGTTGTCATATTACTTATACCAACCAATCTGTACACGATATATTGAAAACTGGATTTGACAAAAGTCCGATGTACACGGGTCGTATTGAAGGTGTTGGTCCGCGTTATTGCCCTAGTATTGAGGACAAAATCAATCGTTTTGCCGACAAGGAAAAACATCAGATATTCGTAGAGCCAGAAGGTTTCAATACAGTAGAGATTTATGTGAACGGTTTCTCGACTTCTTTGCCCGAAGAAGTCCAATACAAAGCGTTGACGCAAATCAAGGGTTTTGAAAATGTAAAGGTATTTCGTCCAGGTTACGCTATTGAATATGATTACTTCCCTCCTACACAGCTCAAACTGTCATTGGAAACGAAAATAGTTGAGAATCTTTTCTTTGCTGGTCAGATCAACGGAACAACTGGCTACGAAGAAGCGGCTTGTCAAGGTTTGATGGCGGGCATCAACGCTGACAGAAAAATAAAAGAAGCAGAAGCTTTTGTATTGAAACGAAACGAAGCTTATATCGGCGTATTGATCGACGATCTTGTAAACAAAGGAACGAAAGAACCTTACCGCATGTTTACAAGCCGCGCGGAATACAGAACGCTTTTGCGTCAGGACAATGCGGATATTCGCCTTACTTCCTTAAGCTACCATATTGGTTTGGCTACGGAAGAGAGGATGAAAAAAGTCGAAAGAAAAAAAGAAGCGGTCAATATCATTGTCAATGCATTGCGCAATACCAGCATTCTTCCAGACGAAATCAATCCTTATTTGACAGAAGTTAATTCGGCCGTATTGACCGAAAAACAAAAAGCAGCCAAACTTCTTTTGCGTCCGGATGTAACGCTAAAACCAATGATCGCTTCTGTTCCCGTATTGCAGGAAGAAACTTCTCAATATTTCGAAGAAGAAATCGAACAAGCTGAAATCCAAATCAAATACGAAAGGTATATTGAAAAGGAAGAAGAACTCGTCGGTAGAATGAGTCAAATGGAAAACCTACGTATTCCGGACAATTTTGATTACAGCAAAATATCGGCATTGCGCAAAGAATCCATGCTCAAACTGGAACAAATCCGCCCACAAACCTTGGGACAAGCAAGCCGTATCAGCGGCGTCAACCCAAGTGATATTCAGATATTGATGGTGTATATGGGAAGGTAAAAGTAAAATCTTAGGTTTTGCTTTATTATATCGAAATTAAAAACGAGATTGTTTCGTTGTACGCTCAATGAAGCAATCTCGTTTTTTATAATAATCTTTTCAAAATACGCTCATAAAACATAGAATAGGATGATATATTGTATGCTTTTACTTTTGCCTTTTTATTTTATAACTAATTTTATAGTTATAAAATAATTTTAAACATTCTTTATTACCAATAACCAAATAACACGCGTAATATTACGGTTTGAAAATCTGAGCGTTACATAATGAAAAAAGCATTCTATATTTTGTTCTTCCTTTCTTTATTTCTCTGCAAAAACAGTTTTGCGCAAAATAGGATCGAAGGCAAAATATACGATGAAACACATTACGTTCCTATTCCAGATGTGGACGTACTTACGTCTTCCGGATACAGAACCAAAACAGATTCCGTCGGTAATTACAACGTTCGGGTTCAGGGAAAAAACGATTCCATCTGGTTCAGTTACAATGGAAAAAATACATTGAAATATCCTGTTGACACAGTAAAATACACCTACCAGTTTAATGTAGGGCTGAGCGTCAAATCACCGTTGAAAAACGATAATCACTGGCTTACGCCCGTCACGGTCTACAACAAATCTTATCGTCAGGATTCCATCGAAAACAGATTGGTTTACGACAAAATATTTCACCCAAACAAAGGTGGTTTTCGCCTGGGACAAGCACCGCAAGGAACTTTTGGCGTAGGTATCGATCTCGACGCGTTGATCAATTCATTTCGTTTTGCGTACAACAAACGTCAGGAAATGTACAAGCAAAACATCATCGAAGAAGAAAGGTACAAATACGTCAATTACCGTTTCAACCGAAAACTGATTGCAAATTTAACGCAATTGGACAGTACCGATCTTGATGTTTTCATAAAAGATTATCGTCCCGAATATTTCTCGTTGACGATGATGAACGACGCCGATCTGGGAAAATATATCGAGGATTCCAAAAACGCTTTCCTCTCCAGAAAAAACAGGGTTTTCAACAATCCGTTTGCAAGAACGCAGTAGAAGCCAAAAGCAAGAAAAGGAAGTTGCTTTTGGCTTTACGCTTTCTGCTTTTCTATCCTCCTATCAAACCAGCTGCTCTACTTATATCCAACATTCTTTCTATTGGCTTTTTCGCAGCAATGCGGAGCTGTTCGTCCATCAATAGTTCAGGTTGTTCGTATTTCATGCAGAGATACAATTTTTCCAACGTATTGAGTTTCATGTGCGGGCAATCATTGCAGGCACAGCCATTATCCGGTGGCGCAGGAATGAAAGTTTTGTTTGGGCTGTCTTTCATCATCTGATGCAAAATTCCGGTTTCCGTCACGACAATAAAAGTCTGGCAGTCATCCTGTTGTGCATATTTCAAAATCTGTGTCGTACTTCCGATAAAATCCGAAATATTCAATACAGCTTCTTCGCATTCTGGATGCGCCAATACTTTAGCCTCTGGATGGCGCGTTTTAAGGCGCAAAATCTTCTCCAAACTGAAAATCTCGTGTACCATACACGAACCGTTCCAAAGGACCATATTGCGCCCCGTAACCTTATTGATGTAAGCACCCAAATTTTTGTCCGGTGCAAATATGATGGGTTGGTCTTCCGGTATGCTGTCAATAATCGCTTTTGCGTTGCTGCTCGTGCAGATAATGTCGCTCAGCGCCTTGATCTCGGCCGTACAGTTGATGTACGAAACCACAATATGGTCAGGATGCTGCTCCTTGAACTTTCGGAAAGCATCGGCAGGCGCACTGTCCGCCAACGAACATCCCGCTTTCAGATCGGGCAATACAACTTTCTTCGTCGGATTGAGGATTTTGGCTGTTTCCGCCATGAAATGCACGCCGGCGAACACAATCATGTCCGCATCGGTTTTCGCCGCGTTTTGCGCCAATCCAAGGCTATCGCCGATATAATCCGCAATATCCTGTATATCGCCGTCCTGATAAAAGTGCGCCAATATAACGGCGTTCTTTTCTTTTTTCAATTTGTTGATTTCTTCAAACAGATCCAACGTCGGATCTATCTCCACATCCAGGAAACCTTTGTTTTCAATTTTCTCCAAATCAATATCGATGTTCATATCTCAGGTATTAATTTATAATATTCTATTATTTATTTAATCTTCTATTACTATTATGGGTGTGGATATCGGGATAACTCGTTTATTCACAACTGTTCGATTTAATAACTTTGAACTTTTACACAAATATCCACATTTTATTCCCAATATAAATTAGGTTTGTTTTATGTTTAAATGCTTGTCTTATCCACAAAAGAGCAATTCACAGTCCACATTTGCTGTGTTATCCCAATATTAACAAAAATTGACTGTGAATTAAGAACAGATAAAAAGTGAAGATTTTTCTGCTTTCCGCATTTCCTCCAAAAATGGCTGTTTTTATTCCCCATGTTTTCACAAAAAAATTATGAAAAAGCGCGGTTGTTAACGATGTTAAGCGATTATTAACAAGATTGTGTGGATAACTTAAAATGGGAATATTTTATCCGATATATAGGAAAATATTCCGTAATTTTAGAAAAGACAATATAGGAAAGCATGACGACAGCGACATATAAGTAACAAACAACAACAGATGTAGGTGATTTTTCTCAAAAAGTAAAGATCGATTCAGCGGAAGATTTTGTTTGGGACAATAGGCTTGTATGATGTGAATATATTATGTACATTTTATAAAATAATCTATAAAAGCATACTATGGAAAGAGTAAGAGTAACCCTATATGGAAGCGGAATTTGCTTGGCTATTTTTTTATATAAAATAGTATCATCGAAAAATGATAATGCTGTCAATTGGTTTCATATAATTTTAGGTTCAGTACTAACATTTGTATTTATATCTTCTATTGTCCAATATAAAAGGATAAAAAATAATAAAAATTAAATTGTAAACTTCATTTAAAAAGTAAAGCCCTGAAACACATTACATTCAGGGCTTTACTTTTTAAGTTATTATTTTTTACAAATTCACTCCATATTGTAAAAAACAAAACTCCAAATATCCGCAGCTTCGTCGATCATTTTGGACGTAGGTTTACCGGCGCCGTGTCCCGCTTTGTTGTCAATACGAATCAATATAGGATTGTCGCAACCTTGCGCAGGTTGCAAAGTAGAAGCAAACTTAAAGGAATGTGCTGGTACGACGCGGTCGTCGTGATCGGCCGTTGTTATTAAAGTAGCTGGATAACAAGTTCCTTTTTTGATATTGTGTAGAGGGGAATATTTGAGCAGATAATCAAACTGTTCTTGGTTGTCGCTGCTGCCGTATTCCACAGCCCATCCCCAGCCAACGGTAAACTTGTGGTAGCGCAACATATCCAATACGCCGACTTGCGGAATCGCAACCTTAAACAAATCAGGCCTTTGTGTCAAACAAGCACCGACCAAAAGTCCGCCGTTGCTACCGCCGCGAATCGCGAGTTTTTGCGAACTTGTATATTTTTCCTTGATCAAATATTCGGCACCCGCGATAAAATCGTCAAACACGTTTTGCTTTTTTTCAAGCATTCCGTTTTTATGCCAGTTTTCACCGTATTCGCCGCCGCCGCGAATGTTTGCTACGCAATAGACACCGCCGTTTTCCAGAAAAATCATATTGGCTACGGAAAAAGAAGGCGTGATATTAATATTGAAACCGCCGTAAGCATACAAAAGCGTAGGATTGTTGCCGTCGAGTTTCAGACCTTTTTTATAGGTAATAAACATCGGAATTTTCGTACCATCTTTACTAGGATAAAAAACTTGTTTGGTTTCATAGTCCTCCGTATTGAATTTTACTTCCGATTTTCGGAACAAAGTTGATTTTCCGGAAGCAATATCATATTGAAAAATCGTTGGCGGATAAGTAAAAGAAGTGAAAGTATAAAAGAAAGATTTGTCTTCTTTTTTACTACCAAAACCGACCGCAGTACCTAAGCCGGGCAATGCGATTGAATGTTCTAGTGTACCATCATAACTATATTGGTTGACCAAAGTATTGGCATCTTTTAAATAACTCGCAAACAGTTTTCTGCCACCAGTTCCAATATTATCAAGAGGTTCCGCTTGTTCGGCTACAATCGTTTTCCAATTGGAAACATCAGGATGTATAGGATCCAACAAAACAATTTTATAGTTTGGCGCATTGCTGTTAGTCCTTAATAATATTTTGTCGCCTATATTGTCTACTACGTTCGCATTGGTTTTAAATCCTGGTACTATAGTAATAAAATCGGTGTTTTCTTTTTTTAAATCCTTAATTTTTATTTCACTTCCGTCTGTTCCTTCCGAAATGTTCAATACTAGGAAACGTTCATCTTCCGTCAACCCCGCTCCTACATAGCGCAGCGGATGCTCTTTGTCCTCATATATAAGAACATCGGCACTTTGCGGCTCACCTATTTTGTGAAAAAATATTTTTTGATGTTCAGTCTTTGCGGAATATTTCGTTTTTTCGTCCGTTGGTTTGTCGTAGCCACTATAATAAAAACCCTCGTCACCTTTCCAGCTCATTCCGGTGAATTTAACGTGTTCGAGTTTGTCTTTAAGTAGTTTTTTTGTGGCAAAATCCAATACGTAAACTTCCTGCCAATCACTTCCTGAAGCAGAAACCGCGTATGCAAAATATTTTTGCTTTTTGGAAAATGCAGTTGCTTGCAGCGCCACGGTTCCGTCTGCGGAAAGTTTGTTTGGATCTAACAAAACTTCCGGATTTCCTTCCAAACCTTTTTGCACATACAATATAGCTTGGTTTTGTAGACCGTCATTTTTTCCAAAAACAAACCACTCCCCTTCTTTTTCGGGTGCGCCGTATTTAGGATAATTCCATAATTCCTTCAGTCGATTGCGGATTTTTTCCCTGAAAGGAATTTGGGCTAAATAATTATTGGTCAGATCGTTTTCCACTTTTACCCAATCTTTGGTTTTCGCTGACGTATCATTTTCCAGCCAGCGGTAAGGATCTTTGATCGTCGTACCAAAATAATTGTCTGTCTGGTCCACGGTTGCAGTAACCGGATACTGTATAGATTGTGCTTTTACCATCGTTGAAACGGAAATAATTGACAAATCGGTTAACAAATTTTTTTGTATAAAAGTGTTTTATGTTGTGTAGTAAAAATACTTAGTTTAAAGCAAAACACTATTATAACATTCTACAAAACCCCGTTAATCCAACTCAGCTTACTATAATAATCAAAAGGGAAATTTTTCGGGAAAACTTCTTGGTAGTTTAGCATCAATTTCTTTACACGAACCAATGCTGTATTGGCTTCCGGACGATTAAGCTGATGCAAAATCTGCGCTTGGAGATAAGCCAAATCAACTTGAACTTTTACCAATTGATCGTCCAAAACCATTAACGGTCCCGATTTTTTTTCTAGTTTGTCCAATATAGTTTCGTCGATATTTTTTTCTAGTTCGGCCAGCGCTTCTTCTGGTTTGTCCAATACCAAACCTTTTGCACGCGTCAATATCTGCACCAATACCTGAATATTTCTAGTAATTAAATCTCTTTCTAACATAATTATAAGTAAAAAGTAAAAGGAAAAAATTCATCGTCAATTGTCAACTATCCATTGTCCATTCAAAAAGCTTCCCCTAACGAAAAATACAAACCGCCTTGTCTTTTTTCACCCGTAATTCTTTGTCCCCAACCATAGTCTACGCGTACACTCAAGCTTCTTTCCAGATCAAAAAAGTAACGCAAACCGCCGCCGTAGTTAGGTTTCAGGTTGCCGCCATTAAAATCGCTGATACCATAAACAGAACCAACACCGCCAAATGCGACCACACCAAAACGCGGAACAAAACGATAACGCAATTCGGATTGTACGGCTGCATAGTTGCGATCGTTATAGCGTCCACCGTAATAGCCGCGCATTATTTGGTCATTGCCTAGTCTTTGCAACATATAAAAAGGTGCATCGTGTGATGTCAGTGAATTATAAATACCGTTGAAACCCAATACCAGCTTATCGTTCAGCGGTTGAAAATATTTATAGTTGAATTGAATGATACCGCCATTATAGTTTTCTCCACCAAAAAAATTAGGAACATAGTTTAGTGTAAGTTTGGCAAATTGTCCTTTCGTCGTGTATGTATTGGAATTTCGCGTGTCTATAAACTGCTCGATACCAAATGAAACGTATTTACCGCCGCCTTTTCCGGTTATATTGGATTTTTCAAAAATACCGCCCGGCGCTCTGTCTTCATATTTGAAATGTTCGAGTTCCGTTATGAATCCTAGGTAATAACTGTCAAACATTCTTTTGTCCGCCGCTACCAAAAAACGAAAACGTTGTTCGTTGATCAGGTTTTTGTCTGCATTCAATGTATTGGCGCCGACACCGTAAAAATTATAGGGAAAATTTTGGTAGCGGATGTCGCCGTACAGCCTATAATCATTGTTTTTCGTCCAGACCTCTCCTATAATTTTCGCCGAAGTCTGTTTTTTCTCCGTGTACGAAATGCCCGCCTCGATGGAACTGTTTTTTATATTGGGATCTTTTCTATCTGCATAAAAAGAATACAAACCCGTTACGCCTACTTTCAAACCAGTTTCCTGCGCATAGGAAAGATTGGGCAGCGGTAAAAAAGAAGGTTTGCGCGTCGTGTCTTTTTCGTTGGAAAAATATTTGTGTAAAAGTTTCGGTACAAACTGTCCTTGCACCTTTTCCCTGAACGAAATTGAGAATAGAGAGATAGACAATAGTGCGATTTTAGCTATTGGACGAGGTTTTGCTTTTGTCATAAAATGTAAAAACATGCGCCAAAATTAGGCAAACATATTTATCTGCTTATTTTTCTCTGTTTACGCGCTCTTCTCCCGCAAGCATTAGCGGAGCGTGTGTACAAAATGTAGATGGACACAAGCACCGTTCGTACCTCACTTATGCCTGCGCCAGTTCAAGACGATAAAGACTTTGTTTTTTCCTAAATTTGCGGCTATCCTGTCCGCAAAACAAAGACAGGCAAAAAAAGCAATAATGACGATTTCATACAATTGGTTAAACGATTATTTACCGGAAAAGATTGATCCGGAAAAACTCTCAAAGATATTGACGTCCGTGGGCCTCGAAGTGGAATTCATGGAACATTACGAAAGCATCAAAGGCGGACTGGAAGGCTTGGTGGTCGGCGAAGTATTGACTTGCGAGGACCATACCAATTCGGATCATCTGCACGTGACGACAGTCAATATTGGGGAAGGCGAACCTTTACAGATTGTATGTGGCGCGGCTAACGTTGCAGCCGGACAAAAAGTAATCGTGGCGACGGTAGGTGCGACAATTTACCCTATATCGGGCGAGCCTTTGACCATGAAAAAGGCAAAAATCCGCGGCGTCGAAAGTTTTGGTATGATCTGCGCTGTAGACGAAATCGGCGTGGGCGAAAGCCACGACGGCATTATGGTTTTGCCTGTGGAAACGCGCGCGGGAACTAAGGTTTCCGAACTGTTCAAAGTTTATAAAGACATTTTGTTTGAAATAGGATTGACGCCCAACCACATGGACGCGATGAGCCATATTGGAACGGCGCGCGACGTGTGCGCGTACCTTTCCCGACACCAGTCCAAGGATATTCGTTTGCATACGGCTTCGTTGAATGGTTTTTCGGTGGACAACCACGATCTAAATATCCATATTGAAATCGAAAATCGGGAAGACTGTCAACGTTATTCTGGTCTTTGCTTGACGGATATTAAAGTCGGACCTTCACCCGATTGGATGCAGGACAAGCTGAAAGCCGTCGGTGTGCGTCCGATCAACAATGTTGTGGACATTACCAATTATGTATTGCACGAATACGGTCAGCCATTGCACGCTTTTGACGCGGAAAAAATCGCGGGTGGAAAAATCATCGTCAAAAACCTGCCCGAGGAAACCAAATTCATCACTTTGGATGACAAAGAAAGAACGTTGAAAGCAACAGACTTGATGATCTGCGACGAAAAAGGAGGTTTGTGTATGGCGGGTGTTTTTGGTGGAAAAGACAGCGGTATTTCCGAAACGACGACGAAAGTATTTTTGGAAAGTGCCTGGTTCAAATCAACAACGATCCGCAAAACGTCCATGAGTCACGGTTTGCGTACCGATGCGGCGCAACATTTTGAAAAAGGTGCGGACATTTCCATCACCGTGACGGCGTTGAAAAGAGCAGCTTTGTTGTTGAAAGAATATGCCGGCGCAAAAATCAGTTCGGATATTCAGGATATTTATCCAAAACCAAAAGAGGAAACGCATATCGCGCTGAAAAACCATTATCTCAAAAAGCTTAGCGGCAAAAACTATCATCCCGATACGATTAAAAGGATATTGACGGCGCTCGGTTTTGGCCTGGTAAAAGAAGGTATGGACGAAATTTGGGTTTCCGTTCCGTTCAACAAACCGGACATTACTTTGCCTGCGGATATTGTGGAGGAGATTTTACGTATTGACGGTTTGGACAATATTGAGATTCCGGCGTCGATGCACATCACGCCAGCGGTTGACCATTTGCAGACCAAACTGGACGTGCAGGAAAAAATAGCGAACTACTTGGTGGGGTTGGGTTTCAACGAAATAATTACCAATCCGATTACCAATAGTGCGTACTATTCCGAAGAAGTTTTGCAACATGCGGTGAAGATGCTCAATAGTTTAAATGCGGAGCTCAATATCCTGCGACCTTCCATGTTGGAAACAGGTTTGGAAGTGGTATCCTATAATATTAAACGCAAACAAAACAATCTCCAACTATTCGAATACGGTAAAAATTATAGTACCGACGCGGTTGGCCAATATAAAGAACTCGAAAGGCTCGCACTATACATTACCGGAAAAACGAAGGAAGACGACTGGATTTCCAAAGGAAAAGAACTAGACTTTTTTCATGCCAAAGGTATTGTCAATGCGATTGTAGCGTTGAATGGTTTTACTAAAATCAACTATAAAAAAGAAGACAGCTATACTTTGTCTTTTGAAGTGGAAAAAAGAAAAATCGGATTTGTCACCAACGTGACGAAAGAAAAACGTGATCGTTTTGATATTAAGAATCCTGTTTTTTATATTGAACTAGATATTCAAAACATCGTCGACTTGGTTGCTTCCCGAAAAATCGTTTACAAGGAAGTTTCCAAATTCCCGGTCGTTTCGCGTGACTTGGCAATGGTCGTGGACAAACAAGTCGGTTACGATCAGATTGATGCGGTCATCAAAAAATCGAACCTGAACAAACTAGAATCTGTTCGCTTGTTTGATATTTTTGAAAATGAAAAACTAGGCAACAACAAAAAATCGGTTGCGGTCAATTTCTCGTTCCAGGATTCGGAAAAAACCTTGACGGACAAAGAGATCGACGCGATGATACAAAGGTTGGTTTCCGGTTTTGAAAAAGAAATAAGTGCTGAAATCAGAAAATAATTTTCGTTTATGTCGACAGAATCGCAGATAGCCAATATCGAGGAAAAATTGCAGGCGTTGATGCTTCGCTACAAAAGGTTGCAAAAAGAAAATACTAACCTGAAAGCGGAACTGCACGACGTATCGACTAAGTTGGCGATCAGTCTGAAAGAAAACGAAAGCCTGCACCAGAAACTCGACGTGTCCAATATCGGCGTTGCCAGCTGGACACCCACAGAGAAACAAAACCTGCAAAAACGCATCGACGGTTATCTCAAGGAAATCGAAAAATGTATGGAACTATTAAATACATAGTGACAAAAAAATCCCAAACTATAGTTTGGGATTTTTTTGTTTATATCCGATTCCTATAAGATTTGAAAGGTTGTATGTTTGTTTTATAGATTCAATACTATAAAATTTTGGTTCGAGAAAAAAATTACTTTATAGCGTAGATTTTTGTTTTCAAATAGATAAGTTTTGTATAAACAATAGAATGTAAAAATCTATTTTTCCTTGGTTATCTGATCCAGTAATTGTTCCAAAAAAGCGCTGTGCTTGGATTCGGATTCCAATAGTCTTTCATATAGTTTGACCTTTTCGTTCAAGGCTTCTATCCATTTGTCAATAGGATTAAAATTATATTGAGCAGAAACAGCGTATCCTGTATAGTTGTCGGAAAAAATATTCGTTCTGGCTTTTTCGTCAAAAGATTTTATTGCTTCGACACTTACTTGGAGAACTTCGGCAAGCTTTGGCAATAAAGAAGGGTCAATTGTTTCTTTGTCTTCCAGTGTAGAAACTTTTCTTTGGTTCCATTCGTTTCCCAATAGCTTGGCAAAAGCTTCTTGTTTGATTCCGTGCATCTCACGGAACCGCTTGATATTGTGTCCCTCATGTACCCGCTGTTGATGTGTAGTGTTAGGCATTTCTGACAATATTTAGAAGATATAGATTCATCAAATGATAGCTAGTTATTTGAGTAATCGAAGTGCATTTTATACCAAATTGTATTGACTGCCAAAGATATTGGCATTTTTTTAAGCATATATTTTAGCTGTAAAAAGACCTAAAATATATGCTTTTTTAGCTATAAAATACACCTCGTAGTTTTTGGTAGCCTCGTGGAAGATAGTTCTTTGTGGCATCAATTAAGAAAAACAATTCTCTATGAAAAAGATTTACGCACTTCTGGTGTTGGGAAGTATGTTACTATGTACAAACATTTTTGCACAATGTACCGAACCGAGCTCTTACGGTTATCAAACAGTAAAAGACGGAGACTGGAGCGATGCTGCTACATGGGCAGGAGGCGCCGTGCCTCCGAAAAACTACAATGGTAATATTTTGATCACGCATACTGTTTCTAACGGCGCTAGCCAGGTCGGAACTGCAACTACTGTTGTTGCCAAGGATGGTGGCGTATTCGGTGCATTTCATGGTAGTGACTATGACTATTCTGGTGACCCTGATTACGAATATGACGGGACCGCCTTAGAGTATAATTATGATCTTAAATGTCATGTAATTTTGCTTAATAGAGGTCGGCTGGTAGGAAATAACCTGAAAATAAGCGGTACTATATGTGCCAGCGGCGAAAGTGCGATCATTTCGACCCATGATTTTCAGTTTGGCAATTCTGCTAGTATTTCTTTGTACAATAGCGCATTGGCAGTCTGCCATGATTTTAATACTACGAATGCAGTCGTGGTGAGTGGAACCGGAATGCAAATAAACATTGGACACGATTTTCACGCAGTGGACAAAACGCCCCAGGCATTTGACGGTGGCCAAATAGATCAATGGTACGTAGGTCATGATCCGCTAGGAAAACCTGCTAGTAATTGGCCTGATATGTCTTCGACACCTTTATGTGACTGTAACGGAAATGGTTTGTTCGTGACTCCTGTTACATTGACAAAGTTCAGCGCAGCGAAACAAAAAAATACTGTATTGCTACAATGGAATACAGCGAGCGAGATCAACAACCAGGGTTTTGATGTGGAAAGAGGTACCGACAGCAAAACGTTTATCAAAATCGGATATGCCGCTGCCAAATCGTCCAACGGAAACAGCAATATTTCGTTGGATTATGACTATACAGACAATGCGCCAATATTGGGCGCAAACAGCTATTACCGTTTGAAACAGGTAGACAAAGATGGTCGTTATGATTATTCGGATATTGCAATTGTTCGAGCAGCTCAAGGTTCTGCGCCAATCCTATATCCCAATCCGGCGCACGACTACATTTATATTGGTAATGCGGCAATAGGAAGTATGCTTCGTATTGTAGGAGCTGACGGCAAAATCTATCGTGCCACAACAATTACGGGTTCTTCCCAAAAAATTGATCTGACCAATATGCCGTCTGGTCTGTATTTCGTAAAAATCGAGAAAGGAAACACAATCATAGCGTCTGACAAATTTGTCAAACAGTAGCATTTATTTTTATGACTCGCGTATTCGGTAGTGCGAAAAGTTGCAACTGAATACGCGAACGATTACGATTTAACGATAGCCGTCATCCTATCGATACGGGTACGTTATTAATTTACTTTTTAGGTAAGCTAACAATATAAAAGACATCTTTTTCTTAAAATTTAGATAGATACGATAGACGCCCGGTTTTTCTAGACTGGGCTTTTTTATTTGAAAAAATAAATAGTTGCTACATAGTCGTCGAACCATGGCTTTCTAAAAAATTATTTTCCCATTCGAGATTCCAAAAGACCGCGTAGGTATTTTATTTCGTCCCTTGCCTGTTCCAGTGCGAGCGAATAGCCGTTTTCCGTATCATTGACTACCTGCTTCATGTTGTTGGTCGCATTGCCTGGAGCCGCGTTTTGGGAGAGATGGAATACCTGCATGTTTTTCATACCGAGTATTTGTTCCAAACTGACCTGGTATATATTACACAACCGCACTAAGAGCGCCATGCTCAACCCTTCATACCGACCGTTTTCGATACGGCTCAATACGGGGTGTTTCACACCTATCTCCGACGCGACTGTTTCCAAAGTCTTTTTCTGAATATTCCTTATGGAATGGAAATTTTCCCCAATTACTTTCAAAAGTTCATTGATGTTGACAGGTTTCATATAGTTACAAATTGTAATTCAAAGTTACAAATAGTATATTTATAAACAAATATTTTGCCATTTGTTTATATTTCTTTGCGCTTTTAGAAACGCATAACAATTTTAAGAAACACAAAACCATTTTTGCATGGCAAAAGTCTACACTTCATTTTTGTTGCTTTGTTCGTCGGTATTGGTGACTGCAACCAAGGCGCAGGCGCAAAACACAACTCGATTTTATTTGCAGGATTTCGGAAACGTAAGTAATTACAGTCCAACAAGTAATTTGGTTAGCTATTTTAACACTAATTCTGGGCCCAATAGCCAATACAGTTACAATGCTATTTTCAATGCAGGTGCGCCTACAGGTGTTGCAGCGGCTAACCTGAAAGCAAATCCGCCTGCTGGTTTTTCTAGTTATACACCGCTTAACCCTAATTCACAACCGAACGACGGGTATTACAGTATTTCGCAACACGAAGGCGCAGTATCTGGCGGAAATACCGCACAGTCTCTATACAATACGACATACAATCTTACCGGTTATGGTACTACATGTTGGGATCATACAACGGGCGGTACAGATAATAAAGGGGCAAAGGCAAGCAGTACATCCGCTGCTCCACAGGGATTGTTTATGTTTATAAATGCAAATCCAGCTAATATTGGGAGAAAAGGTGGAACTTATTTTGAATTACCGTTAAGCATTCTGAATATACCGGGTGCTACCTATACCGCATCGTTGTGGTGGAGAGATATGCATGGTGGATTGGACTATTCGACAAACTCTCCGATTCCGGCATTTGTGGGCATTGACGTAAATACTGTACCACATACAAACCTAACAGGCAATGGCAGCTCTACGTCGTTAGCCAATAAAACAAATCCTGCATCATCTCTTGCAACGAGTGCTACTAGCGCTCAGAAACTTGCTGCCGCTCCGCGCGATGCGAGCAACACAACCGGCACAGTTGCCGGTTCGTGGCAAGAACTGACTACAACGTTTCAACTTGCCCAGAATTTTCAGGGAAGCGCACTATATTTTAATGTATATAACAGCGATCCCGGATTTAACAACACGTCTGGTAATGATATTGGTATCGATGATATCGCGTTGGACATGCTGACCATCGCTGACCTAAGCGGAACAGTGTATGACTTGGACGGCAGCGGCATTGGAAGTAATGCGACAGCTTATACAAACAACGGTTTATATGCTGTATTGGTAGATAAAAATAATAAAGTTATACAGTCGGTAAAAGTGGGAAGTGACGGTAAGTATTCATTTGTTACCGATCAGACAAATAATCAATTCATACCGTATGCTACAAACGATATCGGGATGAAAATAGTGCTGTCCACTACTAATCCGAACGTAGGTACGCCAAACTTCACAAGTGCCGGGCTTGACGGCGATAGAGTCAGTACTGGATATAATTACTCGGGAGGTGGTTTTGTAAAAGACAACACTACTTCTGGAATGCCTGTAACAAAAACTAATACAAACATATCAGGAGCCAACTTCTACCTTGAGCATAAGCCGTCCGCCAGTGACGCAACAAATGAACTGCAATCGCAGCCGAAAGTCGGCGACAAGATCAACCCTGCATTGGGTGGTGCGGATGTGGAAGACGTCTTAGCGAAGACGATCACTTTTACAGCCATTCCGGACAATGGTACGCTTTTGTATAATGGTCAGCCAGTAACTAAAAATCAGAAAATTACGGATTTTGATCCTAGTAAAATAGAGTATGAATTTACGGGAGCAGGTTATACCGAGAGTTCGTTTACCTATTATTTTACAGACAACGCAGGTGTAAATTCCAATATAGCAACATACACTATTACAATTCCTTATGTATTGCCGATACAGCTGCAGTCCTTTGACGTAATATTGAAAAACAACGTTCCTTACCTTCAATGGACCACTGCATCCGAGATCAACAATGCAGGTTTCAATATACAGCGCAGTACTGATGCAAGTAACTGGACGACTATTGCCTACAAAGCAAGCCGTGCTGCGGGAGGCAATAGCAGCCTGGCGCTTTCTTACGATTATTCTGACCCAGCGTCATTTATAGGCACTAATTACTATCGTCTGGAACAAATAGACTTGGACGGCAAGGCTAGCCCGTTGCGTGTTCGTTCCGTAACGGTTACAAGCGGTGTCGAAATATCCGTTGCTCCCAATCCGGCGACAAATTATATCCGTGTGACAAATGCCGCAATCGGCAGTGAGTTGCGTATTGTTGGTATGGATGGTAAAATATATCGGACAGCGCTTGTTACGGGCAATACACAAAATGTTGATTTGGCCAATATGCTGTCCGGTTTGTATTTCGTACAAGTGACAAAAGGAAATTCAATCATAGCATCCAACAAATTTGTTAAGCAGTAATATTTTATAGATGTTCCTCCAATACAATGTTAGACGTTAACTTATAACGGTTAGGTTTTTAAATTTAGATAGATAGATAGAACACGCCCGGTTTTTCTAAACTGGGTTTTTTCTTTTAGGGATTAATGCAGACTGATCACTTTTGTTATAGTCCATTTCCCGTTGTCGTTTTTCCAGACAATGACAAATTTGCTCGGATGAGAAATGGAGTTTTCTTTCAGGTTATGGAATCTGTGTTGACCGATCTCAATAGCGCCGAATTCAGGAACAGGCGAAACTTCAATACTACCAGCTACAAGTTCGCGGTTGACTTTTCCGCAGATGTATTTTTTAGTGTCCGCCAATAACTTTTCCTTGGAAGTTTCGAGTCCTGTTTTGTCATGGTAAAATTCGATTGTATCATTATAAAAAACACGTTGCGTTTCCATATTGCAAGTATTGTACGCATGAAAAAATACACTGTCTAAGTGAACAATTTTTTTGTATAGTTCTTTCTGAGATGCTTGCTGTGCTTGAGTTTCGTTTGTTCCGTATATTATTAAGGAAAGAAATAATACTATAGTTTTTTTCATGAGTTTTTATAGTTTATGATTTGAAATTAGAATATCCGTTTTGTATTGAATACTATAAACTACTTCGTCATTTCAAGCGGAGCGAGAAATTTCCCAATACTCAAAGTGCTTAATTTTCTAGGAGATTTCTCCTACCGTCGAAATGACGAAGATAACACTTACTCCGTTCCCGTGGTTCGTGTCCGTACGAACCACTCATATGAAGAATTGTTGGTCGGTAATCAACAACGAAAACGGTTTATCCAATCCAATATAAAAAATATTGGACGCAAAAAAAGCCTGTAACGTTACAGGCTTTTTAAAAGTTTATGTCTAATTTGTTTATTCCGGTTGTACGAAATCCAATTGCAGTGATTCGCTTGTCCACTTACGCATCTTGTTGCAAAGTGCTTTGTCTGCTTCAAGATTAGTACCGTAGGAAGGAATCATCGTTTTCAGTTTCGCGTCCCAGTCACCTTTGAATTTTTCAGGGAAACACTGTTTCAACAATTTCAGCATGATGGAAACAGATGTCGAAGCGCCTGGAGACGCGCCCAACAATGCGGAGATAGAACCGTCTTCGGATGTGACGACTTCCGTACCGAACTGCAATACGCCCCCTTTTTTTGGATCGTTTTTGATGACCTGTACGCGCTGGCCGGCAATCTCTATTCTCCAATCGTCCTCATGTGCATAAGGAACAAAGTTTTGCAAAACGTTGACGCGCTGGCTGAAAGATAAAGAAACCTGTTTGACCAAATATTTAACCAAACCAAAATTCGTCAGACCTACTTTGGTCATCGGAACGATATTGGACAGTTTGATCGTACGGAAAAGGTCGCAGTAAGAACCGCGTTTTAGGAATTTGGTAGAAAAACCAGCGTACGGACCGAACAACAAGGCTTCTTTGCCGTCGATGATACGCGTATCCAAATGCGGATCGCTCATTGGAGGCGAACCTGCCGCCGCTTTTCCGTAGACTTTGGCGTGGTGGCGTTTGATGATGTCCGGATTGTTGCAGACCAGCCATTGGCCGCCCACAGGGAAACCGCCAAAACCTTTGCTTTCGGGAATGCCCGTTTTCTGCAAAAGATGCAGCGAACCGCCGCCAGCACCGATAAATACAAATTTTGCAAAAACAAAATGCAGAATGCCGGTTTCAAGGTTGCGGACGGAGATTTTCCATCTGCCGTCTTTTGTGCGTTTGATATTTTCCGTTTCGAAATTATAGCTGACCGTAACGCCGTTCTGTTTTTCCAGAGAGCGGATCAAGTTGCGCGTAAGTGCGCCGAAGTTGACGTCCGTTCCAAGATCGGAATGTGTCGCCGCCACGGGCTGACCTGCATCCCTGCCTTCCATGATCAAAGGAATCCATTCCGACAGTTTTTTGTGGTCGGTAGAAAATTCCATTTCCTTGAAAAGCTGGAATTTTTGCAGCGCTTCGTATCTTTTTTTCAAAAAGCTGACGTTTTCGTCGCCCCATACAAAACTCATGTGCGGCGTCGTGCGGATAAAGGATTTTGGATTGTCCAGTGTTCCTTTTTCGACGAGATAGGACCAGAACTGTTTGCTTTCTTCAAACTGCTGCATGATATTGACGGCCTTGGTGGTATCGATCGTACCGTCGCTTTTTTCGGGCGTATAGTTCAATTCGCAAAGCGCGGAATGCCCTGTTCCGGCGTTGTTCCACGCATCGGAACTTTCCTGGGAGGCCGATTCCAATCTTTCAAACAATTGTATACGTAGTGAAGGGTCTAGTTCTTTCAAAAAAGTTCCCAATGTGGCGCTGATAACTCCCGCGCCTATAAGGACTACGTCAGGCGTAGCGTCAAATAATGTGTCCATAACGATGTGACTTGTGATTGCAAATTGAGGCTTAAAGGTAGTTCTAAAACCGATTTTATTAATTTTTTCAATAAAAAATTAAGTAAAATGATTGATACAGCAGGAGTTTTATTAATATTTTTAATAGAAAAAGCAGAATGTATATAAAGATTTTTTATTTATTGGAAATGAAAAATTTAGTCGCGTCATTTCGACCAGCGGGAGAAATCTCCTACAACTAAAGTTTTTTAATCTCGAGGCGTTTTCCCGAAACTGGCGCAAGTGTTCCGAAGATACACTGTGTTGACCAAATGAGCGCGGATTGTATCCGCGTTGAAATAATGGAGAATCCACGGCTATGAACCGCTGGGTTTTATATTGGTACAAGTGCTTCTGAGGTAACACTTGCGCTAGTTTCCGCCAGCTTACATTTCCGGCAACATCAGTCTTTTCCATTTGGAAAAAATACGCACGACAACGACGATAGCGATGCACAACAGCATATTGACCGTATGGTTGATCCCAAAATGCGGCATCGTCACGTAGCTGACGCCACCGATCACGCTGGCTGTTGCGTAGAGCTCGCCTTTTTTCAGCAAAGAAGGAACGCTGTTGCTGATGACGTCGGCGAGCAGTCCACCAAAAGTAGACGTCACGACGCCCAACAAAACGGCGTAAGGTGGATTAATCTGGTTTTTCAAGGATATCTCAATACCGACGACGGTGTATAGTCCCAGACCCGCTGCGTCCATGAAAAAAAGGAGTTTTTTGCTGCGGATCGTGCGCCTTTTAAAAAGGAAAACGCTCAGCGTTGCCGCCACTACCAATATAAAGGAAATATTGTCGTTGAGCCACCGCACGCGATTGCCCAGCAATATGTCGCGTACGCTACCGCCGCCAAAAGACATGATGAGAGCCATGACCATTCCCCCGAAAAAATCCATGTGAACAGCGCGCGCCTTCAGTGCTCCGGTACACGCAAATACAAAAACACCTACGTAAACAATAATATCTAAAGTCGTCATGCAACGAGAATCTTGGAACTTATTTGCCGCAAAGGTAGAGCTAGAAAGAGCATCAATAGCAGAAAAGCATTAAATTTTGTTAAAGGATTTGGATTGACCGAAACTTTTGCCAAGTTCGCCCACTTCCTAAAATCGAACAGCTGTTTTGGCACAATTTTCCAGATATAGTTTACAAAGGCAGTTAAAAAAATTAAATAACATTTCAAAAGATCAAAAAAATGAAAAAGATCATATATACAATGGCAATTGCTTCCATCGCAATGATTTCCGCGGCAAAAGCACAGGTAAGTATTGGTGTTGGTGTTAATATCGGAGCTCCTGTTGCGGTCGCGCCAGCTCCGGTTATGGCTGGACCAGCCTGGATTCCCGCAGGCGCGGCAAGCCCTTATTACTTTTTTCCCGACATCAATTGCTATTATGATATGGGCGTTGGTCAATATATTTATTTCGAAAACAACAGGTGGCTTTACAGCCGTGCCATTCCGCCAAGATTTGCCGGATATAATTTCAGGGGACACATGGTTCCGATGAACCATCGCGTGTTTGCCAGTCGAGGAATTCATACCTACAGAGGTGGCGGTAGACCCATGATCGTCAATCACAACAATTATATTGTAAGAGATCGCGGTCCTCAGCATTTTAACAATGGCAACCATTTCGGCAATGGTCGCGGTGGTGGTAACTTCGGCGGTCATGGTGGCCATGGCAGACATTAAAGAGAAAGGGTGTTTTGGCTAGATAGACAGGTAGATAGGGGGCGCTTCCAAAAAAGGGAGCGCTCTTTTTTTGTTGGCTACAGATGCGCAGATGATTGATTTTTATATTGAAGAGTAGCAAGTAACGGGGGACAACATATTTATTGTATTTCGGCGTTTATACATAGAGGCACCTTTCTTCCGTGGGAGAAGGGATGGGGTCAAAAAAACAACTTTTATCCCTCAACTTTGCGGTCAATACAAAAATGAAAAAATCCCTTGTTCAATATACCGCGCGCATCGTGTCCATTGTCGGGCATCCGCTGTTGACGATTTCTATATTGGTATATTTCCTTTCGCACCGGGAGCTTCCGGAAAAAGAAGCCAACCTTGTTTCCGCGGTTATCTTAGGTGGTGTGACGTTGCCGATCGTTTTGCACAATGTCTGGAAAATGAGCAAAGGGCAATATGCCAATTTCGATGTTTCGGACCAAAAGCAGCGTAAAAGCTTTTTCCCTTTTGCCCTGGCGTTGTTGGCGATCGTAACGTTTTATTTTTGGTGGACGGAAAAAAGTGCGGCGCTCGTGTACAGCACCGCACTTTTTTTGCTGATGGTTTCTATTTTTGCCGTTGTCAATATCCGCCTCAAAATCTCGCTGCACGCCGGCGTCAATTTTTATATTGCGGCGATATTGTTTCATTATAGTGCAGCATGGGGAACGGCTGTATTGTGCTTGGCGATATTGGTCGCAGTTTCCAGATGGATATTGAAAAGACACACGTTTTGGGAAATTGTATTGGGTACAGTCGTTGGCATTGTTTTCGGGTGTATCAATACAATATTTTTGTAATATGTTGTGATCTATGATAGAAGTTAGCGTGTATTTTTGGTAAAAAAATATATGGTCAGGGAATCTATTTCGGTCTTCGATATGTTCAAAATAGGTGTCGGGCCTTCCAGTTCGCATACGCTGGGACCGTGGCGCGCGGCGATGTTTTTTTTGGATAAAATAGAACGCCAATATGGATTGGAACAAATATCCGATCTGCATGTTTACCTGTATGGTTCGCTTGCCAAAACGGGCGCAGGGCACGGCACGGACATTGCCGTTCAAATGGGATTGATGGGCGAAAATCCCGAAACCACGGAAGTAGACTTGATTTTTCCCAAAATCGACCAGCTAAAAACGGAAAAAATTATTCGTCTGAAAGGCAAACACTCGATTCCCTTTGACCCAGCCAAAAACGTCACTTTCCTTTATCAAGAATCTTTGCCTTTTCATCCAAATGCGTTGACATTTTTGGTTGACCTCAAAACAGGCGAAAAAATCAGCGATACGTGGTATTCTATTGGCGGCGGTTTTGTCGTGCAGGAAGGCGATGCGTCGCCGCAGATCCGTCCGGTCGACCTCCCCTTCCCTATCGACACGTCCAAAGATTTACAGTTTTGGTGCATCAAAACGGGCATGTCCATCCACGAAATCGTATTGGAAAACGAAAATGTCTGGCGCGACGAAAACGAAACTTTTGCCGGTGTGATGCGCATTTGGGATACGATGCGCCGATGTATTTATCGGGGCTGCCACACGCAGGGCGAATTGCCGGGAGGTCTGCAGGTGCGCCGCCGCGCATTTGAACTCAACAAAAAACTTCTGAAAGGCAAAACCTATTCCGATTACGATTCTTGGTTGGAAGCTATTAAGGAAACGGCGTCGGATTTCAATTCCGTATTGGACTGGATCAGTTGTTTTGCGTTGGCAGTCAATGAGGAAAACGCGTCTTTTGGACGTGTGGTGACGGCGCCGACCAATGGTGCGGCGGGCGTGATTCCGGCGGTTCTCCAATATTATATTTTGTTCGGAAAGGGAAATGAAGATAGCAAGATTGTCCATTTCTTGTTGACCGCATCCGAAATTGGGAGTATTTTCAAAAAAGGTGCGACGATATCTGCGGCGATGGGCGGTTGCCAGGCAGAAATCGGTGTTTCGTCGGCGATGGCTGCCGGCGCATTGACCGAAGCGATAGGCGGCACGCAAAAACAGGCTTTGATGGCTGCCGAAATCGCGATGGAGCATCACCTGGGAATGACCTGCGATCCTATTGGCGGGCTAGTGCAAGTGCCTTGTATTGAACGCAATACGATGGGAGCGATCAAGGCAATCACGGCATCGCAGTTGGCTTTGCAGTCAGGCCCCGATTATGCCAAAGTTTCTTTGGACAAAGTCGTGCGTACCATGTGGGAAACGGCATTGGACATGAACAGCAAATACAAGGAAACGTCCGACGGCGGTCTGGCGGTGCAGGTTCCATTGGGTTTAAGTGAGTGTTAGGTTTTCCTTCACCTAAAGCTGAACCATTTAAACTTTGGTTAGCACAGGTGGGTTCTGGCCGTTTGGAGGAAATCGAAAACCCCGAACTTGCTACACAACGTACAAGAGAATTATACAAACTAAAAGGCTATATCCGAAAGGTTTTGTAGAAAACAAAAAAGTAGCGAAACAAGGCGGTGCTGTTGCAGGAAATGCAAGAAAGGAGCTAGAATTAATACCCACGTCATTTTCATTTTTCCCTTTTAAATTTCGACTTTAGTCTATCTTGCAGTTTTTATACTATGAAGCAGTTTTTTGTACGAATAGGAATATTGGTGACGGCGGTAGTCGGAATGGTGGCTTGTTCCAAAAACGACAACGACCAGCCTGGGCCGACACACATGCGCTGGGTTAACGTTGTGCCCAATCTGAGTTTTGATATTTATTCCAACGGAACACTGATCGTACCCAAACTGCCATTTGATTCGTTGACATCCTATGCTTCGGGTTTGCCGAGTTTTTACAATTTGCAGATCGCAAAGTATGGCACATCTGACACGCTTGTCAATGGTCGCCAACAGTTGCAGTCCGGATTGTATTATTCAATGTTTTTGTTGCCCGATACGACGGGCGGACAGATCAATGCCAATAAAGTAACTATTGCTACCGTCACCGAAAATACGTTTGCACCCTCTGTTGATACCTGCAAAATTCGTTTTTTCAACTTTGCGCCTTACACACCGCCAATCGACGTCGTGATCTCAAAAGATGGAAGAACGAGACCTTCGGATACGCTGCGACCTTTTAGCCGAAGAATCTACAACGATCAGTCCGTTTCGAGTAGCTATACGACTTATTATCAGATGTTTGCATCCAATCTGAAAATCAATTTGTACAACGATATTGACAGTTCGCTTATCCGAACGATTCCTTGGACATTCGATTCTCGTGGCGTCTACACTATTTATTTAAAACCTGTTCCTGGAAAGTCGGGGAAAGATACTTTTGATTTCAGTGTATTGAAAAGCACGACCGGCATTCAGCTTTAATCTTCCAAAGCCCTGTTCAAAAAAGCGACCAACGGCTGCAATGCGGCAAATGCCGATACGATTTCTTTCGCGCCGTCGTTGGACAGAAATAGGTTGTCGGGAAGATTTTTCAAGGCGAGAAAGGATTTCAGCTTGATGTATTGGATAGCGGGATTGTCTTTTTCGTAGCCTTTGGGTTCGCGTGTCAATGTATATTCGGGTGCAAAAGAAAGCGAACCGTAGGCTTTGGTAAAAGTTTTGCCGTTGACGATTGCTTGAAATTCTTCCCAATTGTAGTCAATTTCTTGACGAAAAGCCGCCAAATCTTTCGTTTCGGGCATCCAAACACCTCCCCCACAAAACGATTGTCCAGGTTCCAGGTGCAGATAATAACCGGCGGAATGCGCTTTTTTTCCGTTTTTGTTGATGCTCGCGCCAAAATTGGTTTTGTACGGCGACTTGTCTTTGCTGAAACGGATGTCCCTATTGAATCGAAACGTACAGGACGATGCCGTCAGATGCGCGATTTCCACGTCTTTTTTACCAAAACTTGCAATGATTTCTTCCACAAATTGGGCAAAATCCTTTTTCGCCGCTTCATAATCCGAACGATTAGCGTCCATCCATTCCTTGCTATTGTTGGTTCGGATATTTTTCAAAAACTGCAATGTGCTTTTCTGTAACATTTTTTCAAAGTAAAAAGGTAAAAGAAAGTTGCGACGCGTTCCATCGTCGCGGTTTTATACGGAGCAAGGGATAAATTAGTGAGATGGTCGGTGTATCACCGACCGAAAATAAAAATCAAATTCACTTTTTTGCCCCTTGGCAAGTATATATTGGAGAAATTATTTTGTCATCTCACGGAAAGTCTGCTCCAGATCCAAACTCGAAGATTCCAGCGAAACGATATTGAAGTTTTCGCGCAAAGCCAGTTCCATGATCTGTTTTTTCGCAAGATCCGCGTCTTGGCTTGTCAAAGTCCACATTCCGCGCGCGTCCTTTTCCGCCGTATCGACCGCCGAAAGCCGCAATAGCCATGAAGGCTCGATCGTTTCTTTGAATACAAGTTTGACGATCGTTTCGGAAGTATTTATATTGGACAAGTCGTCCAGCGAGGAATCCTTTTTCAATACGCCTTTGTTGATGATCAATATGCGGTCGCAGATAGCTTCCACTTCCTGCAAAATATGCGACGAAAAAAGTACGGTTTTGTTTTTTCCTTGTTCGCGTATGACGTTCCTGATCTCGATGATTTGGTTCGGATCGAGCCCGCTTGTCGGTTCGTCCAATATCAAAACCTCCGGATCGTGGATCAGCGCCGCCGCCAAACCCGTGCGTTGTTTGTAACCTTTGGAAAGCTGCCCGATTTTCTTGTTTTTTTCCGGCGAAAGTCCCGTTAGTTCGATGACTTCCGCAATACGTTTTTGCTTGTCGTCCAAACGAAAAATCCCCGCTACAAACGACAAATATTCCTGCACGTACATATCGAAATACAAAGGATTTGCCTCTGGCAAATAGCCGATTTTGGCTTTGGCTTGAAGTGGATCTTGCAACATGTCAATACCGTCGACCAATATGGAACCTGCGTCGGGTCTGAGATAGCCGGTGATCATTTTCATCGTAGTGGATTTTCCCGCGCCGTTCGGTCCGAGAAATCCAACGATTTCTCCTTTCGGAATCGAAAAGGAAAGATTGTCCACCGCTTTTTGTGTGCCGTATATTTTGGTCAGCCCTTTTACTTCTATTGACATGATACAAATGTAGAATATTGGGCATTTTATTTAAAAAGGAATTTTTGTCCAATATAAAATAAACCACAACGCCGCCACGGATCAACGAGTCGCAACGTTATGTTTCGTCATTTCGACCAGCGGTCGAAATAATGGGGAAAATCTAGGTTGGAAAACTTCAATCCAATAAAAAGGTCCGTGCAAAAGCACGAACCTCTGGAAATTTTATATTGCGTTTACGCTGCGTTACACATCGTAAGTCGTAGAAGCGGTGTCGCCGCCACGTCCTGTCCAGTTGGTGTGGAAAAACTCACCTCTTGGTTTGTCGATGCGTTCGTAAGTGTGTGCACCGAAATAGTCGCGTTGCGCCTGCAACAGGTTCGCCGGCAATCTTTCGGAACGGTAACCGTCGTAATAGTTGATCGCAGCACCCAAACAAGGAGCTGGAATACCGTTCAACGTTGCCGTTGCAACAACATGTCTCAAGCCGTTTTGGCAAGCTTGGATTTTGTCGGCAAAATAAGGATCCAACAACAAGTTGGCAAGTGCCGGGTTGTTGTCGAAAGCTTCTTTGATATTGCCCAAGAAACGGGAACGGATGATACAGCCGCCTCTCCACATCAAGGCAATATTGCCGTAGCCGAGATCCCAACCATAATCTTTCGCAGCTGCGCGCATCATCTGGTAGCCTTGCGCGTAAGAGATGATTTTTGCAGCGAACAACGCGTCTTTCAATTGATCGAGGAACGCTTTTTTGTCGCCGTTGAACTGAGCGGCAGGACCAGCTGTCAGTACTTTGGAAGCTGCTGTGCGTTCGTCTTTCAATGCGGACAAACATCTTGCGAATACGGATTCCGTGATCAAAGTCAAAGGAATACCCAAGTCCAATGCGACGGTGCCCGTCCATTTACCGGTACCTTTCTGTCCTGCTGTATCCAATATGCGGTCGATGATCGGTGTGCCGTCTGCTTCTTTGTAGGCCAATATATCGCGCGTGATTTCGATCAGGTAGCTGTCGAGTTCGCCTTCGTTCCATTCTGCGAATACGTCGTGCATTTCGTCAGCAGACATACCCAATAGGTTTTTCATGATTTGGTACACTTCGCAGATCAACTGCATGTCGCCATATTCGATACCGTTGTGTACCATTTTCACGAAATGCCCAGCGCCGCCGTTGCCGACCCAGTCACAACAAGGAGAACCGTCCGCAACTTTTGCCGCGATACCCTGGAAAATAGGTTTGACCGCTGGCCAAGCTTCTTTGGAACCGCCCGGCATGATAGATGGTCCGAGCAAGGCGCCTTCTTCCCCACCGGAAACACCTGTTCCGATGAAATAAAGACCTTTGCTTTCCACATATTTTACGCGACGTTCTGTATCAGGAAAATGAGAGTTGCCGCCGTCGATGATGATGTCGCCTTTGTCCAAATGTGGAATCAACAATTCGATAAAATCATCAACTGGTTGACCCGCTTTGACCATCAACATCACTTTGCGTGGAGCTTTCAAAGACGCAACGAGGTCCTCGATCGTATGCGCACCGTAGATGTTTTTGCCTTTTGCCCTGCCGTTGATGAAATGATCCACTTTGTCAACGGTTCTGTTGAATGCGGAAACGTGAAAGCCTTTGCTTTCCATATTGAGTATCAGGTTTTCGCCCATCACGGCCAAACCAATCACGCCAATATCCGAAACTTCTTTTTGCATAAAAAAGATTAATTGTTTGGTTAGTAGTTGTGAGAAATAAACAACCAAATTTAGCGCAATGCCGCCTAACTACAAATTTGTTTAACAAAATAGCTGAACAATCGGGAAATCTTGATGAAAATGAACGGTCGTTATTCTACCTCATCCCCGACCCTTCTCCCACGGGAAAAGGGAGATTTTGGAATAAACGTAGGAACGAAATCGCCGGCTTTTGTATGGACAGTTTTATAGAAACAACAATTTTGTCCCAATAATTCGGTAAAGAACAAGGTCAGCAACATCGAATCGAAGTCACACGCTGGCGCCGCGCCAGCGTGTCTCCAATATAAAATCATTGTCCACTGAAACCTACATTCCGTCCACAATCTTGTTGTAGCTTTCCTTGATACCCTTGATGACACTCGAACTGAAACCTTGGTGTTCCATTTCGTTGAGGCCGACGATGGTGCAGCCTTTGGGCGTTGTCACTTTGTCGATTTCCTGTTCGGGATGTGTACCCTTTTGCAAAAGTAGGTCCGCCGCGCCTTTGACGGTTTGTTCGGCTATGAGCGAAGCGGTCGCCGCGCTAAAACCGATTTCGATGCCGCCCTGTATATTGGCACGGACAAAACGCAACGCAAAAGCGGTACCGCATGCGCCCAATACGGTCGCCGCGTCCATATGTTTTTCTTCAATGACGGCGGTTTTGCCCAATTGATCAAACATTTCTTTGACATACGCGACCTGGTCGCTCGACGCATTGTGGCTACAGATGCAGGTCATGCTTTCCCGAATGGCAATCGCCGTATTGGGCATGATGCGAAACAACGTGAAATTGTTGCCCACCACTTCTACCATATCCTTTAACCAAACGCCTGCGACGACGCTTCCGATAGTATGTTTGGACGAATTGAGCTGCGGAAGCAAACTCGTCAATATATCTTTGATCTGAAACGGTTTGACGGCGAGCAGTACAAAATCGGCTTGCGCTACGGCTTTTGCGTTGTCGCTGACGACTTGGACGCCGCGGTCTTTGAAAGACTGCAGTAGCGCGGTATTGCGACGCGTAATCGTGAGGTTTTCGGGCAGCACAAATCCGCTGTCCAATAGTCCTTCGGCAATCGCTGTTCCTAAGTTTCCGCCGCCGATGATGGCAATTTTTTGAGACATAAGTGAAAGAATTATGAATTATGAGTTATGAATGATGAGAGGAAATTTGCTGACGCCTGTTTAGACTTTTCGGTATAAACCGCATAGAGACATAGTTTTTGGAAATAGTTGACAAGAAAAGTCGTACAAAGATTTTTCATCGGAGATGAAAATGCTATGATTTACCAAAAGACAGTATAGCATTTCGTACGTATTTTCTATGCAATAGCTATGTATCTATGTGTTGACAAATAGATTCAAATTCTCTCCTCATTCACAAATCAACAATCCTATATTAATAATATTTATTGGTCAACAAATAGTTTTTGACATAGTCGGCAATACCTTCTTCCAAACTGTAAAAAGGTGCGTGGTAACCGGCATCTTTTAGTTTGTCCATTTTGGCTTCCGTGAAGTATTGGTATTTGTCGCGAATATCGACCGGCATATCGATGAACTGTATATTGGACGGTATTTCCATTGATTTAAAGGTATTGTCCGCCAAGTCGTAAAAACTGCGTGCGTTACCTGTTCCGATATTGTATAGTCCGTTCTGAATCGGTTGTCCATTAAAATCTTTTTGCATCATCCAAACCATCACTTTTACCAGATCAATGACGTACACAAAATCGCGCAACTGCTCGCCGTCTTTATAGTCCGAACGATGGCTTTTGAACAGTTTGACTTCGCCGTTTTTGTTGATTTGGTGAAAAGAATGCAGAATGACGCTGGCCATGCGGCCTTTATGATGTTCGTTAGGACCGTAGACATTGAAAAATTTCAAACCGGCCCAAAACGGCGGCTGCGCATTTTCCGGTTGTTGCAAAGCCCATTTGTCAAATTCGTTTTTGCTGATACCGTAAGGATTCAGTGGCTGTAGCGAAAAAGGAATTTCGTGGTCGTCGCTGTAGCCGAGTTCGCCGTTGCCGTAAGTCGCGGCAGACGATGCGTAGATCAGCGGAACGTTGTTTTTAAGGCAATATTTCCAAAGCATCTGTGTATATTCCAGATTCCATTTTTTGTGGACTTCGTAGTTAAATTCCGTTGTGCTGGAATTGGCACCCATGTGGAAAATGCAGTCGATTTTGGCGGAATGATTTTCCAGCCATTGTTCGAGGTCTTCTTTTTCCACGGTTTCGGTGAAGTTTTTTTCGGACCAGTTGGCTTTTTTGTCGGGATCGTCAAAGTTGTCGACCAATACTAGATTTTCGTAACCCAAACTGTTGAGGTAACCGACCAATACGCTGCCGATAAAACCAGCTGCGCCCGTCACTATAATTTTAGCGGAATTTTCCATGCGAATCATTTAAGTAAGTGTTCGCAAAAGTAACGAATCCCGATGGTGCGGAAAGGGGAATATTGAACGCGTGCATTTCTAGCAAACCAAAAGCATCAGCTCTATATTGGAGTTGATGCTTTTGGGCAAAAATAGAACCAAGAAAGGTTAGGAACGTTGCGAATCTTCGTAAACGGGACCATACAAAGACGGAACCTTGTTTCCCGAAGCTCTCAAATGTGCCACCAATTCGCCGCGGTGGTGATACAAATGATTGTACAAAAATCCGCGGATAACCTGCGCTTTGGGCATTGGCGGGAAAACGGGCTGTCCGCCTGCCGTCATCGACCAAACGTTCATCAGCGTAGCCTCGTCCCATCTTTCGATAGCGGCTTTAGCGGCTTCAAAGTTGGTTTCAAATTTTGCCAAGATATTGGCAGCGCTGCTGATGTCGCCTTTGTCATATTGGTAAGCACCCATGTCAAATTCGTCCTGGTTGAACGTGACGTCGTACCAATTGTAGACTTCCGCAATATGCGATGCCAGCTGTGCGATCGACCAAAGAAAAGGTTGCGGACGGTAGTCCAATGCGCTGTCGGGAATCGCAGCCAATAGTTTTCGGGTGTTTTCGGCTTCGTAGAGAAATTCACCTAGTAATGCTTGTCTGACCATTGTGGTTGATTTTTAATGATTGTTGGATTTTTTTTAAAATGCTACTCAAACTTAATACTAATTTTTGCAATGAAAGAGCGCGGCGCTTTAATATTGGATTATTTTTTTCGGGATAAAAATGGACTATAAAATTCCGTCCCATTCCTTGTAAAAAGTGTCCACGTAGTTTTCCATAAAAGCGTGTCTTTTTTCGGCGATGCGTCTGCCGGTTTCGGTGTTCATCAAGTCTTTTAGGAGAAATAGTTTTTCGTAAAAATGGTTGAGCGTCGGCGCGGTGTTGTTTTTATAGTCTTCACGTGTGCGCTGCAAAACGGGTAGGATATCGGGATCGTAGAGTTTTCGGTTTTTGAAACCGCCGTAGTTGAAAGCGCGCGCAATACCAATCGCACCGATTGCATCGAGACGGTCAGCGTCCTGCACAATATCGAGTTCGGGAGAATGGAAAGTCCGCTGCGTCGTTCCGCCCTTGAACGAAATATTTTCAATGATGTGGACAACATGGTTAATCGTTGCAGCATCCACGTTTTCCTTTTCCAAAAAAGCACGCGCTGTTTTTGGTCCGACGGTTTCGTCGCCATTGTGAAATTTGGAATCGGCAATATCGTGCAGCAAAGCGGACAATTCGACGACGAGTATATTGGCGTTTTCGGACTTGGCTATCGTTTGCGACAATTTCCAAACCCTGTAAATATGCCACCAATCGTGTCCGCCTTCGGCATTTTCCAAAGTCGTTTGTACATATTGGACGGTTGTATTGATTAATTGCTGCTGATCCATTGTTATCGTTTGGGAAGGAAATTAGAAAAAAAATCCTACTTTTTCGTCAGTTTATATCTCAAATGAGTTGTCAAATCCGACGGAATAACTTCTTCGATTTGTATGTCGTATTTGTCCTTGTCAATACCGTCAAAAAGTCGAATACCACTTCCCAAAAAAACAGGCGCAATGTGGATAAAAAATTCGTCCACCAGCCTTGCATTCAGAAATTGCTGAATAGTGTTTGCGCCACCTTGTATTCTTATGTCCTTCCCTTTTGCAGATTTTCTTGCTTTTTCCAAGGCGCTTTCTATGCCGTCATTAATGAAATAAAATTTTGTCGTTCCTTTTTGAATCCAAGGTGCTCGCTTTTCGTGTGTCAATACAAAAACGTCGGCTTTGTATAAGTCCTCGGGCCAACTGACTTCGCCTTCTTCAAACATTCTTTTTCCCATGATGAATGCACCCGTTCTTGCAATCGTTTCTCTTATAAATTTTCCGTCAGGTCCGTCTTCCTTGCCGCCTTCGATCCCTAAATATTCCCAAAAAGCTTTTTGATGGAACATCCACGCGTGAATTTTTCCAGAAACGCCGCCCATCGGATTGTTTGGCCCTCTGTTGTCACCTGCAAAAAATCCATCAAGAGAAATTCCGCTATCGAAAATTATTCTGCTCATATTGTTGCTTTTTTTTGAAAATTATATTTTGAATTATTGGAACTTTTTTTTGCAATAATCTCTAACGGAAACTTGCGCAAAACTGCTTGTTAGTAGCTACTAGCTTTTCTCAAGCTCTTTTTTCACTTCTTTGTAATATAAATCTTTAAAGGGATATTCAAATAGAAAATCTTCACTATTAAAATCAGCCGATGCAATATACGAATCAGCGTAACGAATATATTTTTCGCCTTTTAGTGGATAAATACCTATCAAGTCCGAACATTTTTTTAAACATTGAATTGCCTTTTATGTCTTCAAAGGTTAATGTTGGAATCTCATCCGAGTACGTTACGTCTAATTCAACTGCAAAATCAAAATTGATTGTTTTGTCTTTTAATTTGTCTCGATCGTATTCAATACAATATCCTCGATTTGAGCTTGCATAGTGTGCCCACATTACTTCATTAGTCAAGAAATCTCTTTGAAATATTGTATCATCTTTAATTTTTTCGCATTTATTTTCAACCCCTCTGTATTTATAAACTTTCATGTTCTATAATGATTTAATATTTCTTGCCTCCTAATTGGTACTTGCGGCATATCATTAATATTCGTAAAAACTGTAACTCATTTTCTATTCTGAAATTATACAAAACTATTTACAGCAACAAAAAAGCCGCGCGATGCGCGGCCTGTCCAATATGATTGTAGAAAAATGTTACGCCATTTCCTTGTCCAAAGACTCAACATAAGGCGTTTTCCATTCGGAAATGTTGCCCCAGTTTTCGCCGTTGACTTTGACTTCGCCGGAAGTAACCGTGCCGAGTTTAGTGAAACAAACATTTGTTTCGTCCAATATCGCTTCCAGTTCTGCCGCTCTTTCCGGGCTTACGCTGACGATGGCACGGCTCTGAGTTTCACCAAACCAATACGCATCCGTACGGATTCCTTCTTCCGAACCTGCCACATCAAAACCTAATCCGCGGTTGAACCCGCTTTCCAACAGCGCAACGATCAATCCTCCTTCGCTTAAATCGTGCGCACTGACGATCATCGTTTTCTTTTGGATGATATCGTAAAGTACGTGCTGGAAATGGAATTCCACATCCAAATCGAAATGCGGACAGTTGGAATATTCTACGTTTCTGATTTTTTGGATGTATTCGGAAGAGCCAATGTCATTGCGTTGTTTACCCACCAGGTAAATGATATCACCTTCGTTTTTGAAGTCCAATGTCATTCTTGTTTCCACGTCGTCTAATATACCCACCATACCAATTGTTGGTGTTGGGTAAACGGGACCTTCCGGATTTTGGTTGTAAAAGCTAACATTACCGCCTGTTACTGGTGTTTCGAATTTGCGGCAGGCGTCACCCATTCCGGTTACGGCCTTGACAAATTGGTAATATACTTCCGGATTGTAAGGATTACCGAAATTCAAACAGTTGGTCACGCCGATCGGATTACCACCGCTACAAACGATATTGCGCGATGCTTCCGCTACGGCAATCATTGCACCATGGTAAGGATCTGCAAATACATAACGACCATTACAGTCTGTCGTCATAGCCAACGCTTTCCCTGTTCCCTTTGCCAATACAATCGCAGCATCACTTGGCGCGTTGGTACTCATATTGGCGGTGCCGACCATGCTGTCGTATTGACGTGTGATCCATGTTTTTGCAGCAATATTGGGAGAAGTATTGAGTTTCGTAGCGATCTCTTTCAGTTCCGTATTGCTTTCGATGTCTTTAACGCTGTCAATATTGAATGCGCGCACTTTTTCCAGATAAGCCGGTTCACTGTATTCGCGGTCATATTGAGGAGCACCGCCGCCCAATACCAGTTCGGATGCGGGAACGTCGGCTTCCAAAGTTCCGTTGAGGTAAAATTTCAGTCTGCCATCGTCGGTTACGTAACCGATCTCGCTGCAGGGTAGATCCCATTTTTCAAATACTTTCTTGATTTTGTCTTCTTGTCCTTTTTTTGCGACGAGCAACATTCTTTCCTGGCTTTCGCTCAACAGCAATTCCCAGGCCTGCATATTTTTTTGACGCGTAGGTACTTTTTCCAGATCAATATGCATACCTGCGCCGCCTTTTTCGCTCATTTCGGCAGTCGAACAGATGATGCCCGCAGCACCCATGTCCTGCATACCGACGACTGCGTCCGTTTCGATTACTTCAAGGCAAGCTTCCAATAGTTTCTTTTCCTGAAAAGGGTCACCGACCTGCACCGCCGGCAAATCCTGATGGCTGTCTTCGGTAAGGTTGGCCGACGCAAAACTCGCACCGCCAATACCGTCTTTTCCGGTAGCGCTACCGACAAAAAAAACAGGGTTGCCTACGCCGTGCGCCGTTGCGCTGACGGTTTTGCCCGCTTTGACGATACCGACGCTCATCGCGTTGACCAATGGATTGGTATGGTAGCAGTCTTCAAAATAAACTTCGCCCGCAACCGTCGGAACGCCGAAACAGTTGCCGTAATGACCGATACCTTTGACGATACCGCTCACCAAACGTTTGGTTTTTTTGTCTTTTATATTACCAAAACGAAGGCTGTTCAACGACGCAATAGGTCGCGCGCCCATCGTGAAAATATCTCTTTGGATACCACCGACACCTGTTGCCGCACCTTGGAACGGTTCCAATGCACTCGGGTGGTTGTGGCTTTCGATTTTGAACACAACACCATAACCATTGCCGATATCCATCAACCCGGCATTTTCCTCTCCCGCAGCGACCAACATGCGGCCACCGTCACGCGGCAGGGTTTTTAACCATTTGATGGAGTTCTTGTAACTACAGTGCTCGCTCCACATGGCACTGAAAATGCACAATTCTGTAAAATTCGGAGTCCTGCCCAGTCTTTGTTTGATCATCTCAAATTCTTCGGGCGTCAAACGCAGCTCTTCGGCGGTTTTTACGGTAATTTCCATGAATATCAGGAATAAAGAATGATTTTGAAAATAGTGGTGCGAAATTACTGATAATTTGCCGATTTGGAGAGCGTGAGTGTACTATACCTATAAACTAATGATTTTTCTGCGAAGAGATTCTAGGCAAAGACCGACTCGGCTCTGGACATTGAATTTGTGAAACATGTTTTCCCGATAACCGTCGATTGTACGTTCCGAAAGGTTCATTCGGGCCGCAATTTCTTTGTAGGTAAGTTCCGAGCATACATATTGCAGAAAGATTTTTTCTTTTTCGGAAAGGACGATATTGTCTTGTTCTGCTTTCAATAATCGTCGATAATTGATGTTGCTGGCGTCGCCGTTGTAGCAGCCTTTTAGGTTGATTTCGTTAAGTGCTTTTTCCAGTTCGTTGGGATGTGTATCTTTCATTAAGTAGGCGCAGCAACCTGCTTTTATCATGCCGATAATGATATGGTCGTCGTCGTTCATCGACAGGGCCACGATTTTGATGGAGGGAAAATTTTCATTGAGCCATTTTGCGGTTTCTAAACCGTTCATAATGGGCATGTTGACATCCAACAAGATGATGTCGGGGACGGATTTGATAGATTTTATCTTTTCTTGTAGATCTTTTCCGTTGAAGGCTTCTAATACAACCTGATAATCTTTGAAAGTATGCAGCATAAGGCTCAGCGATTTCAGAAAAAGCTGGTGGTCATCTACGATGCCGATATTTATTTTTTCTGCCATACCGATTTGTTTTATGCGTGTAGGGGGAGGTCTATCTTTACTGTTGTTCCGGTTGGGGAAATAAGCCACTGTATGTCGCCATCCAGCAGCCGGATCCTGTTTTTCATATTGATAATGCCGATTCCGTTTTTGGAAGTGTCATTTGATTCAAAACCAATACCATTGTCTTCGATAGTAATTGCCAGCAAGGAATTGAGTTCTTCAATGCGGATTTGTTCGTTGGATGCTTTTGCGTGTTTAATGGAATTTTGCATGGCTTCCTGTATTACGCGAAAAAGTATGATCTGCTTGTCGTGGTTGAGGGAAATCGATTTGGGGTAAGTGAAATCAACATGAAACACGCCAGATTGATTGATGCGGTTGACTTCGTTCTGCAGGTTTTCAACTAAGTCAAACTGTTGCATCCAGTCCTTGTTCAGGGATTTGGAGAGCGCCCGTAGCTCGCCAATGGCTTTACCCAGCGTTTCTTCCGCGACTTTCATCGTGTCTACCCGATTGTCAGGGTCACGCTGCGCAATCCCCAACAACAGCTTTGTGCTATTGAGCAACTGCCCAATATTGTCATGGAGTTCCTTGCTGATGACATCCAGGGTTTCTTCCTGGGTTTCCAGCTGGGACTTCAAGATTTGTTGCTGAAAATTTTGACGCAATTTCATGATTTCCAATAGATGTTTATTTTTTCTTTTTTGGAATAGGCTTACGTAGACAATGATAAAAGAGACGAGCATGAGCATTATTACCGTAAATACGATGATGCCGATTACAAATTCATTGTCGGTAATGTTGTTCATTTTTAATATTCAATAGCAGTCCAACAGAAAATAGAGCATACATAAAAATATTAAAAATATTCAATAGTGACCACAGCATTCCCAATTTTGAATCAACGATGCTTCGGAGCAGCTTGTACCACAATCCGTATACGGTCGTTGTGGATACGGCAAACAGAACAATGCCCATTAAATACCAAAAGAAAGGCAGCCTAGGATCCAGGTCGTCGTTTTCCGGATCAAAAGTTTCCACTATATACAACCCAATAAAGAGTATGTAAAAAAACTGGGCCACCACCGTCCAAAGATTGTTGTACTTGTACCACGAGAATGAGCCTATGACCAATAGACAAAGCGATAAAAGAATAAAGAGTATTAAAAGGATCCTGTAAATCCTTTTAATACTCCGTCTGCGGAGCTTTGAAAAGAAAAGCAGATAAAATGCCCCAAACTCCATAGGTGTGTAAATATTGTAGAGGAGATTCTGAAAAGAGGAATCTTTTCCAAAGAAATGCGTCATCTGAGGGACGAGCCCAATACCGGAAATCCAGAAAATAAATCTTGCGTCCCTGTTCAGATTCCTGTAAAATAGTGCACCCACGATGACTGGCACAAGTATAATCCAGTCTGAGATATATTGTATCAGCTTGTTCAAGATCAATCAAATGTTATTGTAATCTGTCCATCTCCGTGCAAGCCAAGAGGCTGATAGTTGAATGTTGTTACGCCTCCGGGATGTTCTGCGGCGGAAGATTGGTTAGACATGGATGAAAAGGTCTCCTTGTTCGCCTCTGGTTGCCTACAGCCCAAAACAACGATAGTAGGTTCGCCTTCTTTCCCGTTGTCTACGTCTGTTGGCAGTTTTGCGGCAAAATGCACGGCTAAGAAATCGGCCGTTTTGCCGCTGCTGTCCGGAGTTTCGAGCAGCTGAAGTATGATTTCCTTACTAAAAATAAAAGTATTAATCTGGCACCCGGAATAGGCATTCGCCAAATCATTGTTTTTCACGTTAGGGATTTGAGACGTATTCGGTGGCAGTTTTTTGAAAATCTTGTTTTGGTGGTTGGTACCTTCTTTACTTTTAGAATATTGTGTAAAATATTCCTGTGCTTCTTTGGCACTAATAATCTTACCGTACTGCATTGACATAAAATAAAATTTAAGTGTTCTGAATTAATTGCACAGCAATGTTCCTGATTTCTGACGAGGATATATACGGGGTTTTTCCCGTATTTTTTAGTAGGAAATAATTGTCGGAAACTGGGAGAATACACCTTGTGAAATCTTGCCGACGTGCTCAATTTTGGGGTAATAAAAAGATTCTTTTGTTCACCATTAAAGCATACTAAAATGAAAAAAGCAATCCTATCGCTCCTTTTAAGACTATCGTTTTTTATTGCCTTGTTGCTCGTTTCCCTAGCCGGGATTTCTCAACGTTCCCCTTTTCGTAAAGGTTACCTACGTCTTGGCATCAGTCATTTTGGAAGTGCGCTAGACAATGCAATGGATCCGCTGTCAAACCTTTCCAAAGGCAATTGGGGATTACAAACCGGCTATGTATTGGAAAGAGGCCGTACTTATTATTTCGGTTTGGGGCGACCTGGAATAATTAAAGCGGGTATTGACTGGACGCAGCTTGGCATCAATTTTAATCAGGTAGACAAAGAGCATCTAAGCGCGTATGCTGCGAGCGGATCGAGTGCTGGGACTGACGAGGAAAATGGAGTGTCTGTATTGATGTACATGAAGCTCGGACCGTCGGTTTCTTTTAATCCTGTAGATTTTTTGGTGGTCGACTTGCGTGCACAAGTAATGGGTGGTATTGCGCTCAATAAGCTGAACTATCCTGATCTGGAGCTGCCATCCGATAAAATAAATACCGTGGTGATGCCCAGTTTTGGCGCGACCGTCCGCTGGAAATTTATAGGCGTTGCCGTCGACTATATGACAGGAAATCCACAATACCATTACAACGATGCATCTACGGACGACGCTAAAGCAAAATTCAAAACCAATATTTTTCAAGTAAAACTGAACCTAACACTATAACTCAACAGCATACTATTCAACTCTAAAAAAAATAAACAAAATGAAAAACTTTAAACCGCTTTTTGTTGTAGCAACCTTGCTATGTACCATACTATTCTTCCCAAATTGCAGAAAGGATGATACTTCTGCAAATAAAAAATTAGCTAACACGCCTTTAGCTAAGGCCGAATTCGACAGCAGCAACTATGGCATTTATAAAGGTGTGTTTGTGGGTTCAAGTGGAATAGTGATGATCAATATTAATAATGATGGTACTATTTCGGCAACGATAACCATTAATGGTGTAGAAGATCACTTTACTACAAAACAAAGTATAGAAAAAAACAAGCCAACAAATCTATCATTTATAGATTTCGACAAAAACATTTTCGATTTTACCGTAGACGAATCGGGGCGTGGAGCTACTATTTCCAACCTAAGAATGAACGGGCACATAAACCCTGCAATTATAGTAGTAAAAGAGACATCCAAGACACTTGTACAATGCTTTGAAGGCCTATATTATACTACGCCTGGTTCAAGTGGAGCAACGCCAAACGGTCTATTCAATGCCGTTTTTTATGACTATCATTTATATGCCTTGATTAGAACGTACGATGATTCCGAAAATTATACGGCTTTTGGAGCACTACTCAATGGCCAGTTCACTACCGGCGCAGTTATGGACCAGGATGTGTCTTTTACCGGAAATATAAAAGGAGATAAAATTTCAGGTACATGGAAAAGTAATAATGGTGCTTATTCGGGCTCTTTTTCGGGAGACAGAACTTACTAGCAAATGTGTAGGCTATATATAGTAGCTGACCTGCTCCTGAATATCGCTTCACCATGTTTAATAACATAGCAGCACCAAACAGGGACCTTACGCGAACAATAGTAGTAAGTAAAATTGGCCATTAGAAGAACAGTTCAATCAACACAAGCAAACCCGGAAAGCCGGGAAGAGAATGCGAAGAATAGTTTTGACCTTTTAAAATAAAAAAATATAAACCATGAACAGTCCAAAAACAAAACAAATTAGGAAGTTTGTCATTCTTTGTTTGATAGGCTGCCTTTTAACCGTCCTGTCCTGTAACAAAAACAAGGATCAGGTCCCAGCTGCAAACAACGATATTAAAACTATTGCTGACCTTGCAAACCGGTTAAAAACAGAAACCGGTCTGTCTACATTCTCCAATGTATTAAAACAAGCAACAATAACAACTGAAGATATTAATGCCGGCATCACTGTATTAGCAGTTCCAGATACAGCTTTCGTAAAAACCGCGTCCTTTGCGAATAGTTCCAAAACGACTACTTTCAGCGCTACAAGCACTTCGTCAAATGCCAGTGCTAGTATATCAGGCAACCCCAACAACTATTCGGATACCGTTGCTTCACCATCCCTTACTGCAGTCAATATCAAAGACCACATCATTAAAGGTGTGGTCAATTTTTCTCAAATACAAAGCGGGGGGCGTTTGAAGGCAATAAGCGGCAAAATTATTCAGGTCATAAAGTCAAATGATAGTATATGGCTCAATGGGCTCCTTATGGAGAAAAAAGCACTTTTACAATCAGACAAAGCCATTGTGTACGAACTGCCCCGATCGCTTACCAATACACACCCCAGAGGCACTATTTCCATTGCCGTATACAATGCCACCAAATGGGTCGTGGATAAGCCGCAAGGTGTCCCGTTGCCCAACTATCCGGTGTATCTTTTCCGCACGCAGGAAGACTATGCAGCTACCCGTGCCAATAGCACGTCTCGGTATGCATATATGGTAAAAACCGATGCCGCCGGTAATGCGTTGTTTACCGATGTGCTACCCGGTAACTACTACCTGTCGGCAGGTATGCTTAACAGTACAGATACGCTGTTTGCAGAGTTCCGGACAAAAACGTCGAACAATTTGTTGCTAGGCTTATCCTCGGATACCCTGATACAGTCCGTTCCACCTCCTTCTCAGCTGTACGATCTACCCGGTGCTTTTATCTGGCCCGATGCAAATGGAGATGGTCAAATTGATGACAACGATTTGCAAGTACTGCCTATCCGTTCTGTGCAAACATTAGATGAGGGAACTGCCGTAAGCCGCATTTTGGTTGGGAAAGAAGCCTCTTTCAATCTGAATACCCTTGACCAGCAGGTAAATATCATGTACGGAAACTTTGGCACTTTTACGGCAAACAGGGTAGTGGCAGATGGCTATATGAGTCAGGATGCTTCGTCCAGCGTTGCGGATGCATGGACACAATTTAATAATTTTACATTCACACCTGCCAACAGCACGATCACAAATATCTGGGATCGTGCCTCGTCAGCCATCGGCGCAGCCAACTGGATCATAAAGATGGTAAATCAGCATTCAGGTATTGCTAACGCAGCCTCCTATATTGCGCAGGCTAAATTGGTAAGAGGAATTACTTACCTGCAATTGGTTACTTATTTTGGCGATGTACCCTTGTTAAATGAAACGAATTTTACCACCGATCTTATGCCTTCCAGAAAAAGCCAAAGCGATGTGCTGAATTTTGCGGCCCAGGATCTGAACGCAGCGGCTGATGCCTTACCCAATGGTGTGGCCGGCAAATCTTCACCAGACAGATGGACCGCTTATGCCGCATTGGCTAGAGTATATCTGCTGAAAAATGACTATGCCAATGCTAAACTCACGTCTGACAAAATCATTAATACTGGCACTTATGCACTGACGCGCAGTTCAGAAGAAGTCTTTCAATCTGCGGAGAATAGTGAGCAACTATGGGCAATATCGAGCCCGTATCTGGGTAGCCTTTTTAAGGCTTATTTCTACGACCGGCCAGTGTTTCCGTATGTACGTTTTGCCGAAGTATTATTAATCAATGCCGAAGCCAATATTTATTTAAACGACCTGACCAGAGCACAGGCAATGCTAAACATGCTACAGCTACGCAGTGGCAGACCTTTTTTGCAATTAAGCACAGCCACTTCCAAAGAGATTTTTTATACCGTATTAAAAGCCGAGATGCCGCGTGAGGGCGATAGCTTTGCAGCATTACAGCGACTGGGACTGGCTGCACAACAATTGAGTGCTAAAGGCTATAAGTCGTACAATTCAGTACTGCCGGTACCGCTGTCGGCATTAAATCAAAACCCAAATCTGGTACAAAACCCAGGCTATTAATAATGCATTATTAATAGCCCGTCTTGCAGGTAAAGTATCTGTCATAACATAGAAAGTGATGTACGATTGCAAACTACGAACAATGAAAATATTCATTCTTTTCATAGACCCCGTAAGCCGAAAAGGGGACCAAGAGTAGGCGATCAATTTTAAATTAAAAAATTATGAAAAATTATTTAATCGCAATGTCATTAATTATTGTTGTTGCTGCTGCCACTGCTACATCATGTTCAAAAGAAGATGCCGGTGGCAGCGGCAACGGCAGCGATAGCACCGGTTTACCATTAACCACTGCCAATTTAGTAGGCAAATGGACGCCGGTAAATACTATTACGGTAGGCACAACAAACGGTGTGGTTGACGAAAAAGATACTGTTCCCGGCCATGCGAATGAGTATGTAGACATAAGAAGCGATAATAAAATATATGCCTATTTATGGGATAATGGCCATAATGAATTTTATTACGATACCACCAATTTCAAAATTATCAATGCCAATGCGATGGCCACCTGGGATATTGGCGACGACCCTGCAGAGTATAGCGATACTTCCATGGTAAAAACCTTCACAAAAAACAATCTCACGCTTTATTTTAAAGAAGTTCATCGCGTAGATGCAAATACGGTTATTTATGAAACATGGACAAATTTAAAGAGGTAACGCAAGTATAATAACGCCGTGGTAAATGTCCGCACAAACCATTTACATGGTTTTCTTCTCCGCAGAGCAAAGGACGAAACGCTCGCCGCCCAATGGCTGCAAAAGGCAACGGATGCTGGCTATAAAGATTAAAATATGTACACAAATTCCATTAACCATAAAAACTAATCATCATGCACACACTTTGCGTTTATTACGACCTCAACGACCCGCAACACCAGTACGGCGAGTTGATAGCCTATCTTGAATCGTATAAAGATTATGCACAGGTAGGTTCAAGGATTTGGTTCATTGATACGGACAGGTCGCCGGCACAAGTAAGAGATGATATCAACAACCTTGCAATGCCTTCCGGAGACCGGATTATTGTCTTTAATGTAGGCGCAGCATGGTCTTCCTCCGGATTGAAACCAGAGACATCGGACTGGCTGCATCATGAATGGAAGCCGTAAAATATGGTTGATATATTAGACGTAAAGACAATTAAAGATTTTTTTCAACAATAAAACCCTCGGCTATGAAAAAGATAATGGTTCTGATACTTGTTTCATTACATGTTGTTGTAGTGTTTGCACAAAAAAACAAATCAAATGCCTTGGTTTCGAAAATATTTGTCATTGACAAATATGGACAAGATACTTTACCCCGAAAACTCAGGCAGGGAAGTATAATCAAATTCAAAATATTGCATGTAAACAATTTGGTTGTAGGTGGTTATGCAACAGTCAAGTCTGCCAGTATTAACTTTGACGTACCGGCAGCATTAACTACAGTTCTAGATGGAGAAGGCGGAAGTACAAAGGAAAGTAATAAATCTTCAGAAAACAGTTTATCATCATCAGAAAATGTAGCCAGTGACAAACTCAACAATATGTACCAATCGAGTTTAAAAATACTTAACCTTATAGATACTCAATCAATATCAAAACCTTCGCATGAAAAAGTAGCATATAGTCCAAGGGGTAAAACAATTGTATCAAAACCTATATATGATTCAATAAAAAAATTGAATGCCAATATATTCGCTCTAAAAAACGAGTTTGATGCACTGGATAAAAAATACAGAAACGATCTAAAAAAAGCCAGTGGCAAAATAGACCAGCTTAGAAAACAAGTAACACAGTACAAAACAGAATTAGAAAACCTAAAACAGCAAATCGCAGACACCAATAACAAAAACTTCAAAGACTGTTATAACAAAATAATGATTTCGTACCATAATATTGGCCTGTACAATTCTTTAGAAGACAGGTTGTACTCACAGCTTAACGAACTGTCGCAAGACACCGTTTTTATTCCCGATATTAATGCTGTTACAAACGGCGCAGAGGCAAACTATATAGTAGCCTATGGTAGTGATACATCTAATATTGCAGCCCGGCAAAGAGTCAGGTCTGACCTTGACAACATTTACGCAAATTTTACCGAGTTAAAAAATTTTTATAACAATATTCAAGGCATTGCCCAATCCGATTCAATTATCGTGAGCGGAAAGCTGCAAACTGCCAACGGCAACACATCTTTTAATATCAGCAACGCAGTGTTAAAGCCTGAAAAGAAGAAGCCTTTTGAAGATGCCTTCCTGTTTGCCCAAAAAATTGCAGGGCAGCTTAACGAAGACAGTATCCGCAATAAGATAATCACTAAATCTTATGCCGGCATAGACTTATATCACAAAATAAAAGCAGATTCCTTTTACTACATTACCGATTCAAAAATGATCAACGGTGATATAGATACCATACCTGTCGTACTTCCATATCCAAGTGGGAAAATCGCACATAGTTTCAACACGATCCTCGTTGAGAGCCACGGCGGCATTAAAGTAAATTTTAGCACCGGTTATTTGCTAAGCTTTACAGGAGACGATAATTATGCTACTTATACAAATGACACAGGAAGAATTATTGGTGTAAAGAAATCTGACCATAGCGAAATCACATCGTCATTAGGTGTTTTGGGCCATGCATATTGGAGAACAGCCTGCGATTTTTCTGCCGGAGTTTCTGCCGGATTTAGTGTAAACAACAATGCCAATTTAGGTTTTTACTTAGGTGTAAGCGGCTTTTTTCTTGAAAAAAACAGATTAGTCTTAACACTGGGTTACTCATTGATTCAAAAGCAGGTAATCAACATGTCCAACTTAAAGCCGGATGAAACTTATGATCCTAACAACAAGAATAGTGGTGCATTCTTATTCAGAAACGTGAACAGCAATGTTCCCGTGTATGACAAGTTGTATAAAGGAGCATTTTTTCTTGGCCTTACATTTAATATACTAAAAAGCTAAAAGCTCATTCTCCCATGCCACGCCTACTCCTCATATTATCTTTGCTCAACGTCTTTTTTGCCGCCGCACAGCCCGGCAAAAAAGGCGTTGAAAAGCACGTACAGGTCTTAATGGCAGGCAACTTTAAAGAAGATCCCGAAGCAAGAAGAACGCTGCATTGCAGGAGCAGCAAAAAGCGCTGGACGGCTTTGCCAAAGAGCGCAGCAATGCCGGTACCTTTTATGGCCAGTGCGCCGGGCAGAGCGGCGTTACCAATCCGCCTGCGCCCGGCAATGCCGATGATCACAATATTGACCGCAAGCTTCGGATTGTAAAAGATGTAAACGGCAATTGATAAGAATCCGCTGATCCAGAGCTTCTTTAATCAATATACAAGATCATAAAAGAAGTTATGCAGAAAACTAAAAACAATTTAGATGTTAACAAGTGTCATATATAAAAAATCTGAGTTTATAGCTAACGCTACACTGCTTATGCAGATTGATAACATATTAAAAAAGTGTTACATTAATCCTGCCATTGCTTTAGAATATGCTATGAAGGAATCTGACACGCTATATTGTGCCTACTCTCTTCATCAATATTAGCGGGGCTCTTCTTTCATAGGTGGAGATCTCGCTGTCCGGCATGTTTCACAGGGCATCCCTATCCACAGATAAAGCAGGATTTAAAATCCTACCTATTACAGGTTCGGGATGCGCTGCGAAGCGCATCCCGAACACCATGGGTGTGAATTTTATTTTGGCCTCATCCTGCTCCATTCCCCCTAAAAAGAGAAGGGAGCTAGGTCTCGAATTTTTTATACTCCTTTTTTTATGCCTTGCACACTATAAACCAGCAATTACCGAATTGAATGCTATTTTTACCCTAGAAAATTTACAAGGACTATGGCATCTGGCTTTTTTGCGATATTGGATGATATCGCGTCCCTGATGGACGATGTGGCGGTAACAAGCAAAGTTGCCGCAGGTAAAACTGCAGGAATATTGGGTGACGATCTTGCCGTTAATGCGGAAAAAGCCACAGGTTTTGTTTCCTCACGCGAACTGCCCGTTTTGTGGGCGATCACCAAAGGATCACTGTTGAATAAGTTGATACTTGTTCCGACTGCGCTGCTGCTCAATGCCTTTTTTCCGGTTGCGATCAAATACATTTTGATATTGGGTGGTTTTTATCTGGCATATGAAGGAGTCGAAAAAATCATCGAATTTTTCTTCCATCGTCAAAAGCATACATTTGAAGAAAAAACAGAAATTCTTGACAACACTCCCGAAACGGAAAAAGCAAAAATAAAATCCGCTATCGCAACAGACTTTATCCTTTCCATCGAGATTGTGATCATCGCCTTGGGAACAGTTCTGGAAAAAAGTCTGCCTATACAGATTGCCACAGTGTCGATCGTGTCCGTATTGGCGACGGTCGGCGTCTATGGCATTGTGGCGCTGATCGTTCGCATGGATGACGCGGGCTATCTCATCATTAGCAAAACGCAGGAAAAAGGCATCCTTTCCAGGCTAGGGCACCTTTTGGTAAAAGCATTGCCCGTGATTATCAAAGTATTGGGAGTGGTCGGGACCTTGGCGCTGTTATTGGTTTCAGGAGGGATTTTTGTGCACAAAATTGAATTTCTGCACCATATCTGGGCAGAGGGCCCATCCATCGTCAAAGAATTCGGGTTTGGATTGGTGGCAGGTTTGGGTGCCGTTGCGTTGATAATGGGTGGGAAAAGGTTGTTCAAAAGGATGAGGAATTAGTGTCCGATTTGACAATCTTTTTCCTAATCTATAGGAAAATGCTACCCAGTGATCCATGCAGACATGAAGCACTGGGCAGCTCTTCGAAACTGCCCCAAAGGCCTTCGTTTTTGAAGTCCAAGGCCTCTTTTTTGTTTTTGACTTTTAACTTTTGCCTTAGTAATAAATAGGTTTGTCCAGTTTTTTCGCGATACGGTACGCAGCATTCATCAAACCGACATGACTGTAAGCTTGTGGAAAATTGCCCCATTGGCTACCGTCATGTTCGTCCACGTCCTCACTGAAAAGCCCCAAATCATTGGAATACTGCATGATCTGTTCGAATGTTGAGATGGCGTCACGGTTGCGCCCGACCATGGCCAGCGCTTCCACATACCAAAACGCACAGATCAAAAACGTAGATGATGGTTTCCCAAAATCGTCCATATGTTTATAGCGGTAAAACAAACCGTTTTTGCCCCGCAATTCTGTTTCCAAACCGCGCAGATGGTCACGCGCCCTTTGGCTATGCGGATCAAGGTAGTTCATGATGATAAGTTGCAGTGTGCTAGCGTCCAAGTGTGGACTGCCAATGGCGTGCGTGTATACTTTTCGGATGGGATCGTAACAAGCTTCGATGTTGTGGTGTGTCGTTTTGATGAGCTTAAGAGCGCGGGTGATCAGCTTTCGATCCTTGACTTCGCGTGCCATTTTGAGAGCTGCTTTTGCGCCCGCCCATTGGAAAAGGCTGGTATAGCAATGCAGGTTGGGCATATTGCGAAACTCCCAGATCCCTGCATCCATCTCGTCCACGGTTCTTTCTATTTTTTTCAAGATAAAATCTATCCAACGAGAAGAATCGTTTCTTTCGTCCACGATAAATCTTTTGTCCACATACAACGGCAAAAGTGAAATCAAAACCTGGCCGTAAATGTCGTTTTGGATATGTTCGAATGCTTCATTGCCAATACGGACAGGCTTGTTGCCCATATAACCATCCAAATAATCCAAGGTTTTTTCCACCAGCATTTTTTCTCCAGTGATACCATACAAAGGTTGGTACCTGTCCACTTCCGTAAAAGAAATACTGGCGATATACGAAAAGTATTTTTCAAGTTCGTCGAAATGCCCAATATTGCCAAGCGCGTTGATGACATAGTGCGTGTCACGCAACCAACAATAGCGGTAATCCCAGTTGCGGCCCTGGCCGGGAAATTCGGGTAAACTCGTCGTGCTGGCCGCGATAAACGCGCCGGTGTCTTCAAACTGATGCAGCTTCAACGCCAACGCCGAACGGATAACCTGATCCTGATAGAAACTCAATATGCTCGAACCTTTCACCCAGTTGCGCCAATATAAAATAGTGGCTTGGAGGAAACGTTCGAAAGTAGATTCCAGTTCCGCTTCGAATGGCGAACCGTAAGAAAGAATGAAATATTTGGTGCTGTCCAATACAAAATAACGCTCCTCCGCAATATAGTTGACCGAACAGTTGGTCGTCAACCGCATCGAAACGTCGCCGTATTGGAAATGAAGGTGGTTGCTGCCGATATTGGGCTGGAGCGAGATTTTGCCGTAGTCCAGTTTGGGACGGCAGACGACTTTTACACGCGGCGCACCGCTGATGACTTCCACTTTCCGCAAAAGGTTCAGCGGCCGAAAAATGCGGTTGTTGTTCGGAAAACGCGGCGCAAAATCCGTGATGCGGTAGCGACCGTAATCGTTGGTAATCTCCGTGCACAGGATATTGGTATTTTCCATGTAGTACTGGTGCGATTGGTACGCGCCTTCCGGGCGTATGGAAAATTCGCCGCCTTTTTCCGTGTCGAGCATTCCGCCAAAAACAAACGTGCTGTCAAACTTGGGCCAGCACAGCCAATAAATGTTGGTGTCTTTTCTTACATGGGCAATATAGCTACAGTTGCCTACGATGCCACTGTCGTATGTGTGTTTTGCCATTCTAGAAGCTTTGTTTGATTGTAATATATCAATAAAAATTCCGTTTTATGGTAAGAAAAACAAAAAAATGGCGAAAACGACATTCCCAATTGCGGAGAAGTGTATCTTCGTTAGCGCAAGAGAAAACTATTGTTCACCAATGCCGGGAAATGATCGTAAAAATTTTTCTTCAAACAACATCATTTCATTTTACCACAATATTTTGTTTCATCTTTCATTCAACTGTATAAATAATGTCATTAAAAAAAAGTGACTTTTCATGGTCCGACGACTGTGAACCGCATAAGTTACGTACCAAAGAAATCATCGTAGACCATCCCGAAATACGCGCGCTGATCGGACGAAATCCCTACACGTTTTTAATTATCCTGTTTTGCGTGGCGTTGCAGACCGTATTGGCGTATGTACTGCGCGATTCGTCGTGGTGGCTTATTTTGCTGGTCGCCTATTGCGTGGGCGCATTTGCGTGCCATACATTGTTTGTATGCGTGCACGAAGCGTCGCACAACCTTATTTTCAAGAACAGAAAGCTCAATACGTTTGCGAGCCTTGTCGCCAATCTTCCACTCGTATTTGCAAGTTCTATTTCTTTCAAAAAATATCACCTCAAGCACCACGCTTACCAAGGCATCGAAGCGCTCGACGCCGATATGCCCAATAAATGGGAAGCGAAAATGGTGGGCAATTCTGTTTTCGGAAAAGCGATGTGGCTGCTGTTTTACCCGATTGTACAGGCAAGTCGTTTGGGCCGGATGAACAAAGAAGTCAAGTTATTTGATTGGGAAATGGCGCTTAACTGGTTGGTACAGATCGTATATGTCGCGGCGATTATCTACTTTTTCGGATGGAAAGCCATCGTGTTCCAGTTGGCGAGTTTCTTCTTTTCCGTCGGTTTGCATCCGTTGGGAGCACGCTGGGTACAGGAACATTTCCTGACGCACGGCGAAACGCAGGAAACCAAAAGCTATTATGGGCCTCTAAATGTTGTAAACCTCAACGTGGGATTCCATAACGAACACCACGATTTCCCCTCCGTTCCTTGGAACCATCTTCCTAAACTGAACAAAATGGCGAGCAAGCACTACGACAATTTGGGTTCACACAAATCCTATACAGTATTGTTGTTCCAGTTTTTGTTCGATTCCAAACTCTCCGTTTTCTCAAGGATGGCGCGCAGTAACCGCGGAAAAACTTCCAAAGACAAAAAAGTTGCCGTTGGTCAACCTATCGCCGAGAAACCCGTATTGGCGAACAAAGCAGAATAAACGTAAATGATTTATATTGGAAAGCTCGTCGATTGACGGGCTTTTTTTGTGCAGAATAAAATACTTACCTTTGGCGATAGTAACGAGACACGGTATGATTATTTCATTTGGAAATAAAGAATCGGAAAAAATCTGGAATGGGATTGTTTCTAAAAAGATTCCAAGGGAAATTCAAGAGGTTGCGAGAAGAAAACTAAGGATGATAAACAATTCCATATCAATCTTAGACTTAAAAATACCTCCCGCAAATAAATTAGAAAAGCTAAAAGGTGAGTTAAAATCACTTCATAGCATTCGAATCAACAATCAGTGGCGCATTATTTTTCGATGGGAAAATGGCAATGCTTTCGATGTCGAGATTATAGATTATCACTAAAAAAAAGCAAAGAATGGAAAAGTTAAGAAACATTACTCCTGGCGAGATTCTATTGGAAGAGTTTTTAATGCCGCTCAATATCTCTCAATATAAACTGTCCAAGGATTTAAACATCCCACAGACCCGTATTTCCGAGATAGTCAAAGGGAATAGACGCATATCGGCGGATACTGCTGTACGATTGAGCACTTATTTTGGCAATTCGGCTAAGTTTTGGCTCGGTCTACAAGATGATTACGATATTGAGAACGAATTACAGGAGAAGTCCAAAGAGCTGGAATCGATTCCACATGTACATCACCTATAGAATATTGTTCCCCCAGCTTCTACCTTTTCCCGATCCAAATACCTTTCCTTTCCTGCATCTTTCCTACCTTAGCTTTTATGGAAAAGAAACTGTATTTGCTGGACGCGATGGCGCTGGTTTTTCGGGCGTATTACGCGCTGATACGTAGTCCGCGCAACACCTCCACCGGAAAAAATACCAACGCGCAGTTCGGATTTACCAATACATTGCTCGAGTTGATCCAAAAGGAAAAACCGTCGCACATGGCGGTCTGTTTCGACACGGCGGCGCCCACGACGCGGCACGACGATTTCGAACACTACAAGGCCAACCGTCAGGAAGCGCCCGAAGATTTGCTGTTGTCGATTCCCGACATCAAAAAAATCATTCACGGTTTCAATATCCCAACGATAGAACTGGACGGCTACGAAGCGGACGATATCATCGGAACGCTTGCCTGGAAGGCCGCTGCCAAAGGTTATCAGGTTTACATGGTCACGCCCGACAAGGATTACGGTCAACTATTAAATGACGACAAAATATTTATCTACAAACCTTCCTACATGGGTAATCCCAGAGAGATTATCGACGCGGAAGGCATTTGTAAAAAATGGGATATTGAAAATGTTTCGCAGGTCATCGACATATTGGGATTGATGGGCGATGCCGTGGACAACATTCCGGGAATTGCCGGGGTCGGTGAAAAAACAGCGGCAAAACTGCTGAAACAATACCATTCCGTTGAAGGCGTAGTCGAACACGCCGATGAAATAAAAGGTGCATTGGGCGAAAAAGTTCGCGCGGGGAAAGACGCTGCTATATTGAGCAAAAAACTTGCGACGATCATTACCGACGTTCCGGTCGAGTTGGACGACAACGCATTTGAACTAGGCGAATGGAACCGCGATCTGCTGAAAGAAGTTTTCGGGGAACTGGAGTTTCGAACATTGGGAAAACGTATATTAGGAGAGGGGTTCCAAGTGCCCGCTCCGGAAGGTGTGCAAACGGATCTGTTCGGAAATATAGTGGAAACTGCAACTCTTAAAAAAACGCCGCAATTAGAAGATTCCGAAATTCCCACACATTTAAAAAATATTTCCGATACGCTGCACGACTATACTATTGTCGAGACAGAGCAGGCATACCAGCAGCTCGTATTGGATTTGCAAAAACACAAAGAAATCTGTTTCGATACCGAAACGACGGGCATTGACGCCAATAATGTAGAGCTCGTCGGCATGAGCTTTTCCGTCGAAAAAGGTAGAGGTTGTTATGTGCCGATGCCCGCCAATCAGGAAAAAGCCAAAGCGATATTGGAACATTTCAAACCCTTGTTTGCGCAAAAAGAAATCCTTTGGGTTGGGCAAAATATCAAATACGATATGCTCGTCATGAAATGGTACGGCATCGAGTTGGTGGGCGACGTTTTTGATACGATGGTCGCGCATTACCTCATCGAGCCGGAAGGCCGGCGCAATATGGATTTGCTGAGCGAGCAATATCTGGGCTACACGCCCGTGCATATTGAAGAGTTGATCGGCAAAAAAGGAAAAGGACAACTCAATATGCGCGATGTTCCTTTGGACAAAATCAAGGAATACGCCGCGGAAGACGCCGATATTACCTTGCAGCTCAAACATGTATTGGAGCCGCAGCTCAAGGAAAAAAATGTCCAAAACGTTTTTGACAAAATAGACAACCCATTGGTGAAAGTATTGACGGCAATGGAGTTGGAAGGTGTAAAGATCGATACGGAATTTTTGAAAGACTATTCCAAAACCTTGGAAAAAGAAGCGCTCGAATACGAAAACAACGTGTATGAACAAGCCGGCGTGCGTTTCAATCTCGCTTCTCCCAAACAACTGGGCGAAGTGCTTTTTGAAAAACTCAAACTCGATCCGAAGGCCAAGAAAACCAAAACCGGTCAATACGCTACAGGCGAGGATGTTTTACTAAAACTTGCCGCGCAGAACAAAATCGTGGATGATATATTGGGTTTTCGCGAGTTGACCAAACTACGCAATACCTACGTCGACACTTTACCCGAACTGATCAATCCGCGCACAGGTCGTGTGCATACGTCCTACAATCAAACCATAGCGGTTACGGGTCGATTGAGCAGCAACAATCCCAATTTACAAAACATTCCTATCCGTACCGATCGCGGCAAGGAAATCCGAAAAGCTTTTATTCCGCGTGACGAAAACCATTTGTTGCTGAGTGCCGATTATTCGCAGATTGAACTCCGCATCGTTGCGGCGATCAGCGGCGACCCGCACATGTGCGAAGCTTTCAAAGAAGGAAAAGACATTCACCGCGCCACGGCTGCCAAAGTTTTCGGGGTTGCCGAAGCCGACGTGACGGGCGAAATGCGCCGCAAAGCCAAAAGCGTCAATTTCGGTATTATTTACGGACAAAGTGCCTTTGGATTGTCGTCCAATCTCGGTATTAGCCGTTCGGAAGCGAAGGAAATCATCGACAACTATATGGAGGAGTTTTCGGGAATCCGCACCTATATGGAAGAACGCGTTGCGTTTGCACGCGAACACGGCTATGTCGAAACCCTTATGGGTCGTAAAAATTGGCTGAAAGACATTAATTCATCCAACTTTACCGTTCGTGGTTTTGCGGAACGCGTCGCGATCAATTCACCCATACAAGGTACGGCGGCCGATATGATCAAACTCGCGATGATCGACGTCCAAGCCGAAATGGAAAAGCGCAAACTACAATCCAAAATGATTTTGCAGGTACACGATGAATTGATTTTTGATGTGGCGAAAGACGAGGTTGAACTGCTGAAAACATTGGTTCCAGAACTTATGCAGCACGCTTTGATTTTACCAAATGAAGTTCCTGCACTTGCAGAAACGGGCGTAGGTGTGAACTGGCTGGAAGCGCATTAGAGTATAAAACGAGGACTAAAACAGAGTTATGAAATTTTTTAAAGATCTAAAAGACGCGGTAAAGAGTGGCGAAGACATCGAGATTAACATTAGTCTGGAATGGCATCATATCGCGGCGATATTGGTAACAATTGCGTTAATAATCGTACTTATATGCAAATTGTAGGCTTCGCTGACGCGCCGTCTGTGACGCGTGCCCAATAAGTGTGTTTCGTCGATGTGGGTAGTAACACCCACATCGACTATCCAAAAATGTACCTTTATCATTTTTCCAAACCATCTCATTTCAACAAAAAATCCCGTAATTTTAGAAAAACACGCAAATTGCTACGCCACCTATTGGAAGATTTTACGCACCTGTTTTTCCCGCGGTTTTGTCCCGGATGCGGTTCGGATGCATTGCAGCCCGCGCAGATATTGTGTCTCAACTGCTTGATGGAACTACCCGAAACAGGATTTTTTGACCAGCCAGAAAATCCCGTCAAACATAGCCTGACCGGACGGTTGGCGGTCGAGCGCGCAGCGAGCCTATATTATTGTTCCCACGTTTCCAAACTGCGCAATCTCATTCATTTATTGAAGTACAAAAACCAGCGCGACGTCGGCATTTTTCTGGGCGAAATGTTGGGACGACAACTTGTCCGTTCCGGTTGGGCAAAAGATATTGACTTGATTGTCCCGATTCCGCTGCATCCGAAAAGGGAACGCAAACGTGGCTACAACCAATCCAAAATCATTGCCGACGGCATTTCCAACATCACGTCGATTGCGGTAGAAACCGACGCTGTCGTGCGAACCGTCTACACTCAAACCCAAACGAAAAAAGGCCGTTCGGAACGCATCGCCAATATGGAAGACAAATTTCATGTTGTCCGTCCCGAAAAGTTGCAGGGCAAACATATATTGCTTATCGACGACCTTATTACGACAGGCGCGACACTGGAATTTTGCGGAAACGAGATTTTGAAAATTCCCCATACGAAAATCAGTATTGCAACGGTAGGGCGCTCGATCAATTGATTTCCCGAAACCGTGGGACATTGCACTTTGTCGCATTTCCGTCAGATTATATGGACGCACATTGCCTTCCAAACAAAATACGCTACCTTGTCGTACGTTATGTTAAAAAAACAAAAATTGTCTTCCAAAAATCAATATATCGTTCCGCTGTTGCTGTTGTTTGTCGTATTTTTTTCGTGTAAAAAATCGGATTACATCGACAATCCCGACGCGCGGTTGAGCGTCACGGATTCCGTGCGGTTCGACACGGTGTTTACGGCGCAGGGTTCGGCGACGCGTATTTTCAAAATATTCAATTATAACAAGCAAAAACTGCGCGTCGAAAACATGCATCTTGCGGGCGGGACAAAATCGGCGTATCAGCTCAATGTCAACGGACAAGCGGGCGCGACTTTTTCCAATATCGATATTGACGCAGGTGACAGCATTTACTGTTTTGTAAAAGCCAATATCGATCCGACGGATGTCAACAGTCCATTTTTGGTGCAGGACAGTATTGGCATTTCGTATAACGGCAATACAAAATACGTGCAGCTCGAAGCTTACGGACAAAATGCGATTTATCTGAACACAACGACGATTGCCAATGATACAATTTGGAAAAAAACGCTACCGATCGTATTGCTGCGCGATGTCGTCGTTCCGGAAGGAAAAACGCTTACCATCGAAAAAGGCAGCAACATATATTGTCATGCCAATGCGGGTTTGTGGGTACAAGGTCGCCTGCTGGCAAATGGTGACACGGCGAGCACGGACCGTATCAACTTTACGACGGACCGCATGGATTATGTCGACAACATTACCAACAATAGTGGCGGCGTTTCGTACAAAGATCTGGCGGGCGCTTGGCCGGGAATCGATTTTGGCGCGAATAGTTCGGGCAATATATTGAATTATGTCACGGTCAAAAATGCGCTGTACGGCATCACCGACACGCTAAATACGGCAGTTCCTTCTGCATCCAAAATCAATATGCAAGGTTGCGTTGTCCAAAACAATTCTGGCTACGGCGTGCTGGCGCGTTTGGGCAATATGACGATTGTCAATTCCCTGATTGCCAACAACGGCGTAGGAGTCGGTTTGTATAATGGCGGTCGATATGTATTGAATTTCAATACGTTGGCCGGATATGGCAATCTGTATGTTTCGCACAACAATCCCGTGATGATATTGAACGGAACGTCTGCCGAACCGTTCAGCGTCGCGGTTACGAACTGTATTTTTTGGGGTGGAAATCCGGGAATGGACAACGAAATCGGTATTGGTTCCGAATTTGACGGCAGCAAAGCGCAGGTCAAAATCGATCATTCTTTGGCAAAATATTCTGGTTTGCCTGCATATATCCAAATGTCCAATACGCTGCAAAACGTCGATCCCGTATTTGTGCAGGTTGACAACGATTTTGCGCGCTACGATTTCAGATTGTCGGGCAATTCGCCTTGTTTTGGCGTGGCAATTCCGTCCAACGGCATCGCCTACGACCTTTCCGGAAATAAAAGAAATACGTTAAAACCCGCCGTCGGTTGCTACGAAAACCCGTAATCGATTAACTTTAGGGCCAATTTTCACAATATATCAATTTCAAAAACATGAAGAAATATCTGTTCCTCCTAGGTTCGGTAGCGCTGCTGGTTGCATGCGCATCTTTCATTCCTAAAAAAGACAAAATGGACGACAAAAAGAAAAGCATATACGATTTCAGAATCCAGGGACTGGACGGATCTACGATCGATTTTTCCCAATTCAAGGGCAAAAAACTCCTGATCGTCAATACAGCTTCCAAGTGCGGTTACACACCTCAATATGCGGGTCTGGAAAAATTGTACGAATCGCACAAAAAAAACTTGATTATCGTCGGTTTTCCGTCCGACAATTTCGGCGGACAGGAATATCAGGACAATAAAGACATCAGTTCTTTTTGCCAGAAAAACTACGGCGTGACGTTTCCGTTGACGACGCGCGTCGACGTGAAAGGTGCCAATATTACGCCCATTTACCAATATCTCACCCAGAAATCCGAAAACGGCGTATTGGACGCGACGATTTCCTGGAATTTCAACAAGTTTTATATTGACGAAAAAGGAAACCTGATCCAACATTTCGACAGCAAAGTGACGCCCGACAGCCCTGAATTGTTGAAATATATCGACGGGAAATAAGGATTTGTGATGTAGTTTTTGGGGTTGGAAGTTGTTTTCTAACGAATAAAGTTTGCTAGTATTGGTATTGGCTGGCACGCGTCACAGACGCGTGCTGGCGGACTGTGTATTTTTAAATTATTTACAAATAACATTATCCTAAATACCAGCGAAACAACTTTCCATCCAACAACAAAAAATCATAAATCAAAACTCAAAAAATCATAAATCACACGATGCAGTTTTCGGAAGTAGTTGGTTTACAGCATGTAAAAGAGCAACTGGTAGATTTGGTGCAGAACAATCGGCTGAGTCACGCGCTTTTGTTTCTCGGAAGGGACGGCAGCGGCGCTTTGCCGTTGGCATTGTCATTTGCCCAATATATCATTTGCGAAAAAGTACAGCAGTCCAGACAAAACGCAGGTCCGTCGCTTTTTGGAGAAGAAGCGGAAGAAACGCCCATGCGCATGGACGCTTGCGGTGAATGCAGCGCGTGTCTGAAAGCTGCCAAATATGCACATCCGGACATCCATTATTCGTATCCGGTCATTTCCCGAAAATCGGGCGACAAACCGGTCAGCACGGATTATATCACCGAATGGCGCGAATTTTTGGAACATAATCCTTACGGAAACGCTTACGAATGGCTGCAATATATCGGCGCGGAAAACAAACAGGGCAATATCACGGCGGAAGAATGCAACGCGATCATACACAAACTCAGCCTCAAAAGTTTTGAAAGTGAGTACAAAGTGTTGATTATGTGGATGCCTGAATATCTCAACAAGGAGGGCAACAAACTGCTCAAACTGATCGAAGAACCGCCTGCCAACACCTTGTTTATATTGGTCGCCGAAAATGCCGACGCGATATTGCCAACCATATTGAGCCGTTGCCAATTGGTCAAAATCCCAAGACCTGAACATTCCGAAGTCGAAGCCGCTTTGATGGCAAAAGGAATTGCGCCGCAAAAAGCAACTTTGGCGGCGGGCGTTTCCGACGGCAATATGCGCGAAGCGTTGGCTTTGGCAAAAGAAGAGGGAAGCCACGATTGGCAAACTTTGCTGCGCGAATGGCTCAACGCAATGCTGAAAGGCGGGCCGGTCGCGCAAGTCAAATGGATAGACCATATCAGCAAGGAAGGGCGCGAATCGCAGAAACAGTTTTTGTATTATTTCAGTCATCTGTTGGAGCAAAGCGTGCGCCTGCGTGTACTGGGCGATGCGTTTTCGATTGCAGATTCGGAAAAGGATTTTGCGCAGCGTCTCAACAAAATGGTGGACGTGCCGCAGCAGGAAGCCATCGCCGAGGAACTGGACAAAGCGGCGTACTACGTAGAGCGCAACGCCAACCCCAAAATGCTGTTTCACGCGCTGACAATCAAGCTTTCGCATATTATTAAGGATAAAGCCCTAATTTTGGCGCAATAGTGCGTATTGTTTCCATATTGGGAAAAATATATTTTCGCTAGACCATTTTTGAGTCAACGCTGGACCATGTACGGTCAAGTTTTCAGGAAAATGAGACGGTTTTTGTAGAAATGATACCTTTGCAGGTATTGTATTTTTTAATATACGTTACGGACGGATTGTCTGTACTTTAAATATAAATTATGGGATGTGGAAATTGTGGAACCGGCAAGCCGAACGGTTGCAAGAGCAACGGTGGCTGTAGTTCCGGTGGTTGTAATAGATTAAACGTATTTGACTGGTTGGCTAATCTGCCTTTCAGCGATCCTGAAAGCAATTGCAAAATCGTAGAAGTCAGTTTCAATAAAGGAAGCCGAAAAGATTATTATCGAAACACATCCTTGCAGCCTTTGGAAAAAGGACAGATGATCACGGTCGAGGGTGTGAGCGGTTTTGACGTGGGCGAGGTTTCGCTTACGGGCGAGCTCGTGCGCCTGCAACTGAAAAAACGTTCGTTGCAGGAAGACATCGCCGACATCAAAAAGATCTTGCGTGTCAGCAACGAAAAGGATATTTCCCTTTTTGAAGCGAACAAAGTACGCGAACCGGAAATTCAAGCGCGTAGCCGTGCCATTGCGCGTCAGCTCAATTTGCAGATGAAAATCAGCGAAGTGGAAATCCAGGCGGACGGCAAAAAAGCAACTTTCTTTTATACGGCGGACGATCGTGTGGATTTTCGCGAAATGATCAAAATTTTCGCTTCCGAGTTTAAACTCAAAGTGGAAATGCGCCAGATCGGTATTCGTCAGGAAGCCGGAAAAGTCGGTGGTATTGGTAGTTGCGGTCGCGAACTGTGCTGCAGCACTTGGTTGACGGATTTCAAAAGCGTTACGACGACGGCGGCGCGTTATCAAAACCTTAGTATCAACCAAACCAAACTCAGCGGTCAGTGCGGCCGTCTGAAATGTTGCCTCAACTATGAGCTCGATACGTATCTGGACGCGTTGCAGCAGTTTCCGAACAATGCAGACTCTTTGCAGACTGCAAAAGGAAGAGCCGTATTGGTCAAAAAAGATATTTTCAAAAACCTGATGTGGTACACGCTTTCGGATAGCAACAAGCAATATCCGGTGACGATCGCGCGTGTAAAGGAGATTGTTCGCCTCAATATCAAAGGTGAAATCGTCGAAGAACTCAAACATGTCGAGTTGGTCGCTGGCAAAGAAACCGTGGAAGTCGATGCGGGTTTTGTGGATGTCGTCGGACAGATCAGCTTGAAAAGTCTGGAAAAGAAATCCCACAAACATCACCACAAAAATCAACCTTCCAAAGACAGGGACAACAACAGAAGAGGTTCTGTCGCGGCGGAAAGAAATCCCAACAACAATAACAGTGGCGGTAACAAGGAAAAATCAAATTCCTATTTTGACCGGAAAAAAGAAAGGTCAAACAACAACAATAATAACGCTCCGCAAAGAAACAACGAGGCGAGACCGCAAAACAATAACAACAATCGCCCAGAAAATCGTCCGGAAAGACGAAACGAGCAGCGTAGCTCAAATCCAAACAACAACAGCAATCGTTCGAACAACAACGGACCGAAAAGTGGAAACCGCAGACCGCCAAGACCGCAAACGGGGAATAATCCACCGCAAAACAAACAACAGCCTCCTACAGAGCAATAGCAAAAAAGCGCCTTTCGGCGCTTTTTTGCTATTGCTCTGGTATTATGTTTCGTTGCTGGCGCGCCGTCTGTGGCGCGCGCCGTTACAGCATTAGACGAGATTGCTTCGTGACGATGAGGTTCTAAGTTTTTGACAAGATTTAGAAACCTTATTACGACAAACTGCAATCTTCTCTTCTCCACAGAAGTCTCCCAAAGGGGGCTCTGCGGGAAAGTTGGCGGTTTGTGAGGCAATGACTATTTACCAGCCATTTCCAACAAAATATTCACTGTTTTCCAGTTGCGCGTCGTAGTTGCGACCTTGAATTTCTTTTCCAGAAAATTGTTGGAGAGTTTCGTTTTGCCGTAGCCGCCGGGACAATACAGATAAGCAGCTTTGCCAATGACAATACATTCGTCTGCGTTCGCGTCTACTTTTTTCAAAAGTTCAATATAGTCTGGATGAGGTGTTTCGGAGAGAAAACTGACATGCAAAAAATCAAGGTTTTTGCTTTTGTCTTTTGCGAAAGGATTCGCGAGAATGATTTGTTCCCATTCGTCTTTTTGTAAGGTAATGACCGGAATGTCCAAACCGAAATGCTTGTTGATATTGGATCGCAGCATTTCGCTTATCGCAGCAGTGTCCGTTTTCGGATAGTCAAAAACGATATTGCCACTTTGTATGTAAGTCCGCACGTTTTCCATTTTGAGTGTGGAGAGCATTTGTTTCAGCGCGTCCATTTTGAGGATGTTTTTACCACTCACATTGATGCCGCGCAAAATGGAAATAAAAGACATTGGAATGATGAATTATGGTGTAATGAGTTATGAGTGTTTCATTTTTATTTAAACATAAAAATGTGGCGCTGTGACTCGTCGTGCGGTTTCGTCGCTGTGGTTTCTAAAAAAATCTAAAATCATAAATTCCCAATCTCAAAATTCAATTATTCGTAGCGCAAGGCATCGATCGGATTGAGTTTGGACGCTTTCCTTGCAGGATAAGCGCCAGCAGCCAAACCGACCAGCGTACAAATAAAAATTCCGAAAAACACCCAAATCCACGGAACGACAAAACCCACGCCAAGCGAAATCGACACGATATTGCCGACGATGATGCCCAATATGATGCCGAAAACCGCGCCCATGATGCTGATAAAAATCGACTCAAAAAGAAATTGCTGTTTGATATGGCTGCTCTTCCCTCCTATCGCCTTGACCAGACCAACTTCTTTGGTACGTTCGCTCACGGCAACCAACATGATATTCATCAGTCCAATAGCTGCGCCGATCAACGTAATCACGCCAATAGCTGCCGCCGCACCTTGCAAGCTGCCCATCATGCCGATGAGCGTCTGTGCCATTTTATCGCTTTTGTTGATGGTAAAATTGTCATCGTCCGTCGGTGTCAAGTGACGAACGCCGCGAAAAATCGCTGTCGCTTCGCCAATAGCCTGCGGAATTTCGTTGACGCTGTTGCACAAAACGCCGATCGAAAACGACGGCGACGAAAGCGTATTGCTGCGGCGCAGATTGTTGTAAGACGTCATCACCAGATTGTCCTTACTTCCAAATCCGCCCGAACCTTTCGCTTCCAAAAGCCCGACGACGAGATAAGGACTGCTGCCGATATTGACGACTTTTCCAATACTGTTTTCCTTCATGTTTTCTCCGAAAAGTTTGGCTGCGACGTCGTTGCCCAATAGGCAGACATTGCGTCCGCTGCTCACGTCCATTTTGTTGAGGTTGCGACCGGCCGCAATCGTAAAACCATTGACATCCAGATAGTTTTCGTCAATACCGTTGATCGAAACGTTGGGGTTAGTTTTTTTGTTTTGGTAGTGGATTTCGCGGCTGCCGGTTCCGTCCAATGCCAAACTTACTACTGCTGGGAAATGATAGTTTTCTTTGAACCTTTCGGCCTCCTGCAAAGTGATGATCTTGTCAAGGTTCGATTTTTTCGCTTTTTTGGAGTCCGTTGTTTTTTCGGAACGTTCTCTGTTGTCGTTTCCGAAACGGTTGCGGTCCTTGTAAATCACGGTAAAACCGTTGGCGCCCATCGACGAAAAGCTTTTCATCATCTTGGCATTGACTGCCGAAATCGCGGTGATGATCCCGATCAACGCCATGATGCCAAATGCGATGATCGTAATGGTGATGCCGCTGCGCAGTTTGTTGCTCTTGACGGTCTGGTATGCCAACCCAATATTGTCCAAAAGTTTCAAGCGAAATATTTTACTATAAAAATAAGCCGCTCCAATATACTTTTTGCAAAAAATGTGGGTAAAAGGCAGAAAATGCTGCTCGGTGGGAAATGGAAACGGTGGTCGGTGGTCAGTCTTCGGTGGTCAGCGAGAAACGATGGGACGTTTTTTTGGCGCGGGTGAGAGATATTCACAGCATATCAGGTAATATTAATCGCTATTCATTTGCAATACATATTGTTTGCTCCATCCGCATAATAAAGCCATGATTTCCCGCAGTGCTTCTCCTTTTGCCGATAGCGAATATTCCACTCTTGGAGGGACTTCCGCAAAAACAGCACGGACGACAATGCCGTCGGTTTCCAGTTCTTTTAAAGAACGTGACAAAACTTTGAGGGCGACGCCTGGCATTCGCTTATTGATTTCTCCAAACCGCAACGTGCCTTCGTTCAGAAGCAGCCATATAATGATGGGCTTCCATTTGCCGCCAATGATGTCGACGGCAAACGTGATCGGACAATCAGCCGCCGTATCAAATTTTTTTAAAATTTTTTCTGCTTCCATACGCTTTGTGGGTAAAATTTAGACAAAATAGTCATTACTTGACAAAAAGGTAACTACTTCCCAAAAGTATAGTATTGCTCTACTTTTGCCAACAAATCAAATTAAAAGATGAAAATATTAATTGTAGTTGCCCATCCCGAATCCAAAAGTTTCAATATGGAAATGACGAAAACGGCCATCACTACTTTACAACAACAAGGGCATGAAGTACAAATATCCGATTTGTACAAGATGGATTTCGATGCGGTTTCCGGTAGGAAAAATTTTACGAGTGTACACGATGCTTCTTGCCTAAATCTGCAAAAGGAAGAAATGTACGCCAGCAAAACAGGCGGATTTGTGCAAAGCCTAAAAGAAGAACAGCATAAGGTCGAATGGTGCGATCTGATGATATGGCAATTTCCGCTGTGGTGGTTTTCGGTTCCCGCAATATTGAAAGGCTGGGTTGACCGCGTATTTGCCATGGGGACATTTTACGACAATGGAAAAATATACAAAAACGGAATGCTCAAAGGCCGAAAAGCATTGTTGTCACTGACGACGGGCGGTCCGTTGGTGAATTATTCCAAAGATGTTTACGGCGAGATGCATGACATCGTGAAACCCGTCCACAGAGGAATATTTGAATTTTTGGGTTTTGAGGTGCTTCAGCCCCAGGTTTATTATTCCATTGAACGGATGAACAATGAGGAACGGGCTCAGGCTCTGGGTAAATGGAGCGATCGACTGAAAAAAATCTTTGAGGAAGATGTATTCAATATTGCCTGATGATACAATATGGCGCGAGTGAAAGATATTCGCGCCATAATATATCCCTTTTTTAGGAAGTGTTTTCTCGCTCGTGCTGTCAAGTTATTAAATATGGATCTACGGAAATCTTAATCATGTCGACGAGTTCTGGATTCATATATGCGTATTCGTCTTCAATGTCAAGGATTACGAGCTTTTTGCCTTTCAGCTCTTCTGAAAATCTATCCAGTAACCTTAGCTTGTGTTTTTTTTCCATGACAAAAATTATATCGGCCCATAGGATAAGTTTGGATGAAGCGCGCGTTTTGGCGGAAGGTTCAGTTCCCGCCGATTTGACGTTTAAGCCTTGTTTGTTCTGGTATATTGCTGCGGCCGTTGGACTTCGCCAATTATTTCTGCTGCAAATAAATAATACATTCATGGAATTGTCCATTTTTCTCTTTCTAATGTCCTGTGTTTTTACACAAGCACCGCTACGCTAATGCTTGCGTGAGTAGTGAGATTAGAATAGTTAGTCATTATTTTTCTTTCATTGTCAACTGTCCATTCGTCATTGTCCATTCTTCTCCGAGTGTCCTAGATTTTTTTCCGGTGCGACAATATCGCGCACGGCGCGTTTTAGTTCCTTGATTTCGGGAAAATGTCCGTCGCGTTTGCGGTCGAACAAAATAGTCGTGTCGATGGCAATCCAATAGCGGCCACTGACCACGCTGGGTTTAAGTGTGACGCCTTCAATATCATCCACAAAAGTCGTCAATAGCTCCTGCGCCATATAGGCTGCGCGGAGCATCCAACCACATTTGGGACAATATTCGATGGTGATGGTTTTCTTTTCCAATATAAAAACGATTATAGTTGAGCGACGATTTTTTGGCGGGTGGCTTCCAGTTCGTCGGCGTCCAGTTTCAGTTTGGGACGGGAAAAATTGATGTCGTCCATGTCGTTGAGCGGCAGCAGGTGCAGGTGCGCGTGCGGCACTTCCAGACCAATCACGGAAAGCCCGACGCGCAAACAAGGAATTGCTTTTTCGATAGCGTCGGCAATAGGCTTGGCGAAAACCAGGATTTCGGAAAGATAGTTTTCGGGCATGTCGAAAAACTTGTCGACCTCGATTTTGGGAATGACCAACACGTGCCCGTGTACCAGCGGCATAATGTCGAGAAACGCGTAAAAATGTTCGTTTTCGGCGATTTTGTAAGAAGAGATTTCGCCGGCTATGATTTTGGAAAATATGGTCATGGTTGTTTTTTTAAATGGCTAAGTTATAAAACTACGGTTGAATGGACAATGGATGGTTATTGGTTATGGGCGATTCGTGCGGAAATGGACGCTTTTTTATAGTTGCAGTTGATAACACCTGCAACGGTGGAACGACGGGCGGAAGTTACGCGTCGCCAATGTTGGTGTTATCACCAACATTTTCACTTGAATTCTCAGCGAGACTCTGCGGGGACTTATTTATTTGGGACGTACGAACTATTAGATCAAAAAAGCCTTTGCGCTGACGCAAAGGCTTTCAAAAAAAATTGGTACGGCAAGATCTTTATATGGATATTTCCTCGATTTTGAATTTCATCAGACCGTTGGGCGCTTGCACTTCGGCGATTTCGCCGACGCTTTTTCCGATCAGCCCCTTTCCTATTGGAGAAGTGATGGAAATTTTCTGTTCCTTCAAGTTGGCTTCCTGTTCGCCGACCAACTGGTACGTTACTGTTTTTTTCGTAGCGAGGTTGGTAATTTTGACTTTGGTCAATACGGCAGCTTTGCTCGTGTCGATCTGGCTTTCGTCCACGATGCGCGCATTGGCGATCTGGTTTTCCATCTGCGCGATTTTGGCTTCCAAGATGCCTTGGGCGTCTTTGGCTGCGTCATATTCTGCATTTTCGCGCAAGTCGCCCTTTTCGCGGGCTTCGGCGATAGCTTTGGATGCGGCTGGTCTGTCAACTGTCTTTAGTTGGTGAAGCTCCTTCTTCATCTTCTCAAAACTGTCTTTTGAGAAATACATTACGTCACTCATATCAATTTTATTTAACCAATAGACAAAAAAAGTACAACGCCACAGTTGTTGCGGCGCTGCACATAAAAAAGAAAACAAATTTAGACTATTAATTGCAAATGAGAAGCTAAAAAATTAGTGGACACCCAACTTGTCCAATACGACTTTTGCCATTTTGTAAAAAGCCTCGTGTGTGTAGCCGGCGATGTGCGGCGTCACGATCACGTTGGGCTGCGTGGAAAGCCAGTCGAGTTCTTCTTTTTGTGCAGGGGTGAACGTGTCGAGTTTTTCATTTTCCAAAACGTCCAAAGCGGCCGCCTTGATTTTTCCGTTTTGCAAAGCGCGGATGACCGCTCCCGTTTCCGTTACTTTTCCGCGGCAGCAGGACATGAAATAAGGCTTGCGCTGCATACGTGCGAAAAAATCGTCGTTTGCATAGTGGAAAGTTTCGTCCGTCAACGGAATGTTCATGCTGATGACGTCGGCGTTTGCCAAAATATCTTTGGGCGTCGTTTCTTTTATATTGCCGATTCCGAAACCAAATTTGTATTTGTCGTGTGCCAATATGTTGACGCCGAAGCCCGCCAATACGCGCGCAAACGCCGGACCGGTATGGCCAAATCCAATGATACCAACGGTTTTGCCCGAAAGTTCGTCTCCCCTATTGGCGTCGCGGATCCATTCACCCTTCGCCACTTCGTTGGCGCTTTTGTGGATATTGTTCATCAAGCCCAATAGCAGGCCAAGACTTTGTTCGCCTACGGCGTTGCAGTTGCCTTCGGGACTGCTTTCGCATTGGATGCCCTTGCTCTGTGCATAAGGAACGTCGATCAGTTCCATGCCGCTGCCAAGGCGACCGATCCATTGGAGGTGCGGTGCGGCGTCGATGATCGCTTTGTCGACGACGATGCGCGTGGTGATGATCAGGCCGGTAAGGTCGTGCGCGAGTTCCTGCACTTCCTGTTTGGTTATATTGGGTTGATAGTTGACTTCGTAGCCGTTCTTTTCCAGCGTTTCGGCTAGGTAAGGGTGGACTTTGGCGGTAATTAATGCTTTCTTCTTCACTGTTGCTAATTTAGGAGGGTAAAGGTAGCGTGATTTGAGAATTTTGAATTTTGATTTTTGGGAAAATGTGTTTTTGCCCTATTTGGATGATTGGGAAAAGCTTTGTGCTTTGCCTATGTTTTTAGCATTTCAACGTTATTTCGACCGTAGGGAGAAATGACGGTACTCTTATCCCACGAGATAAATATCTTATTCTAAAAGAAAAAGCCCAACGCTGATCTGCGTTAGGCTTTAAGATTTTGGCTTTGTGCTTATTTCAAACTATAAGAATGCGACTCGCCCCATTGTATTGGGTTTTCGGTTGCATCGGGCGTTTTGTCCCACATACATTCCCTGATTGTGATTTTCATAGTTTTAGGATCAAGTGTACAGAACGCAAAACTTAATTTTGTTTCGTCCGCTGCGGATTCCAGACCTTTCATTGGCGAATCGGCGCCGATCGAAATAAGACTTACGTCGTTGTCGGGACCAGTCCAGGTTTCAAATTGGCTTTTGTGTACGTGTCCATGCAGGTACAATTTGATATTGGGATGTTTTTTCAGGAAAGACGCAAATGCGCGCTGCTCAATAGTTGCGTCCACTTTGGCCGTCGTTCCATCTTTAAATTCTTCGTCCAATACGTTGTCAAACAAATCGACGTTGTTGATGTCGTGTTTGCCGTTTGGATTTTTGAAATGGTTGGAAACGACGCCCGGTTGGTCATGCGCAACGATCGCGACAGGCGTTGTAGCTGATACGTTTGCAAGATCTTTTTCCATCCAAATACGTACGGAAGAATCAGGCCACATTTGAATAAAACAAAAATGCACGCCACCGATTTCTTTTGAATAGTTGACACGGTCTTTACTATAATCAAAATTCGTCGTCGTTTTCAACTGAGCTGGCGCAACCATCCTATTATATATATTGACAAGAGACGTAGGGTCAGTCAATGGATCCATCGTCGCATAATAACCAATAGTATTGGATACGTCGTGGTTACCTGGGACTAGGTATAGTGGGGCATTTTCGCCTTTTTTGTTTTTAAGTGTTATGCCTTTAATATAGTCTTGTTCAAATTGTTGCCACGAAATAGATCCGAGCTGAACTTTTGCGCTGACTTCCATTCTGTTCGCAATATCACCACCTTCCAATACATAGTCAACATAGTCGACTTTCTTACCACTATTGACGCCATCGTCGTTTGGTAAAGTCAATGACGGCAAGGTATTCATCTGACGGACGAGATCTGCATTGACAACGTGTGCATCTACGTTGGTTGCACCATGAAACTTGGCACGTTTCAATCCGTAGTGTGCATCTGATGTAAATACAAACTGTACAGGATCTTGATTTTTTTCTGGAGTTGTTCCTTGTGCGTCGTTGCTTTTGCTACAGCCTATATGTAATAATAATAAGCCTAGCAGCAAATGTTCTGTTATTTTCTTCATAGTGATTTGGAATTTTGAAAAAACGAAGTGACAAATGTATTGGAATGATATAGTATCATTATAGTATAGTGCATTAACAAATTGTAAAATCGTTATAGTCTATTTATTATAGTATTGGACTAATGAGATAAGTAATTATAAATATTGATACGCCTTATTGTTAAAAAATCATTACGTTAATATTATTAAATTATTTCCCTAGTATTAACTTATCGTAAAGACATTCTGAAGTATCGATTTTGACATCGCAAGGCCTATACATTTGCAAAAATTTTCTAAATGGGTTATACAAAATTGCTGGTAGGGATAGCTGTCATTATTGGAGTATCGACGACAATCAAAGCGCAGGATGGACATACACAACTGCGTGGTAAGATCGTCGAAAAAGCGAGCGGCGATCTTCAGGAAGGTATCAAAATTTCTATATTGAATACCAACCGTTTTACTTATTCTGGTTTGGATGGATCTTTTAATATTAAAGACATTAGACCGGGAACTTATACAGTGCGCCTTGCTAGCAAAGGGTTTCAGACATTTGACACAACTATAAACCTTTCCAATAGTAAAAACCTAGCGCTGAGTATTGAAAAAGCAGTCAACCGTTTAGAAGAAATTAGAATCCAATCCAATACGGCCAGAGAATCAGAATCGAGTGCCAAACTCGCCGAAAAAAATGCGGACAATATTAAAAATATCGTAGCGGCAAGAGCGATCGAGCTGTCTCCTGACGTTACGATTGCGAACGTGTTACAGCGCGTTTCGGGTATGTCTGTTGAACGCAGTTCCAATGGTGACGGGCGTTACGCGATTATCAGAGGTATGGATCAGCGTTATAACTATACATTGATCAACGGTATCAAAATACCTAGTCCGGATAATAAATATAGATACGTACCATTAGATATATTTCCTTCGGACCTTGTTGAGCGTGTGGAAGTGTACAAAACATTGACGCCTGCGATGGAAGGTGACGCGGTTGGCGGTGTTGTCAATATGGTGATGAAAAATGCACCAAGCCGTTTTTATTTAAAAGGTAGTATTGCGACAGGTGTGAGCCAAAGCGCATTGGACAATGGTTATGATCGTTTTCCGGTGAGTGCCATTCACCAAAAATCACCTTACCAACAAAATGGCCCAGCGTATCAAGCGCAACCAACGGATTTTACAAGAGATAACCTCAACTATAAACACGTATCGGCGCCGTTCAATACGATGGCGACATTGGCGGTCGGCAATCGTTTTTTCAATGACAAACTGGGTGTGATGCTAGGCGCTTCATACCAGAACCTGTACAAAGCTTATCACAATGTATATATTCCGGCGGAATCGCCACAGGATGATTCCTATTTAATTAAACACGTTTATAACCGTCAATACTCCAATCAGTTGACCCGTACAGGTGCCAATTTGAAACTAGACTATAATTTCAATCCCAACCACCGTATTAGTTTGTATAGTATCTACGCTAATTTGAAAGATGCACAAACTAGAATGACGCAGGATACATTTATGCCGCCACCGTCTCGTACTGTTCCGGGAACAGGCCAGATTTGGTATTTCGGACGTTCCAAATATCAGGAGCAGACCCTATACAATACTACATTACAGGGCGAGCACCATTTTTGGGATAATAGTTTAAAGATTGATTGGTCCGCAGTTTACTCTAAAGCGACGAATAAGATTCCAGACTGGGCAGAATATGAATATGATGGCGGTATATATGCAACACCAGGAAGTACGGATCCTACTATAAGGGTGCAGCCTAATGTATTGCAGGCATTTACGCGTGATTGGTGGAGAAATGATGACCGTGACTGGGCTGGCTATCTGAACGCTAACTATTCCAATACATTACACGAGATTCCGTACACATTGAGTATTGGAGGAATGTACCGCGATAAGCATAGAACAAACTATTATGATTCTTATAAGCTTGCACCTACAAAAGATGCAAATGGTGACAACCAGACTTGGGTCGACATCTATAATTATAATTGGTATGTTATGAATCCTGCGGGTTCTCCTTCTGACGCTAATAACTATACTGCGGAAGAAAAAATAAAGGGTGCATACGCAATGGTAAAATTTACCGTCAAAAAACTAGAAACGACAGGCGGTGTGCGTATGGAAAATACTGACCAGAGCTATATGACGGCCGTTCCCGAAACGCAGGCTGGTAAATACGGTTCCACCACTTATACAGATTGTTTGCCGAGCGTCAATTTTAAATACAAATTAAATAATAAGACTAATTTACGTTTGGCTTATTATGCATCCATCAGCAGGCCAGGATTTTTTGAAATTGTTCCTTTTGGCTATAAAGGCGATGATTTTGATGAAAGAGGAAATCCTAATCTGCAACATACCACAGCTAACAATGTGGATTTTCGTTATGAACTGTTTCCAAAGTCCAATGAGCAGTTTTTATTGGGCGCGTTTTACAAAAGCCTGAAAAATCCTATTGAATATGGTTTCAATTTTACAGGACAGCAAGCCGCAACCGTGTATCAGCCCAACAACTATGGTAATGCCAATAACTACGGGTTTGAATTTGTTTACGAAAAATATATCAAACATTTCGGTTTTAGGGCAAACTACACTTACACACATTCGTCTATAACGACGACTAAAGTTGACTATAAAATTGAGAGCGGAATTCCTAAGACTATAAACCCTAGCCAGACAAGACCATTGCAAGGACAGTCCGCACATATTGCAAATGCTACGTTGATGTATAAAAATACAAGGTCTGGTACGGACGTACAGTTTAACTGGCAGTTTACAGGCAAGCGTATTGCGCTGGTTTCCCCTTATTACGATATGGACTATTGGCAGAAAGGTATGCACTTGTTTGACCTATCAGGCGAACAAGAAATTGTATCAAAACTATACCTGTTTGCAAAAGTGCAAAACTTGTTCAACGCGAGTTATAAAGTTTATATCAACCGTGCACCGGCTAATAAAGACGGGCTTCCCTATCAGGATGCAGGTAAGAACACATTAGTGTCCGGCTTGAGTCAATATGGACAGAGCTATATATTGGGAATTCGATTTGATCTTACTAAATAATAATCAATAGTATAGTCGATACTATTCGGCCTGTACAATAATCTTTTATAAAAAACGAAAAAATGAAAAAAAGTTTTTTGCAACTCTGCCTTGGTGCTATGGCATCCATCGCATTATTTTCCTGCTCCAAATCTGGAGATAAAGTTGTCATTTCCGAACCTTTAAAAGTTGTAGGTCAGCCGCTGTCTGATACTACATTGCCCGTGGTCATTAACGGGGTAGCTCAACCTTTGAAAGGTACAATGTTGGCTGGTAAAACGTACCATATCAATGCGGACGTTACTATCAATGCCGGTGATACATTGTACGTACAGCCAGGTGTAAAAGTATTGGTACATGGTAATGGTATCGCGGGTTCTAGCCCTATGTTTATAGTAAAAGGCTCCATCATCAGTGATGGTACCAAAGAAAATCCTAATTGGTTTACGGTAGATGATTCGCAGCCAAAATCCAATTCCAGCTTTACGGATGATGTTAACAATGATCCTGCATACAAAGGATATTGGTCTGGATTTCAGGGAGATGTTACTTGTCAGTTGATGGCATTTCGTTGGACGCATATTGAATATACAGGTGGTCCTTACGGTACGAATGCGGCAACATGGGGTGCAAAAGAAACAGATCCAACACCTACTATTTACATGAACCCGGATGCAGGTGGCGCTTACGGAAAATTCATATTTGAAGATTCTTGGTTGTTTGGTAGCGTGGATGACTGTATCGGAAAGTGCCAACATATCTATGTAAGTATCATGCGTAATACTTTGACCAAATTAGGTGGTGCCGGAGGAGAGGGTATCAACCTAAAAAATGATTGTTACGGTGACATGGCCTACAATTTCTGTTACGGTATAGCGACAAATGGTTTGAAAACTGCCGGTATTGCAGGTTCTTCCACAATCGTCAATATCTACAACAATACCTTGATAAACTGTGGTTTTCGCCAGACAAAAGCAACGCGTAATGGATCTATCAATACAGAAACCAATACGGGTGGTTTTATCTATAATAACATCATCGCTAACTGTAAACAAGGTATTAGGATTACTTATTCTTCCGAAAAAGGTAAACCTAGCGATACGCTTAATACTTCCTATAACAATAACTTGACTTACGTAGGACGTGTACAGCCGATGGGTGGTGTAGAGCAATATATGCTTTATATTGAACCAAAACAGTTCACCAAAAAACAATCCAACGATATCAATGGATACGTTAACGGTCCAGATTCTATTACAGGGCAAAATTTGGGTACTAACGTCAATGATTCTTTGAAATACAATCCAATGTTCAAAAACTATAATGTTATCGCTAATAGCGCAGGTAAATCTTATCGCAACAGTGTAATTCCTAGTGGTTCTGATTTTGGTCTGGGTGCAGGTTCCCCGGCTTTGAATGCAGGTGTATATGCAGGCGGTACTGGAATTAACGCTATGCCTACTAAGGCCTCCGCTCCATTGTTGGTAAAATATGGTTTTCCTATGACTGTGTTGACGAATGACGGAACTGCCGCTGCGGCTAACATTCAAGGTCCCAATAAAGACTTGGGTGCGTTTCCTTCCGACGGAACAGGTAACCAGCACGGAATCTCTTACTAGTATATAGTCTTAAACTGATTTCTAAAAAGATAAACAGAGAGTGGACGCATGTTCATTCTCTGTTTGATATATAAAAGGTTACAATGAAATATAGATGGTTATTAGGTTTGGCTGTTATAGGAATGATAAGTTGCGGTAAATCGAATGATACGACCCCGCCTATTCCTATTGATCCAGTAGAACCCGTAGATACAGTCCCGATCGCCAACTATGATATTACCCTATTGGACTATACGACAGCGTTTCAGACAAATCCTATTGTATATCCAATGGCGCGGCAAGACTATAACGAATTGTCGGGTATTGCAGCAAGTAAGATCAATAATGGTATTTTGTATATGCACGATGATGCCAAAAATGCTCCTATTGCTATAACAAATACCAAAGGAGAAGATTTAGGGACGATTATTTTGGATAAAGTCAATACGATAAATCCAGAGGATATCAGCGTAGGGCCTGGCCCCGATGCGACCAAATCCTATATTTACTATGCGGATATTGGCGACAACAATTTTAACCGTGCGTTGGTTACGGTATATCGTTTTGAAGAACCTGTATTGACGGGCGTTTCCGCACAAATGCAAATACACGTTACGCCTGACATTATACAACTTAAATATCCGAATAGTTCGCTGAATGCAGAAACTATTCTAATTGATCCGTTGACTAAGGATTTGTATCTAGCAAGCAAGGAAACAAATCAAAGCACACTTTATCTAGCTTCTTATCCACAATCGACGACGAGCATTACGACGATGAAACCTGTTGTCAAAACACGTTTTGATTTACTGACTTCCGGTGATATTGCACCTGACGGTAAGGCTATACTATTACGTAATAAAGGGCAGATTTTTTATTGGACGAGGGATGTTTCCAAAACCATCGCTGCGACGATATTGCAAACGCCCAGTCGCGCACCATTTGCCGCCAACGAACCACAAGGAGAAGGTATTGGTTTCGCCGCGGACAATTCGGGTTACTATACCAATACGGAAATTAAAAACCATGACGGATCGGTGTCCAATATAAGTTTTTACAAAAAGAATGGAAATTGATGGGCAAGGGATAGTGGGCAATTGACAATGACTGGAATTGTATAGTATAAAGGGGAAACGCAATCCTATATCGGGATTTCGTTTCCCCTTTTAGTTGTAAGATCTCCGTCATCGTTGGCCACGGACCAACAACGGCGCGTTTGTTTTCAATTCTTATAATTTCACCTCTCCTTTCAAAACTATATTATCCGAACTTTTTCCGACTTGAATTTCATAGCCGCCTGCTTCCACCGACCATTTTTCGTCTTTTCCCCAAGTTTGTAATTGTTCGTCCGTAATACTATAAAGCATCTTTCTGCTTTCGCCAGCTTTTAAATGAATTCTGGAAAAAGCACGTAACTGTTTTATAGGGCGCACGACGGACGCATATTGTTGGTGGATATAGACTTGCGGGATTTCGTCACCGTCTACGCTCCCGTCATTTGTTACCGTAAAACTAAGATTGATCGCTTTTTTGCCTTTAATTATAGTCGTGTTGAGCTGCAAATCTTTATAGGAAAAATGTGTATAACTCAAACCATATCCAAAACTATAAAGCGGTGTTGCACTTTCGTCCACATAGCGATGCTTGATTGGTCTTTTATAGTTATAAAAAATCGGTAATTGTCCAACAGAAAGAGGAATGGAAACGGGCAATCTTCCCGCAGGATTATAGTTTCCGATCAATACGTCCGCAATTGCGTTACCGCCTTGTTCGCCCGGATACCAAGCGTTGATGATAGACGGAACGTGTTCCGCAGCCCAATTAATGTTCAGCGGTCTTCCTTCAATCAAAACCAATACAACCGGCTTTCCTGTAGCGACTAGCTGTTTCAATAAATCCTGTTGCAAACCCATTAATTCCAAAGACGTACGGTCATAACCTTCGCCGCTTTCCATGTCGCTGATAGGTTCTTTTCCGTTGGCAGACGTGACATTTGCAGCGCCAGTTTCTTTATAGTCAGTTTTAAAATCGCGGGCACTGGAGCCACCCAATACGACTATAATAGCGTCGCTGTTTTTTGCAATAGTTACAGCATCCGAAATAGTATTGGACGAACTATCGCGTATCGCGCAACCTTTCGCATATTGTATAGTCGTATGGGGAAGACGATCTTTCAAACCTTTTAAAACAGTGATGATTTTGTTGCTGTCCTGTGGCGCTGTATAGTCGCCAAGTTGGTTGTACATATTGTCGGCATTAGGTCCTATGACGGCTAGGCGTTTTATATTGGACGAAAGCGGCAATATAGTTTTGCCGTTTATAGTATCATTTTTCAACAGAATAATGGATTCCTGTGCGAGCCGTTTGGTCAGTTCGACAAATGCTAGCTGATGCACAACTGCATTGGCTTTTTGTGCATCATTATAGGGATTTTGAAAAAGGTCTAGTTCATATTTTGCCAACAAAAGACGGCTCAATGTGGTGTCAACCTGAGCCGTTGTGATGAGTTTATCGTCGAATGCTTTTTTCAAATTTTTACCAAAACCTTTTCCGCCCAGATCTGTATCCAAACCAGCCTGCAATGCCAATGCAGCGCCGGCTTGCGGCGTCGGCACGACTTGATGCGTCGCGTAAAGTCCGTCAATACTACCCAAATCCGAAACCGTAAAACCATGAAATCCCCACGCCTTCCGCAATACATCGTTCATCAGCCAACCATTAGCCGAACAAGGTACGCCGTCGATGGAATTGTACGAACTCATCACGGAACCCGCGCCAGCCCTGATCGCGGCGCGGAATGGATAAAAAATATTTTCAATCAAGTCCCTTTTGCCTAGTGTCGTCGGGCCGCCGTTTTGCCCGCCGTCCGACATACCGTAAGCCGCGAAATGTTTAAGCGTGGCAATCGTTTTGACAGGACCATTTTGCAAACCTTTTACCATGGCTACGCCCATTTGCGATACAAGTTCGGGATCTTCGCCAAACGTTTCTTCCACGCGCGACCAACGAAGTTCGCGTGCCAAATCCAATATGGGGCCGTACACGACGTGCGCACCCAACGCCCGCGTTTCGACAGCGATGGCTTCGCCCATTTTTCGGATGAGGGATGTATCAAACGTCGATGCTTGCCCGATTGCCGTAGGAAAAACGGTTGTGCCGATCGCCATCAAGCCGTGTGCACCCTCTTCTGCCAATAAAATCGGGACTTTGGCTTTTGCCATCGATGCTTTTTGCAATGCGTTGGTCGCTTCCACGGACTGTGTGTAGTTCAGTCCGGTTTTGAGTGTGACTTTTGTCCACGGATCGGCGCGCAGCGTTCCCCAAAGCATACCCGGCAAGTAGGTTTCGTTGCGGAACTGGTCGGAAACGCCGACGCTGTTTCCTTGTTTTTGATACATTTCCCATCCAAGTAAAGTGGACAGCTGGTTGAGTTTTGCATCAATGGGCATTTCTTTCAAAATGCGCTGAACATATTGCTGTGCTTGGGTTTGCGAGGTTTGAGCAAAGGAATGGAGTGACGCAAAACCGACTAACAAAAAGGAAAATGTACGTTTGGACATGGTTATGCAAATTGGTTAATGTATCAAATGTAAAAAGTAAAAAGCAGGAAATGAAATATAGAATGGCTTGAAAGGAAAAAAGAGGATGTTTAGAGTCTGCTTAAAATTCATTAAAATCTATGTCACCGCTTTGCGGTTTTTACAATTCTATGTGTATTTGTCGCTATAATAATGACAGCCTTTCAGGCTTGGGTACAATAGCCACGAAGTGGTGCCATTATCATTCTAATCAAATCAAGGCAAATTGGTTACAACGAGTGTTGCTATTTAATATATCATAGGTTTTACTTAGTTTGAATGCTGATAAACGTTCTTGATATTCCCTATTTTTTATGTACTGATTTTATAGCTCGATGAACTTTTTTATTTTTTCGTAGTTTTATATTTACAAATTCCCTCTCTTCAAAGACTAATTTTAGAACATGAAAAAAGCACAATTGTTATATCTATGCGCGAGTATGCTGGTTTTGTCCTGCAATCAAGACAAATCCAATGCGCAGAAAAACCAGTCAAATCCCGAAACGAAAGCACCCAATACCCAATACCAGCCTGCGTTTGCGGGACAGACGCGTGCGCCGGGAATGAAATCGGATTTCAAATATCAAGTCGTTATATTGGATAAATCGCTGAAATTTCCTTGGGGAGTGGACAATCTTCCCGGTGGACGATTGTTGATCTCGCAAAAATTTGGGACGTTCCGTATTGAAACCTTGAGTGGAAAAAATCCTATCCAAATTTCCAAAGGTGTTCCGAAAGTTGCGCCGGACGGACAAGGCGGTTTGTTGGACGTTGCTGTCGACCCCAACTATGCACAAAACAGACGTATTTTCTGGGCGTTTTCCGAACCGCAGGAAAAAGGCGGCGCGCTGTTGGCCATCGCTCGCGGCAATATTTCCAAAGACGAAACAGCTATCGAAAACATGCAAATCATTTACCGTGCGACGCCTGCACATACGGGCAAACTCCAATATGGTTCGCGTATTGTATTTGACAAACAAGGCAATTTGTTTGTGTCGACGGGCGAACGCTCGGATAAGGAAGTGCGCGGCTTAGCGCAGTCTTTGCAAGCTTCGACAGGAAAAATTGTTCACATTACAACAGATGGAAAACCAGTTGCGGACGGACCTTTCGCCAAAACGGCGGATGCGAGACCGGAAATCTACGCGTACGGTTTTCGTAATCCTGACGGACTTGACTGGAATCCTATAACGGGCGAATTATGGGAAACAGAATTTGGTCCACGCGGCGGTGACGAAGTCAATATCGTACGTGCGGGAAAAAACTATGGCTGGCCGATCATTACCTACGGTATTGAATATAGCGGCGACAAAGTGGGCGACGGCATTCAACAAAAAGACGGCATGGAACAGCCAATTTATTATTTCGATCCGGTCGTTTCGCCGGGAAGTATGACTTTTTATACAGGAGATCAAATTCCTGAGTGGAAAAACAATCTGTTCTTGTCGGGTTTGAGTGGTTCTTGTGTAGTGCGCTTGAAAATTGATAACAATAAAGTGGTCGGCGAAGAAAGATTATTGTTTGGAATGGGTGAGCGTTTTAGAAGAATTAAAACAGGCTCGGACGGAAACCTTTACGTAGTAACGGATTCGGGTAAGTTGTTGCGTTTTGAAAAAGTGAAATAAAAATATGTCGGGAGAGGTTGCGTTTTCGTACTTCTTCACAATAAACTGTGTTATAAATTAAATTAAAAGAACGCGTCATTGCGGGCGAAGCTCGGCAATCTCATTTCTCGTTTTTTCTTAAAAAGACGAATTTGTACGAATTGAGATTGCTTCGGCAAAAGCCTCGCAATGACGTTGATATTTTTCGTTCATTGCGAGTAAAGCGCAGCCATCTAGTCTCAATTTTATCTCTATCGAAACCCCTATTGCTACCATTTTTATCTTATAGTATAGTTGACGAAAAAAATATAGTTTCGACTTTTCTTTTTCAATTTTTATAATAAACTAAATAGGTGCATAGTTTGAGATAGATTAGGAACAGTCGTGTCAAAAAGATTTTCATCTCTGATAAAATGCTATGATTTACTATAAAATAGTGCCCTTTTTATACTATAATCCTATGCAATTACTATGTTTCTATGTGTTTGGAAAATAAGTTTAAACAAGTTCTATTTTTTATAGAAAATTGAAAACCAATAAATGGCGTAGGACAGGAACGTATTTTTCAGGTAAACGCATTATAATATTGGATATTGGCACTACTTTTTCCCATTTTACTAAAACCCTATCTTTGTCGGTTATAAAAATGTAAAAATGAGTAAACAAGCCTTTGTTTTCCCGGGTCAGGGAAGCCAGTTTCCTGGAATGGGAAAGGAACTATACGATAGCAATCCGCTTGCAAAAGAATTGTTTGAAAAAGCAGACGAAATCATCGGTTTCAAGATCAGCGACATTATGTTCGACGGTACTGCCGAGGATCTGAAACAAACCAAAGTGACACAGCCGGCGGTTTTTTTGCATTCCGTTATTGCGTTCAAAACAATCGCCGACGCTAAACCTGATATGGTTGCGGGACATTCTCTGGGTGAATTCTCGGCATTGGTGGCCAACGGCGTATTGACTTTTGAAGACGCATTGAAATTGGTCGCGATACGTGCGAGCGTCATGCAAAAGGCGTGCGAACTGCAACCTGGAACGATGGCGGCGGTATTGGCTTTGGCAGACGAAAAAGTAGAAGAAATATGCGCGGAAATCACCAAAGAAGGCGAAATCGTTGTCGCGGCAAACTATAATTGTCCGGGTCAGTTGGTCATCAGCGGTACGGCAAAAGGAATCGAAATTGCTTGCGAACGCATGAAAGCTGCGGGTGCGAAAAGAGCGTTGCCGTTGCCTGTCGGCGGTGCATTTCATTCGCCGTTGATGGCGCCTGCAAAAGACGAATTGGAGCAGGCAATACTGGCAACTACGTTCCAAACCCCCATTGCTCCCGTTTACCAAAATGTTGTCGCGCAAGCTGTTACCGATCCGAAAGCGATCCAACAAAACTTGATCGCGCAATTGACCGGTGCGGTTAAATGGACGCAAAGTGTGCAGGCGATGATCGCTGACGCCGCCGCGCATTTCACCGAAGTCGGACCCGGAAAAGTATTGCAAGGTTTGGTCGCAAAAATCAATAAAGAAGTGGCGACAGACGGCGTGAGCTAGTGATGAATGACGCGTTATAAGGATAAAAGAAATCATAATTCCTCATTCATAATTCATCAATCATCATTTAGTGGTTATCTTTGAAATTATAATTAGCAACGATGGCAGAAAACGTAATATCCGTAAAGAACGCAAACATTTATCAGGGACAAAATCTTGTTCTGCAAAACGTATATTGTTCGATTGAGGCAGGCGAATTTGTGTATCTGGTCGGAAAGACCGGTACCGGAAAAAGTAGCCTTTTGAAAACGCTTTACGGTGAACTTCCTTTGAAAGAAGGCGAGGCCCAGGTTGCGGGTTTTGACATCAAGACGTTGACTTGGAAAACGGTTCCTTTTTTGCGTCGTAAACTCGGCGTTGTTTTTCAGGATTTTAACTTGTTGACTGACCGTAATGTCTATAAAAACCTAGAGTTTGTATTGAAGGCGACGGGTTGGAAAGACAAAGGGTTGATGGACGACAAGATCAACGAGGTTTTGGAAAAAGTCGGACTGAAAAGCAAGAGTTTCAAAATGCCTTTTGAAATGTCTGGCGGTGAGCAGCAGCGTGTCGATATTGCGCGCGCCTTGCTCAACTCGCCCAAACTGATATTGGCGGACGAGCCTACAGGAAACCTCGATCCGGAAACGAGCGACGAGATCATGCAGCTGTTGACGAGTATCAGCCGCGATTTTGGTACGGCGGTCGTCATGGCGACACACGATTTTGTCGTGATCGAAAACTACCCTTCGCGTATCCTGAAAACAGAAAAAGGTGCGGTATTGGACAGCAACGTTACGGAAGTCGTGGCGGAAAGATTATAGTTGTTGAAAAAATTATATTGAGTGCTATTCTCCGAAAAGTTCTTGCTTTAGGAGAATAGCATTTTTGTTATTGTTATAAATTTTTTCCAATACGGATTTTCGCAAATCAATAGCTTCTTGGGTAAAAGTTTTATAGTATAGTTCTCCGATTTTCTCTCGGAATGCTTCCTTTGTATTGGCTACCGTACATAATTGTTCCAATCCTGAATCCTTTATAGTAGCCTCATTTACCAAACAAAAACGTCCATTGTACAAGGCATTTAATAGTTTTAGTTTGATGCCTGTCGCATTGAAAGACGGTAACAGGTGGATATGGGCGTCAGCAATGAGTTGTTGCATAGCCAATTCTGTTGGATTTTCTATCCAGCGTACGTTTGTGTTTTTAGTTCGCATTTTATTCACGAAAGCTCCGTTGGATTTTCCGGCAATATAGAGCGGGTATTGAGTGACTGTATATACTTCTTCGATTAACCATTTGATGGCTTCTTGATTTTCCGTTACATCAAGATTTCCGTGGTATAGGCAAAATTTTCCCTTACCTATAAGACTAGAAAACGGCCATGGCGGTATGAAAAGTGGTATATAGGATATTTTCTTGCAGCGGAGCTGTTGCTGATATATTTTTAGGTCTAGCTGAGCAATGCTACAAAACTGAAAACCTTGTCGCACTAGTGCATTTTCCCATTTATGTAGACGGATCGATTCCGACCAATAGTATAATTTCTTAATGGAAAAACGACTCGTTTTTACTAGGTTTTTATAGTATATAAATTCTGTATTGCAGATGCGAACAATGCATTTTCTTTCCTTTTTCTTCAGATGAGGCAATATGCCTGTTCCATGTATGCCCTCAATTAATATGGGTGCATCGTCTTGATTTAGTTTGTTGATTAGTTGAGATATAATTCTGCTCTCAACTATATAGGGTAAACCCCAAAAACGAATGGGGAATATTTTCTTTCGCTTATAGTAAGATACTTGTGAACATACTTTTTCTAGTATTGCCTGAGGCTGGTTATTGCCGTATTGGATGCAGTGAAGATGTATGTCGATGCCTAGTTTTTTTAACGGTTCTAACTTATAGTACAAGTCAAAAACTCCGCCATAGTTGACAGGGTATGGAATTGTGAAACATACAATATGTAGTTTTAAATTAGACAATGCTTATGTTTTGAGACGAGGCGTTACAATTATAAATAAGATTTGTAGATTTCTATAATTTCTTTTTGCTCGTTTTGCCAACATAACTCGTTGGATGCTTTCAACGTATTATTCTTATAGGAATCGTATTGTGATTTATTGCCCATTAATTTTTCGACGGCAAACGCGATTTCTTTCGGATCAAGATTTTCTATACATATTCCAATTTTATATTGCTCAACTATTTTTTTTACTTCAGGGATCGGTGTTGCAATTACTGGAATTCCCGCGTGTATATAATCGAAAAGTTTATTCGGTAAGTTGAAAAGATAATTGTCATCCTGCAATCCGTCTAAGGTAAATCCAATATCAGCCAAGGGCGTGTATTTTTTCAAAATTTCCGGGGCTACTTTTGCTCTCATTTCGACCCGCTTTTCTAATTGTAGTTCCTTGCGTTTTAATTCGATCGAGTCCCATTCCAATCCTCCGCCAATATAAACAAGTCTATATTGTTCTGGTAAAAACGGCATTGCTAGTAGCAGTTCCATCCCACCTCTTCCAGGATGTATACCAATCCCTTGTATTAAAAGTATTATTTTTCCTTGCCATTCTCGAGGTTTATTGACTGGGATGACAGATTCTTTGGGTGGAATGTTTCGTACTATTTTTAGATGAAGCGTAGGATAAATCGACTCGTATTTTTTCTTTACAGAGTCGTTTACAGTATATATTACTTTTAACCTAGGCAAAAGAATGTCTTCCAGTTTGCGCCATATTTTATGCTTGAAAGGAGACGATGTAAGTTCTGGTACTCCTGTAAAATATTCATGTGTGTCATAAAACAAAAACTTGTTTCTCAGCTTCGATACAAGAAAATTTGGAGACAATGTGTCTAGGTCGTTTGACAGCAAATAATCTGTTTTAGCAAATAATAAAACCCAAAACAGTTTGAAATTGAATTCGGCATAGGCCATAACGCCTTTCTTAAAACGGCATTTTATTCTTTTCGACTTAAAAGGATAGTTGCCTAGCGGTAAAGAATCAGAAAGCGCTCGTGCTATAACCGTAACGTCAAATCCCATATTTTGTAAAGTGCTGGATATGCGTATGACACGTTGATCAGTCGTGAGTTCAGATATTACAGATACTATAATTCTTTTTGCCATTTTAGTTGTCGCAAATTACTTTAAGGATATTGGTAGCGGCGTGGCCATCTCCAAATATAGTTGGTGAAAAATCGGGTTGTAATTTTTTTACGTTCTCAAAATTCGACAATATGGATTCTGTGTCGGCACTTGTATTTATACTGCAATTAGCATGAATGATTTCTTGCCAAAAAGGATTACTCATGATAATTAAAGATTTCTTTTTTGCAAAGAATGCTTCTCTAGATACACCGCCACTATCTGTAATTACGGACTGAGCGTTTTTAATAAGACTATGCATTTTAAGATAGCTTAGCGGCTCCAATAGTTGAAAATCAGCAACGATGCCTGATTCGAGTAATTTTTTACGTGTATGCGGATGCAGGGACATTTTGACCGGAACCTGTTTGTTTATAATATTTAGCGCCTGTATGATTTCATCTAGGTGGATAGGGTTTTGGATGTTGTCTGCCCGATGTATGGAGGCGACAATATAGTCATAGTTGAGATCGCTGTTAGGGATTGTTATCAGGTTTTCTGCTTTTTTATAGGCATCAAACATTAGGTCACCCGTCAAGAAGGCTTTGGAATTAATAGCGGTACTATATCCTTCTGCAATCAGTGTTTGGTAATTGGATTGAGTACAGCAATAGTTGACATTTGCTAATCGATCTGTCACAATTCTGTTTATCTCTTCCGGCATAGATACCTCATTTGTTCTAACTCCTGCCTCAAAATGATGGAGTTGGGTATTGGTACGTTTTGCTGCAATTGCGGCGCCCAATGTTGTATTGGTATCACCATACGTAAAAATAATGTCGGCGTTTAATTCTGAAAACAACGCCTGCAATTGCCGACTGCAGTTGCCAATAAAAATATCTGGCCCATTAGAATTGTCTATATTTAAAAAATATTCAGGCGTAGGAATGTTAAGCTCCTCAAAAAATACGTCGCTCATCTCTTTGGAGGAATGTTGCCCGGTATGAATGATGGTTTGTTGTATGTTGGGCTGCAATGACAGCGCTTCATACAAAGCCCAAAGCTTTATGAATTGTGGTCTATTGCCGACTATATGTACAATTTTCATTATTGTGATTATTTCCTATTGTATAGCGATTCAATAAGTGCAACAGTTTTGTATGCTTCTTTTCCTTCCAGAAATGGGAACGTGTCGTCTTCTAAAGCCTTGATAACGTTGGCATAAATTTTATCGTGGTTGCTCATGCTTCCTCTATAGGTTCCATAGTTGTTGGCACCATTTCCAATGGGTAAGTTTGGCGCAACCAGACTTTTAACGTCAAAATATTCCAATTCATTGAGGTATTGTCCCCCAACTTTTACAGTGCCAAATTCAGCAAAAACTGTAATAGATCCTTCCATGTTTTTAGAAAAACTATTTACAGTGTAGTTAAAAGCACCAATAGCTCCATCTTCCATTACGAAAGAAACGACGCCGGCATCCTCAAATTCGATTTTGGGATGATTATAGTTTGCTTTGATTAAAGAAGCTTTGTGAACATCCCCAAACAACCAAAGTATCAGGTCTATAAAATGACTAAACTGAGTATAAAGCGTTCCTCCATCCAATTTTTTTGTTCCTTTCCAGTCTCTATAATAATCTGTGGGTCTGTTCCAGAAACCGTTTACCTGAAAGCTATAGATACGTCCAAGGGTTCCATCTTCGATTATTTTTTTGAGGTATTCTATTGGAGGATTATATCTGTTTTGTTTGACTACAAATAATTTTTTGTCATGCCTATTTGCGATGCGAATCATTTTCTGAGCACTTTTTGAAGAAATTGCCATTGGTTTTTCGCATAAAACATTGATTCCTTTTTCCAATACTGCTATGGAATGTTCTGCATGCAGCCCGTTTGGAGTACATATACTTACGAGATCAATATTTTTTAAATGATTTAAGGCATCTGACAAACTGTCAAAAGCTTGTGTGTTATATTCTTTGGCTAAAGTTTCCGTTTTGGAGATGTCAATATCGCAGATCCCGACAATGTTTGCGCATTCGGATGCATGTTGCAAATGTCGTTTTCCTATATTGCCGCACCCAACTATCAGTATTTTTTTTTGATTACTAGACATGCTAAAATGTACAAGAAGTTTCCAGTTGTCAAGTTTTCGACAAAATTGCAATAAAGAATTGCCTATGAAACAGTTCTTATTTTCTAAAACGAAAAATGGGCGTTATTATTTTTTCGGTTGTTTGTATTTCATTTCCACGGGCGCGACGCCTTGGTCCAGCATGCCTATTTTTTTCGCTGCCAACCAACTCAGGTCAATATCACGTCCTGCAACGAATGGGCCGCGGTCGTTGATGCGCACTTTGACGGATTTTCCGTTGGTAAGGTTGGTCACTTTTACTTTCGTGCCGAAGGGTAAGGTTTTGGAAGCCGCCGTCTTTTTTCGTTTGGCAAAAATTTCGCCGTTGGCCGTTTTTCTCCCGATGAAATTTCCGGCATAATAAGACGCTTTGCCTTTTTGCACAATGGATTTGGAACAGGACGCGAATATCAAGGCAATCAATAAGATGCCGCCAATATATTTTGAAATAGAATACATATTTGAATGGTTGTTTTGTGGAACGTAATACCCATATTGCCAACGGCAAAGATGCCCAGAAATGTCGGTTTTGCAAATTTTCAATCTAATATTGGTATTTTTGAAAGGAACGATTTCTCCTTATTCAAACCAAAAGAACAATTATGGATACGACATTAATTACGACCAGCACGGCGTTGGAAGGCTACAGAATAGTCAAACATTTGGGATTGGTGCGCGGCATCACGGTACGTTCGCGCAGTGTTTTGGGCAATATGGCGGGCGGATTTTTGAGTATGCTTGGCGGCAAAAACTCTATTTATACAGACCTATGCGAAAAAACACGTCAAGAAGCGTACGATCTGATGGTGCAGCATGCGCGCGAAATCGGTGCGAATGCTGTCATCAATATGCGCTACGATGCCAATGAGGTGATGAACGGCATTACGGAAGTATTGGCGTACGGAACGGCGGTTTTTGTGGAAAGAAATACAGCGGCTTAATATCATATTGGACTTTCTTTAAACACAAATCGGCGTCAATACTATTGACGCCGATTTTTATATTGATAAAATTTTTCTTATTCAAACGGAAACTTTACGATTTTGGCTTTTACCAGTTTGCCGCGAATGACGATGGCAATATCGTTGCCGATTGCCGCATTTTCGGTCGTAACATAACCCAAACCGATTGCTTTTCCCAAAGACGGCGCTTGCGTTCCGCTGGTGACGCGACCGATAACGTTGCCGTCGAGGTCCGCGATTTCGTAATCGTGGCGGGGGATTCCTTTTTCGGTCAGTTCAAAACCGACCAATTTGCGTTGGATTCCAGCTGTTTTTTGTGCTTCCAATATGTTTTTTGCGGTAAAAGGCGTTTCTTTTTTGAGTTTGGTGATCCAGCCAAGTCCGGCTTCCAAAGGCGAAGTCGTATCGTCAATATCGTTGCCGTATAAGCAATAACCCATTTCCAAACGCAACGTATCGCGCGCGCCTAATCCTATTGGTTTCAAACCTTGCGGTGTGCCTACTTCGAAAATCTTGTTCCAGATTTTTTCGGCATTGTCGCCTTTGTTTTCAAAATAGATTTCGATACCGCCCGCGCCTGTGTATCCTGTAGCGCTGACGATCACGTCGTCTACGCCGGCAAAAGTTCCTTTTTGGAAAGTATAGTATTTCAAGTTTTGAAGGTCGACATCCGTCAATGGTTGCATGATTTTGCAGGCATTTGGGCCTTGGATTGCCAATAGGCAAGTTTGGTCGCTGATATTGGTCATCGCAACATTTTCGGTATTGTGGCCGGAAATCCAGTTCCAGTCTTTTTCGATATTGGCAGCGTTGACAACCAACATGTATTTTTCGTTGGGAACGATGCAATACACGATCAAATCGTCGACGATGCCGCCGTCGTTGTTGGTCAGCGCGCTGTATTGAGCGTTGCCTGCGACGAGTTTGGACGCATCGTTGGTCGTCGTTCTTTGGATCAAGTCCAGTGCGTTGGAGCCGTTCAACAGAAATTCGCCCATGTGGCTGACGTCAAAAATGCCTGCGTTGTTGCGCACGGTTGCGTGTTCGTCGTTGATGCCGGAATAGCTGATCGGCATGTTGTAACCCGCGAATTCGGCCATTTTGGCGCCGAAGTCGATATGTTTTTGGGTAAAAGCGGTTTGCTTCATAAATAGTATAAAATCAAGTTAAGTCAAAAACAAAAAGTAAAAAACAAAAAGCAAATTTGAAAACGGCGTTTTGTTTTTGAGGGAAAAATCTCCTCTATTTCCATGATTCGAGTCCGCACGAACCAATCCGTGCTACTTCGTTGTTGGCCGCGACCGCTGGTGTTCGGAAGATTTAGGATTAACATCAAGCGACATGAGATGGCGTAAATCGCGTTGCTTGCAATGACGATGATTTTTCTACGTTTCTTTACGATATTTTAGAACGTTATTATCATCAACTACAATCTTCCGAATACTTAGTATAGTCAGCGACCAACAACAGGGATGAGCAATATGTGATACGCTTTCTGCTTTGCGCTTTTGGCTTTAAGCAAAACTATAGCTCATCTCCCCGTTTTTCTCGTCTTTCAGCAATACGCCCAACGCGGACAATTCGTTGCGGATACGGTCACTGGTGACGTAATCCTTGTTTTGTTTCGCTTCTTTGCGCATACGCATCAGCATTTCGATGATCGCGTTGAGCTTTTCGTTGCGGTTGTCTTCCAACGATTGTAGGCCGAGAATGTCCTCAATGTACGTTGCCATTTGGGTTTTTAGCAACGCAAACGTTTGGGTAGAAAGTGCGTCGGCCGCAACCTGTCCGCCTTTGATGCCGTTGATGATGGGAACAAGCTCAAACATATTGGCCAAAACGCGCGCCGTGTTGAGGTCGTCGTTCATGAACGTATCAAAATCCGTAATCAACTGACGGACTTTTGCGTCTAGTTCAGCGTCTGTTGCTTCCGTATTGCTGGTTTCGGGCAGATTTTGAAGGGTTTCGTAGCCTTCCCACAATCTTCTCAGCCCTTTCTCGGCCGCTTGCAAAGCTTCGTTGCTGAAGTCGAGCGTCGATCTATATTGGGTTTGCAATATGAAAAAACGAATGACCATCGGGTGATAAGGTTGTTCCAGTTCCGGATGGTTGCCGGAGAAAAGCTCGGTCAATTTGATGACGTTGTTGTAGCTTTTGCCCATTTTGCGACCGTTGATCGTGATCATGTTGTTGTGCATCCAATAGCGCGCGGGCATTTTGTGGTTGCACACGACACTCTGTGCGATTTCGCATTCATGGTGCGGAAACTGCAAGTCCATACCGCCGCCGTGGATGTCAAATTGTTCGCCTAAGTATTTGGTACTCATCGCCGAACATTCAATATGCCAACCCGGAAAACCTTCGCCCCAAGGACTTGCCCAGCGCATCAGGTGCTCGGGCGGTGCTTTTTTCCAAAGTGCGAAATCCGACTTGTTTCTTTTTTCGTCCTGATTGGCAAGTTCGCGCGAAGAGGCTTCCTGTTCGTCCAATACGCGGCCGCTCAATATGCCGTAAGGCAAATTTTTTTTGGAAAAATCCGTGTTGTATTTTTCTACGTCAAAATAAATGGAACCGTTCGCTTCGTAAGCGTAGCCGTCCTCCAGTATCTTTTTGATCATTTCGATCTGTTCGACGATATGCCCCGTCGCAGTCGGTTCGATATTGGGATCGAGCGTATTGAACGCTTTCATGCCCCAATGGAAAAGATTGGTGTATTTCTGCACCAGCTCCATCGGTTCGAGTTTTTCGAGTTTTGCTTTGGTGCTGATTTTGTCTTCCGCGGCTTTTCCTTCTTCTTCAAAATGCCCCGCATCGGTAATGTTGCGCACATAGCGCACTTTGTATCCCTGATGTTGCAGGTAACGGTTGACGACGTCAAACGTGATATAAGGACGTGCGTGTCCGAGATGCGATTCGCCGCTCACGGTCGGTCCGCACACATACAGCCCGACATAGCCCGGCGTGATAGATTGAAATACTTCTTTTTCCCTACTTAACGAATTGTAAACTTTTAGCTGCGACATATTGTAAAACGGGTGTCAAAAACCTCGGCGCGAAGATAGTTTTTTTAATTTGAAGTCAAATGTGGTCGGAAAAATCCGGAAGATCGAAAGATAAGAGCTCTTTTCTTTCTGTCTTTTCTAACTTTCCTGACTATTTCAGGTCCGCCACCAAAAGCATGTGGTCACTCAAGCCTTCGTCGATCATGTCAAACTGGTTGACCTGAAAACGGCGGTCGGGCAATATGTAGTCGATACGCAAAGTCGGAGCCAGCGAAACGAAACTGCGCCCAATACCCAAACCTTTTTCCAAAAAGGCATCTTGGCGTTTTTGCTTGATGGTGAAATATACGTACGAACCCGGCACATCGTTGAAATCGCCGCAGATAAAACTTTTGTATGGGCAATCCTTGGTTTTTTCCTGAATGTATTGCGCCTGCACGCCGCGACGCGTAAAGGCGAGTTTCATCTTTTTGAACAAAGACTTGCTGTCCTGTACCGACACGCTTTCGTCGGTCGTGATGCGTTCTATATTGACATAATCCGAATCGCTCAGGCGAAAAGACTGTAAATGCGCATTGTACACGCGCACCGTGTCTTTCTGGATTTTGAGGTCGGTATAGAGAAAACTTTCCTTGATTTTTTCCGGATATTGGTAGCGGCCGCTGCCGACGATGGGATATTTGGAAAAAATAATGCTGCCCGCCTGGTAAAATCCGTTGCGTTTGTCGATGTCTTTGGAAAAATAATGGAAAGGATATTGGCTGGAAAAAAGTCCAATATTGTCCGCTTGTTTGCCCTGCGTATTGGAATGGTTAAATTCCTGTAGGCAGATAATGTCGGGATTGAGGCTTAGAATCGTATTGGCAATTTCCTCGCGGCTGTGTTGTTGGCCGTTTTTTCCTTTGCCCAAACCGTTGAGGTTGCCGACGTTCCAACTGACTACGCGGATATTGCCGGCTTTTTTTTCCATATTGAAACTGGAAATGCCGTTAAACGCAAAAATGGAGCGGATCTGTTTCAGCCCGATCAAAAGACTGCAAAAAGGAATCAACGCAACGATGGGTTTCGCCGCCAACCAAAAAATCACCGATAATACCAGCAAACAGATCAAATATGGCTGTAAGAGACTCAAAAAACCGATCCACCACCATGTCGCCGGGTTCAGGAACGGCGATAGGCAACCGATCAGGAACAGCAGGCAAAACAAGATGGTCGGCAGGAGAAAAAAATTACGCGTTAACCGTCTAAGGATCGTCCTTGGCATAGCGTAAATTTAGACCGTTTTGATGCGTTGGGAAAATAAAATTTTGAAAGCCATAGAGGCACAGATTTATTTGAGTTTTAAAATCCGTGCCTCTGTGGCTATTGCATTTCCTTATTTCAACTGCAAATCCGCCACGACCGGATAATGGTCCGAAAGTTTGACTTTGATGACTTTGGACTGCAAAACCTTAAAATGTTTTTTGTCCGGAAAAATCGCGTCGATGCGTAACGTTGGCGCAATATTGTGAAACGTGGCGCCAATACCGCCGCCGCCACGCAGAAATGCGTCCTGGAAATTATCGGACTTCATCAGGTAGTAATTGTACGAAGTCGGCACGGAATTCATGTCGCCGCAATAGATAACCGGGTCTTTGCTGGCGTCGATTTCCTGACGGATCATTTTGATCTGGTCTTCATGCAGCCTTTCCACGGAGCGGATCTGGTGCTGCACCATGCGCTTTCGGTCAAATGTAATCTGGTAAATGTTTTTGCCTTGGTGTGCCGTATCCCAATACAGATTGAGCGAAGAAAGCCGCGCCGTCATAATACGGATCGGAACGTTGTTGAAAGTCGTCGTCCCCGCAATGCAATGTTGCTGTTCGTGCGGATCTTCCAATATGCGGAGCGCCGTGTCGCGCGTGATCGGCGTTTTGGAAAAAAGTGCGACGCCCGTATTGAACGAAACCATGTGTCCTTCCCAAAATGTACTGTCCGTGACGACATAATGTCCTTGGTATCCGATAAGGTTGAACAAGGAATCCGTTTTGCTCCATTTGCGGTTCGAGGTCCATGCGCGCGCCAAATTTTCCTGCATGAAAACGATGTCCGGATTGTATTCCTTCACCGTGTTCAATATGCCGACAATAATGTCTTCGGGACGCATACCTTTCATTGAATAGCCTTCTACGTTCCAAGTCATTACGCGCAAAGTATTGGGCGCTTTTTCGGTTTTCCATTTTCCGAAATGAAAGGCAAATACGTGCGAAAAATTATACGCCCCCGGCAACAAAATGACAAAAAGCAGCAATGCAAATTTTTTGTCGCGAAACAGGTTGATGATACAAAACACCAATACGATTACGAACAGATACGGAAATGCCAATCCCAGTAGCGCAATCGGTGAAAAAAACGCCGGCGGTATGATGAAGCTGAAACAGGAAATAAGATATACAAAGGCAATACCTGCGGTGATGAGCCCCATGGTATTGTGGAAAAACTTGCGCATAGACGATTAACGAATGGAACGTGTTTTTTGATATGTTTTACGAAATGTTTGCGTGCAGGGTTGATTCTGAGCAAAAATTAGACCTTTTATAGATTATGTTTTCTTATTTTTTTGCAAAAATCCTTTTATAGGGCCGTTGATAAACTTATTCAATATAGTTAACTTTAATGTCTTGTTTGCATTAATGATATACAAAACGCTAATTATGAAAAAACATTAATGATTTCTATTCCATTGCTGGTGCTAACGATGATCGTAGGTGGCGCAGCTCGTATATTTCATTGGGAACATGCGGATTTATTGTGCTCGATAGGAATTGCCGCTGAAGTGCTTTTGTCTATTGTGGTCGTGTCTGTATTGGTGAAGGTATTAGTTGTCAATGGCAAGCGTTAGAAGTTTTTTCCATTTCCTTCGTTTTGGTTCGTGAAACATGAATCGAGGCTGTGTGGTTTTGATTCTATCCGCAACATAAAAAGGCAAACCTTAAGGTTTGCCTTTTTATGTTGGAGAAGGTGTCATTGTTTACCAGTTCCAATACAAGGGGAAATTCACTTTGAACGTAAAGTTGCGTCCCATTCCGAAAACGCCCATTCTGCCCGTAGCGTTGTTGACGTCAAGATATTTCAAACGGCTGAGGTGGTTTTGGTAAGCCACGTCGCCGAGGTTGTCGCCGCTGATGACGATGTTGCAGATCGTTTTCCCGCTTTTGTTGACGATGTCCGTTCCGATGGACGCGTTGATCAGCCAATATCCCGCCGTCGCGGTTTCCGTATTGAAACCTGTAAACGCGTCGTTTTGTTTGAACGTGTAATCGCTGGTCGCGCTCACGTAAAAATTACGGAAAGTTTTGCCGTGTGGCATAAAATTACCACGTAGCTGAGCCACATAGCGAGCCGCAGGAATATCCGGAATGTTTTTGCTGCCGTCAATAGCGGACGAAAACTGCGCGCGCGTGTACGAAAACGTATTTTCAAAATGCAGCCAGTCCAAAGGATGCGGATGAATGTCGATATTGAATTCGCCGCCGTAAAGATTCGCGTCGTGTTGTCCAAATCGGTACACGTTGATCGTATTGCCTTCTTCGTCCTGCATAGTCGAGTCGCCGCCCGCGCTGTTCGATACACGTTGGTAAAAAATGAAATCGTTGATATGGTTGTAGTACAAAGACGCATTGACCGAAACGTGCGTCGTATTGATTTCCACGCCGCCGTCCACTTGCAGACTTTTTTCGGATTTTAGGTTGTTGTTACCGATTTCGTAACGCAAAGTTCCTTCGTGAGCACCGTTGCTGGCAAGTTCCGCCATATTGGGCGCACGGAATCCGCGCGAAATATTCAGCTTCAAAGTCGTCGCATTGGAAACTTCGTAGCTTACGCCAGCGCTTCCCGATACATTGGAAAAGTTTTTGGAAAAAGCATCAAATTTTGCTTCTGTTGGATCTTCGGGATCCATCATGGATTTTCCGTTGATATGACGATTGTCAATACGAAGACCACCGGAAAAAGTAAATCGATCCTTGATGTATTGCGTAATCCCAAATCCGCCAATATCAAACAAATTATAATCGGGAATCAATACTTCCGAAGCGCGGTTGGTATTGCTTTGCTGCATGCCGTTTACACCAAAAACCGTTTTCCAGTTGCCGAGTTCCATGAGATGGTAGTTGACGTTGTAGGTAAATGTTTTCAGGTCAAAAAACGCATCGGGCGATTCGATGTTCGCTGCGTTGCCAAATTCCTGGCGTTGGTTGCGCTGCCAGCTCAATATCGCGTCGAGTTGTCCTTTTCCAATATGGAACGTATTGTCGGACGTGACTTTGAAATGGCGAATGTGCTGGTAAGGTACGAGCGGCGTGATTTTGCTGAAATCCGAACCGGACGCCACCGCTTCCGAACCGTCCGGTAAATCTTTTACAAATTGTCCGGTCGTCTCGTCGCGTACGCCTTCGACCATTCCAATATGTTGGTCAAAATTGGTAACCAATATACGCGAACTTCCCCAGTTGCCGCGGTAGCCCAACATGCCGCCGAAGTTTTGGTTGTAAAATTTGGAGTTGAATACGCGGCCGTCGTATTTGTTGCGGTAATCTTCCGCGCCCTTGTACGAACCGTAAGCGTTGAAGCTAAAACCGTTTTTGGTGCCGCCGATTTCTCCGTGAAAACCGCGCAGCAATGCGTTGGTCTGGTATTCGCTGGAGATATTGCCGTTGATTGTGCCTTCCGGCGCGGGAGCTTGGGAAGTGATATTGATGACGCCCGCCAACGCATCGCTGCCGTACATCAACGAAGCCGGGCCTTTCAATACTTCGACTTTTTGGGTGCTGTAATCGTCGATTTCAATACCGTGTTCGTCACCCCATTGTTGGCCTTCCTGGCGCACGCCATCGTTGACGGTCAATACGCGGTTGTAGCCAAGTCCGCGGATGAACGGTTTGGCGATCGCCGGACCCGTGGAAAGAACGGAAACGCCGGGTACGTTTTTGGACAATGCGTCCATGATATTGGACGAAGAGGTCGCGAGCAAGTCTTTTCTCGAAACGATTTCCGTTGGTTGCGGATTGCGTTTCGCGGAAATGGCGGATGCTACGCCCGTGACGACGACTGCGTTTTGTTCCAATACGGTTGGGGAAAGTACCACGTCCACCTGACGGTCGTTTTTCAATACGATATTGACGACTTTAGTGGCGTAGCCCGTAAATGAAACTTCCACGACGTAGTTTCCTTGTTTTAACGAAACGGAAAAATGCCCCAAGGAATCGGTCGAAACATTTTTGTTCAAACCGTCAAAAGCCAAACTTGCAAATGATAAAGGCGTGTTTGTATTGGCATCCTTTACGTCGCCGGACAAAACGTATTTTTTGTCTTGCGCAAAAAGAAAAGAAGATAAACAAAGACTGAAAAAGAGCAGAACGCGCTTGTGCATGAGATAGTGATTTTTGAAATAATGTTACAAAAATATACAACTGAAACAGTGTTGCAAAAATATTTTATGCAATAAACGGATCCTCCTTTTTTTCTTGACAAAAAAAGTGGCAGAAAATTACGAACGTCATAATATATTTTCAATGGTATTCGTGAGTGCTTCGCAATTCAAGTCTTTCGAAGGCGACCTAAGCAGAGCGAATGTACCCATACAGACAAAAGACAAAGTGATATTGGTAATGCTGCGCACCGTTCGAAAATAGTTGCGTGTACATTTTGAGTGAACTATGGATTTCTTTGTATCGTCAACTATTTACCGCGTCTGATTTATCTTTGCATTTCAGTTTGCAATAATTAATGGTTAAGTTTTCGCGATATCTGGTGTTGTTTTCGGTTGTTGTTTCGGTTCATGTATATGGACAGGACGTCAACCCTGTGACTGTCGTTGCCAACCACAATACAGAAACGGGTACTGTTGCGCCGGCTGCGACGCACGCGAAAATGCTCCCGGTTAAGAACAATGATTCCTTGCCGTTGATGACCTACGAAGATTCGGTTCGGGTGGGTGATATTGCGGTCAAGCAGATGGACAAAAGTTCGATTCGTTCGTTCTTGTCTTTGTTCAAGAAAAATAAAGACGCAGACGACAAAAGGATTTTCTCCAAAAAAACGTATTACAATCTGGCCATATTGATGGCTCGCTACAAAAACTATCCGCAGGCGCTGAAATATTTTTCCCTGGCAAATGCTTTTGACGATCCGCATTTGGCGGACAATCGGTTTAGGTTGGATGTGGACAGCTCGTTGATCGATTTTCCGATGCCGTTGTTTGACAAAGATTCTATTGTTGGCCATCCGGAAAAATACGTGGTGGGTACCGATACGCTCGTGGTGAGTAACCGTGACCGAAAAATCGATTCCAAACCTGTATCGTTTCGCAAACTTATTGCGCCTTTCAGGGACGACGAAGAGGGTTTGGCTTATGGAATCATATTGCACCTAAAACAGCCGGAACACGGGAAACGCAAACAATTTGCCTTGTTCAACAATGTCGGCCACATGTTCATTTCGCTGATTAAGTATGAAACGGACGGCAAATCCGTTTCGCGCACGTTTGGTTTTTACCCGCAAAAAGACAATATCCTTTCTGCGACGCCGATTATTCCGAGCACTTCCTCTACGTTCAAAAACGACTCGCTGCATCTTTGGGACGAGTCCGTGGGCAAGTTTATTACGTACAAACAGTTCAAACTGATATTGCGCATGGTACGTCAATATAGCCATAAACGTTATCATCTCAACAAAAACAACTGTACCGATTTTGGCCTTGTCATCGCTGCGATTGCGGGCATCAATATCGAGGAGACGAACGGTACCTGGCCGCTCGGCAAAGGCAACGACCCGGGCGATACGGGACAAAGTATATTGGAAGGCAAGGTGTACGACGCGGATTCCAACGACAATTCCAAACTGTTTATCGTCACGGACCAATAATAATTACGCTTTGCCGGCTTTTTCAAAACTCATGTCGACGAGCTGGTTGATGGTTTTGAGCAGCCGGGCCCGATCATCGCTTTTGTTGATGTCAATACCGCAAAAAAGGCTTCCGTTGACTTTGGCGTGCAGGATCAAATAATAAATTCCCGAAACGATAAGCGCACACACAGACCGAAAATCGAGGTCACTTTTTTCAAAAAGCGGGTCGATGTGTTTAAACACGGTTTCGCCCAGTTCTTCGCGCAGGTCGGCTTCCTTGCGCAATATGTCGGTATATTGGCTTAGTTCCCAAGTAATGATTTTTCGCATTTCCTCGTTTCGCTCCATTTCGTTGAAATGTACCTGCAATATAGTTTTGACCAAAGAGCCGGGATCTTCGGCAACGTATTGGATTTTTTGGGATTTGAGGTCGTCGGAAAATACGCGCCAATGGTCTTTTTCCTTGATGTAGGTTTCGATCAGATTGTCCAAAGAGCCAAAATGGTAGTAGATCATTTTGCCGCTCGTTTTGGCTTTTCGCGCAATATTGCGGATGTAGAGACCGGTGTAGCCTTCGGTGCGGATGATTTCTCCAACGGCTCGGAGGATGTTCGCCTTCGTTTGGTCGTATGGATGTTTTGTTTTTTCGGTCATTGTAACAGCGATATATATAAAGATATTTGTTTTAAAATTAAATGAAATTTATTGTTCACCATTTGTTGAAATTGTCTATCTTTGAACAGAATAGTAACAACAAGAAGGATTCCTTCATTTTTAGATAGATAAATAGCTAATTCTTTAGATAAGATTAAATAATTACATTGTTGAAAATGCTCAACAACCGGCAATCAAAACTAACGAACCGTTTCCTATGTCTGGCGCTAAATCAATAAAATAACGATGTTGCTTGCTACTATGATACTCTGATCCATATACTCAAAAAGGTATGTGGATTTTTTGTTGAAGGAAAGGGGTTGTGTTTAAACAATCTGATTTTGAAAATAATGTCACCGCCTCGTGGTTATTGGTATTAAGCTTGGAAAGGCTATCATGATTATAGCAAAAACAAATATGCTATCAGCAACTGCGAAGCGGTGACATACTATTTCGCCATTTTGAACAGGCTTTTATATTGGAAAAAACTATTTCTTCTTTTCCGGTTGCAAGGTCGCTGCCAATTTCAAGGCTTCGTAAGCATTGGCAATTCCTCCCGAAACGGACAAATCTTCGAACGGAACGGCTGTGTTGCTGCCGGGAAGTTGCGTAAATTTATTGGGCTTGGCCGCAGAATGTACGATGGCGTATTTGATCTGCTCCGCTGAAAGTTTGGGGAAATAGGAACGAACCAACGCCGCAATACCCGCCACGACCGGCGACGCCATGCTTGTTCCGTTTAGATAAGCATATTTGCTGCTTTTGGGAACGGTCGAATAGATTTTGACGCCGGGTGCGAATACGTCCACGGTATTTTTGCCGTAGTTGCTGAAACTGGCAGCCAACTGCTCCTCTCCTTTTCCGCCAATATGCGGATCTCCGCTTGCGCCGACCGTGATCAGGTTTGTCGCTTTTTTTCCGGGGCAGAAAATCAAATCGCCGTTAGGAAAATTGGGCATGCTGTCGATGTTCTGCGATTCGTTGCCCGCCGCGTGCACCAACAATACATCATGTTGCTGTGCATACACAAATGCGCTGTCCACCCAATACTTTTCGGGTGAATAAGGTTTTCCGAAACTCATATTGATGACTTTGGCGCCGTTGTCGACGGCGTAGCGGATGGCAATCGCAATATCTTTGTCGTATTCGTCGCCGTCAGGAACGGCGCGTACGGAAAGGATTTGGACATTGTCGGCAATACCGTCGATGCCAATGCCGTTGTTGCGCGCTGCTGCAATGATGCCCGAAACGTGCGTGCCGTGCATCGGATCACCACCATACACGTCGCTGTTGCCATAATGACTGTCTTTAAAATCGTTGTAATTGTCTTTTACGATTTCGGCGCGGTAAGGTTTGGGCGCTTTTTCGCGTGCGCTGGTTGCTTTTTGGTATTTGTCGCGTTCGGATTCCAGGCTGGACATGATTTCCGTATTGGCCGTTTCGTCCGAAAAACTAGGAACGAGCCGCCTTATATTGAGGAACATGTATTTTGCCTTGATTTCTTTGTCGGACGCCGGCGCGAAATTTTCCAGTTCGCCCAAAGAATATTCTTTTTTTCCGATAGCGGTCTGCAAAGTCGTGTCCGCCTTGTACATCGCGTCGTGCGTCATATTGAGAAACATCGCCATCTGCGAATCTTCCGCCGATTTGCCGGGGTCGGTCAGTTCGTCCGCTGCGCGTTTCCATAAAAGATATTGGTATTTGTCGATTCTGGACAGAGAATTGGTGTCAATATTGGGATTGGCAAACCGATCCTTGAATTGGTAATAAACGCGGTATTTTTCTTCCGCTTCTTTATTGACGTTTTGTCCGTCGGCATTTCCCAAAAAGTTCCAACCGTGTATATCGTCGACGTAACCATTTTTGTCGTCGTCTTTTTTGTTGTTGGGCGTTTCTTTGGTATTGGTCCACAATACGGATTTGAGGTCTTCGTGTGTCGTGTCAATACCGCCGTCGATCACGGCAACGATGATGGGGGTTGATTTTTTGTCTTTTAGAAAATCATAGGCTTTGTTCAAGCTGATCCCGTAAACCGAATCCGTGGCTAAATCCTGTTGATACCAGGTTTTTTCGTTGACCTTCTGGGCAAATGTGTTGCCGCCGAGTGCGAAAGCAAACGCCGCCGCCATTATTTTTTTATAATCCATATTTGTCTGTAAATTCTTTTTTAGGCAAAGACGTTATTGTGGTGTGTTTTTGCAAAAAAGGAAACCACAACGTAACGCTGCGGTTTTCCTTTTCTGAATGGTCTAAAATTATACCGAAAAGGTTATTTGGAAAGGCAATCGGGCCAATATTAACTTATCGTTCTGCCAACGTCAATATGATTTCCCATTCCGCGTCGGAGACTTTTCCGACGGAAAGGCGTTGTAGACGCACGAGGTCCATGTTCTGAAGTCCGCTGTGGGCTTTGATGACTTCCAGCGAAACAGGATGTTTCAATTTTTTCACCGGTTTGAGATCCACGACGACCCAGTTGGTATCTTCGGTTGTCGGATCTTGATAGGCTTCTTTGACGACTTTGGCGATGCCGACGATTTCTTTCCCTTCGTTGCTGTGGTAAAAGAAAACTTCGTCGCCTTTTTTCATGTCACGCAGGTTGTTGCGTGCGCCGTAGTTGCGTACGCCGTCCCAGAACGTGGATTTGTCCGCGACGAACTGATCCCAGCTATATTTGAACGGTTCGGATTTTACTAGCCAATGCATGTTTTTGATTTGAAAATTTGAAGATGGATGGTCGGAAAGTCGGGAAACGTCCGAAATACAGAAAATCGGAAGATGAACAATGAAAGTTTTTAGATTCTAAAACCCCATAACTGATCATTTCCCATTTTTCCTATTGTATTCTATCATCTTGATGGCGGTGATGGCCGCTTCCTCGCCTTTATGGCCTTCTTTTCCGCCGACGCGATCCAATACCTGCTGTTCTCTTTCGACGGTCAATACGCCAAAAATCGTGGGAACGTTCAGCGTCATATTGAGGTTCAATACGCCTTCGCTGACGATTTTGCAGACGTAGTCAAAATGTGGTGTGCCGCCGCGAATGACGATGCCGAAAACGATGTACGCGTCCGGTTTGCGTTGGGAGCCTTTATCCCAGGCTTTGACGGCAAAAGGAAGTTCGACTGCGCCGGGAACCGTTTCCGTCTGGAAGGCGATGTTGTTTTCGTTCAATACTTTTTCGCAACCGGAAACGAGCTGGTCGATCAATGCTGCGTTCCAGTCGGTTTTCAAAATAACAACAAAGGCATCCTCAAGCTGTGGGATGCCTTTGTTTAAAGCGTTGTTGCCTTGTGTGGACATATTTACTTTTTAATTATTTGACGCTTAAATCGTTAGGCTCGATGCTCAGACGGTTGATGTATTTGTCTGCTTGCGAACCTCTTGCGGTATTGGGAAATTTGTCTTTGACGCTTTTGTAGAGTTCGACGGCTTCTTTTGTTTTACCGCTGATTTCACTCAACAATGCTGCGCGGAAAAGGTATTCGGAAGCGTTGGCCTGATCGTCTTCAAACGTAGCGGAAGCTTTTTTGTAAGAGTCGATGGCTTTGTCGTTTTGTTTCAACTCGCTGTAAGCGTCGCCAAGTGCGCCCAAAGCCTGCATTTGAACTGGTTTGGATTCTGTAGTGAAATCGCCGAGCTGTTTTACGGCGTTGTTGAAATCGCCTGTCTGCAAATAACAGATACCTGCATAGTAGTGCGACAAATTAGCGGTTTTCGTACCGCTGAAGCTGCTGGCAATGCTTAAAAAACCTTTGTTGGATCCGTCTCCGTTCAAAGCTAGACGGAAGGAATCCGTAGCAAAATATTGTTGGGCAACGGCAATCGCGCTTTGTGCTTTGGCTTCTTTGGGTTTGGCAACAAAGTTTTGGTAGCCGAACCATCCGAGGATGACCACGACCAATATAACGGCAACGGTCGCCAATGGTTTGATGTATTTGTTCAGATCCTTTTGTGCTGTTTGTGCACTTGCAATCTCTTCTATTCTTTCGAGTTTAGTTTCTTGAGACATTTAAATTTTGAATTTTTAAGATACAATTGGGAAACAAAAGTACCCATTCATGATTGAGTGGGTACTTTTTATATTGTTTTTTTGAGCATATTAATCTTTCATGAACGGATAATTCTGGTCGACGTACACGTCTTTGTACACTTCGCTGATATCCGGCAATGGACTTTCTTCGGCAAACTGTACGCATTCCGCGACTTGCTGCTCGATTTTGTCGTCGATGGCTTTGATTTCGTCTTCCGTAGCGTATTGTTTTTCTCTGATGACGCCCAATACTTCCAAAATAGGATCCTGTGATTTGTAGGATTCCAGTTCTTCTTTTGTGCGGTATTTGCTTGGGTCGGAGATGGAGTGGCCTTTGTAACGGTAAGTCTGGATTTCCAAAAGAGTAGGGCCGTCTCCTTCGCGAGCGCGTTTTGCGGCTCTGGCGATGGCTTCGTGTACGTCTTCCGGTTTCATGCCATTGACTTGGTCAGCCGGCATTTCGTATGCATCCGCCAATTTGTATATGTCGACAACGTTGGAAGAACGGCGAACGGATGTTCCCATCGCGTAATGGTTGTTTTCGCAGATGTAAATGACAGGAAGTTTCCACATCATGGCGAGGTTGAAACTTTCGTGCAATATACCTTGGCGCGCTGCACCGTCACCGAAGAAACACAAAACGACGTTGCCTGTTTCGCGATAGTTTTCGGCAAATGCCAGACCTGTTGCGACACCGATCTGCGCACCTACGATACCGTGGCCACCGAAGAAATATTTCTCCTTGCTGAAAAAGTGCATACTGCCACCTTTTCCTTTGGCGCAGCCGGTAGCTTTGCCGTATAGTTCTGCCATTGCGGCATTGAGACTGATTCCTTTGGCAATACCCAAACCATGGTCGCGATAGGAGGTAATATAAGGATCTTCCTGTTTAGTTGCGGAAATACATCCGGCAGCTATGGCTTCCTGTCCCACATAAGAGTGGAAAAAGCCGCGGATCTTACCTGCCATCTTGTACATTTCTTCCGCCTTCAGCTCAAACTGACGAATCGTTTGCATCAATTCGTACCATTTTAAGTACTGTTCTTTCGTGAAATTGGTATTTACTGCCACTTTTAAAAAATTTGGGGCAAATATAAAGGAAATTAAGAAGTTCTTTTCGGATTGGGCGGGATTTTCGTATTGAGGTGGGAAATGGGTGTTTCTATTTTGTTTGAAAAGGGGACTATATTGGCTATTTTAGGTGATTTTTTCGAAAAATATGCCGCCTATCAGCCTTACGCTTCCTAAAACAAAAAAGGGTTTTCGCTCTGCTGTTTTGTTTCCATTCTTTTTTAATATGTTAAGTGAAGGCCGGAATAAGCGGCTTCAGAGTATAGTGCTGAAAATTGACGAAAATGATCATTTTGAATTTTTGTTAAAAACAGCAGCAACGGAAACCGTCGGCGCGATAAGAGTGGAAGAACATATAATGTAGAAAAAGTTATGGATGAAATTGTCATTTGTCCTAGCTCTTTACAGGCTGGGCATCATACCTATAGTGCAACGGCTTTGCGTCATTTGTTTAATGGCAAAAAAGTAGCACACATATTATCATTCTCGCAGGCGGATAATTCCGCTGCGACGACTAGGTTGTCTATTGGCGATCGCACCAAAATAGCTATATCAGGAGTTCAGGAAAAATATTCCTTGCGTTTAGGCAAGAATATTCTAGTAATGACGCATGAGCATGGCGAATATATTCTAAAACCTATACCAACGGACTTACAAAATGTTGCATTTGTTCCTGCAAACGAACATCTAACGATGCAGATTGCGGCACAGGTTTACAAAATAGAAACAGCTAAAAATGCAATGATCTTTTTTCCGGATGGGCAGCCTGCTTGTATAACGAAACGTTTTGACGTAATGCCCGACGGGAAGCGCTGCCTTAACGAAGACTTTGCCAGTTTGATGCAGAAGACAAGTGAGACGGGCAGTAAAAATTTCAAATATGACGGTAGCTATCTTCAGATGGCGGAAGCTATTGACCGACTGTTGCCGGCTGCTTTGATTGCGAAGGAACGTTTATTTAGGTTGGTCGTATTTAACTATTTGTTCAGTAACGGCGACGCGCACCTCAAAAATTATTCGGTCGTGGACTATCATCGAGACGGGCTATACCAACTGACGCCGGCTTATGATTTGATAGGCACGAGGTTGCATATGGAAGATGGAGATTTTAAGCTCTTTTTATTACGTATTTTAACTTCAGGTTAAAAATTGATTGTGGATTTTTTGGAGAGGAGAAATGCCTTTTCTATCTTCAAATTGTCAAGCTGGCCGGCAGGCGAAAAACATTTTTTAACCGTTCTTGCAACATGAAAAACACAACCTATGGAAGCAAGAACATAAAACAAAATCTTATGACTACAAACAATCTGGATCTAAATGCAATGGGATTGGCTTCGTTGAGCGAAGCGGAAATGAAGGAAGTTGATGGTGGATTTCTTCCGCTTGTTGCAATCGGCTTCTGTTGGGGATTAATGGCTGTTGCAGATGCAATGATTTTAGGGGCGGCTCATTCTCCCGCCGCTAGATAAGTAAAATATATTTTCCTTAGTTTTAAACAATTATGATTATGAACCAGAATCAATTATTACATCTTACCGACGAGAATCTTGCTGATATCAATTTGAGTACATTATCAACGATTGAGTTAGAAGATATTGAAGGTGGCTTTTTCGGAATCTTAGGCTCTCTTTGGGAGGGTTTTAAAATGGGACTGGAAGTTGGAGGTATTATCGGTGGGGCCTATTTGGGAGCCAGAGCCCTAGCCTAATTGGAAAAGATCTTTTTAATACACTTAGGATGAAGTCTTTTGGCATTTAGTGAATGACTTCATCCTAAGAATAACTGACGTGTATGAATTACGTAAAGATTATAGGTCTGATATGGGATATTGTTAAAGCATTATTGATTCTCTTTTTAATTTATATTCTTTCTTATTTGTCTTTTAGATAATCTATGTTTTATTCTACATCGAGAGGCTATCAATCTAAGGTGAGCGTATATGAAAAAAGTACATTGTGTTTATTGTTACAATTGTTGCCTTATGGGGTGCAACAAAGCTTTATTCATTTGGATATAATTATGCCCACAATAAATTGCATAAAGACACCGCCAACCAAATGGATATAAAGAACTGATGTGATTTTAAATTAGTCTGTATTTAGCATAAAATAAAGTGCGTTCTCAATTGAAAATAAGAGAGGGATTAGATATGGTAACCAAGCTGGTTATAGCCGTAGTTCTATTAGTTTCTGTATATTTATTAGCTCGATATATGCCTGAAAAATAGATAATCATTATTAAATAAATTGAGCCTGAGCGAATAGGCGAAAATGGATAATGATACACCTAATTTATATTCAGAAAAACTATAAAGTTATTTTGCAACCTATTCAAGTCCTAACCAACACCACCATTTCCTATATAGTAACTATACTATTTCCTGTTGACGATGGTTGTTTCCATATTACAATTAGTCCATATTTTCCATTTTGGTTTAGGACGGTACGAGTCTATATGTAGTAAAATTGTTACAATATCGATGGCCTTTTTATTTGGAAAGTAGAAATGCCTTTTTTAATTTCGGATTGTCAAGCTGGCTGGCAGACGGAAAACATTTTTTAACCGTTCTTGCAACATGAAAAACACAACCTATGTACACAAGGACATAAAACAAAATCTTATGACTACAAACAATCTGGATCTGAATGCAATGGGATTGGCTTCGTTGAATGCAGCGGAAATGGAAACAACTAATGGAGGTAGCTTGGTTCTAGGATTACTGGGGATTGCTCTCGCAGGTTTTGCGATAGGCTATGCTATTGGTAAAGATTTGGCAGAAAAAAGATATTAGTAAATCATTATTTAAAAGAATTAATAAACTAAGTATATGAAAAATCTTGAATTAGAGCTCAACACTCTAGGAATAACAATCCTTAAAAATACAGAGATGATAGAAATCGAAGGAGGAAGTTGGAAAGTTTGGGCGGCAATAGGCGGTATATCGACTTTTGGCCTTTTAGGGCTCTCTATAGGCGCAGGCATGGCTGTTGCTTATGCAATAAATTAGAATTATGTTTTACAATATTCTTTACAAGTATTATTCTTCCATAATAAATCCAGTAATGCTATGAATAAAAATGAAATAATGTCACAGCAACAAAAAAGAGCTTTAAACATGGTATTGTGGTTTATAATAGCAGCGTTAATACTGTTTTATATTGGTTATAGAGTTGGAAAGGATTTGGCATTGCATAACTACTAAGCGTTCTTAATCGCTGTTGATGTTGTGTGTAATTTATTAGTGCATATCTCATCAACAGCTTTTTTGTGTAGGGATGGTGTTCCTCAACCGAAATTTTATCGTTTTGATCGCTGCTTTTCAACGAGAATTTGTTGTAATAAGTCAAAACATTAATCATTAGGGGGAAATTAAAATATAGATAAACGATGAGCAAAATTGTGGTCTTTTTTTTGGCGTTAGCTGTTTATATCATGTTGTATTCTTTTTATATTTTAGGAAAGCGTTGTTATCAATATGATAAAGAATATGAAATTGTCTATACTAAGTAAGTAGAGAATTTTATTTATTTACTTGTACTGAAATTACGTAAATTTTTCCTTCCTGTAAAATATCATCATGAAAAAAAGTATTTAAAAATCATAGTTCTCATTATCGCTCTATTGGTGGTTATTTCTCTAGTAAGTAACTAGCAGGATTTTCTGCAAGGTTTTAAAGACGGGTATAGAGAGGCTGCTGTGGGAAAATAACACTCATAATCGAATTGATTAAATATTTTAAAATTATAGTCTTATAGTGCTACCTATTCAACTACTTTCTGACACTACCATTTCCTATATACCGCGTTTTAAGAAGCGTAATTACTTTATTTACTGGACGATATTGTTGTTGGTGATAGCGGTTATTGTCGCATTGCCATTGGTCCATACAACCGTATCGGTCAAGACGACTGGCATTACAAGGCCTGTCAGTGAACGAACCGAGATCAAGCCTGCGGTATCAGGCATTATTGACAAGATATTTTACACGGAAGGGCAAGCTGTACCACAAGATGCTGCTATCATTCGCATCAAGGACTATACAACCAAAGGAAAGACAGTACTCAACAATTACGAGATGGGACAACGGTCGGCGTTCATCCATGATCTACAGTTGCTTACTACGCAGCAATTGGGAGAACGCTTACTTGCATCGCTACAATCACCGTTGTACAAGGAACAGCTTAGTCATTACCTCAACCAACATACAGACCAAGACGCCAACCTTAGAAAAGCTAATCAAGAACTGGAAATGAATACCAAGCTTATGGACGGCAAGGTTATCTCCAAGAAGGAGTACTTTGACGTACAGATTGCTCAACAGCGAGCAGAGGCTGGTTATAAGGCTTTCGAGCGGGAGCAGCTTACGACTTGGCAACAACAGCTCGCCCAATATAAACTGGAACTTTCCCAATACCGGCAGAACCAGGAACAAGTGATGTCGGATGCGCGGTTTTACGAAGTCAGATCGCCCATAGCAGGTATTGTGCAGGGCATCAACAATCGTTATGCAGGCGGTGTCGTGCAGGCTGGCGAGACGCTGTGCAGCATTTCGCCTGAGAGTAGTTTGATTGCAGAGTGTTATGTTGCACCGTCTGATATTGGATTGATAAAATTAGGCCAACCAGTTCGCTTTCAGGTTGACGCCTTCGACTACAACTATTTTGGTATCCTTACCGGGAAGGTAGTCAAGATCGACGATGATTATACGGCCTCGTCGTCAAGCAACAATAGTTCGACACCGATATTCAAAGTGCGTTGTTCGTTTGATACGACACAGCTGCATTTAAAAAACGGTTTTAACGGCCGTCTGAAAAAAGGTATGACTTTTCAGGTGCGTTTTGTCATTGGCGAAAGGACATTGTGGCAACTGCTGTGGGACAAAATAGATGACTGGCTCAATCCATCGGCACCAACTAAAGCGTAAGGAGAACGGAACAATTATGAAAAAAGGAGTCGGAGTCAAACAAAGGGATATTACAGATTGTGGTGCGGCCTGTCTGGCTTCCATCGCAGGTTATTACCAGTTACAGTTGCCCGTGAGCAGGATCAGGCAATATGCAGGTACGGACAAAAGAGGAACAAATGTATTGGGGTTGATAGAGGCGGCAGAGCATTTGGGTTTTCAGGCAAAAGGTGCGAAAGGTGGATTGGACAGCCTGTCGAAAATTCCCCTGCCTGCCATTGTACACGTCGTACTCAAAAATGATCTGCACCATTACCTTGTGCTCTATAAAGTTACCGACAAATATGTCCAATATATGGATCCTGCAGACGGAAGGATGCACAAAGAACTGATGGATGCATTTAAGGAAAAATGGACGGGTGTTATCGTACTGCTTTTGCCCGATGAGGGTTTTGTGAAAGGTTCACAGAAGACATCTCATTTCAAACGTTTCTGGCAGTTGATGAAGCCACATTCGGGCTTGATGGTACAGGCTTTAATTGGCGCAGTTGTTTACACCATATTGGGACTGTCAACATCTATCTATGTGCAGAAAATAATCGATTTCGTATTGGTAGAAGGCAATATGCGTTTGCTCAACTTGATGGGTGTTGCGATGGTACTCATCTTACTGTTCCAACTGGCGATCAATTATTTTAAATCTTTGCTCGGATTGCAGACGGGGCAGATGATGGATGCAAGGTTGATATTGGGTTATTACAAACATTTATTGCAGCTCCCACAACGTTTTTTTGATACGATGCGGGTGGGGGAAATCATCAGCCGGATCAATGACGCAGTAAAAATTCGGCTATTTATCAACGATGTTGCGCTCAACTTGATTGTGAATGTGCTGATCGTGGGATTTTCCATCGGGGTCATGTTTCTGTACTATTGGAAATTGGCGTTGATCATGTTGGCTATTGTTCCTTTCTATCTGTTGCTGTATTGGATAAGCAACAAGGTCAATAGGAAATGGCAGCGGACGTTGATGGAGAAAAGTGCAGAACTGGAATCCCAACTTGTGGAGAGTGTCAATTCTGTCGGTACAATCAAACGTTTTGGGTTGGAAGACTACGAGAATCTCAAAACGGAAAACAGATTCATCGGCGTGCTGAAAAGTGTCTATACCAGTAGCGTGCGGGCGATCCAGATTGGCAATACCTCTGAATTTATTACGCGGGTGTTCACGATTGCCATCTTATGGGCGGGAAGCTATTATGTGATACAGAGAGAACTCACTCCGGGAGAACTGCTGTCTTTCTACGCACTTATCGGATACTTCACAGGGCCGGCAGTATCCCTTATCGGTGCCAACAAAAGTATTCAGGATGCTGTCATTGCTGCGGATCGTCTTTTTGAAATCATAGACTTGGAATCGGAAGGCTCCGATAGTCAAAAGATCAATCTGACACGTGATCTGATAGGCGATATTTCTTTCAATGATATCCATTTTCGGTATGGTACAAGAGAAACGGTATTTGCGGGTTTGAATATGGTCGTCAAAAAAGGAAAAAGCACAGCCATAGTCGGGGAGAGCGGTTGTGGAAAATCGACGCTGCTCTCCATTCTCCAAAATATCTACCCTATTCAAAACGGAAACATACTCATTGGCAGTACGGACATCAAATACATTACCAACAACAGCCTGCGGAAAATGATTTCGGTCGTGCCACAGCAGATAGATCTTTTTTCGGGTACGATCATAGAAAACATTGCTGTAGGTGAATATGAGCCGGATGTGCAGCGTGTATTGGGGATTTGTCATTTATTGGGCATCAACGAGTTTATTGAGAAGCTGCCCAACAATTATGCGACTCACGTATCCGAACAAGGAACAAATTTTTCCGGAGGCCAGAAACAACGTATTGCAATAGCGCGCGCTTTGTACAGAGATCCTGAGATTCTTATATTGGATGAAGCGACATCTTCGCTTGATCCAGCTAGTGAAAAAAAAGTACAACAGGCAATAGCGTGGTTTATGCAGCAGCAGAAGACCGTAGTTATTATCGCACACAGGTTAACCACCGTTGCGCAATGTGACACGATTATGGTTTTGGAAAAAGGGCAACTTGTCGAACAAGGAGAGCATGCCGAATTGGTCCAAAAAAATGGCACTTATGCCCAACTGTGGGCATATCAGGTGCATACGAATGGATAACACCAACATCGGCCATCTCTTTGCAGCGTACCACCTCTATAACAATGTACCATGGCATTGAATCATAAATCACAAATCATAACTCATAATTCCAATCCGCCTTAATTCTCATTCCAGTATTTTTGCGAAAAACCATATTGGATGATCGAGCTACGGCAGTTGGATTTGTTTCAGTTTCGCAATTATGAGCAGGCGTCTTTTTCCTTTCGGGAAAAGATTGTCGGCATAAGCGGCAAGAACGGAAGCGGAAAAACCAATCTGCTGGACGCTGTTTATTATCTCTGTTTTACCAAGTCCTATTTTCCGAGGACGGATGCACAGAGCGTCATGAGAGACCGTGTCGGCTTCCGTATCGCGGGCAATTTTCTGGAAAAGGAAGAATCGTTGCCAATCGCTTGCATCTTACGCGAAACCGGTAAAAAAGAGTTCCAGGTAGATCAGGAAATCGTGAAAAAGTTCTCTATGCATATTGGGCGACTGCCCTGCGTGATGATCGCGCCGGACGATGTGGAGATCATCCAGGGTGCATCCGAACAAAGGCGCAAGCTCATAGATTCCATCATCTCGCAGATGGACGCGGCGTATTTGCAGGACTTGATTGACTACAACAAAATATTGCAACAGCGCAATAGCCTCCTGAAATCCGAGCGCGTGGATTTTGGATTGTTGGACATATTGGACCTGCAACTTTCGGAAAAAGGAAAACGGATTTTCGAGAAAAGAAAAAAGTTTGCTGCCCAATACCAGCCGCTTATATTGGAACAGTACCGCGCGATTGCGCAGGAGACGGACAATATTCATATTGAATACGTTTCCAAATTGGAAAACGACGATTTTGCAAACCTGCTCGTACAAGCGCGCCAAAAGGATGTATTGCTGCAACGGACGACCGTGGGCGTGCACCGCGACGACATCAATATAGTGATGGAGGACATTCCTTTCAAAAATGTCGCGTCGCAAGGACAACGAAAAAGTCTTTTGTTCGCCATCAAGCTGGCGGAATTTCAGTTGTTGAACGAAGTGAAAGGCAAAGCGCCGATATTGTTGCTGGACGATGTATTTGAAAAACTGGATGCAGACCGTATGGCGCATCTTTTGCATATCGTAAGCGGTTACAAAGACAGCATGGTGCTGATCTCGGATACGCACGAAGAGCGGTTGCGCTACGCATTTGAACAGCTGGGCGTGCAATATCAGCTGATTGCGTTAGAGGACGAAAAATAAGGAAAACGAATTTCTTTATAATTGTTTGCTTTTCAATATATTAAATAGTATATTTCTTTTTATATATTGACTACGAAAAAGCGTGCAGATTTGCAGGAAAAACAATATTATTTTTTTGACAATTTTTAAACATTTTTTCCTTGTTTTTGTCAGACGAAGAAATTACCTTAGATACTGAATCGGCCGGGGTAGATTTTGAGGAATTTTCACCGGTTATTTTTCACCATTAAACTAATGTTTTTATGAACGTGAGCATTCAGACGGTACGTTTCGACGCGGATTCCAAATTGACGGAATATATCAATAGGAAGTTGGAAAAATTGAACACGTTTCACGACCAGATTGTGAAGGTTGAAGTCTTTTTGAAGCTGGACAACGTGGTACATACGATCAAGGACAAAGTGGCTGAAATCAGTATACACGTGCCTAAGCACAATTTCTTCGTGAAAGCAAGCTCCAAATCTTTTGAAGAGTCTTTTGACTCGGCAATGGATTCAGTCATTAATCAAATAAAGAGAAAAAAAGACAAGCAAGCCGCTTAATATACTTTTAGAATAAATACTTTTGACGCCCGGAATACAATGTCCGGGCTTTTTTTATGATGCAGAGGATAAAGCTTTTTCTTGTATTGTTGGTCGGATGCGTGAGCTTCTGCCTTTCCTGTAACCGCGATTACAGGATCGCACAGGCACGCATCGTGGAGCGCAGGGATATCGGCAACGGGAAAACGAGGTTGAGTTACTTGTTCAAAGCGGGGCAGACGACGATAGCCGGGGTGAAGGTCGTCGATGCCGCTGTGATCGTATCGTCCGATAGTTGCACGGTGGAATACAAGGTGTCCAATCCATTGGAAAACAGCCTAAAATTGCCTTAGCTGCTTTTTTGAAAAAAAAATTGAAAAAAGTGTCTAAAAATTTTGTCATTCTATTTTAACCCCTACCTTTGCAATCCCAATTCCACAGGGCGCTTCGAAAAAATGTGGATAAGTTCTTTAAAAAGATAAGCCGATTTAGCTCAGCTGGTAGAGCAACTGACTTGTAATCAGTAGGTCGTTGGTTCGATCCCGACAATCGGCTCAGTAGAGATTGCTTCAATCTTTGCGATGGGCAGGTTCCAGAGCGGCCAAATGGGGCGGACTGTAAATCCGCTGTCTTTCGACTTCAGAGGTTCGAATCCTCTCCTGCCCACGAAGCAATTTGAAAATTCTGCAGTTTGAGGATTTGGAAATGACTTTCTCTCGAAACAATTTTTCAAATACTCAAATACTCAAATCTTCAAATTCATCCAAACATGCGGAAGTAGCTCAACTGGTAGAGCGATAGCCTTCCAAGCTATAGGTTGCGGGTTCGATCCTCGTCTTCCGCTCATTTTAGAAATAGCATGTAAGTCAGTTTTGTCGAAAGACGCTCGCACGCGACTCTGCTGTTGTAGCTCAGTGGTAGAGCACTTCCTTGGTAAGGAAGAGGTCGTGAGTTCAAGTCTCATCAACAGCTCTGGTACTATATTTAAGATGTATGATTTCGGTTATATGTTTTAAAACAAGCTTAAAAAATTTTTTAGGTCTGTGGTCGGTGGGACTGTGGACCATTAATTGTTAAAAACCACAACAAAAACCGATAAAAATGGCAAAAGAGACCTTTAAGAGGGATAAACCCCATGTAAACATTGGTACTATTGGTCACGTTGACCATGGTAAAACAACTCTTACCGCTGCTATCACAAGCATTCTTTCTTCGAAAGGTCTTGCTGAAGCGCGTAAGTATGACGATATTGATGGTGCACCTGAAGAAAAAGAACGTGGTATCACTATCAATACAGCTCACGTAGAATATCAAACGGCTAACCGCCACTATGCGCACGTTGACTGTCCAGGTCACGCCGATTATGTCAAAAACATGATCACTGGTGCTGCTCAGATGGATGGTGCTATCCTTGTAGTTGCGTCTACAGATGGTCCTATGCCTCAGACTCGCGAACACATCCTTTTGGCAAAACAGGTAGGTGTACCTCGTATTGTCGTATTCATGAATAAAGTAGACTTGGTTGACGATCCTGAATTGTTGGACTTGGTTGAAATGGAAATCCGTGAATTGTTGACTTCTTACGGTTTCGACGGAGACAACACACCTATCATCCGCGGTTCTGCATCCGGTGCATTGGCTGGTGAAGCTAAATGGGTTGGTGCTATCGACGAATTGATGGACGCTGTTGATACTTATATTCCATTGCCTCCACGTGCTGTTGACTTACCATTCTTGATGCCAGTTGAAGACGTATTCACTATCACTGGTCGTGGTACTGTTGCTACTGGTCGTATCGAACGTGGTATCATCAAAGTTGGTGAACCAGTTGAAATCGTTGGATTGATCGAAAAACCATTGCAGTCTACTTGTACAGGTGTCGAAATGTTCAAAAAATTGTTGGACGAAGGTGAAGCTGGTGACAACGCAGGTCTTCTGTTGCGTGGTATCGAAAAGAAAGATATCAAACGTGGTATGGTTATCTGTAAACCAAAATCCATCACTCCACACACTGAGTTCAAATGCGAAGTTTACGTATTGAGCAAAGAAGAAGGTGGACGTCACACACCGTTCTTTAACAAATACCGTCCTCAGTTCTATTTCCGTACTACAGACGTAACTGGTGAAGTTACTTTGCCAGAAGGTACTGAAATGGTAATGCCTGGTGACAACGTTACATTGAACGTTAAGTTGATCACTAACATCGCCATGGAAAAAGGTCTTAAATTCGCTATCCGCGAAGGTGGACGTACTGTAGGTGCTGGTCAAGTTACCGAAGTTATCAAATAATTTAACCGTTATTTGAAATAATACAGAAACCATTAGCATCTTTGCTAATACCATTTTTGCTAATGGTTTTCTTCTACGGGAATAGTTCAATGGTAGAATAGAGGTCTCCAAAACCTTTGATCAGGGTTCGAATCCTTGTTCCCGTGCTTAATGTATCAGCGTCTCAAATTTGGGGGGCTGATATTTTTTACTTATACTTGCATGCTATAAACGCATAGCTTAATTTTTTTATGAATAAGATTTCGACTTATTTCAAAGAATCATACGACGAGTTGCTGCATAGAGTGACTTGGCCTACTGGCTCCGAATTGCAACAGTCTACGGCAATCGTATTGGCTGCAACGGTCTTGATTACGGCAATGGTATGGTTAATGGATTTCGGCAGCAGTTGGGTTCTGAAATTCATCTATTCATTTTTTAACAAGTAAGAAGTTCTTATGATAGACGAGGATATACAACATAACCAAAACATAGATACTCAAGTAGACGAAACCAAAGAATCTACGAGGTGGTATGTTTTGCGTGTTGTGAGTGGGAAGGAAAGAAAGGTAAAAGAATATCTGGACAAAGATGTTACCAGAAACGGTTGGAACAATATCATCAAACAGTTGTTTCTCCCAATGGAAAAGATCTACAAAGTGCAGAACGGTAAAAAAGTAATGCGCGAAAAGAACTACTATCCTGGTTATATCATGATGGAAGTCGCAGAAGGGAAACTTTCGGACACCATCATCCAATACATCAGCAATACGACCAACGTCATGCACTTCCTTACGGATGGCAAAGGAAGTAAAGGAAACATCGTTTCGTTGAGAAGAAGTGAAGTCAACAAAATGCTGGGTAACGTTGATGACTTGAACGAACAAGGCGTTACAATGAGCGAACCGTTCATCGTAGGCGAAACAATCAAGATTATCGAAGGTCCTTTCAACGATTTCAACGGTGTTATCGAAGAGGTCAACGACGAAAAGAAAAAATTGAAAGTTACCGTAAAAATCTTCGGACGTTCTACGCCAGTAGAGTTGAACTACGTACAAGTAGAAAAATTAATCTAATTAGTTATAGATTACAGCAATATTTAAAAACCTTGAGGATGAAGATTCTCAAGGTTTTTTGTTTTGGCGTAATATTGAAACATATCGTTGAGACGTTTTATTAAAATTGTTTTTATCGTGCAAGAACCATTAGTTTCCGTTATCGTCCCTGTTTACAATGTCGAGCTGTATTTGCGGGATTGCCTAGATTCTATATTGGCGCAAACATACCGCAATACGGAAATTATCGTGGTGAACGACGGTTCCACGGACAATAGCCAATCTATATTGGACGAATACGCACGAAAAGACAACCGGATCTTGCTTGCTTCCAAAGACAATGGCGGTTTGTCTTCGGCGCGCAATACGGGTTTGGACAGGGCAAAAGGAACCTATTACTGTTTTGTCGACAGTGACGATGTTATTTCCCCCAATTTTGTCCAATATCTATTGGACGCGTGTAACCAAACAAATTGTTTGCTTGCGTTGGGAAAGATTGTAAGGTTTGAAAAAATGACTGAGCTGAATGGTATTTCTAACTCGGAAATGACTATTTGCACAGAATCCACCGAAACGATGCTCAAACGGCAATATATTGCCGGCAGCCATGCAATGGCTGCCGTTTCTTCCTGTAACAAATTGTATCACAAATCGTTATGGGCCAATATACGTTTCCCCGAAAATCGTATTTATGAAGACAATTTTGTTATGTTTAGACTCTATCTGATATCTAATATCGTTGCTGTCATAGATTATCCGGTTTATTATTATCGTCGCCGTCCTGAAAGTATTACGTCCTTGTCTTTTGGAAATGAGCTCGATACGCAGTTAGATGCGCTCCATTTACAAGAAAATTTTTTCAAGGAGAAAAAGATATATGATAAGTTTCAATATGACATAAATGCACGAAAAGTGGAGTTGTGGCTTACCTATTTCTACCATCACAAAAGCGGGCAAGCGCGAACCTCTCTATTGCAAAATCTTAAAATCGTCTATCAAGTGATGAGTCGCAATGGACAAAAAGTGAAATTTCTGAAGCTATTGGTTAAGCTAGTGTTGAAAAGATATGGATAACACTAAAAATAAAAAAGGTCTACCATTTCAAATGGTAGACCTTTTTGCTATATTGAAAGAATTCTAATATTAAGAAGACGAAACCACCGTTCCTACATCCAAACCTTCAATGACTCTTTGCAGGTTTCCGGGTTTGTTCATGTCAAATACGATGATCGGAAGATTGTTTTCCATGCAAAGCGTGAATGCGGTCATGTCCATTACTTTCAGACTTTTGGAAATACATTCTTGGTAAGTAACGGTATCGTATTTAGTTGCTGTTGGATCTTTTTCAGGATCGGCAGTGTAGATGCCGTCAACGCGCGTACCTTTCAATATAATGTCGGCTTTGATTTCGACGGCTCTCAACGATCCAGCCGTATCTGTCGTGAAATAAGGATTACCTGTTCCTGCCGCGAAAATGACGACACGTCCTTTTTCCAAGTGACGGATCGCACGTCTGCGGATGTATGGTTCGGCCACTTGTTCCATTTGGATGGCGCTTTGAAGACGCGTATAAACGCCGATTTTTTCGAGCATTGCCTGCATGGCCATACCGTTGATCATCGTAGCGAGCATTCCCATATAGTCGCCGTGTGCTCTTTCGATGCCACTGTCCGCTTCATTCATGCCACGGTATATGTTACCGCCACCTACGACAACCGCCACCTGCACGCCCAGTTCGGTAATGCTTTTGATGTCTCTTGCGTATTGTTCAATGATTGTAGGATCGAATGGATCACCGGATCCTTTGGCTTGTAGGGATTCGCCGGATAACTTCAGAAGAACTCTTTTATACTTTGGTAGCATGTGTTGGGAAGTTTGTGCAAATAACCTCATTTTTTTTGAAAAAGACAAACTATAAGTTGGCATTTGCAAATTGATGTGCACGTTGCGATTGGTTTCGATACGGCAGGCTATTTACCGCTTATCATTTTTTGAGGTTACAGTTATGATTATTATTTACCTTGTCTGCTTAAATCATTGTTTTATATGAATAAAAATCTCCTTTCGGCCGTGATGGTCGGCTCTGCCGTATGTGGATTGATAGCGTGCAACGGCGTCAATCATTCTGACTCCGATGCGGTGCGTAATCGTTTTCTGGAAACGCAATACATTGATAGTGCCACAAAGCCTGGCAACAATTTTTACCAGTTCGTAAACGGAAAATGGCTGGATACAGCGACGATTCCGAGCGACAAAACTTCCATCGGCGGTTTTAACAAACTGCATGACGATACACAGGAAAAACTCAAAACGCTTCTGGAAGAAGCGGCCAAAAATCCTGGCGCGGCGGGCAGCATCCAACAAAAGGCGGGCGATTTCTATGCGTCCGGAATGGACACCGCAACGATCGACAAGCGCGGTTATGAACCAATAAAACCCATATTGGCAAAAATCGACGCAATCACGGATGTTCCGTCTTTGATGAAATTTGTAGCGGAACAATACAAACAATACGACGCGTCTATCGTCAGTGCGTACGTTAGTCCTGACCAAAAGAACAGTTCGATGAACATGTTAATATTGGGACAGACTGGTTTGGGATTGCCTGACAGGGATTATTATTTCAAAAATGACCCTGCGACGGTCGCGATTCAAAACGCTTACAAAACGTATTTGACAACCTTGTTCGCTCTTACCGGCAACGATGCTGCTACGGCAAAGAAAAATTCCGAAACGGTTTACGGTATTGAAAAACAAATTGCGGGTTCGCACAAAACGCGCGTCGAACTGCGCGATGTCAACAGCAATTACAACAAAGTCGCAGTTGCCGATATTCAGAAAAAACAATCCAATATAGACTGGAACACATTGTTGGCGGACTTAGGGGCTAAAACGGATTCCGTTGACATGGAACAGCCTGCGTATTACGACAAGCTGAACTCGATGTTGAAATCCGTTCCGGTCAGCGATTGGAAATTATATTTGACAGCAAGTTCGATCGGTACTTATGCAAACGTATTGAGCCAACCGTTCCAAGATGCGTCGTTTGCTTATTCGAGCGTATTGACGGGACAGAAAGTGCAGAAAAAACGTTGGGAACGCATCGTCGCTGCAACGGACGGCTCGTTGGGTGAAGTATTGGGACAGTTGTATGCCGAGAAATATTTCCCGGCTGAAGCCAAACAACGTATGAACGAGTTGGTCGACAATCTGACAAAAGCTTTTGCGCAACGCATCCAAAACCTCGATTGGATGGGCGATTCTACCAAAGCTGTTGCACAGGATAAACTGAAAGCCATCCGTAGAAAAATCGGCTATCCCGACAAATGGCGCGATTACAGCAAAGTCAATATTGACAAAGCCAAATATTTCGAAAACAAGGTTGCCGCTGCTCAAAACGAATACGCATTCCAGCTGTCGCAATTAGGAAAACCGGTGGACGAATCGCTTTGGGGTATGACGCCGCCGACGATCAATGCCTATTACGATCCTACGCAAAACGACATCAATTTTCCGGCTGGTATCTTGCAGTTCCCGTTCTTTGACAAAGACGCGGACGACGCGATCAACTATGGCGGTATTGGCATGGTGATCGGCCACGAAATGTCGCACGGTTTTGACGATCAAGGTTCCCAGTATGACAAATTGGGCAATATCCACGATTGGTGGACAAAAGAAGACAAAGCAAAATTTGAAGCAAAAGTAAAACAGATACAAGACCTATACAGCAGCTTCACGATGTTGGATTCCCTGCATGTCAACGGTCAGTTGACCACAGGCGAAAATATTGCGGATTTTGGCGGTGTCGCAGTTGCTTACACGGCTTTCAAAATGACCAAACAAGGTCAGGATACGACAAAAATCGACGGATATACGCCCGATCAGCGTTTCTTTATGTCCATCGCGCAGATTTGGAGAAGCAAAATCACCGACGCAAGAATCCGGCAGTTGATCAATACCGATCCGCATTCTCCTGCAAAATGGCGTGTATTGGGGCCGTTGATGAACTTCGACGCATTTTACAAAGCGTTCAACGTACAGCCTGGCGACCAGATGTACAAACCAGAAGCGGAAAGAATCAAAATCTGGTAGTTTTGATTCTTTCATAAAAGCGACAACGTCAATCAATTGATTGACGTTGTCGCTTTTATGTATTCTTTTTTAGATAATCGCTAAGAAAATGCTTTAGCTATTGTCAATATTTCCTATTTTTTTTCAGTATGTAGATTTTTATTCAAAATATCCTATATCTTTGTTTGCATCAGTATGACAATGATTATTACCATAAAGCACAAGAAGACAATCTCCCAAGGAAGGTGATGTTCTCGCTGTATGTGTAATGCACAAGATATAGAAAGACAAAAAGCCTTCCAGGATTGGGAGGCTTTTTTGTTGCGATCACCAACTATTGAAAAGTATAATTTTTTAAAAAAAGACATCAAATGAAAGTAGCCGTAGTGGGCGCTACCGGTCTGGTAGGTTCCAAAATGTTGCAAGTATTGGCAGAACGTAATTTTCCTGTAACGGAATTGTTTCCCGTAGCATCCGAAAGGTCCATCGGTAAGGAAATCGAATTCAAGGGCAAAAAATTCAAGGTCGTAAGCATGGAAGACGCGATTGCCGCGCAGCCTGCTGTCGCTATATTTTCCGCGGGCGGAGACACGTCCAAAGAATGGGCGCCAAAATTTGCTGCGGCGGGCATTACGGTCGTCGACAATTCTTCTGCCTGGCGTATGGATCCTACCAAAAAACTGATCGTTCCGGAAATCAACGCAGATGCATTGACACCTGAGGACAAAATCATCGCTAATCCAAACTGTTCCACTATCCAGATGGTCGTTGCGCTGAATCCTTTGTTCAAACAATATGGTATCAAACGTATCGTCGTCAGCACCTACCAAAGCGTTTCTGGTTCGGGTAAAAAAGGGGTTGACCAACTGGAAGCGGAAAGAAACGGCGGAAAAGCAGAAAAACCCGCTTATCTGCACCAGATCGACAGAAACATTCTTCCGCATATTGACGTGTTCTTGGACAACGGCTATACCAAGGAAGAAATGAAAATGGTCAACGAAACCAAAAAAATCATGCGCGACGACAATATCGCGGTGACGGCTACGACGGTGCGCGTTCCGGTTACGGGCGGTCACAGCGAATCGGTCAACGTCGAATTCAAAAAAGATTTCGATTTGGCGGAAGTGCGCCAATTGCTTGCGGATGCGCCGGGCGTCGTATTGGAAGACGACGTTCAAAATGCCGTTTACCCAATGCCGATCAACGCCTACGAAAAAGACGAAGTTTTCGTCGGTCGCCTTCGCCGCGACGAATCCCAGTTGAATACGTTGAACATGTGGATCGTGAGCGACAATATCCGCAAAGGCGCGGCAACCAATGCCGTTCAGATTGCCGAATATTTGGCGGATAAAGGTTTGATCAAATAAGCATGTTTCATTTCTTTTGAATCTAGTATTGGAATTTGAGTATTGAACAAAAGCCGAGATTGTTTCGCTTCGCTCGCAATGCCGATGAATTTCTGAGGTATTTGCGAAACGCAAAAGCGTCATTGCAAGGAGGTACGGCGAAGCAATCTCCGACTTTTATCTGGCTCGAATATTTTTATCAAGAGAACAGAACATTACAAGATATAGTTTTTAAAGGCGATTGCAGAAAATGTAGTCGCCTTCTCTATTTGTATGGTAGATTTGTACAAAACCTTCTTTCCGCGCTGTTGTTACTAAATCAACGACAGCGTCGTTTTTACTTTTACCTTTTTATTTTGCAAAAATGAAGAATCGATTTTTGTTGTTGCTCATCGTGATATTGGTCGTCATCATTGGTATATTGGCTTTTATATTGGGTAAAAAAGGCCGTCCCAACAACTACGAAAATATCATCAACAATACCACTTTCATCAAGCAGATAGCCGAACTGTCGACGCTGGAAGCGCACGGCGTGTCCAGTATCAAACATTCCAACCTGGAAAACGACGGCAGTTTTACCGATGCGATGCGCAGGATGTTTTTGGAAAATACGGTCAACTACTCGATTCCTTACGTTGCCAAATACGGTATTGACATGCAAAACCGCAACGTCGCTATCAATACAAAAGACTCTACGATAGAAGTCCATCTTCCGCAGCCGAAGCTTTTGAGTTACGAACTCGAACTCGACAAAATGCAGACGAACAGTCAACGCGGATGGTTTCAGTCCGCTTCGGACGAACAGTTTGCCGCCTTGGAAAAGAAAATGTATGTCGAAACGCGCCGTACAATGGAACAGAACAAAACCTATCTCGACGCGGCCAAAGTAAAAGTGCAATCGATCATTTCGGACTATTACAAACCGCTGGGGTACAAAGCGGTTGTCGTATTTGGCGGAGATGCTGTACTAGACAATTCGGGAAATACACAAAATAAATAAACATGTTGTATTGCATCATCGTCCCAACGGCCTTAATGCACGAACGTTAAGAAAATCGATGAAGTAAATTGAAAGAAATAAAAGCTGTCTGAGCGTAACGTAGTGGAGCGAGTTCTTTTATTTTCGACTTACGAGTTGATTTTTCGTTCAGGCATTACAGCCTTGATCTTTTGGTTCTTTTCTATCAAGAGAAAAGAACAGATTTATACATTACGCTTTTTGGTATTTTTGTTGAGAACAACGATTTACATGAGTACATATAGTCGATTAAGAAAAAATATTTCCATCAGTTTGGTATTGGTCGGATTGTCGGTGATTGGATTTTTCATATTGCAGGCATCGTGGGTGTACAATACAAAAGAAACGCAAGCCAATAGATTGTTTGCAGACGTGACGACCGCCGTGAGCGAAGTGGCCGAACAATTATCCAAACAAAAAACCATGCAGAGCAACCTGTTGCCAAGGCCGGCGCAGCCACACGGATTGAGCATTCCGGGTTTTGACTTCACGCCGTCGCCGTTGGTCAAGGATCATTTTACTTATGAAGACGTTGCTGATAAATTAAGAGACGCACTCAAGCGACACGACGCCGGCAAGATAGAAGTGGAAATGGCGATTTACAAATTTGTCAACGGCAATCCTTTCACCGAAATGAAATCGCCGAACTACGACAAAGCTTTTACATTATTGGTCAAAGATTCTACGGTTAAAAATGTCGGTATTCCGATTATCAATTCGTCCAATTCTTTTTTGACCTCAGACGAATCGATTAATGTTATTTTGCCCAATTTCAACAAAGAAGTTTGGAAATCAATGATTTGGAGCTTGGTTTCTTTTGGCTTGTTTACGGTGGTGATATTGGGCGCGTTTTATCTGACGGTGCGCAATATGCTCGAACAAGGGCAGCTGAGCAAAACCAAGACAGATTTTATCAACAATATGACGCACGAGTTCAAGACGCCGATCGCGACTATTTCGCTGGCGATTGATGCGATCCGTAATCCAAAAGTGCAGGGCGACGAAGTGAAAATGGACTATTTCAGCGGCATCATCAAAGAGGAAAACAAACGCATGAACAAGCATGTGGAAACCATATTGCAGGCCGCCAAAATGGAAAAACAGGAACTCAACCTCAAGCTCGTTCCCGTGCACGTACACGAAGTCATCGGGCATATTGTGGATGCATTTGCCCTGCAGCTCGAAAGTAAAGACGGGACTATTGAACAGCACCTGAAAGCGGAAAACGATCTGGTGTACGTCGACGAAACGCATTTCAATAATTTGATCAATAATCTGGTGGACAATGCCGTGAAATATTCCAATCCGGAAGTGCCGCCGGTTGTCAAAATCGCGACGTCCAATAGCGCCAAAGGAATCGTGATTCGTGTATTGGACAACGGGATCGGTATGTCAAAAGATACGGTGAAGCACGTTTTTGACCGTTTTTACCGCGCACACACGGGCAACGTACACAATGTCAAAGGTTTCGGATTGGGAATGAGTTACGTCAAACAGATTGTCGAGGAGCACCACGGAAAAATTAAAGTGGAAAGCACTTTGGGCAAAGGATCCATGTTTGTCGTCGAAATTCCTTTTAACGCTAAATCTGCTGAAAAAGACGCTTCTTAATGTCCATAGGCTTGTTTATTTTTTACCTATTTGTATTTTGCTATTGGTTGTTCCGATGGGCAAAAAAACATCTGCCGGAAAATTGGTGCCGCAATATGTTGCTTTTTGCATTTTTGCTGCGGGTAGGTATTGGGCTGTTGTTTGGTCATTATACACGCAATATTGAATATAATGATTATTGGCGGCTTTTTAAGGAAAGTAAAATAGAAACGACCTGGCTGCTGCACGATACGCATAATTTTTTTTACAAAGACATATTGGACAACAACGGTTATGAGGGAAATCCTTTTGCCAGTTTCTTTTTCCGTAACGGGAACAATCTGTATTTCAATGACTTGAGGGATAATTTGGTCATTAAGTTCAACGCCGTATTGAATGTTTTCAGTGGTTGCAATTATTATATTAATGTATTGATTGCCAATTTCTTGGCGATTTGGTGTTTGTTGGCGTTGGTCAAAGTGTTTCGATATTGGTTGCGGCCGGGTTATCGGTGGACGGTTTTTGGAGCTTTTCTGCTGTATTTGCCGTTGACGGTGTGGACGTCCAATATCCAAAAAGATATGCTTTGCCTGATGTTGCTGGCTTGTTTTCTTTTTACGTACAGTTTTGCGAAGAATAAAATTGGTTTCAAAAGAGCCTTATATTGGATAGTTGGCATATCGAGTATATTGTTATTGCTGGTAATCAAAAACTACATGGCGATGATATTGGTTGTCAGCGCATTGCTGGTCTGGATGTCACGTCCGGCATCGAAGCATTTTACGCGGCGTTTTTGGACATTGCTGGCATGTGTGTTTGCTGGATTTGTGGTTTCCTCATCTTTACCCGATAGCATCAACTTTCCGTTGTTGCTGGCACGCAAACAAAATGGCTTTTACGATATTGCCGGCGCACAGCCGATTCCTTCCATTCCGTTGAGCGGCAATATTGGTTCGTATCTACGCAACATGCCGCATGCAGTAATGAACGTTTTTTTCTTTCCAATCGAAAAAAGTTTGTTCACCGATCGTATTGGCTGGTTGGGAATGGCGTCTTGTCTGTTTTTTCTATTGTTGACGATAATGGCAATACGTTTTCCCAGAAAAGCGGATCTATGGAAAAATCCTTTTTTCCTGATGATGTTTACGTTTTGCTTATTGGAATACCTGCTTATAGGTGAGGCCGTCGCTTATTACGGAGCCTTGTTGCGCTACCGAGCCGTCCCCGAAACTGTTTTTTGTGTATTGCTGCTGCAAATGATAGATTTCAAGAAAATAATCCATTACGCATTAATAAAAAAAATATATGACAAAAAATCTTGAATATGCGCATTATTTTAATGTTAGAATAGATTTTAATGTTTAATTTTACTCAACGAAACCTCGTTTTTTTAAGGAAATTTAAATTATTTTCAAAAAGTTTAATAGTCTATGTCATTAAGATTTGAGGCAATCAAGGACCTTTCTACAAGTGGCGAAGCCGTGGTTAAATACGAAGCCGCTAAAATCACGTCCATTTTCCGTGAAAATGTATTTACGCTGGAAAAAGCACGTCAATATCTAACCGATGAAGCTTACAAAAGCTTATTGGCAAGTATAAAAGGAAGCAAAAAGGTAGACCGTGTCGTTGCCAACCAGATCGCGGCAGGTATGCGCACTTGGGCTGAGTCCAAAGGTGTTACGCACTACACGCACTGGTTCCAGCCATTGACGGGTACGACAGCCGAAAAGCACGACTCTTTCTTTACTTTGAAAGGCGATGGCGCTGCTATTGAACAATTTGACGGTGACGCGCTGATCCAACAGGAACCAGATGCGTCTTCTTTCCCTTCCGGTGGTATCCGTGCAACTTTTGAAGCGCGTGGTTATACAGCTTGGGATCCTACTTCTCCTGCATTTATCTACGAAGTCGGTTTGGGTAAAACATTATGTATCCCAACGGTTTTCATCTCTTATACAGGTGAATCTTTGGATTACAAAGCTCCTTTGTTGAAAGCGTTGGACGCGATCAATGAAGCGGCTGTGGAGGTCGTCAATTATTTTGACAAAAACGTAACGAAAGTAACGCCAACATTGGGTTGGGAACAAGAATATTTCGTCATCGACGAAGCTTTGGCTAATGCACGTCCTGACTTGGTTCAGTGCGGAAGAACTGTTTTTGGTGCTTCTCCTGCAAAAGGCCAGCAATTGGAAGACCACTATTTTGGCTCTATTCCTGAGCGCGTGTACAACTTTATGCTGGATTTCGAAGAAATGGCCTACAAACTGGGTATTCCTTTGAAAACGCGTCACAACGAGGTTGCACCTTCTCAGTTCGAAGCCGCTCCAATATTCGAAGAAGTCAATATCGCCGTCGACCACAACATTTTGTTGATGGACGTAATGACGCGTGTTGCAAAACGCCACAAACTGAAAGTGTTGTTGCACGAAAAACCATTTGCAGGCATCAACGGTAGCGGTAAGCACAACAACTGGAGCATGGCGACCGACACGGGTGTTAACTTGTTGGCTCCTGGCAAAACGCCAAAAAACAACTTGTTGTTCCTGACTTTCTTTGTCAATACAATCAAAGCCGTTCATACGTACGCTGATTTGATGCGTGCTTCCATCGCTTCTGCAACCAACGACCACCGTTTGGGTGCCAACGAAGCGCCTCCTGCCATCATTTCCGTATTCGTCGGAAGTGCCTTGCGCCAGGTTTTGGATGATATCGAAGCGCGTGTTACCGATAATTTTGACGAGCAGGACGAAGCGATCCTGAAATTGGATTTGCACCGTGCCATTCCGGAAGTATTGTTGGACAATACGGATCGTAACCGTACGTCTCCGTTCGCATTTACCGGAAACAAATTCGAATTCCGCGCAGTTGGTTCCATTGCGAACTGTGCCAATGCGATGATTACTTTGAACACGATCGTTGCGCAGACTTTGAAAGAATTTAAAATTGAAGTCGACAAATTGATCGAAGGCGGCACCAAAAAAGAAATCGCTTTGATGCAGATCATCCAGAAATACATCAAAGAAAGCAAAGCAGTATTGTTCGAAGGCGATGGTTACAGCGACGAATGGGAAAAAGAAGCCGAAAAACGCGGTTTGCCTAACATCAAAACAACTCCTTTGGCTTTGGATGCGCTTTCTACCGAAAAAGCGAAAAAACTGTTCGAATCCAACGGCGTCTACAACGAACGCGAACTGGAAGCTAGGCACGAAATCGAACTGGAAAACTATCTGAAAAAAGTACAGATCGAAGGGCGTATCATGGGTGACCTTGCGTTGAACCATATCATTCCTGTCGCGGTCAAATACCAGACTTCCTTGGCAAACAGCATCAAGACTTTGAAAGAAGCAGGATTGGCGGAAGAATCTTATTCTGCGCAAAAAGCAATATTGGAAAAAGTCTCCAAACATATCACGGAAATCTACACGCAAGGTCGTGCGATGGTCAATGCGCGTAAAGCTGCAAACCAGATCGAAAACGCACGCGAAAGAGCGATTTCTTACGAAAAAGACGTTAAAGCGGCTTACTTTGACTCGATCCGTTACCATGTTGACAAACTGGAACAGTTGATCGACAACGAAGAATGGCGTTTACCTAAATACCGCGAATTATTGTTCTTAAGATAAGCGACTAATAAAGCTTAGATAAAATTGATTAACTACCGAAAAAGGTGCATTTTTACGCGTAAAAATGCGCCTTTTTTGCGTCAAGCGACCATGATTGATTTTCCGGTAAAGTTTCATACTGGACAGCAAACGATACTGCTGCACACGTTCTTGGAAGCGGTGGGTATTTTCGTGGGCATGCGTCTGTATTATTTTTTCAAAAGAAGAAAAAAAGATACTGTCAAGCTTAGTACGATCACGTCGTTGTCTTTGCTGGTAGGAGCGACGCTGGGTGCGTTTCTTGGTTCGCACTTATTGGGAAGTTTGGAAAATCTTCCCGAATGGCTCGCTAGCGTCAATGAGAAAGCGTATTTCATGGGCAATATGACGATCGTCGGTGGTTTGCTCGGCGGCCTTGTCGGCGTGGAAACCGCCAAAAAAATCGTTGGAGAAAAAAGCAAAACAGGCGATCTGTTTACCTATCCGATCATTGTCGCGATGGTTATTGGGCGTATTGGCTGTTTTTCGGCGGGTATTTATGAGGAAACCTACGGCAACCCGACTCATCTTCCGTGGGCAATGGACTTGGGCGACGGTGTGCCGCGGCATCCTGTCACGCTTTACGAAATACTGTTTTTGGTATTGGTCGCCGTTTGCGTTCGTTTTTTCTCAAAAAAATACGTTTTTCAACCGGGTGCCACCTTCAAAATTTTTCTGATTTCTTATTTGTTTTTCCGATTTTTACTGGACTTTATCAAACCGGGTTGGCGTTATTGCCTGGGTTTGGGAAGTATTCAGCTAGCTTGCGTTGCAGGATTGATTTACTATGGACAATATATTTTGCGTCCACGCAAACTGATTCTCGAAAAACGGCAACCCAATATTAATTTAACCAAACGATCATGACAATACTAGGTATCTTATTGGAAGGTGGATATGGCGGCGGAGGTGACATGGCTGGCCTCGGTGTTTTCACTTTTATATTGGCGTGTATTGGATTGATATTGGGACCGATACTTTTGCTCATTGCGCTGATTGTCGCACTTGCGCAAAAAAAGGAGGAACCCAAAGGAAAAAGTACGGGCCTCCTTACCAAAACAGGCTTGATTATGTTGCTTGCAGGCGGCGTATGCCTGTTGTTGACCGCGATGTTCTGCTCTTGGAAATAAGCGCTTTGGACGCGTTTCCCTCAATTTTTACTTTTTGATTTTTATTTACAAAAATGCCCGTCAGAAACTATACCTACTACGATTATACCACGAGTCTTTGTCCAATATGCCTGAAACGAATCGGCGCCAAAATCCTGTTTGAAGACGAAAAAGTCTTCATGCACAAGACTTGCAAAGAGCACGGATTTTTCAAAACGATCATTGCGACCGACATCGATTACTACAAAAATATCCGCAACTACAACAAAGCGTCCGAAATGCCTTTGCAGTTCAGTACGCCGGTGGAATATGGTTGTCCGTACGACTGCGGTCTCTGCGTTGACCATGAACAGCATAGTTGTCTGTCAATCGTGGAGATTACCGACCGTTGCAATCTGAGCTGCCCGACTTGTTACGCGATGTCCTCGCCGCATTACGGCAGGCACAGAACCGTGGAAGAAGTCGAAAAAATGCTCGATATCATCGTTGCCAACGAAGGCGAACCGGACGTCGTGCAGATAAGCGGCGGCGAACCGACCATCCATCCTCATTTTTTTGAGATATTGGATATTGCCAAACGAAAACCTATCAAGCATTTGATGGTCAATACCAATGGAATCCGTATTGCCAACGATCCGGGATTTGCGGAAAAATTGGCAACCTATATGCCCGATTTCGAAATTTATTTGCAGTTTGATTCCTTCAAACCCGAAGTGCTGGAATACTTGCGCGGAAAGGATTTGACGGATATTCGCGTAAAAGCCATCGAAAAACTCAACGAACTCAACCTGAGCACGACGCTCGTCGTGACGATGCAAAAAGATCTTAACGACGACGAATGCGGCAAAATCATCGACTATGCGCTCCAACAAAAATGTGTGCGTGGTGTCACGTTCCAACCCGTTCAGATTGCGGGAAGAAACGAAGCGGACGCGCCCGAACATCGATTGACGTTGACGGAAGTGCGTCAAAACATATTGGACCAAACCGACGTGTTCCAACCGAACGATATCATTCCCGTGCCTTGCAATCCCGATGCGTTGGCGATGGGCTATGTATTGAAGCTCGGACAGGAGCGTTTTCCACTGACGCGCTATCTTGATCCGCAGATATTGCTCAACAATAGTTCGCGCAATACGATTGTGTACGAACAGGATGAAGGTTTGAAAGACCAGCTGATCAAAATTTTCAGTACGGGCGTTTCCGTGGACAAAGTGCAGGGCAACGTTCATCAGTTGCTGTGCTGCTTGCCCGATGTCTATGCGCCGGGGCTGCAATACGACAACCTTTTCCGTATTATCATCATGAATTTCATGGATGCATACGATTTTGACGTGCGCGCCGTAAAAAAATCCTGTGTGCATATTGTGAACAAAGACGGAAAACTCATTCCTTTCGAAAACATGAACCTTTTCTACCGCGACGATAAACGCCAATATCTGGAAACCTTGCGTTGTAATGGTTGAGGTAAAATCGGGCAGTTTTAGCCCACGAATTTATTCGTGGGAAAATGTGATTGTAGCGACAAAATGGTTTTAGCCATTCTATCAGGAAATAGATGACTCGTCTCCGCGAATAAATTCGTAGGCTAAAGATATTGGGTTCTTAACACAAAAGCGTAGCTTAGTTGATATCCCAACGGCCTTTAATGTATGAACGTTAAGAAAATCGATGAAATAAGCCGAAATAAAAGCTGTTTGAGCGTAACGAAGCGGAGTAAGTTCTTTTATTTCCGGCATTACAGCCTTGATCTTGTGGTACCTTTGAAAGTACATAACTTATATATTTCCAATGTTAAATAGATTATACATGACAAAAATATCCATAAGCATTACGGTAATGTTAATCGCCATGACATCCTGCAAAACAATCAAACAAGACTCGACCTTCAACAACAATCCTGTCGTCGCGCACCGTGGTGCATGGAAAACAAACAATCTTCCCGAAAATTCCATCGCCTCTTTGAAACATGCCATCAAAATCGGCTGTACAGGTTCCGAATTTGACGTGCATCTGACGTCGGACGATTCGTTGGTCATCTGTCACAACGATGATTATCAAGGCATGGTGATTGAAAAATCAACGTTTGCACAACTTGCGTCCAAACCTTTGCCCAACGGCGAACGAATTCCGACTTTGCGCGAATATTTCGAAGCCGGCAATACGCAAAACAAAACGCGCCTTGTATTGGAAATCAAAAAATCTGTCATCAATGATGCGCGAACCTTGATATTGGCGAAACGTTGCGTGGACGAGGTTCACAGGTCGAATGCGCAAAAAATCGTTGCGTACATCAGTTTCGACTACGCCGCGTGTCTGAAAGTGCGCGAACTGGACAATAATGCACATATTGAATACCTCAACGGCGATATTGCGCCCGACAAAATCAAGTCAGACAGGCTCAACGGCCTTGATTATCATTTGAGTGTTTTCAAAAAACATCCGGAATGGATCGCCGAATCCAAAAAATTGAACCTGACCTTGAATGTCTGGACTGTCGATGAAAAAGCAGATTTGCAGTATTTTCTGGATCAAAAATTTGATCTGATCACGACCAATGAGCCGGAGCTGTTGTTGTCGTTGTTGAAAAAATAACTTGCTTACTAATCTTGCGATTTGTGTCCACGCGAACCGTATTTTACAAACCGTTCAATGCAATAATATATTTGTCGATAAACCGTTGCTTTTCCTTGGATTTGTATTGCTGGATGTAGCGCGGGTGTTCCAATACGGTTAGTCGGTCAAACAGCTGCGCTTCTTGGTTGAGTTTTCGGATAAAGTCCGCGTTCTTTTTGCCCAATATGAAAACTTCCGAAACATCCAAACCTAGGCTGATATGCTGTCTCAGCGACGTTATCATAAAGTCTTTTGCCATTTCGAAAAGTGCGGGATCGTCGTAATAGTTGGCGTTTAACCATTCTCTATTGGGCGATTGGCGAATGATGGCAAGCGGAAAAGGCGAATTGACATATATATTGCTATAAAAATCGGGTGCGCCGCCATAAGCCGCAATCATGTCGTACATAAATACGGAGGAAATTTCGTGTGTGCGCGCCGATTCCATTTTGATGCCGCAAACGCTTTCGAGACGCTTGGTATCCGTAAACGGAACGCCCGTCACGCCGGCTCCGTGACGACTTGGATTGATCCCTACCAGAAATTTTCGTTGGTTGAAATCATTATAGTATTTGTGGTAAAAAGCGCGCATGACGGTCATCGTTTCCGGATTGTCTATGTAAGGATTCAATACGCGAAATCCTTCCGGCAACTTTCCGGAATAACTCAGGTTCTGGTTGAAATCAATGACTTTTTCTGCAAAGGTTTTTGACATGCCTATCTCGTATAGCTTATGATTTTAAACTTATAGCTAATCCTTTCCAAACCTCATTCGCGATTTCCTGCTGTCCTGCTTCGTTAGGGTGCAAACCGTCTGCGTAGTTCGGCGCAGAAACGGCGTGCAACAAGGAGATAAATCCAATATGTTCCTGTTTAGCCAACGCTTTGTATTTGGATGCCAGTTCGACTAAAGATTTTTTGGTATTGTCGTTGTATTTTTTGTCGACGTTGACTTTCGACATAGTCTGAACGTTGATGTCCGTTGGCGCCAGCAAAATGATTCTGGCATGTGGATTGGTCGTTCTGATCTGCGCAATCATCCATTGCATATTGGTAACGCAGCTGTCGACCATTGCGGAAGTTCCGTTTTTCAGGTCGTTGACACCCAGAAAGATCAAACAATAATTGGCGTCGGGATGCTGTTTCAATACTGGCAATAGTTCGGCTTTGTCGGCCGTGCGCCTACCGCTTCTGCCCGCGTTGACAAAATTCATATTGGGATGCTCCTGTTGCAGATTCCAAACCCAGCTATGTCCGTTCACGTTGGCACCGTAAGTAATCGAATCGCCAAAACAAACGATTGCGCCTTTTGGTTGCTTTTTGAATGCCATCAAAACCAATACGGCCAATACGCATATTGCCGAAACTGTTTTCTTCTTCATGTGGAAGTTTTTTTGTGTACGTAGAGAATTCTATTTCAAAATATAAAGACGTTTTATTTCGTCATTGTCCAAATGGCCTTAATACGTGAACGTTAAGAAAATCGATGAAATAGGCCGAAAGAAATAAAAGCTGTCTGAGCGCAACGAAGTGGAGCGAGTTCTTTTATTTCCGACTTATGAGTCGATTTTTGGTTCAGGCATTACAGCCTTGAATGGCAAAGCCCTCATGAGTACCGTTGGAAAACAAAGTAACACGAATAATTTTTGGTTCTTTTTTATCAAGAAAAAAGAACATAATATATTTCAATGCCGTTGTTGGTCGCTGACCAACAACTCGTAATCCTTACAGCAACTCCAACAACCGCGGATCGTTGTAATCCTTCACCATCATCAATACATTATCCAAACCGTCAAAATCGTTCGGCTCGTGGAAAGTCAACAGCACGACCGCTTTCATGCCGCCGTTTTTCGCGGCTTCCACACCTTTAGGCGAATCCTCAAATACGATGCAGTTTTCGGGAGCTACGCCCAGTTGTTCGGCGCATTTCAGGAAAACTTCGGGATTGGGTTTGCTTGTTTGGACGTCGTTGGCGCCGACGATGACGGGAAACAATGGACGAAGTCCGGCAATATTGTCCAATACGTAATCAATGTTCATGGGCAATGCCGCCGTCCCGATCGCCAGTCCAATATGATTTTGCTGCGATTTTTGCAGAAAATCATCCAAACCGGGAAGGAGTTGCAGATACGGCAAAAAGACTTCCTGATAGCGAAGCTCCTTGCGACGCGAAATGTCGTCCGCTTCCTCCGCTGAAAATTTTCCCGCGCCAAAAACACGGTCCAGCAATTCCGAATTTTTGCCGTACATCTCGTGCTTGGCCCTTTCTTTTGAAATATCCGCGCCCAGTTCGTTGGTCAATATGTCGAACCATGCATCTTCGTGAAATTGCATGTCGTCGATCATCGTACCGTTCATGTCAAACAAAAAAGCCTTTTTCATATTTACCTATCCTTTTCTGTGAATAATTTCCAGTTCGCCCGAATTTTTTCCAATAATCAAAACGTCCGTTTTGTCCAAAAACAAACCTGTTTCCACCACGCCGGGAAGTCCGTGCAGTTTATCGTTGAGTTCGTATGCGTTTTGAATAAGGCCAAAATCGCAGTCGAAAGTGTAATTGTGGTTGTCGGTGATGAATATTTGTCCGTATTTTTCGCGTCTAACGGGTTTACAACCAAGCGCTTGTACTTGGCGGCAAGTTTCTTCCCATGCGAAAGGAATGATTTCCAATGGCAAACCAAAAGCGCCGAGCTGCGGTACATATTTGCGTTCGTCCGCGACGATCACGTAAAATCTGGATGCGGAAGCCACAATTTTTTCACGCAAAAGTGCACCGCCGCCGCCTTTGATCAAGTTGAGTTGCGCGTCGGCTTCGTCCGCGCCGTCGATGGTCACGTCGAGATGGTCAATATCCGCAAAAGTCACGAGCGGAATACCCCATTCCTGCGCGAGGTTTTCGGATTCGATGGACGTTGCGATCGCCTGTATGTCCAAACCTTCGTTTTTGAAACGGCGACCGATTTCCTGTATCGTAAAATAAGCCGTGGAACCAGTTCCGAGGCCGACTTTCATACCGCTTTTGACGTAGTCTACCGCTTTTTCGCCGGCAAGTTGTTTGGGATTCATTGTTTTTGTGTTTAGAGCAAATATAAGCAGCTTAAAGCAGAAAGCATAACGTCCAAAGTGTAAAGCAAATACTGTAATCATTGTATCAAAAAAGCCCAAAGTCAAGAATATCCTGGCTTTGGGCTTTCTATTTTTCTTTTCGGTCTAGCTTTCGGCTTTTAGCTTCGACTACCATTCCGCCAATACGGTCACGCCGCCTTGCACGGCCTGATCCAAGTTGACTTTGATATTGGTTCCGAGTGGAAGCAATACGTCCACGCGGCTACCAAATTTGATAAAACCGAGTTCTGCGTCTTGTTGCGCCTGTGTGCCGACGACCGCGTAGTTTTTGATACGTCGGGCAAGTGCGCCCGCGATTTGTTTGACCAAAAGTTGACCTTTTCCGGGAAATTCGATCACCGTGGAGTGGCGTTCGTTTTCCGTGGACGATTTTGGATGCCAAGCCACGAGAAATTTGCCGGGATGGTATTTGCTGTACACCACGCTGCCGTCAATAGGGTAGCGGTTGACGTGCACGTTGGCAGGACTCATGAAAATGCTGACCTGAATACGTTTTTCGTGAAAATATTCGTCGTCCACCATTTCCTCGATCACGACGACTTTGCCGTCGGCAGGACAAATGATCTGGTTTTTACCTTTGGTCAATTGTCTGTTCGGAATCCGGAAAAAGGAAACGATGAAAAGGAAAAGTCCAAACAGGATAATATTGAGAATACCCGCCAATACGTCTGGTAAAAAATAGGAGAACAAACTGCCGATAATTCCCAAAACGATGAACGAAATAATAATGGTCGGATAGCCTTCTTTGTGGATTGTCATAAATGTTTTTTCAGAAAATGAAGCGCAAAGATAATGAGGATTTGAAAATTAGACGACGTGAATGTATAATGTCTCGCAGGGGCGTATTGCATACGCCCAAAATACAAGGAGAGCCAATATTGTTAATGCTATTCGCCACTTGCAATGGCAAATCCGTATCGGTGCATTTGTAATGCACATTTTATGCGGATTAAGAACCCGCCGATAAGTATTCGGGATTACAAATCCCAAACAGCGGTTTTCTGCGTTAAGCTTTGCGCTTTTGGCTTAATGTACGTGACTTCCAATATAAATATATACCCAAACAGCCACGCTCGCCACCATCAACGAATCAAAACGATCCAAAAAACCGCCGTGGCCCGGCATGATCGTACCGCTGTCCTTGACATTTGCCGTGCGTTTGATTTTGCTTTCCAGCAAATCGCCCAAAGTTCCGAACACTGCCGCGATCGCCGAAACCACGATATACATTTGCAAAAAGTTCTTGTTGACGCAGAAATAGCCAATACAGCTGACCAATACGACCGCCAATATGGCGCCGCCAATAGTCCCTTCCCAAGTTTTTTTAGGGGAAATTTTGCTGAAAGGTGTTTTGCCGATGAACGAACCGACAATATACGCAAGCGTGTCGTTGAGCCAAATCGAAACGATCAACGTCAATATTATAAACGGATAACCGTCAATACTCCATTGCGCCAAACTGATAAAACAGCCCCAACTCAACGAAACGTACAGCCAACCGAGCGCCGTGTATTTGAGCAAACCTTTTTTGTAGTTGGGTTCGATCAGCGTGGAAATCAGCGTATAGGCAATGCCCAATAGCATAATCCAAAAACCAAAACGTTTCAACGGCAAGCTGCCAATATCCATCAACTGCGTATTGTAGAGCATGAAGCCCAGGCCGGCAAGGCTTCCCGACATTTTGGCGTTGCTGTCGACGGGTTTGTAGCGCGCGTCGATCTCGCCGGCAAGTTTTTGAAATTCGTACCAACAACCAAATTGGACGATGATGAACAATATCAATAAAGTCCAGTTGTTGATCAGCAAACCTGCTAGCATCACCAATACAAAAATAACCGCGGTCAGCGCTCTTGTCTTGAAAGTTGCAACGTTAAAAGCCATGTGAAATTAAATTTGAGACGCGTTTTTGTTTTGTTTTTGAAAAGTTCGGTACAGCAAAAAAAGCACCGTGACGAAAAGAGCCAAGCCTCCGATTTCGTAGTGCCAAGGCAGTGATTCGTTCATTTTTTCGGGCGTGAGTTCGTTGTTTTTTGCCAATAGGTAAAAAGAAACAACCGAAACTGCATTGTTGATGAAGTGAATCAATATGTTGAGTTTCAAGTCTTTGCTCCAATAGTACACGTAGCCCAACAACACACCCAAAAACGCTCGCGGCAAAAAGCCGTAATAAGATACATGGATCGCGCTGAAGATTACCGACGTAATCAATATAGCAAAAAACGGTTTTTTCGCCCATTGTGTCAATACTTGCTGCAAGCCGCCACGGAAAAATGTTTCTTCAAAAATCGCGGGCAACAGTGCGACGATCACCAACGAAATCACCAGATCCGGAATGCCTTTCATCTGCATCAGCTGCATGACTTGGTTGTTGTACGTGTCTTCCATTTTTTGGAAAGTCGTCGCAAGGCTGGTCGGTATTGGCAGAGCGTGGTTGAGCGTTCCCATCAAGTCCGTCACCGGCAAGGATGCAAATGCCAATACTGCAACCATCAGCCATATTTTGCTGTCCGATTTTGTTTTTACATGCAAAAAATCCTTGGGCGTACGCACGATTTTCTGAAAAGCCCACACGGGAAGCAAAAACTGAAAAAACGTGCCGATGATCTGTGACCAGCGCATGATTTCGGCATTTGCGGGGTCAAGAATCGCCGAGGTAAGACTTGTCAACGGGATTCCTTTGACAAAAAAAGGAACCAGCGCCAATATGCTGCCGACGATCATGCCGACAAACGCCATTGCCACCAATATGCCAAACTGTGCCGCCGGCGTATATTGGATCGTGTATTTGGGACGCGGCTGATCCGAAGGCGTAAACGCCGAAGATTGGTCTTCCATAAAAAATAAGGACTTAACTTTGCGGCGAAGATACGTTTTCAAATGACAATGGATAATGGACAGTTGACAATGGGATTTTCCGTCCATCCTTAATTCAAAAATCCTAATTCAAAAATCGAATGGCTCAGATTGGCAATATTGTTTTACCCGAATTTCCTTTGTTACTCGCACCGATGGAGGACGTGAGCGATCCGCCGTTCCGGTCCGTGTGCAAGTACAACGGTGCCGATCTGATGTACACCGAATTTATCAGCAGCGAAGGTTTGATCCGCGACGCCATGAAAAGCCGTCAGAAACTCGACATTTTTGAAGAGGAAAGACCCGTCGGCATACAGATTTTTGGCGGAGACGAAGAGGCGATGTCTATCAGCGCGCGTATTGTCGAAACGGTCAATCCCGATTTGCTGGACATCAATTTTGGTTGTCCTGTCAAGAAAGTGGTGACTAAAGGCGCCGGCGCCGGTGTGTTGAAAGATATCGACTTGATGGTGCGCCTAACGGAAGCTGTGGTAAAAAGTACGTCACTGCCCGTAACGGTTAAGACGCGTTTGGGTTGGGACAACGACAGTTTGAATATATTGGAAGTGGCCGAACGTTTGCAGGATGTGGGCATCAAGGCGTTGTCCATTCACGGGCGCACGCGTGCGCAGATGTACAAAGGTCATGCGGACTGGACGCTGATTGCCAAAGTAAAAGAAAACCCGCGTATTCAGATTCCTATTTTCGGAAATGGCGATATTGACAGCCCCGAAAAAGCAGTCGAATACAAAAAGCGTTACGGCGTTGACGGCCTGATGATCGGTCGTGCGGCGATCGGTTATCCGTGGATTTTCCGTGAAATAAAACATTATGAAAAAACGGGCGAACTGCTCGCGCCGCCTACGATACAGGAACGTATCGACGTAATCAAAAAACATTTGGCCAATTCCATGAAATGGAAAGGTGACAAACTCGGCATATTGGAAATGCGCCGACATTATGCCAATTATCTCAAAGGTTTTCCGTCCGTTAAGGAATTTCGCAATATATTGGTCAACTTGGCGACTTACGAAGAAATCGAAGCTGTTTTGGATTCGATGGTCGTGCGCTACGACGGATATATTCCGGACAGGATCGTGGCGTCCTATCCGGAAGGAGATGCTTGTGCGGCTAACTAGAAAATTACCAATGACGATAATGTCCGCTGCCGTGATGGTGGTAGCCGCCTCCGCCATAACCTCCGTGTCCGCGATCAACGACGCAGGAACCAAAACTGAGCGCGATGGCAACCATCGCAATAAGGGCAAAAAATAAGTTCTTTTTCATGACTATAGATTTTTGTTGTTATGAATCTATAAGGTCAGAATCCAAACAAATGCCAATATCGGCAAGCAATACGGCTTTTATGCCAAACTAAATTTTTATTCGGTCAAACCATTTTTGCCAAAATTTCACCTAAGAAAACGGGTATTTCGCAAAACAACTTTTAGGACGATTGCGGACAGTTTCTAATCTCCAATGAAAAACTTTCCTATAAGCGTGACGCACAATGTTTGCCTATTGCGTTGCCGGGCAATAGGCAAACATTGTCTTGTACAACAGTCTTGAAAATTTCCTAACTGTAATTAAGTTTTTCGATTTACGAATATCTGCACGACAATAGTATTTGTAAAAAGCAAACTTTAATAGAGTAGTAGTTCTAGGGCTGTGTAGTGGTTCAGTCTTTTTCCTATTTTCCCGCCAAATAACCATAATAAGAAATCGGCGTCTGATTGACGCTTTGTATTTGCAAAGTACCGTAGCCGTTGTAGCCAATCGAAAGATAAAGCTGTTGCACGTCTTTCGTATGTTCGAAAGCGGGAAGTCCTTTTGGAACGATCGTCATTTTGTACATTTTCTTTTCCTCTTTTTCGTCCTTGATCGTATAGTTGCTGGTTGCGAATTTGATACCGCCATCCGAAGGGTTTATCGGTGCGGAAAAACTTCTTCCAAAATAGGGCAGCCACGCAATAATCGAATCGTTGCGCATTTCAAAAGTATATTCGGACGTGAGGTTGATCGTGCGGCCGCTCATCGGCTGGGCATTGTTCGCATGAAACACAAAATGTTTGCTGTGCCACCAAGTTGCCACGGAATCCTGGTTGTCCTTGGCATTTTGCGCGATCTTGGCAGAGTTGCAGGACGTCATCAATGCCAAGATCGACAATAAGAGCGCTGTTGAAAAAAAGATCGTTTTCATTCCTTATTTTTTAAAGGTGAAATGGAATCGTTGAAAATGTTCTAAAATAAATATCGATACGGTAATAAAGTTAAAACATTTTTGTAATTAATTTTGTTGCACAAAACCTTCTATATTCTAAATTAAGATTCACATGAAACAACTGTACTTTATGGCAGTGGCTGCTCTTTCTATCGGCGTTGCCCATGCCCAATCCTGGTCGCTTTCGGGAAACGGCA